>ULVD01031555.1_pt1 | contig 99479 bp, 89 predicted proteins | sample 1959101 | NCBI WGS metagenome assembly ULVD01 (sample SAMEA4835777, study PRJEB28245) | human gut metagenome | biome: gut microbiome; material: fecal sample | place: Denmark | collected 2008
CGAGGTGATTGTAAAGTGTGATTTTGGGGTTTAATGGGAGAATTTTTACGCGAAGGGCTGCTCGACTCTCGCGTGTCAAATTTTGTCGGAATCCGTCGGAATTTTCCTCGGGGTAAATCCCAGTATATGTATTGTATTTATTTCCATATTATGCTATTATTATCTTACAGATTCTGTATGAATCAGAGCACGCGCGCAAGCTCGGAAATGGAGAAAAAACATGGCTAAATACAAGTTCAGCAACAAGCTGATGTTTGCACTCGTCATGCAGGACGAGCATGGACACACATTTCTTGAAGAAAGGCAGACCCTATAAAGACCTCAAGCCGAGTTATGTCATTTTCATCTGCATGAAAGACCCGTTTGAAATGGGCGAAGCAATCTATCAATTCCAAATGATAGATAAAAATTTACAGTTGCAATTAGATGATGAAACCTATACAATAATCTTAGCAATTGATTGTCCGAAGGGCAAGATTCCGAGAGAACTGGAAACTTTCTTTACCTATGTGGAGCGCGAGGAAGTCGACGAAAATGACGATTTCGTCAAACGCATCCACGAAAAGGTCGAGGAAGTCAACCGCGATACGGAGGTGACTGAGATTATGACGATAGAAGAAGAAATGAACATCCGTTGGCACTATGGATATGACGAAGGTGAGGCTGCCGGCGCCGCGCAGAAACAGCGTGAAATTGCGAAAAACATGAAGGAGAAAAACATCCCGAATGCTGACATCGCAGAAATAACCGGGCTTTCTGCCGAAGAAATTGAAAAATTGTAGATATTGTTTTTATTGCACAGCAGGAGCCGGACAACCGACTCCTGCTGTATTTATGTTTCGATTTTTTCAAATGCCTTAAAAATGATTTCTTCCATACGCTGCTTCGCATCTGCGCCGTCGTCACCGCCGGCTTGCGCCGATAGGTGCCAAAAACCTATCAGAGCCTCAAATGCCGTGGCGTACTTATAGTCCATAGCGTCTGCATTCTTCGGTTTCGATGCGGTTTTGTGGTTGCGGGCGCGTCTGACAAGTGCCGCTTCCTCATCGCCGAGGAAACCTTCGTTTAGCATCGCCTTTACCGCTTTCGCCTGCCCATCCGCGCGGACATAACGAATCGCTCGTTTATGAAGCGCATCCACATGTGCGCCGAAATTTTTGTCCATGCCCCTGAGATCCTGTCCCAGCACATGTTCTCTTACATATATTTCATAAACGGCGTCGCCTATATAGGCGAGCGCCGTCGTATTGATCTCCTTAGGATTCAGTTGCTTCATCTTCTGTTTTCCTCTGTTTTGTCTCCTTCTGTGAAAATCCAAAGATAAACACAATTGCGCTTACAGCCATAAGTATCGGATAGAAGGGATACGGAATAATCGCGTAGGTCGTAATGCCCGCCGCTGCAGCCGCATAAAGCATCTGTGCGCCGTAAGGAATGAGTCCTTGTGCAACCGAGGCGAAAATGTCGAGGAGCGACGCCGTTCTCCTCGGGTCGATGTCATATTCCAGGCTGATTTCTTTGGCAATCGGTCCCGCAAGTACGATTGCAATCGTGTTGTTGGCGGTCGAAAGATCCACACCTGCAACTAAAGCTGCAATGCTGAGCTGTGCGCCTTTTTTGCTCTTTGTGTTTTTGTGAATGAAGTGCAGTACCGCATCGATCCCGCCATATTCTTTTACCAATGCGCCAATCGCAGCTACCGTAATCGTAATCGCCGTAATATCATACATTGACATAACGCCCGTCCCGATGCTTGTAAAAATCTCGTTCGTCGCCATCGCACCTGTAGCAACGCCTGCAATCACGGAAGCAATGGTTCCGAAAATAAGAACAACGAAAACATTAATTCCTGCAAGCGCGCCAATCAGGACAAGCAGATACGGAAGCACCTGCCATATGTTATACTCTCCGAGTTCCAGCTCAGAAGAACCGTGCATTGTCATAATATAATATATGAGTGCCGTTACAATCGCTGCCGGAAGAACGATTTTAAAATTCATTTTAAACTTATCGCTCATTTCGCATCCCTGCGTTCTTACAGCGGCAATCGTCGTATCGGAAATCATCGAAAGATTATCGCCGAACATCGCACCGGATACAACCGCACTGAGGCAGAGCGGCATTGCAAATCCCGTAGCATTGCTTACGCCGACGGCAATCGGTGCAAGCGCAACGATGGTTCCCACCGATGTGCCCATGGATACGGAGATAAAGCATCCAATCAGGAACAGCCCTACAACCGCAAACTGGCTCGGAATCAGGGAAAGTCCCAAATACACCGTACTGTCTGCGCCCCCTGCTGCGGTTACCGCGCCGCTGAACGCACCTGCGGTTAAAAAGATGAAACACATCGTCACGACATTATCATCGCCGATGCCCTTGGTGCAGACCGAGATTTTATCTTGGAATTTGAGTTTCGGATTCTGGCAGAACGCCACGGCAAGCGCAATCATAAACGCAACAATCGTTGGCATTGCGTAAAAGTCATTTGCTATGATTCCGCTTCCGATAAAAATCAAAAGAAATACGGCTATCGGCAAAAGTGCTTTCGCGTTTCCCTTGTTCTCCTGTGCAATTCGTGCTTTGATTTCTGTATTATCCAATGCTGATTCCTCTTAACTTTCTTTTTTATTCTTTAATAATCTGTACGCCCTGCGGAGTATCCTTGAGGATGAGTCCGCGAGCCTTGAGCATATCTCTTATTTCATCGGCTCTTGCGAAGTTTTTCTCTTTTCTTGCCTGCTGTCTTTCTTCGATAAGTGCCGCAAGTTCATCGTCGATTTCAACCTTTTCTTCTACATCCTGCTGCAGAAGCCCAAGCACAGTCGCAAGCTCCATGAGAGTTGCCAGCGATTTTTCAGCAAATTCTTTGCTTGCTCCATCCTTTACAGCCGTGTTGATTGCCGTTACAAGCTCAAAGACCGCCGAAATGGCATCTGCCGTGTTCAGGTCGTCATCCATCGCTTTGATGAATTCCTGTCTGTATTTATCATATCCTGCAAGTTTTTCCTTTTCTTCGTCCGTCATGCTGCCGCTTCCGGTTTCAATCAGGTGGTTGAGGTTTGACTTTGCGTTTCTCAGACGCGTCATCGCATTCCTCGACTGCTCCAGAATTTCAGAGTTAAAGTCAATCGGACCTCTGTACTGACCGCTCAAAATGAGGAATCTCAAAACTTCGCCGTCATAGTGCTGAAGCAGATCGCGAACAGTCTTAAAGTTTCCGAGCGACTTCGACATCTTCGTGCCGTCGATATTGATATATCCGTTATGCATCCAGTAATGCGAAAATTCACATCCGTTATGCGCTTCGGACTGTGCGATTTCGTTTTCGTGGTGCGGGAACTGAAGGTCTTCGCCGCCTGCGTGAATATCGATTGTCGAGCCGAGGTATTTCTTCGCCATCGCAGAACATTCGATATGCCAGCCCGGTCTTCCCATTCCCCACGGTGATTCCCATGCGATTTCGGAATCTTCCTTGCGGGCTTTCCAAAGCGCGAAATCAAGTGGATCTTCCTTCTTCATGTCGTCCGCACTTCTGGTTCTTTCGCTTGCACCCTGAATAAGCTCGTCGATGTTCTTACCGGAGAGCTTGCCGTAGCCGTCGAATTTGCGGGTTCTGTAATATACATCGCCCTGTGATTCATAGGCATATCCCTTGTCAATCAAATCCTGAACGAATTTGATGATATCGTCCATGGTTTCCGATACCTTCGGATGCACATTCGCCTTCTTTACATTGAGCGCTGCTGCGTCCTTATAGTATTCTTCGATATATTTTTCTGAGATTTCGGGCGCCGTTACGCCTTCTTCCTTTGCTCTGTTGATAATCTTGTCGTCTACATCGGTGAAGTTCTGAACGAATTTCACCTTGTAACCGCGGTATTCCAGATATTTTCTGAACGTGTCAAAAACAACGAAAGGTCTTGCGTTTCCGATGTGGAAATAGTTGTATACGGTCGGTCCGCAGACATACATCTTAACCTTTCCCTCTTCAATCGGCACGAACTCCTCTTTTTTTCTTGTAAGCGTATTATAAATTTTCATCTTCGCTTCCCTCTTTCTCTTGGTTCTTCTCGTTTTTTTCACGAATTACATTTATCAGCGTTTCTTCTAAGTTAGACGAGCCTGCACAGTCAATACAGCCGGCTTCAATCTTGTGTTCCGTCTGCAGGATTTTTTCGAGTTCCATGACACGTTTACGCAGACATTCGATTTCCACAGCAATCGGATCCGGTAAATCAACCTGGTTGAGATCCTGCGTTGTGCTCATTCCGTTTCTCTTGACGATGGTTCCCGGTATGCCGACAACCGTGCAGTTAGGAGGTACCTCTTTCAAAACAACCGAGCCTGCACCGATTTTTACATCGTCACCGACTTTAAACGGCCCCAGCACCTTCGCACCGGAACTTACCACGACGCGGTTTCCGATGGTCGGATGTCTTTTCCCCGTATCTTTTCCGGTACCGCCAAGCGTTACTCCCTGATAAATCGTAACATCATCGCCGACTTCGGCAGTCTCGCCTATTATGACAGCCATGCCGTGGTCGATAAAGCATCTTCTTCCTATCTTGGCACCCGGATGAATTTCAATTCCCGTAAAAAATCTGGTTAGCTGCGATATCACTCTCGCCAGGAATGGGCAGTGATGTTTGTACAGCCAATGCGCCGGTCTGTGCCAGATAAGCGCCCATATTCCCGGATAGCAGATCAGAACCTCAAGACCGTTTCTGGCCGCGGGATCCTTATCCACCATGTTTCTGATATCTTCACCGACTTCTCTAAAAAAAGCCATCTATTTCTACTCCTCCACTATCGTTATCGTCTTAATTTCTTGCTTGTCGAGCGGACGATCGTTATAATCTCTCTTTGTGCTTACAATCTTGTCGGCAGCTTCCATTCCTTCTGTTACCTTGCCGAAAGCCGCGTACTGACCGTCAAGATGCGGAGCGTCCGCAACCATGATGAAAAATTGTGAGCCCGCGGAGTTCGGAGCCATGGTTCTTGCCATTGAGAGAACCCCTCTCGTGTGCTTGAGATCGTTCTTGATGCCGTTTGCGGCAAATTCGCCCTTGATGGTGTGTCCCGGTCCGCCTGTTCCGTTGCCCTGAGGACAGCCTCCCTGAATCATGAAGCCCGGAATGACTCTATGGAAAATAAGGTGATCATAAAAATGGTCATTTACCAGACTTTCAAAGTTTTCTACCGTTATCGGTGCGATTTCCGGGTAAAGCTCGCCCTTCATTACATCGCCGTTCATCATTTCAATTACAAACTTCTTCATTTCTCATATTCTCCTTGTTCTATTTCATATAGTTTCTGCCTGTTCTTTCGGCGTTTACAATTGCAATTGTATCTGCAACCGCTTCTTCTACGCTCTTTTCGCTTTTGTCTGCCTCGCGTCTGAGCTTGTATTCCACAACGCCTTCTCCCGCACGTTTTCCGACCGTGATGCGAACCGGAATTCCAATTAAGTCGGCATCTTTGAATTTTACGCCCGGGCGTTCGTCTCTGTCGTCCCATAAAACTTCGACACCTGCGTTGGTAAGTTCATCGTAAATCTTTTGGCTTACCGCATCTTGCTGCTCATCTCCCGGTTTTACCTCCGTGATGATAACATGATAAGGTGCTACCGATATCGGCCAGATTATGCCGTTTTCGTCGTGATTCTGCGGCATGTCGATGATCGCCTGGAAGGTACGGGAAACACCGATTCCGTAACAGCCCATCCAAATCGGTTTATCCTGCTGGTTCTCGTCTTTGTAATAAGCTTTCATAGGTTCGGAATACTTCGTTCCGAGTTTGAAAATCTGTCCCACTTCAACGCCTCTTGCATGGCGGACCGGAGCACCGCAAATCGGACAGGCATCGCCTTCCTTCAGAGTCTTTATATCAACAACGATATCACCTTCGTAATCGCGTCCGTAGTTCATATTGATATAGTGGTGGTCGGTTTCGCATGCACCGGCACACAGATTCTTGAGTCCCGGAAGCTCGCTGTCAACGACAATCTTGCAGTCGTGAAGATGCATAGGACCGGTGAAGCCGCCTACACAGCCGGTTGCCTTGGACATTTTTTCTTCATCCGCAAACTCAATCGCATACTCGTTAATGTTCAAAGCATTCACAAGTTTAGTCATATTCAGTTCTCTGTCACCGCGTATAAATGCCGCAACATACCCATTCTCATTTCCGAGAGCATCATAAGTCACAAACAGCAGTGCCTTTATCGTCTGCTTCTTGTCGAGCTTCAGATAATCTGCCACCTCATCGATAGTCTTGGTTCCCGGTGTGTGCACCTTTTCAAGTGGAAGCATTTCAATGCCATCCTGAGAAGCCGCATCCACGCATGCTGCTTTTTCCACCGTTGCCGCAAGGTCACAGCAGTCGCAGTATGCAATTTCGGATTCTCCGTATTCACAAAGTGCTGTAAACTCGTGCGAGTTTGAGCCTCCGATTGCCCCCGTGTCGGCTTCTACCGGACGGAAGGAAAGCCCGCATCTTGTGAAAACATTGCTGTATGCCTCGAACATCTTGTCATAGCTTACATCCAGTCCCGCAGCATCCTTGTCGAAGGAATAATTATCTTTCATAATGAACACTCTTGAGCGCATCATTCCGAATCTCGGGCGTGCTTCATCTCTGTATTTATCGGTAATCTGATACAGCATGCGAGGAAGCTGTCTGTGTGAGGAGACATCATTCTTCACGACATCCGTAAAAACTTCTTCCGCTGTCGGTCCGAGACAAAAATCTCTGCCGTTTCTGTCTTTGATACGCCACATTTCCGGGCCGTAAGCATCCCATCTTCCCGATTCCTGCCAAAGTTCCGCCGGTTGGAGACACTGCGAATACATTTCTTCCGCACCTTGTGCATCCATTTCTTCTCTTACGATCTGCTCGATTTTGCGGATTGTTCTCCACCCCATCGGCATATAACTGTATATGCCGGCAACGGTTTTTTTGATCATTCCGGCTCTGAGCAGGAGAATATGGCTTGGTATTTCTGCTTCGTTAGGCACTTCTCTGAGTGTCCGAAAATGCATTTGTGATAATTTCATTCCTTTGTCACCTCTATATTTCAATATCTGTATAATATGCAAACCGCCTCTGAAGCGATTCCCTCTTCACGCCCGACAAAACCGAGTTTTTCGGTCGTCGTGCCTTTTATGTTTATTTTGTTTTCATCGCAGTTCATTATCTCTGCAATATTAGCCCGCATCTTGGGGATGTACCCCGCAATCTTCGGTCTCTGTGCAATTATCGTAATATCGGCATTTCCGAGGAAATATCCCGCCTCACGCAAAAGTTCGGCGGTTTTCTGCAAGAGTTTCATGCTGGAAATCCCACGATACCGCTCATCCGTATCCGGAAAATGCTTTCCTATATCCCCAAGGCCTGCCGCTCCGAGCATTGCATCCATCAATGCGTGAAGCGCAACATCTGCATCGGAATGTCCCAAAAGACCTTTTTCGTAGGGAATCTGCTCGCCGCACAAAACAAGCGGCCTTCCTTCAACCAGCCTGTGTACATCATAGCCTGTTCCTATCCGCATTTCGGTTTCAAGATCCTCCCTGGTTGTGATTTTACGATTCGCATCTTCGCCTTGCACCATGCTGATATTTATACCCATTCTCTCAACAAGTGAAGCATCATCCGTCCCCAAAAATCCTTCTGCCTGTGCTTTTTCGAAAGCATGCTTGATAAGCGATATGCGGAATCCCTGCGGAGTCTGCACGCAGGCAAGCGTTTCTCTTTGAAGCGTGCGGCTTCCTGTCCCGTCAACCTGTCGGATGGTGTCCTTAGCCGGCACCGTCGGGATTGCAGCGCCGAAATCGGCAGTTCCTTCGATAACCGCATTTATGACTGCTTCGCTTACAAACGGTCTGGCCGCATCATGCACAAGCACAATGCCGTTCTCACCCCGCAGGCAGTCAAGTGCCGCACGAACAGAATCCTGTCTTTCTGCACCGCCCGCAACGATCTTTTTTAACTTCGAAAAGCCCCGGCAAAGTTTTTCCGTAAGCTCGCAATAGTCCGCATTGGCAGCAACAAAAATCTCATCAACGTATTTGTTTTGCTCAAAAGCCTCTACGGACATCTCAAGTATCGTTCTGCCCCGTACTTTCAGGAACTGTTTCGGCAAAGAGCTGCCAAGCCGTTTGCCACGACCGGCAGCTACTATAATTGCAATTACTCTATTGTCTCTATACATACTCTTTCATCTTTCCGAATATCATGCGGCCGGCAGCGGTCTGCAGAACGCTTGTAACATTAATCTGAACGGTCTCGCCGATTCTGCTGCGTCCGTCTTCAACAACAATCATGGTTCCGTCGTCAAGATAAGCAACTGCCTGACTTCTGTCTTTACCCTGTTTAATAAGCGTAACCGTCATGGCTTCTCCCGGAATTACCATCGGTTTAAGTGCGTTTGCCAGTTCGTTTATGTTCAGAACCGCAACGCCTTTGATCCCCGCAACCTTGTTAAGATTGAAGTCGTTTGTAACGACCTTTCCTTTCATGATCTGTGCGAGCTTGAGTAATTTTACATCTACTTCCGGAATTTCTTTCAGTGCTTTCTCCGAATCGGTATTGTAAATCTCAATGCCATATTCTGTCTGAATCTTCTTGAGAATGTCAAGGCCTCTTCTTCCTCTGTTGCGTTTCAATCCATCGGAAGAATCCGCGATATGTCTCAGTTCAACAAGCACAAATTCAGGTATTACAATCGGTCCTTCAAGAAATCCCGTTTTCATGATTTCCAAAATCCGGCCGTCAATGATTACGCTGGTATCCAAAATCTTCGGAATTCTCGCGCTTTTTTTGTCTTTCGCGTTATATCCGTAGCTGTTTTCCTCAACTTGTGTCTTGACCTGCGTGGCAGCTTTCCGTCCGCCGGTCATGGCTAACAGCTCCGATATTTTCTTATTGCCGACAACCGCACCCAAAAATCCCAAAGTCAGGTACATGCATATCGTAATTGTCAGATAAAGCGTCTTCTGATTTACCACGTCCTGATAGATTCTCGTCAGCAGGAATGCAATCACAAGTCCGATTACCAGCCCCAGCGTGCCGCCGATCAGCTCGTTCGGCGATATGCCCTGCAAGTCGTTTCCGATATTGTCTGCCACTTTTCTGCTCTGCCTTGTGAGCGCCGGTGCGATACGAAAAAAAATAACTCCAAAAATAATGACGAAAAAGGCTGCAAACCAGGTTTCCTCTGCCTTCGTGATTGCGGCATTCCCTCCCGCAAAGTCGGTCTGTGTAACCAGATATCTGCACAGCGCAAAACATTCATATCCTATCAGTGCCCCCAAAAATGTAAAACATGCTCTAAAAAATCTTCGAAACATTTTTCTTCCCCCTTTCTTCGATATTTCATAGATATGTCCCGGTTAAAGCATCCCGATTAAGCTCAATATTACGCGAGCTTAATACTAAGCCTGCTTATACAGGTTTCTTCATGCTCTTAAATTGCGGCTTCAACCATAGCCTCTGCCTCATCCTGGCTTATGTCCATGGATAAGATAAGCTCGCTGACAAGAATTCTTCTTGCCCCCGTCAAAAGCTTTCTTTCGCCCGTAGACAGCTTCTTTTCCCTGTCGTTTCTGACGAGATTTCTTACGACCTCGGCCACCTGTCTGATGTCACCGCTCTTGAGCTTATCCATATTCTCACGATAGCGGCGGTTCCAGTTAGAGTCCATAGGTGTGCTTTCGTCACTGAGAAGACGAAGGACATCCTCCATTTCTTCCCGCGTGGAAACCTCTCTGATTCCAATGCTTTCGCCTGAATCTACGGGGATCATTATGTTTATATCGCTGCACGGCAGACGGAGTATATAATACTGTTTGGATTCTCCGAGAATTCGCTTCTCTTCTATATCCTGTATCACTCCTGCGCCCTGCATCGGGTAAACAATTCTATCACCCACCGAAAACATGACATACTCCCTCCATTCTATATCTATACCCTTAGTATAAAAGATTATGGGGGCGTCTGTCAAGCGGTCAAAAAATTTATCATAATATCACAGAGTTTTTACCGTGTCAATATATATTTATCTTAAAATGTTTGACTGAGGGGTATTTTATGTTAAAATAAAGGCAAAGATTTCCCTAAGGAGGAGAACAAAATGTATAAAATTCTGGTAGTTGACGACGAACCTAAAATTCGTGAGGTTATAAAAGAATATGCAGAATTCAGCGGGTACGAAGTTACTGAAGCAGCTGACGGAATGAGTGCGGTCGGCTTATGCAAACTGAACGATTACGATTTGATTATTATGGATATCATGATGCCGAAGCTTGACGGTTTTTCGGCATGCAAGGAGATCAAAAAAACAAAGGACATTCCTATCATCATGCTTTCCGCAAGAGGGGAAGAATACGACAAGCTCTTCGGTTTCGAGCTCGGTATTGATGACTACGTTGTAAAGCCTTTCAGTCCGAAGGAACTCATGGCAAGAGTGAATGCTGTGCTTTCCAGAAGAAAGGCTGCCGCTCCGGCCGCGCAGGAAATAATGAAATTCGATGGCCTCGAAATCAACATTCCGGCAAGAACGGTAACCGTGGACGGCAACAAAGTGGAACTGACGCCAAAGGAATACGAGCTTCTTTTCTATCTTGTAAAGAACAAAAACATTGCTCTTTCGCGAGACAAGCTTCTGTCCGATATCTGGGGTTATGACTTCTTCGGAGATGACAGAACCATTGATACGCATATCAAAAATCTGCGCAACAACCTTGGACCGTACAGAGATTTCATCGTTACACTCAGAGGAGTAGGTTATAAATTTGAGTACGAAAATTAGTTTCGATGCAAAAAGCATAAAATTCAGGCTTTGGATTTACTTCGCCGCTTTGGGACTTGGAATTGTAATTTTGATTTGGTTCCTGCAGATTTTCTTCTTGAACAACTATTACGAGCATATGAAAATCATGGAGGTAAACCGCATTTCCGCTTCCATCTGCCATTCCTATGAGCGAAACGACTCGGAGCTCACCGAGAACATCCAGGAATTGTCGATCAGCAACGACTTTTACGTGATGATGGAATCCGGCGGCAGGGTTCTGCTCTTTATGCCTGAGTCAGACAGCATACTCCCGGTTTATCAATACAAGGATCAGCTTCCCAAGCTAAAGGCAATGCTTGACGCTTCGAAGTCAAACAGCGGATGTGTTTCTTACAAAATAAATTCCGGCGTCGAGAATTACAGCACCCTGGCGTATGCCCGCTACCTGCGGAAAGCCCCGGGCAACGAAGTGTATCTTTACATTTTTTCGCCGCTGTATCCGGTAAGTTCGACTGTGGATATTCTCAAAAATCAGCTCTTTTATGTAACAATTATCACATTGTTTGGAGCTTTTTCTCTTGCGATTTATTTCGCAAACAGGATTTCGCGGCCGATTAAGAGCATCACCACCACAGCGAAGGAAATGGGACGAGGAAATTACGACGTGAAATTCCGTGGCAATTCGTATTCAGAGATAAACAACCTGGCGGAAACCCTCAACACAGCTGCATACGAACTCGGAAATGCGGACGCTCGTCAGAAGGATCTGATTGCCAACGTTTCGCATGACCTTAAGACGCCGCTGACCATGATTCGTTCCTATGCGGAGATGATCCGCGATTTGTCGGGTGAGAACCCCGAAAAGAGAAATGCCCATCTTCAGGTTATCATCGATGAAAGCGAACGCATGAGCAGGCTCGTAAGTGATATGGCTTCCATTTCTGCCATGCAGACGAAGAAGGTCGTGCTTCATAAACAGTTCTTCGACCTTTCCGAGCTTTCTGCCTCAATTCTTGCTTCCTTTGACATTTATCAGGAACAGCAAGGTTACGATTTTGTCTTCACCGCACCAAAAGAATGTATGGTATTTGCGGACAGGGACAAAATCTCACAGGTAATTTCAAATCTTGCAGGCAACGCCGTCAAATACTGCGGCGAAGATAAGTATGTCGGTCTCACAATCCGAAAGGCAGGCCGCAAATACAGACTGGAGGTTTCGGATCACGGCCCCGGCATAAAGCCGGAAGAGCTTCCGCACGTGTGGGAACGTTACTATAAGACAAGCACCAACTACATCCGCGAAACACAGGGTACGGGTCTTGGCCTGTCGATTGTAAAGGAGATTCTTCTCCTGCATAATGCTGACTACGGTGTCGAAAGCAAGCTCGGCAAGGGAAGTACTTTCTGGTTTGAACTGGACATTGCAAAAATGAATACAAAAAAGGAACGATCCAAGGACCGTTCCAAAGAAAAACAAGATGCTTAAATGCAAACACTCTGAATTTCTTATTTCTTTCCTGCAAATGCAGACAAGGCATCCATAATGTTTTTCGCACCTATAATCCGGCAGCCGTCAACAGAGCTGCCGATTTTTTTTGCATTTCCCAGCGGCATTATAATCTGCTCATATCCCAGTCTAGCCGCCTCTTTTGCCGTCTTTTCGATATTCTGTACCGAGCGCAGATCTCCGGTCAAGCCGATTTCACCGACTGCCAGTGTCCGCTTCGTGCTTGTCACCCGTTTATACGAGGAAAAGATTGCAAGCGCAGCCGCAAGGTCTGTTCCCGTACCTTCCGGCTTCAATCCTCCGACCACGTTTACATATACGTCCTGATTTATGAGGGAAAGCCCCGCCTTCTTTTCAAGCACTGCCAGAATCATATTCAGTCTTGTGTTGTCGATTCCCACGGAGGTTCTTCTCGCAAAACCCACATTCGCCGGACTTACAAGGCTCTGAACCTCGAACATAAGCGGCCGGCTGCCCTCATATACCGCGGCCGTAACCGAACCTTCCAGCAGTTCCTCCTTGTTTTCAAGGAAAGTAGCTGAAACATCCGTAACTTCCGTAAGCCCTGCGGACTCCATTCGGAATGCACCGATTTCGCTCGTCGTTCCGAAACGGTTCTTATACGCACGCAAAATTCTGAGTTCACCGTCACGCTCACCGCTGAAGTTCAGTACACAATCGACCAGATGTTCCACCGTTTTCGGACCTGCCAAGTCTCCGCTTTTGGTTACATGTGCAACGATAAAAATCGCACAGTTACGCGTCTTGCCAAGCTTCATAAGCTGGTTTCCGCACATTCTCACCTGTGACACGCTCCCCGGTGCCGAATCAAGCTGGCTGCTGTACAGCGTCTGAATCGAGTCGATAATCAGAAAATCCGGTTTTATATTATCAAACACCGTTTCGACATTTTCCATATTGGTTTCCGACATCACGTAAAGCGTGTCCGGCAAGGTTGTGCACACGCGGTCGGCACGCATCTTTATCTGCTCCTCGGATTCTTCCCCCGAGACATAAAGCACCGTCATGCCCTGCGCTGCAATTTTGCCGGCTGCCTGGATGATGATGGTGGATTTGCCGATGCCGGGTTCCCCTGAAATCAGTACAAGCGAGCCTCTGACCAGCCCTCCGCCAAGGACACGATTCAGTTCACTGCTTTTCGTATCAATTCGGTCATATTCGCTCGTTCCGACTTCCGCCAGTTTCGATGCCTTAGCATTCCCGGCAGGTGCGGTACTTCTGCGGCGTACATCCTCTCCGTCCGCCGGAAGAACTTTTTCCTCCACAAAAGAATTCCATGCACCGCATATGCACTTTCCCATCCATTGTGTGCTTTCGTAACCGCATTCCTGGCAGACAAAAATCGTCTTTCCTTTCTTTGCCATAATTTCCCCTTGTTAAAAGCTCTCTAAAAAATCAAAACAAGTACAGGGATGTCATCATCGCTGCGGCGCATCCCCAAAGGATTCCTCCCACAACCCCAATCGCGACACCAATCAGTGCAAACTTTCCGATTGCCTTTGCTTTCTTCGGAGCCTTATCCGCGTATATAATATAAAGAATCAATCCTACCACCGGAAAAAATAAGCTGAGAACATTCAGTCCCGTCGAAGGGATATCCGCTTCCGGTGTCTGATTGTATGTGTACTGCGGGTTTCCCACCATGCATCCGCAGTGAGGACAGATAACCGCCTCATCCAGGATTTCTTTTCCGCAGTGGCTGCAATATTTCATTTTTTTCTCCTCCTGCTGTTGCTGTTCCTGCCGTTGACACGGCTGCTGCGTCTGTGTCTGAACCTTCGGTTTGCTTGGGCATGCGAATGTAACGCATCCGCCTGCTTTTTCCCAGCACGCCTTATGATAGGACGTTCCGCAATCCGGACAAATCACAGCATCGCCTCTTTCCACTGCCTCTTTTGCTATTTCCTGCCCACAGATCGGGCAGATATCTTCAAACTTATTCATGTTTCTTTCCTTTCTCACAAAGCCTTGCTTTAGTTTGTAAGTTCGACACTTTTCGCGCCAAGCTTTTTGCCGGTATCCGCATCATAGATCGAAACCGTGAATTTCCCTGTTTTGCCGTATTCCGGAATGTCATACCAGAAAGAACAAGTCCCTTCGGTTCCTTCCTCCCATGCCTTATCCCATGCACCGGTCGCTTTGCTTCCGTCCGGATATGTCGCGGAGTATTTCAGTCTCGTTGTTCCGTTCGGCGTGCCTCCGTTAAGCGTCACATGGCAGTAAACCTTGTCATATTTGCTTATTTCATCCTTCTTCGCCGCACTGTCCGTTTCGCTGTCGTTAATAACAAGTTTTACGGTCCACTTGTACAAATCGTTGTATATTTCTTCCGAATCCTTATAGGATTTGCTCTTCAGCTCGCGAAGATATCTGTATGTGGTCTCGTTTTCGCTGTCGAGGTTTGCTCCTATGTATCCATACTTGGCTTCTTTTTCAAGCGTTGCACTGTCTTCATATTCTCCGATCTCATCAAGATTTGCAAGTGCCTCCTCGTACTTTTCTTCCTCAATCAGCTGTTTTGCATAGAGATATTCTGCCTCTTTGCAGCAAGCAGTGCTGTCCTTGTAGTTAATCATTTCTTTAAAGGCCGCGATTGCCTTCTCATATTCGCCGTCCTCGACAAGGCCCTGCGCGAAGCGATAGTGAGCCTCGACAGCCATGTTTCGGCTGTCCTTGTATTCTCCCAGCGATTCGAACTTCGTATAAGCTGCTTCGTAGTCTCCGTCCTCAAAAGCAGATGCCGCCGAGTTGTAGTTTATTACAGGAAGTGCGAATTTGACAAAAGCAAACGCAATCGCAAGCACCACGACCGCGACTGCCGCAATGATGGATATCTTCTTTGCTTTTGCGTTTCTGACTGCGCGTTTTTCCGCTGCAATGCGCTCTTCTTCTTCCTGTTTTATGCGTTCCTCTTCCTCAATTCTTGCTCTTTCTTCCTTGTATTCTGCAAGGTTTGTTTCGAGTTCTTCGGTGTTCAGCAAATCAAACAGTGGGCCTGCTTCTTTTCCGCAGGCAAAGCATGTTTCCTCGCTGTCTGCATTGAGTTCGCCGCATGTGCATCTCCACCATCCTCCTGCCTTCTGCGGGCAGAAAGGACCGACTGCTCCGCTCTCTCTGCGGTATTCCTGCTCCAGCTCCTCGCTTTGCAGATACTCTCTGATATATGCAGGCTGCGGGAATGTTATATCTTCGCCGCTTGACACAAGCACATCGCCGTCTTCAAGAACAACCTTTTTTACCTTTACCTCTGCGGTGTCAAACTCAGCGTCCCATTTTAACGCAACCCCGACATTTTGTCCGAAAAAGCCGTTCCTGCGCGCTTTCGCGTTGTATTGGAAATTTTCAATTTTGGCAACTTCTTTGCCTCCGTTTTTAAGAATAATATCCGCAAAGAGTGTTGTAACCGGCGTGCTGCTCAAAGAACGGAACATACATCTGAGATATTTTGTTTCCGTCACCAAATCCTTTAAGAGTGCCGCACTTTCGGTCATTACCGGAAGTCCTCCGGTGATCACGCCGATTGAGGTTTCACCGCAAAATTCGTATCCTTTTGCACAAACTTTGTTATTCATGTTTTTTCTCCGTTTTCTGTTTTCTGTTCAAAATTAAACTGCAGATGAATGTGCCGATGCGGTAATCGGTGCTTTAACCGCTGTGTTGCTCCACGAGGAGTAATATTTCACCTTTGTCTCTTCATCTTTGATTGTCTTGTACGCTCTCACTCTGAAATAGTACTTTCTGCCTGCAGTAAGTCCCGCAAGCACCTTTTTAACCGCTGCCCCGTTCTTGATTGTATATGTTTTTTTCTTGGTAAACTTCTTTGATGTTGACATCTGAAGCTGATATCCGTCCACATCCTTAACCTTGTTCCACTTCGCCATGAGCACACGGCTTCCCGCAACCGAAGCGGAGACTTTCGGAGCCTTGATGTAGCGGCTTACCTTTGCCTCTGACATCTCGCTCTTTAAATCCCCTGCATTGGAACAAACCGCAACAATCGTGTATTCATAATCTTTCCCGTTTGTTTTTGCCTTCTTATCCTTGAAAGAAACGGCATTTGTCTTTGATGTTCCGATGTTGTTTCCGTTGCGATACACGATATACTTGAGACCTTTAGGCCCCTTTGCCCACTTAATTACGGCTGTATTCTTCGTGTCAGGTTCGATTTTGAGGATTTTAGGCGCTGACGGATAGATTGCAAATTTCAGTTTTTGAGCCTTTCCGTAATTTCCTTTTCCGTTAATAACCGCGTATGCATACCCCGGATTTTTATTTTTTTCGTAGGTTATCGTATAGTCTTTCTCCTTCACAAGTGCAGTCGTTCCGTCCGTAACGCTTGTAACTTCCGGTACAAATTCCTGCCCTGTATAGATGTATTTTTCTTCAGGAAGAACCAGCGTGCTCAAAGCCGTTTCGATGCTTTTCGGCTCAATGGTAAAGGTCTTCGCGGCACTTCCCAGATAATATCCGGTGCCTGTTACCGTAATACTTCCCTGTCCTGCATTTATGTTATTGCTGATATGAAGGAGATAATCGACTCCTTTCGTCAAGGTCTTGCTCCCTTGCCTGATCGTCACTTCCGGTGTGACCGCACTTCCTGTGTATGTACATTTGCTTATTGTAAAAGTACACTTTGCAATGTCGTATTTTATCAGGAATGTTGCGGTTGTTTTCCCCGTATAGTTGGATGCGGAATACATCGCCTCTACTTCAACCTTTGCCGCTCCTATCTGAGTGTTGTCCGAATAACTTACCCTGTATTCGCTGCTCGGAACCGCAAGGCTTCCGTTGTAAACCGTGACGGAAGGGGTGAGTGCCTTGCCTGTGTATTTCTGATCACTGACGCTTACCCTGCATTCACTCAGGGGTTTTTTGTTAATTCTAAAGTACTCCGTCGTGCTTCCGTCAAAATTGCCTTTCCCTCTGATGGTAATTCTCTGTGAGCCGGCATCTTTCGCACTGACAGCGTCCACTGTGTAATCAACACCCTCCGTCAATGTTTTTCCGTTTAAGGCTGCCGTTATTTTCGGTGTAATGTTATACCCCGTGTAAGTTGCATCCGCAACACTGATCTTAACTTCGTATCCGCTTATCGACCGCTTCGTAATCGAAAAAGTTTTCGATACCGTCCCTTCGTACTCGCCCATTCCGGTGATTGTGACGGTTGCCGTTCCGACATTAATGTTGTCGCTGCACTGCACCGTATAATCCTCGTTCTCTTCTAATGTTCTTGTGATATATGAATTCGGGCTCTTGTAATAAACATAAAGTTTCGGTACAATCGGACTTCCGGTATAGCTGTATTCACTTCCATACAGGCTGATTGTAGTTTTTCCGCTTAAGCTTGTTGCGCCGTATGCAATGCTGCTCATTGCGAAGACTGCAATAGCCGCAAGCACCAAAAGAATCAGGTGTCTTAATGTTCTTTTCATGTCATAAGTCCTTTCTGTTTAGATATAGTAGTATTTTAACATACGGGGACCTCCTCTTCAACCCATTCAATAGTTTTCGAGTTCTTAACGAAAAAGCAGAGGGCCAAAGCCCTCTTTACTTACTTGCATTTTATTAAAAAACCTGTAATGCCTTTAAAAGAAAAATCCAAAGAAAAAAAGTAATCATGCATAAGGCAGTCGATAAAAAAACGCAATCTCTGGTCAAAACCACATCGCTGTCTAGTTCCATAGCCATTGTGTATGATGTCGATGGAATGGGTGCCGCCAAAAAGGTGACAACAATCACCATATCTGCCCCTGTAAACCCCATCAGATATCCGACAAGTCCGCCTATACCAGGCAATAATATGAGTTTCCCAAAATTACAAATAAAAAGTAATTTTTTGTTTGCAGATAATGTAGAGTACTGCATCGACGCTCCTATTAAAAGTAATGCTAACGGCACAGCAGTGTCTCCAATTAATTTGATTGTCGAATGTATTACCTCAGGAATGCTTAAATTCAAAATTGAACATATAATTCCTAACAATGTGGATATAATTAGCGGACTTTTTATAAGGTTTCTTATAAGCACTTTAATGTCCGTATCTCCTTGCCTAAACAACTCTAATATTACAACAGAGACAATATTGTTAATTATTAGCAACGCAAATGTTGGAAACGCAATATATGAACTAATGTCATCCCCAAACAGATTTGCAAGTACCGGTAAGCTGATAACAACAAAATTGGTTCTGCATATGCCTGTTACAATAGCACCTTGCGTTTTACTTTCCCTCGATATTTTTTTTGCAAATGGAATGGTCCCAATCCAAAAGAATAAAGCTATTCCCGCAATAAATGCTGCAAGTTCTGCATTGTTTGTCCCTTTGAACTTTGCCCCATAAGTGCAACAAAATATCAGGCAAGGGAATAAAACATTAAACAACAATTTGTTTATACTCGGAATTGCGGCATCTTCAATTACTCGAGCTTTTTTTAAAATGCAACCTAATGAAATTATTACAAACAAGGGGAACACAGCACAAAATGATATTATTAAACTTTGTGTCATATGTATTCTCTATTCAACCTTCCGTTTTTTGTACTTTGGGCAAGCCACCTTGTTGCGACATTTACAAGTATCGCAGTGCCGTAAGGTAGCCATTTTTCGTCGATCTGCATATTGGGATTATGTAGTGCGGGCTGCGTTTCATCACCTGTTCCGAACCAAACGAGCATTCCGGGTACTTGCTGTGAAATATAACCAAAATCATCGCTTCCTGAAACACTTGGACATATTTCAACATTCTCCTCTCCTACAACTTCTTTCATATATGGTATTAACTCTCCACATAATTTAGGATTTGCATAGGTAAGTGGTGTGAAAAAATGTGTAGTTTCATATTTTCCCTTCCACATTTTTACAGTGTGTTCTATAACTTCAGGTATACGCCTTTGCATATGTTCCGTTACTTCTTTCTTGAATGTCCTGCAGCCCACAGAAAGTTTGGCAGAATCAGGAATTATATTGGCAGCACTTCCCCCGGAAATTTTGCCCACCGTCAAAGCAACCGTTTCACGCGGGTCAATTTCTCTTGTTGCAAGCAAATTCAATGTTGTATACAACTGATTACATATCACTAATGGATCTATGCAAAGATGCGGCAAAGAGCTGTGGCCCCCTTTTCCTAAAATGTTAACTTCAAATGTCTCCATTGCTGCAGTCATCGTACCCGGTGTATATGTAACCAAGCCGCCTCTTTGATTAGGGACTACATGCAAAGAAAAAGCTGCATCTACATGGGGTTCTTCCAGTACACCATGTCTAATCATCATATCCGCCCCACAGCCGCATTCCTCCCCTGGTTGAAAAAGAAGCTTTACGGTTCCATTTAGTTCCGTTTCAATATTTTTCAGTAGCTTTGCCGCTGAAATCAGCATAGCCGTATGTGCATCGTGACCGCAAGCGTGCATTTTACCGGGATTTTTTGATGAAAAATTTACTACCCCCCGAGGCTCATCCACCGGCAATGCATCCATTTCCGCCCTTAGCATAATGCATGGTTTTCCTTTACCGATAGTCGCAACAACACCTGTATAGTATTCCATATCCGGAAATCCGGCTTTGCTAAATTTAGCTCTGATTTCCTCATCTATTTTTCCCTTACAAAGTTTGTGTTCAATGCCCATTTCCTCAAGACATTTCATTACATAATCACATGTTTCTGGTAGATAAAATCCAATCTCCGGATTTCTGTGAATGATATGTCTATGTTTTTGAATTTCTCTACCATTTTTTAGTGCTTTTTCCAGTATATCCATTCCTCATTCTCCTGTTCCAATCTGCTCATAAATTATAATGAAGTTTTGTAATTCACATAATCAAAATCAAATCCAAAATATCTTGGACCAAAAGAGGCAATTCCTTTTTCGGTAAGATATTTTTCACATGCCGACGAAACAATTATGCCAACTGTTAGTCCATTTTTTAAATGCGAGTTCAGCAGAGGTTCACCATCTTTAAGGTTAATAAGTGTAATCAAATCTGGGCTGGTTGCCTTTGGTATACCATTAACCCACAAAATATGATTTTCATTTTTAAACCATACTTTATATTCGTCCTCTCCTCCTTCTCCCTTTATTTCAAATGTGCCGCTATAATATCCACTTGTGTCGTCTACAGCAAAATTGCAGATTGTCCCAGTTCCTATGAAGGAGCCCTTTATGGTTTTAGCTACGGCCTGCAACATTTTTTTATAGTTGTAAGAAACTTTCTCTTGCACCCCCTTGCTCTCCCATGTAAATTCATGGATACACTTTCCAATTTCATATGCCTTGGTCAGCGAATTGAAAACAAAAAGATCCTTGAGTTCCTTTCCTGTTATTGAGTATGCTGCTTCTGCCATTTCACCATAAGAAGCCTCACTCAGAAACTTTCCGATTCTCTCGACTGCCGGATAGCCCATTGCATTGATTGTTGCATTTTGATTCCCCCATGAGTCGCAGTATGCTATTGGTAAACAACTTTTTCCGTAAATTGAAAACAAACCGTTTGTCATCTCCGGGATTGCACGTCCTGCAGGATCGCCATCGAAAATAGGTATGCCCAATTTGTATGCTGCAGCCATGCAACATGCAGCATTGGAACCACCCGGCTCAGCAATATACAAGCCATCAATCTTATGGTCAAGAATCGTTTCTAATGATCGTACTGCGCCTACCAGCATATCTACAAAATCCAATGTGCGCTCCTTGTAGCCAAGCCTATCCATTTCTTTTAATATTTCATCCGTTTTGGGCGCAATGCTCCCCATGAAAAAAGCACAGCAATAAGTTTCCTCATCTTCAATCATCTCCGGGTCTGTCAACCTAATTTCTGTTCCCTTTTCCAAGCACTTATACAGAGTATCTCTGCCAACGGACACTTCCCCTCCACCTCCTGTGCCCAAAAAGGCACAGCCGGTTAAAAAATGGTTTATGTCCTCTTTTGTTTTTAAAATTAAATCACTCATCCTTTTCTCCAGTCTTGTACAAAATGACATCTTACGGTATGATCCTGTTCAAATGGAATCATCTGCGGATCTTTCTCAAAGCAAATTTCTTTGGCATAAGGACATCTGGTATTGAAGCTGCATCCCTTTGGAACATTTACCGGGCTTGGTATCTCGCCTTGTGAATGAATTTGACCCGGGCGCAGAGCTTCCTCCGTCTTACTTACAACCGGAATTGATGAAAGCAGCATGTTCGTATAAGGATGTTGTGGATTTTGGAAAAATCTATCCGTTGGTGCTATTTCCGCAATCTTTCCCAAATACATTATTGCAACGCGGGTTGACACATTTCTCATCAAGCTCAAATCATGTGTAATAAAAAGATACGCTAGGTTCATTTCCTTCTGCAGGCGAAGAAGCATATTAATGATTTTGGCTTGAACGGATACATCCAACGCACTTGTCGGCTCATCTAAAATAATTAAAGAAGGATTTGTTGCGAGAGCTCGTGCTATGGCAACCATTTGTTTTTCTCCGCCACCCAATGTAGCTGGATATTTGTACATATACTCATAAGGCAATTCTACCAAATCCATCAAGCGAGCAACATGATTTGTTATGTCTCTTTTACTGCACATATTATGTATTTTCAGTGGCAGTGCAAGAATATCATGTACCGTATGCTGAGGGTTTAAGGATGTTCCGGGATCCTGGAATACAATTTGTATCTCCTTTTTCATATCCAAGGTCCTCTTGGATAGTGGCATACTTATGTCTCTTCCTTTAAAAATAATTTTTCCCCCGGTCATTTCCTCCATTCCGATTACATTATATGCTGTCGTACTTTTTCCTGAACCTGACTCTCCTACAAGTCCTAATGTTTCTCCGCTGGAAAGTGTAAAATTAATACCATCGATAGCTTTTACAAACTTGCCTTTCTGTCCTCGAACAGGAAAGTATTTTTTTAAATTTTCTACGCGCAATATTTCCTCGCCCATTCCTATTCCTCCATGATTTCGTTATCTTGATATTTATAGCATGCGACATAGTGTCCCGGCTCCATTTCATATAGTGGTGGCATTTTTTGCTCGCACTCGGGTTTTGCGTATGGGCACCTTGGCGCGAAACGGCATCCCGGCGGTGGAGCTAAATAGTTCGGAATATGCCCTGGTATTCCTTCAGAAACTCCGCCTCCGGACAACCTCGGAATGCAACTCATTAATCCCTCTGTATAAGGATGCGCATAATTATCGAATAGCTTGTCAACCGGTGCAATTTCAACCATATTTCCTGCATACATAATATAAATTCGGTCTGCCATTTCTCTTGCAACGCCAAGCGAATGGGTGATCATAATCAAAGCACTTCCTTTTTCTTCAACTCGCGCTTTGAGAGTTTTCAGAACTTGATCTTGGATAGTAACATCGAGATTTGTCGTCGGTTCGTCTGCGATTACTAAATCTCTTGGCGTCGACAATGACATCGCTATACATATTCTCTGGCGCATGCCACCTGAAAGTTGAAATGGGTAAGACTCCATTATTCTCTCCGGGTCAGGCATAGAAGTTTCTTTCAGTGCTGCAATCGTACGCTCTGTTTGAACATTTTTATCTGTTGCTCCGTCAATCCCTGAATAGCGAATTACTTCACGCATTTGATTTCCAATTGTAAAGACAGGATTCAATGATGCAATCGGATCCTGAAAGATAATCGAAATGCCGTTTTCGCGCATTTTTTTCAGCTCCTTCGCATTCATTTTTAAAACACTTTTACCGTTAAAAAATATTTCTCCTTTATCGACTCGTGCCTGTTTAGCCAATATTTGAGCGATTGCACTAACTGTTGTTGTTTTACCGCAGCCGGTTTCTCCAACAATTGCAATTCGTTCCCTCTTATGCACTTGTAAATTCACGCCGTTCAGCACTTTGGAATATCCCTTAAATGTCTTAAAGGATATGTGAAGGTTTTTAACGTCTACAACTAAATTTCTATCTGTATTGTTATCCATGTTACCTCCTTACTCATCACTCGACAGCATATCCTTAATTCCGTCACCGGCAAGGTTAAATCCCAACACTATCAGCATAATAGCAAGCGCCGGAAAAGTAGAAAGCCACCACTGATCAGGCATGTAACTTACGCCTGCGGATACCATTGATCCGAGTGAAGGGGTTGGCGGCTGCTCGCCCATACCTATAAAACTCAATGTTGCACCTGCCATGATTGCCCAACCCATATCCAAAGTAACCTTTGTCAAGATAGGACCTAACGCATTAGGTAAAATCTGTTTGAACAAAATATGTGTATTGCTTGCCCCTAAAACTTCGGCCGAGCGAATATAGACTTCATTTCTCGTAGAAACAACAATGTTATTTACGAGTCTTGTATACCAAGGCCACCACGAAACGCATAATGCAAGCATTGCATTCATAAGGCTTGGAGTCATAATACTTGATACGCACATAACCAAAATCAATGCCGGTAATGCAAGAAACACATCCGCAAGTCGCATTATGAAATTCGATATAAACCTACCATTGTAATAGCCTGCGATTAATCCCAAAATGCCTCCAACCGGGACAACAACTGCAAGGCATCCCACGCCCATAATCAGTGCGCCTCTAAAGGAAAACAGTATTCTGGAAAAAAGATCTCTTCCTGATGTGTCGGTTCCAAAGATATGCTCAAGACTCGGAGCCTGACTAGCTTGCGAATAGTTTACAACGGCACCCGCATCCTCCGGATATGGTGCAATAAACGGTGCAAAAATTGCACAGAATACAACCAGTAAAATAATCGTCAACCCTACAACTGAAAGTTTGCTTAAGGAAAACTTGTACCAAAGCTTTCTTGCCTGTTCCAAACGATTTCTTTTAGGGATATTAGAATTATTCACTTGTGAAATTTTCGGAGTATTGTTAATCTGATTATCCATTTTTCTAAACTCCCCCTTTTATGAATATCTGACTCTAGGGTCTAAAAGACGTATGAGTAAATCTGCTATTAAATTAAATAATATCAAAATAATTGCTTGCACCATAATTACCGCCGACATAGAAAAGACATCTTTGTTAAGCATCGCTTGTAAACCATAATTCGAAAGTCCGGGATAGCCAAATATTTGTTCTACCAAGTAAGCACCCCCGAAAATTCCGGCAATGTCTAGCGTCATGGTTGTAATAGTAGCATTCATAGAAGGTTTGAGTAAATATTTGAATAATATTTTTCTTTCGGGAATTCCGTAAGATTTTTCTGCCGAGGCATATGGTTTTCCTATATTTTCAATCATACTCGATCTTGTGATTCTTGCACCTTGGCTTATTCCGCCAAATGCAAGCACTGCAGATGGCATTATGATATGCGTAAATGCGTCCCATGCTCCGCTAAAGTTTCCGTCCAGTAAGTAATCAAGGATATACATTCCTGTGACATTTGGAGGTGCACTCATCCAAGCACTTATTCGTCCTGACGTAGGTAATATCGGGAAAACATACGCGAACACAAGCATAATGAGAACTGCCCATAAAAATGCAGGTGCTACAATTCCAAAATAAGATAAAATTCGTATGAAATTATCTTGCCATTTCCCTGCGTATTTTGTTGATATTACGCCTAACACTATTCCAAACAAAATTAAAAAGAAGGCTGCCAAAGCGACGAGTTCCATCGTTGCCGGCAAATAACTCTTTATATCTTCAATTACGGGGCGCTTTGTGATTACTGATTCTCCAAAATCTCCGCTGAGCATGCCGGAAATCCAATATCCATACTGTACAACGTAGGATTCGTTTAAATGCATTTCTTGCCTGAGAGCTTCAACTGCTTCTTCAGAGGCTCTTGCACCCAATGCCATTCTTGCCGTATCACCCGGCATAACCCGAACCAATACGAAAATCAATATTGACAGTCCAAATAGCACTAATGCATAAGAAATGATTCTTTTTAGTATTAGCTTCACTTTATCCATAGTGATCTCCTTGCTTTAATCAAATCCCCTTGCCTAATCGCGATAACAGACAAGGGGAAATTAATATTTTTTCTAAATTTCTGAAATGTCTTATTGTGCAACGCCAATATTTCTTAAGTATAAATGATATCCTGTCATATTAGCAGCAGGCGTTCCTGCCTCGTATTTTTCTGCAGCTGGGAACTTGGTTACATAATCAGAACGATATGCATAAGGTGATGCCAGATCTGCAACCCATAGTGTTGGACAAAGCTCAACAATTTCCTTTGAGATCTTCTTGTACTGCTCATTTCTTGATTTGTCATCTGCAGTTCTCATAGCATTTGTGATTTCTTTGTCGATATTCTTGTTCTGCAGCCATTCCATCTGTTCCCACGTCCCTGCAGAGTTCGAATGATATCTGGAATACAGGTATCCACCGCCCTCTAAATATGTCGGTGCAAAAACTACGAAAGCTGCGTTCGGAGTTGTTTTTACTTCTGCGGCTTCGCTCATCATTGTAGCGAAAGGTTTTCCTGCAACTTCAACTGTCACTCCCAGCTTGCTCATACCCGCTTGGATCAAAAGCGCTAATTTTTCCTGTTGTTCACCGCCCTCGGAGCAATAACTTAAAGTTATTTTCCGTTTTCCGCTTATTAAATCATTATAATATTTAGATTCTTCAATCTCTTTTTTTGCTTTCTCTAAGTCGTATGTAAACGGAAATTCCGATTCGTCAAGTGCAGATGCAGTTAATGCTCTTACAATAGGGCCTGTCGGCACTGAACTTCCGACATAAATATTGTTACACACGGTATCATAGTCAACTGCGTATGCCATTGCTCTTCTAACATGTATATCGTCAGTAGGCGCTGACTTAGTATTCAAACATACATTAAAGTTTACACCTGAAAGAGCTCTTATAACCGTCACGCCATCCATAGAATTTAATACTTCCAATGCCTCAGGAGTTTGGGTATCGTCCGTGATGTCGAGTTCTCCTCTTGATATCATAGTTTTTACGGTAGATGCTGCAACATTTCCAAGCATTTTTGCTGTTTTCGGTGCATCTTTAGCATCATCCCAGCCTTTCCAATAGTCTTCAAAACGTTCCATAGTCAATGAACTTTCCGTAATCATTTCCTTTACCTTATATGGACCGGAACCTGCATCGTTAGTATTTAACCATGCCTTGCCATAATCCCCATACTTATCATACGCACCATCTGTAATATTTTCCATTACCAGTGCTTCGTCTAAGATATATATTCTGCAAGCAATCATAGGGAAAATTCCTGATGGTGCATTTAATCTGAACTTAACATTGTAATCATCAATCACATCGCACGATTTAACATCGGAGAACAAGTATGCATATCCTTCGCCCAATGCAATTAATCTGTCAAAACTGAATTTTACATCACTTGCCTTAACTTCATTTCCACTGTGGAATTTCATTCCTTTTCTTAAGGCAAAAGTGTATTCCGTTGAATTGTCGTTAACTGACCACGACTCACAAGCTAATGGCTCTACAGTCCCGTCTTCATTAGGAAATGTTAAGCTGTCATACATATTCGTATGTGCCAAAGCATCCGCAAGTTTGCTACCAACCCCCGGATCAATATATGCCGGCCAGTCAACATTGAAAATTAGTGAACCTTCCTCTCTGCCTGCAGCGACCTTACCGTCTCCGGAGTCACCACATGCTACAAGTGTGAACAACAACGAAGCGGTCATAAAAACGGCTAATGCTCTTCTTAGTGTTTTCTTCATTTTTAACCTCCTGTAATTTTATTTGTAAAACTAAGCAATAATTAATTCCTTAAACATTTCCACAGAATTTTCCATAATTTCATCCACAAAATCAAAATCTGTAGTATGATGTGATTTAATGTTTTCTCCACTTCCAACAAAGAACAGTGCCCCCGGCACTTTCTTTAGGAAATAGCCAAAATCCTCTGAGCCTCGTTCCGGTTTTTGACCTACAAGAACAGGATATCCTAGTTTTTGGGCTGCAGCTATAACTTTATCCCTTGCAATCGGGTTATTTCGCGTTTCTGGGAAAGCATCCTCATATTGAATTTTAAGTGAAAGTTCATCTTTTTTACTTTCCTTTTTTGCAATTTCCTCTATCTTCTGTTGAAGCATGTCCATTTCCTTCTCATGCTCCGCTCTTATGGTCATCCTCAATACACCCTCGCTTGCTGCGGTGCCAAAAGCATATTTTCCAACTTCAAGTTGAACAACTGTACAGAGAGTCAGTCCTTTAAATGTTTCTTGATACAGAAAATCATAAGCTCCATTCATGGTTTTGGTTAATGCAAATACTGGATTTCTTCCCAATTCCGGTGTGCTGGCATGCGTTGAAACTCCTTTCATGAAAATGCTCATACCTTTGGATGCACAATTTGAAACTTCGTTGGCAATATATATGCTACCTTTTCTTTGTGCTACTCCATTATGGAACGCATATATTTCTTCAATATCCGGGTTTTGGTTCAACATATCGACAGCTTCGCAAGCGCCTTGACCCGTTTCTTCAGCATGCTGAAATACCATATAAACATCTCTTTCAAGATTCATATCTTCAAGTTCAAGTGCGAGTCCGCATAGTGCCGCCGCATGACCGTCATGCCCACACTTATGTCCTACCCCGGGAATAATAGATTTGTATGGTGCATCTATTTCATCTTCAATAGGCAAAGCATCAAAATCCGCCCTAAAGGCGATAGCTTTCTTATTCTTTTCTTTGTTTGCCCTACGTACTGCATAAAAATATTTTCCGCAATCATGAATCTCTGCACTTGTATTTTGTTTAAGAAAATCTATCAAATGCCTCTTCGTCCATGTTTCATTATAAGAAAGTTCCGGATGTTGATGAAGCTCATGTCTAAGTTTTTCGATAAGCAAATAATTGTCTCTTTTCAAAGCAACTACCTCCTGTTACAGAATAACGATTTTTCCTGTTGTTCCATCAACTTCTACCATTGCTCCATCCTTGATGGAAAGAATATCTTCTTTCGAAATCCCATCTACCATAGGAATATCCACATCGTAAAATGTTTTTGCCATCAAGCCACCGGCCGCAGTTATGACTTCAATATTTTTATTAATAATGGCTGCTGGTGCACACCCAGTCCTTGCCAGTTCCAAAATAATGGCAGCCCCTACCGTTGAACCGCGACCTTCCGGATAAACAAAGACCTTTCCCTTAATGCTTTGACCATAGAGTTCGTGCCATTTGTCGATTATTTCTCCAGTTTTAGGATTTACTCCACCAAAGAACCCAAACGGTTTTTCCGACACAATGGCTGGCCCTTTCCCGATTCCTTCAACAATTCCTTTTCCTTGTAATGTTTTCATCGCGATACCTCCCTAAAAGATTTCCATTTTGCCGGAAACAGCTGACTCTACACATTCCTCAACGCTTGCAAAAATCATCTCCGTTCCACATTCGGCAGGGCCATAATATGAACATTTTCCTGAATCAGTCATCATCGTTTGGAATCCCCATTCAGGATTCACAGGCGAAATAATCATGCAAGTCTCTGCGCGAATTACTACACCCAATTCTTCCAATTCCTGACGAATGCCCATTTTTTCGGACAATCTAAGTGCATAAGAGTTTGCATAAATCCAAAAAGCCGTATCTGGATGCACGTGTCTTCCGTTTAATAATTCATGCACCTTTATTATCTCACTGATGCTATAGTGTGGACATCCTAATGCAACGAAATCTACTTTATCTGTTGTATTGCTGCACATGCCTTTCCTCATCGCCACAATGTCATTTTCCGTGACCGTTATTGTTTCCTCCGGAATATTTCCCCCGAACGCTGTTTCTTTTGTTGTCGCTTCCGGTGTTACTCCCACAATGTGCATTAAAGCTACAGAACCGGCAGCCGCTGCTGAAGAGCAAAATGCCTTCAGGTTATCATTGGTAGGGCTTCCTACCATTCCCTCTACAACTCCTATTCTTGCACCTAACTTTTGTCCAAGCAAATATCCCAGTGCAGGATATTCCCAATTTTTCAATGGCCGGTCAACTTTTAACTGAACCAACACCTGACCTTTTCTGTTTTCGTCTAAATGAAGTCCGATTTCCGGTGCAATTCCCAGAATTCCGCAGAAAATATCTACAATCGCGGTTTGACGATTTGTCCTGGCACCCAAAGCAGTATTTGCGTACGCAACTGCAGATGATTCGGACCAAGCTAGATGCTCACCAATTCGGGGTGAAGTAAACCCAAAATACGGCGTACATGTCCAGTTAGGTATAACACCCATTTTATTTACCGCGCGTTCCAGTCTCTGTTGTTGCTGTGCATAATGTTCGGGGGTTCTTGCAGCTTTCCAATTTTCAGCATCCATGCCATAAGGGTCAATCGTTGTTGGCACACAGAATCGCCCACCCATTTCGGCAATTTTCTCTGCAGTTTCAACACCCGCATCAAATGCACTTTTGTACGCGTGTAAAACAAGATGCACACTCTTTACGGGAATGAATCTTTTAGCTCCGTTTATTTCTCCTATTTTCACTAACGTTTCCATTGCCAGTTTCTTAACTTCTCCGTATTTTCCGGCCAAAATATCCTGTTGCTCTGTTGTCAGATACATAATTTTCTTCCTCCTCACTCTTAAAGAATTTCTTTCAGAGAATGTTCTGTCAGACTAGAAACCACTCGTAATTTTTCATTTATCAAATTTCTGAAACACATCGGAACATGATCCATGCCGGCGCGATGCAAAAGTACACATTCCTCACATCTGCCGTGGTGTTGGCATGCCTCCTTACAAGGGCAATGGTCTTGACCGCTTTCCTTTATTGCTTTGATGAACGCTTTCTGCATGTTTCTGGCCTTTTTAACATCACCATCCTTGTAAGCTTGCGAACAATCCTCCATAATATACGGATTTGCGTCAATCACAATCTTTTCGTTCATCTTGTCGCTCCCCCCTTTTATTTCGTATATTTTTCTAACAATTCTTGTGCATATTCAAGACGCACTTTTTTCTCAGCAACCATCTGCGCAACTATTTTTTCCAAAGTCTCACCTTTAGCCCCCACCGTGTTTGCAAGATTTCGTGCATGTAACGACATATGACCTCTTTGGATTCCCTCCGTTGCTAATGCCTTCATTGCTGCCATATTGTTTGCGAGACCAGCACAAGCAATAATTTGTGCCAGTTCAGCCGCAGTTTCAACACCCAATAGTTTTACATTCGCCTTTGCGGCAGGATGTATTTTTGTAGCGCCCCCTACCAACCCTACTGCCATAGGCATTTCGATGGTGCCGACCAAATCACCGTTTTCGTCCTTTTCCCATGTCGTCAACGAAGTGTATCTTCCATTGCGGCTAGCATAAGAATGGGCTCCCGCTTCAATTGCACGTGTGTCATTTCCGGTTGCAGTTATTACAGGGATTATTCCGTTCATTATCCCTTTATTATGGGTTGCTGCACGATATGGGTCTGCCTCGGCAAACGCATATGCTTTCAGCATTTTATCAACTACCTCTTGCCCGCCTATTTCTTCTTTTTTCCATATCGCGCGAGCACGAACCAACCTGCGGTCCGCAAGATTTGATAAAATCCTAAGTTCAACCGTTCCCTCCGTTATTTCTTCAATAAAAGGTGCCACTGCTTCTGCCATTGTATTCACAGCATTTGCACCCATGGCATCCAATGTATCTACTAAAAGATGTGTTATTACCATCGGTCCTGCGAGAGTGTCAATAACTCTGACTTCTATATCTTTTGCACCTCCGCCAAACTTAACTAAAACAGGATCTTTTTCGTTACATATTTTTATGATTTCGGCCTTTTTTTCGAGAATTTTGTTCTTTGCAGCGAAAGGTGTTTTCACATTTACGGCTTGGATTTGTGCAATCATAATATTTCCGGATGTAGATGCAGTAAACCCTCCCGCAGGTCTTGCCATTTTTGCAGCATTGGAACATGCCGCAACGACCGAGGCCTCTTCACATACCATTGGAATTATTACATCTTTGCCATTAATCACAAAATTCAATGCCACCCCGATTGGAAGGGCATATTTGCCAATAACGTTTTCAATCATATGGTCAGCTTTATCCATATCGAGTGAATCCGCCATACTAAGTGTTTTTTGTTCATCTTCTGTTAAATTGGCGAATTCTGCAACTTCTTTAAGTCTTTCCTCTACAGACAATCTAAAAAATCCCGAATAATTGCTTTTTTCCATTTTATCCTCCTAAATCTGGTTTTGTTTTTCTAAAGGCTGCTCGTAAACGAATGAAGTTTTCGTCCTAAAACGCGTTCAACCATTCTTTCTACTTTGTAGCACTTTTTCTCATCTATATTTGTTGTAACTCCCATATTATTCAGCATCGTTACAAAATCACATGTTTCAACGAGACCAGTTCTTCCCTCTTCGAAGTAATATGCACCTGTACCTTTCACCGGAACTTTATCCACAATATTTGCAACTTGTCCTCCAATGCCGCCCATACTACAGTCAAATGTTGTTACTCCGGCTTGCATTGCTGCATAGTATGTTGCCATTCCTGCTCCTCTGATGTCGTGCACATGAAAAGAATGCATTTTCACATCCGGATGTTTACTCATTACGTTATTGAAGTATTCGTATACATCGGTAGGAGTTGCGATCCCATCAGGGTCAGAATGTTCAATTTCATCAAACCCAATGTCAAAAGCTCGGTCAACAAATTCATAGGCTTTTTCGATTGGAACTTTACCCTGAACCGGGCATCCAAAAATTGTCCCAATGTTGGCAAACACGCGCTTTATCCCAATGTCATGAAGCAACCTTACATTTTTCTTAGCCTCAGCAAAAAGTTCTTCATGCGTTCTGTTCATATTTAACTTGGCATATGCCTCGCTTGTTGCAAGTTGTCCGCAGAGCACTCGATCAATTTGTACTCCCTCGTCCAATGCTTCTGCTACTCTTTCGCATGCTTTAGTATTTAATGCTAAAACCGTATACTCAATGTTCGGATTTTTCGGGAGCAACTTTAACAATTCCAAAATGTCCTTAAACTGCGGTACGTATTTGATGTGGCTGAATGTACCAATTTCAATTCGTTTAAAACCTGCGTCTATTAGATGATTAGCTATCCACAATTTTGTTTCTGTTGGAACAAACATTTCTTCGTGTTGCAAACCATCGCGCAAAGTAACATCTATAACGTCTACACTGTGTGGTATTCTCATTCCCCGCTCTTCCCTCCTTTATTATTTTTTAACATAAGATTGAGCAAGAACCATGCCAAAACAGCGGTGTACTTCACCCGACATCAATTAAAGGCTCTTAAATATTGATTTTTCAGCCTTTTGCAAATATATATTTATATAATTTCATTTCGCATTTATTTTCTTTTTTATTGCAAATGACAAAATTGGCACTGACGTCTGCTGCATCAGTGCCAATTTTGTCATTTTCAGTTCCTTGTGCCATTTTTGGCAATTTTTCTGTAGACACTGCGTTTTGACAGTCCCAATGCTTGTATAGCTTTTTCCTTATCCCCGCCAAATTTTTCAATAGTATGGAGAATCAGTTCTCTCTCAAATTCCTCAACCTCTTCTTTTAGCGTTCTGTCTCCAAAAGTATACCGTTGTTCCACCTTATCCTTTGCTTGTGTTTTCTCCCGATATGCTGTTCTTATTGCCTCAGGGATATCATTCAGGTTGATAGTTCTTCCGTCACACAGAATAACTGCACTCTCGATTACATTTATTAATTCGCGCACATTCCCAGGCCAGTTGTATTGTAAGAAACAATGGTAAACCCTCCTGTCTATGTCTAACTCTCGATGATATTTTTCACAGTATTTTTTTAAGAAGTAATCAGTTAATAGCAAAACATCATTTCCGCGTTCCCTAAGGGGTGGAATGTGAATCGATACTACATTTAATCTGTAATACAGATCCTCTCTGAACTTCTCTTCGCTCACCATTTTCTCTAAATTTTTGTTGGTTGCTGCAATAACCCTCACATCAACAGCGATTCTCTCCTGTCTGCCAACTCTTTCTATTTCACCCTCCTGTAATACTCGAAGAAGTTTGGCTTGCATTTCATAAGGCATATCTCCTATTTCATCGAGAAAAAGCGTTCCCCCATCTGCAAGTTGAAATTTTCCCATTTTACCACCTTTTGAAGCCCCGGTGAAAGCACCTTCCTCGTATCCAAACAATTCACTCTCTATCAAAGAATTCGGAATTGCAGAGCAATTAACCGTAACAAACGGCTTGTTGCTTCTTGCACACTTCTCTTTTATTATGTTTGATATCACTTCTTTTCCAACTCCATTTTCGCCTCGTAGCAAAACCATCGTATCAGTTGGAGCAACTTTTAAAGCCTTATTGACGCAGTCCAAATACACCTTACTCTCGCCAATAATTTTTTGTTGTTCCAAAATTTCTTTAGCTTGGATTTGGCGGTTATATTCCTCAGCAACCTCAGTAATTCTCTGAACCTCATTATGGAGTTTATTAATATTTGTTACATCTGTAAAAATTGAAAATGCTCCGACAATTTTCCCCTCTTCAATTAGCGGATGCATATCAGTATCCACATAGGCATTCACACTTTTTACCAATTTGTCTTGAACGTATTGACTTTTGCCGGTTTTCAAAACATCAAGTAAGCTCGCCTCGGGTTCGATTACGCTCAAATACCTTCCCAATATTTTGCTTATATTTACACCAAGAATGCGTGCATATGCATAATTTACATAATATACTCTTGTATCTCTATCTATCGCAATTATTCCGGAATCCATGCTATCAAGGATTTGCATAAATTCCGACTCCTTTTGCTTTAATACAAGATAATACAGTCTCTCTGTTTTCACAGCACCAACAAGCATGCCTGACTCATCAGTTACATTTATATACTCGTGTATTACACTTTGAATGGTATTTATAGAAATGTCCCGGAGTTTCGTCCTTTCTGGCAATATTAATTCCGACTCCTTATTTTTTAAATTTGGATTCATTATGTCTTTTATCGTTAACATTTTTTTGCCTCACATAGTTGTGTTTCTCGGTTTCTTAATCCGAGTTTTAAAATTTACAATGATTAAGCATAGTTTATCACATTTTATAATATCTGGGTATAATTATCTGAATAATTTATCCAACAAAAACAGAGGACCGAAGTCCTCTGAAAAAATTATTTTTTATTGCGTTATTTATCTTCTTCTTCAGCCTTGTGAGCTTCGATAATCTTCTGTGCGTTCATTGCAGGTACTTCTTCGTATCTTGCGAATTCCATAGTGAAGGAACCTCTTGCCTGCGTCATCGAACGAAGTGCAATTGCATAGTCGAACAGTTCAGCCTGCGGAGCTTCTGCATGGAGAGTCTGTCCTCCGCCAATCTGCGGATCCATACCCATTACAGCACCTCTTCTTGTAGGAAGGTCGCCCATAACAGCACCTACGAAGTCATCCGGAACGGTAATTTCAAGTTTCATAATAGGTTCAAGCAAGCAAGGCTTTGCTTCTGCGATACCCTTCTTGAATGCCAAGGAAGCTGCGATCTTGAATGCTGCTTCGTTGGAGTCTACCGGGTGATAGGAACCGTCATATAATGTAGCCTTAACGTTCTGAACCTTACATCCTGCAAGAGGACCCTTTTCCATACATTCGAGCAGTCCTTTTTCTACTGCCGGAACATACTGTTTCGGAACAGAACCGCCGAAGAGTTCTTCCGTAAATTCGAATTCCTGCTGGGAAGGTGAGAACTTGATGTGAACATCACCGTACTGACCGGAACCGCCGGACTGTTTCTTATGCTTACCCTGTACATCGGATGTGCCCTTGATTGTTTCTCTGTAAGCAATCTTCTGCGGAACGATGTTTACGGATACGCCATACTTGTCTTTTAACTTGCCGAGTGCGATGTTAATCTGGCTTTCGCCCTGGCCGCCTACCAATGTCTGGCGGGTTTCAATATTTCTCTGAAGAACCAAGGAAGGGTCTTCTTCGGTTAATCTTGCAAATCCAGTTGAAAGCTTGTCATCAGCGCCCTTATCTGCGGATTCGATTGCCACGAACAAAGTCGGCTGCGGGAAGTCAATCGGTTTGATTGTAACCTGATTGTTCTTTTCGGATAATGTGTCGCCTGTCTTCGTGTATTCGAGCTTGCCGAGCGCTACGATATCGCCTGCTACAGCTTCAGGGCAGTCACCCTTGTTCTTGCCTCTGATGAAGAATACGGAACCGAGTTTTTCGTCCTTATCCACTCTGAAATTATGTAAAGACATACCTGCAGTTACCTTGCCGCTTACAACCTTCGCAAGGGAAATCTTGCCGAGGAAGGAGTCTGCAAGTGTCTTGAATACGAATACAACCGGCTTAGCGGAAGCGTCAGCCTTGATTACGATTTCTTCGTCTTTATCATTAAGAGCCTTGTAGCCCTCGATTGTCGGATTCGGAACAAAGTCGATGATTTCCTGAAGAACTTCCTTCACGCCTTCGCCTGTGATAGAAGAACATTTGAATACAGGAACGATGTCTCCCTGCAAAATACCCTTCGTCAGACCTTTGCTGAACTGTTCATCGGTAAATCCGCCTTCGTTGAAGTAAATGTCCATGAGTTCTTCGTCTACTTCCGCAATTGCTTCTGCCATAGCGTCCTTGTCGTCAAGCGTAACAACGGAAGTACCGAATTTATCCTGAAGCTGAGCGATTGTCGCGTCAACATCTACATTTTCCTTATCAATCTTGTTGATGATGAAGAACTTAGGGGAACCTAATTTCTTACAAGCATCCCATGCTTTTTCTGTACCAACCTGGATGCCGGAGGAAGCGTCTACTAAGATCGCTGCGGCTTCGACACCTCTGAGTGCGCCCTGTACTTCGCCTGCGAAGTCGAAGAATCCCGGCGTATCAACGAAGTTGATTTTGACTTTGTTATATTCAACCGGTACTAATGTAGTGTTAATGGAATATCCTTTTTCGATTTCCATCTTGTCGTAGTCGGATACCGTTGTTCCGTCTTCAACCTTTCCTAATCTTGAAATTACTCCTGTTGCTAAAAGTGCAGCTTCAAGGAAAGTTGTCTTACCGCATCCGCCGTGTCCTAACAAAGCAACATTTCTAATCATTTCGCTTGTATAGCCTTTCATCTATTGAGACCTCCCAAATTATTTTCAATCGTCAATATTATATCAAACACGCATTGAAAAAACAATAGTTTTTCATTCCTCAAAGAGGGAATCTTAGAATATTTTTACTTTGTCTGCTCTATTCTTTCATTTTTGCCACGATAATTACCGAAGAAAGGATGCACAGGCAGCCCAAAAGCGTCCTAAGCGAAAAGCTTTCCTGATACACCAGTATACCGAGAATCACGCTCGTAATCGGTTCAAAGGTACTCAGGATTGCTGTGTTCTGCGGCCCGATGCATTTCACTCCGACCTGATAGCCCAGCACTCCGATAAAGGATGCCGAAACCGCCAGAAATACTGCCACTGCCCATGCTGCCGGTGCCAGTCCAACCGTAAAATCACCTGCTATAAGCGCCACCGCTCCCATCATCGCCGCGCCGACCGTGTTCAGGCAGAAAATAAGCTTCACCGAATCCATGTCCTTGAGACTGCTTTCCCTGAGATAAATCGTGTAAAACGCATAGGTCATCCCCGATGCGAAAGCAAGTGCCATCCCCGGCAGGCTTACCGAGCCGTCCGCATTATAGAAAAACAAAATGCCGCCAAAGGAAAGCGCAACCGCGAGCACTTTCATTTTTTTGATTTTTTCGTGCAGAAAAATCACGCATCCCAAAATTGTGAAGACCGGATAAGTGAAGTGGATGGTTGTCGCCATTCCAAGCGGTATGTAATTGTAGGACGAAAACAGAATCAAGGTCGTCCCGCCGTAGCCCAGTACGGTAATCAGGACGATATCCCGAAGCTGCGTTTTCGTGATCCTCATCGGAATTTTTTTCACTTTTAAATAAATATAAAGTGCCGGCAAAGATAGGGCAAAACGATAAAAAGCAGCGGCAAGGGTGTTTCCTCCGCCGCTGCATACTACTTTTACCATCAAGGGAATAAACCCGAAGAAAGTTGCCGACACCACGGTTGCCAAAAAGCCTTTCGTCCGTGTGTTCACTCTATCCACCTCTGTTCGATTTCTTTACGAAGCGCGCAAAACATATCGTAAAAACGTTCTTTTGCGTCCGTGACAATATCATAAGCAATGCTTTCATTATATGCATGAGCGACATTGTTTCGATCCTTCAGCGCGTCAAGCCACAGTTCCTCGTCCTGAATCATTCCTGCCGCGTAAGCGGTTTTCAAAATCAGCTTTGGCGAGCCTGTCACACTCTCACTGTAGCCGTGCTCGGCAAGGACTTCTTTCATCATTTTCCACGCTTGTTCAAAGCAGATTTCAAATAATCCAACAAGACCTGTAAGAATAACGCTGTCATACGGTTCTTCATATGCATAAATGTCCTTCATGTTATTTAGAGCCGCACAAAAGTTCTCATATTTTCTCATATAAAACCTTACCTTCCCGTTTGATTGAATCGACAAGTTCCTCCTGCACACTCCCGTCCATATTGACGATGTCAAATGAGAGAAGTGTGGAAACCTCTTCTTCAATGTCCGCCTGAAAATGTGCTATGCGCCCGCCGGATACCGCCAAATCAATATCGCTGGTTTTCCTATAATCACCTCTGGCCCTTGATCCAAAAAGAATGACTTTCTCAATATTGTTTTTTTCGGCTGCCATGAGAATCTCATCTAGAACTTGTTTTTTTATTCCGGTGTCCATAATTGTTTCTCCGCCTTCGTATATCTCTTACGAATCTCTCTTAAAACTCTGCCGTCTTCGGTGTTCTCGGGAACGGCAGCACGTCTCTGATGTTCTGTACGCCCGTAACATACATGATGATTCTTTCAAAGCCCAGACCATAGCCTGCATGCTTTACGCCGCCGAACTTGCGGAGGTTGCAGTACCACCAGTAATCTTCTTTGTTAAGACCCATTTCTTCCATTCTCTTTTCGAGAACCTCAAGTCTTTCTTCTCTCTGGGAGCCTCCGATGATTTCGCCAACACCCGGAACGAGAAGGTCTGCAGCTGCAACGGTCTTTCCGTCGTCATTCAGACGCATATAGAACGCCTTGATGTCCTTCGGATAATCCGTAACGAACACCGGTTTCTTGAAGATTTCTTCTGTCAGATATCTTTCATGTTCGGTCTGAAGGTCGATGCCCCATTCAACCGGATACTGGAATTCCTTTCCGGATTTCTGAAGCAGCTCAACCGCTTCAGTATATGTCACTCTGCCAAAGTCGGAGTTTAGGATATTATCCAGTCTTGCAAGCAGAGTCTTGTCCACAAATGAATTGAAGAACTGCATTTCCTCAGGAGCTTTCTCGAGCACAAAATTGATGATATATTTAATCATGTCTTCTGCAACTTCAAGATAGTCGTTCAGATCCGCAAACGCCATTTCCGGCTCAATCATCCAGAATTCGGACGCATGACGAGCAGTATTGGAATTTTCAGCTCTGAAGGTCGGTCCGAAAGTATAAACATTTCTGAATGCCAGCGCAAAAATTTCCGCCTCAAGCTGTCCGGAAACCGTGAGGTTTGTCTTCTTTCCGAAGAAATCCTGGCTGTAGTCAATCTTTCCGTCTTCTGTTCTCGGCAGATTGTCAAGGTCGAGCGTCGTTACCTGGAACATTTCGCCTGCACCCTCAGCATCACTTGCCGTGATTTCAGGAGTATGCACATAAACGAAATCCTGATCCTGGAAAAATTTATGAATCGCATAAGCAACCAGCGAGCGGACGCGGAATACCGCGCTGAACATATTCGTTCTCGGACGCAGGTAACCGATTTCTCTCAGGAACTCCATGGAGTGGCGCTTCGGCTGAAGCGGATAGTCCGGAGTCGATGTTCCTTCGACCGTTACGGCCTTTGCCTTGATCTCAAACGGCTGCTTTGCGTTCGGGGTAAGGCACACAACGCCTGTCACTGCAAGCGCAGAACCTACATAGGATTTCGCGATTTCCTCGTAGTTATCCAAAAACTCTTCTTCATATACAACCTGAACGGATTTGAAGAACGATCCGTCATTTAATTCAATAAATCCAAACTTGTTGGAATTTCTGTTATTTCTGACCCAGCCTTTCACGAGGACTTCTGCGTCCGCATATTCAGCCGTGTTCCGAAACAGCTCTCTGAGCAATACTTCTTTCATTTGTACCATTCCTTTTCTTATTAATATACTCTTTATTATAAGCAATACCTTGACGAAACGCAAGGGATAAAATGTATTTATCTTCCTTATATGTTCTTAGAAAAGCCCTCTCCGAGGGTTTCATTGGATTCCATGATGATTACAAAAGCATTCGGATCCACCGCTTTAACCGTTTTGCGGACGCCGTACATTTCTTTGGTGTTGGACGCGCACATGATTACATCTTTGGGCTGCATGGTGTAACTTCCTTCCGCTTTCAGGAACGTACATCCTCTGCCGGTTGTCTTTTCAATCAGCACGGCGATTTCCTTCGGTTTGTCCGTAACGATAAGTGCCAGTTTGCCTGCCGATATGCCGTACATGAATTTGTCGATAACCGCAGAAAGAACAAAATTAATCATAAGACCATATATCAATCCGTCGATCTGCTTCGATACCAAAATCGTACCTGCCAGAACGATTATGGACGCGATGGCAAATGATATTTTGCCGAGTGTCATATACGGATACCTTGCTTTGATTGCAAGCATAATAAAATCCGAACCGCCCGTGGACGATTCACGCATCAAGATCAAAGCGCAGCCAAGCCCCGTAAGAACCGCTGTGCACACAAGCGCAAGAATCTTGTCGCCGGTATAAAGCGGAAACAGGGGTGCCACATAGTCCATGATTGCTGATGTGATAAGAATGCTCTTTGCCGATTTGAGCATAAACTCCCTACCAAGTGCCTTATAGCAAATAATTGCTGTCGGAATGTTCAAGATAAGTACCACCGTACCAATCGGCAGTCCCCACAGGTGGTAGAAAATCATGCCGATTCCGTTGAATCCGCTCATCGGAAACTTCGCGGCAGTCGCAAAATTGTAAGTTCCAATCGCAATCAGAATTCCCGCGGCGATGTCAAAGAGTATGTCTGTGAGGATTTCTTTTGTTTTTTTCTTCATTCGGTTTTACCTTCCCATTATTATAAGTATGCCAAGTTCCTCTTTGGTTATCTATTCAGCGAACAATTCTTCGATATCAATCAACTTAACATTTTCTCTCTTTTCGCAACGAAATCCACTTCGCGAAAAAAATACATACTTATAGCAGTCAAGCCCTGTCGCTTTTACCTGCTCTATTTCTTCATCAATCATTTCATCCGATATCTGCTTTTTTTTGAATTTCACTTCATAAAAGGCGTACCCGAGTTCATCCTCCGTCACAATATCAAACTCACCGTTTGACCGTTCCTCAGGATTATCATAATAGTACTTTCCAATCTTCTCAATGACAGGCTCTATTTCTCCCTCTTTGTTTTTACGAATCAAATACTGTTTGCATATATTTTCGAACAAATGCGGAACATAATGCTCTTCAAAATCTTTTTCAATGTATTTCCTGTAAAACACCTCTGAATTCATGATATTCATCTGTGATGAATACTTAAAAATATATCTGTAATAAAACAGAGAGAGATTGTCGCAAATATGATACGCCATCTTCTTTTTATTTCTGCTGTCATTAATCGGTGATGTCTTAGTCACAACCTCCATTCGGATCAGTTTGTCAAGTACATCCGCAAGAGTCGGTCCACTCGATACGTGTGACTGTGCCAGAATATCACTGTACTTGGAGAATCCTCTGGACAATGCCTCAAAGACCTCATTTGCATTTATAATCTTCGAGAGTTCCGCATTTAGGTACATGGAAACTTCATTCTCCAATCTAGCCCCCGGTGATGCAATTAAATTGATAATATTCTCTTTTACACTTTTTGCGTCGTCAACCAGCCTGTTATAGTATGGAATTCCGCCGAACACCGAATAAATTCTCACCTTATCGTCTGCCGAATAGTTCGGGTAAAAAAAGGAGGATTCATAATAATCCATTTGCTTTAGATAAATGGTTAAATCCACTCTTCCGTACAACGGATTTCCATGTTCAAGAAGCGAACGCATTACTTCTACATAGGAACCTAAAATAACCAATGTAATTTTTGAGGTTTTTCTGTGTTTATCAATCATCGCCTGAAGGATACTATCCATTCCTTTTATTGATTCCCTCAGGTACGGATACTCATCCAATACCAAAACGATCTTCTCCTTGGCAGATAGCTCAAAGATGTAATCAAGCAATGATTCCATGTTTGAAAATCCAAGTTTTGGAAGCCCCATGCTCTCAGACAAAATCTCGCTCAATCCATTTACATTACTTTCCTCCGCAACTTGTTTACATTCATAATATATTTTTTTTGCCCCAACTTTTGAAAGTGCTTGGCTGACCAACTCACTTTTTCCAACTCTTCTGCGTCCATATATCAGCGAAAAATTCATTTCGTCGGTCTGCATAGCTCTATTCAGTTTTTCTAATTCTTCTTTTCTTCCGATGAAATTCATTAAACTCGGCTCCTTCCGACTCGGTTTCTTTCGAGTTAATTGTAGCACGTTTGTTTTTCTGTGTAAAGACATTTTTTGTTGTTTAGATATTACAATCAAAAGCTGCTATTATTTCTCCAGCTCCTCCCATTCTTCCGCAAGTTTGCTCAATTGCCCGGATTTATATGCATTATGCATGCTAACATAAAAACTCATTGCGGCTTCTGCCGAGCGTTCTGCGTCCTGTTCGACTTGCTGATTTTCATAAGCTTCCCCGCCACCGCCTTCATAATTTACAAGTTCATTGGCATATTTTCTTGTTTTATAAAAGATATTAAGCCTTCTGTATTTTTCTTCCGTATCATAATAGAGTTCCACCTGTGCAGCCTGTGTAGCATGCTCCATCTCGTGCATTAAACTGTGCAATACCTCTAGTCCAGAGTAATTTTCCAATGTATCAAGACCAATACTGATGCTTCGGTCTTTCGGATTATATGCTGCCAATACATTTTCTTCCAGCGTCTTGGCGCCGATTTTGATTTCAAAAGGAATTCCTATCCTGACACGCTCAAAGTCAGCCACAGTCTGAAGCTTATCTAACTTTTTCTGAGTCGGAACCTGTTGCCATTCCGCTTTCCACATGACGTCTACTTCATCAAAGAGCTGAATCCATGCAGTCGGAACATCCTTCTCACCCTCCTGCAGAATCGTAATGTTTCGATCCGCAATATACAACTGATGTCCTAAGAAAGCTGATACACATAGCTGAATAACCGGAATTATCAGCCCGATTGCGAAAATAGTTCTGACCGCGATAAAGCCTTGCCATAAACATTCTTTCTTCGTCCTTCTGCTCCGTTTTTTCCGCCTTTCTGCAAAGAGCGCACACAAATATAAAATTGATAAGACAAGTGACAGAACCAACATGCAGATATAAAGCTTTTTAAAAACCTTGAAATATGCCGCAATGTTGTATATGCCAAAACCCAGTATTGCCACTATATACGCATTCATCGTGTTTTTTCCTTTTTTGTCAACAAGGCTAGCCTCTACACCTACAATAAAAATTATCAAAAGAAGAAACAACACTTTGGAAGCAATTGCACTTAATCCGTTCAATGCTTGGAAACACAATTTCCAGTATGCAATTCCAATAACAACCAGATTTACTGTCAGCTCTTTGGCATACTGTCCCCATGTCATATTATCCGCAGCAAAAATATTTGTTCTTATATTTCGTTCGTATTCCATAACACACCTTCTACATTTCTTTCTGCATATTCTCGTGTTCTTCTATACTCTCTGCCGTAATCTCGACTTCCTTCTGCGCCTCTCTCATCGCACAAAAAACAAGTTTGCTTGACACATCATTGAAAATCCGGAAAATTTCTCTGGCCCCTAGTTCGGTTTCCGCCGCTTTGTCCGCAATTGCCTCAATAGCATCTTCCGAAACAGAAACATGGATTCCAACCTTCTCATACTTTTTCTGTATGTCTACCAAAGCATTGTCGTTTACTTTGGTGCAAATTGCAATATACTCGTCGTGGGTAAGCTTATGAAGTCTTGAAATCCCTGTAATTCTGCCCATAATTTCCGGTATAATCCCATAGCTGATAAGCCTTTTCTCTAACGGTTTCCGGTAGCCGCGGTCTGTACCACCCGTTGTTATGAAGCCGCATTTTGCAGTTTCAGTGCTGTCATCAATCCCGATAAAAGCTCCCGCAAAGATAAACATAATCTTTTGCGTATTGATTTTCCTGCCGCCTTTTCCTTTAATGCTGCCGCCCTCAATCAAGGCCAAGAAAGCGCTTTGACATTCTTCGTTATACATATTCCCCTGACTGGTGACAGACACCCTGCATAATTTGTCAAACTCATCAAACATGATGATGCTTTCTTCAATATTTTGCGTTTCTCCGGCAAGTCTGGAAAAAATCTCATCCATTTCTGCACCCTGATAACCGGGAGCAGTAATTCTTGACGCATCCACAAAAAGAATATCAATTGGTGATACTTCTTTCAATCGTCTCCAGATCTCTGTCTTTCCTGAACCTGAAGGACCGAAAAAAAGATAATTTCCTTTTTTCAGTTTCATCTGCGGGTTTTCCAGGAAGAGGATATGAAAGTAGAGTGCCATTGCAGCAGTTTCTTTTGCGTCTTCCTGACCTATGATGTATTTATTTAAATGCTCTACCAGCGTAAGCGGCGAATTTTCCTCCAGCCATCTGGCATATTTTCCCTTTTTTTCGTCTAATATCTTAGGACCACAACTTTTAACTTCAATCCAGTCACCGGAATCCATTGATTCGATAAATTGACTTGCCCTTTTCTTTGCTTCAAGCAGTTCCTTGCTGTCAGCATATTCGGTAATAATCTGCGTGACCTCGAGTTTTTCGTACTCTTTCGCCTCCTTTCTCAGATATTCCTTTATAATACAAAAGTCCCCCTCACAACTACATATTATGTGATCATAAATTCTCGGATACTCCTCGTCAATCATCTCAGTATATGTAAGAAGCTTTTCTAAAAATTCACTGAGTCTGTCCGGAATATTATATAAAATTTTTGCTTTGGCAGATGTCTCAAAATGACTTTCAAGCATAAGTATGGAGTCAAGTGGATTGCAGTCCCGTCGGAAAATCATAATTGCTCCTTTGATTATTTCCAACAGGAATTCTTTCGCTTCATCATCGTATTCGTCATATTTTTCGACACTTTCTGTTAAAATGCTGTAAATCTTTTCTTCCTCTGTATCCTTAATTTTCAATAAGTCGAGTTCAAAAAAGTTAGATTTGAATTTCTTTTTTGCATTTACCATACTGCATCACTCCTCTCTTTTTTGTTTCTGCTTTGCAACACCACTGTTCTGTGTTAATATATTTACATAAAATACTTTTGAAAGGAAATTTGCCGCATTGAAACCAGATTATTCTTTTACGCTTCCGAGCGCAGATCTTGAAAAGGATGTACGAATCACGCAAACTTTGCAGACAATTAAAACGTGGATTCTTTCTGACGATTTAATTGCACTTCTGGATATATTTGGCTTTGGGTCTTCCTCACGTTTGTCCGTTTCGGACGATGATCAGAGCTTTTTCACCTACTTGAGTGAAGTTGTTTCTTTCGTGGACGAAAACTGGGATTTTCGAAAAGGCAGCGAACGCTGGGATATACAAGACACTCTTGATGACGCCAGCCATACTTCTGCGATAAAGAGGGTTGTCTGCAGCCTCGGTATGAACACAGAGACAAGCCTCGATAGATTTTCCACGGAAAAAATTGATTATATTCTTCCGCTCGGAGGTGCCAGATTGTCCAACTTTACGAGGACCGAATGCGCACATGAGCTTTCGCGTATACATCCGGAAGCGTCCGTATGTGCACTTTCTGCTAAGCGCCCTCTTTCGAAAATCGAATTCCCGTTCATTGAAAAATATGCTAAGCGCCCGATGTCTGAAATTAGCACGGAATTTGACGCGATTAATGAAGCTTTGGAAGTTGTTTTCGGCTGCATCGACTATAACGAACAAGCTGAAGCCGGACTTGGTGAAAGCGATACCGAAAGGCAAAATGCGTCTCACTGTCTTCGTTCATATAAAACCGAAACTCCGAGAGTCTTCTCACTTTCGGCGCCCAGCTCCGTTCCTACAGTACGCAGAGCAAACACGCTTGATACTCTGAAGCATTTTCAGAATACCTTTCAAGTAGCTTCCGGCTCCACGCTCGCAGCAATTACAACAAGTATTTATGTTCCGTTTCAGACATTGATTTTAGCACCCTTTGCAATTGAAAATGAATTAAATCTTTATTTAGTCGGAAGCATTCATTCTTCCTTAGATGATGCTTCTCGCCGGGATCCAAGCGCTGCCGCCTATCTGCAGGAAATTAAGGCGGCCGTCGACGCCTGCCATATATTCTGTAAGAAATATGCCCCGATATGAATTTCGCGGCGTATTTTCGCGTTTTAACCTTCGTATTCTTTTATGGCTTCAATCATTTTTTCGGCCTCATTTATAATTTCGTGTCTCTCCGAAGGTTTAAACATTCCAACACAGTATTTTGTGATTGTCTCATAACTTTCTGCTGCAGAAGCCACAATAAGCGGAAATATATCTTCAAAATCGTTTTTACTGAACTGCGGATGTGTCGGAAAACTATATCGATAAGAAATTTCTCCATCCCGTGCATCATACTGTAAAGCGCCAAATCTTCTTGGATAATTCTTTTCTGCAATTTTTTTGCATAGTGCATAGCTATATTCCGGCTCCGCGGTGACCGGATAAATGACATCAATCCGGCATACTTTCCGTTTTGCTTCAATTAAAACTCTGGCTCTAAAATTTCCCCCTCGGAATCTGACTCCCAATTCAAAGCACTCGTTTCCCTCCGGAACATTAAGTGTAGAATACAGCATCCCCTTCTCATCGAAATGTTCTTTGACTGCAGCAATCACATGATCCCTGTGCATGATTTCTTCTTCGCTCAGTTCCTTTTCTTCCGGTGGATTGCCGCTCTTTTCCGCTAAATGTGCCAACATACATTTCTTGATTACTTCTGTGGCAACTTCTTCAGGAATATTCTCACCAAGCTCAAATTCCTTTTCCTTCAACATCTGAATCAATTTTTCCGATCCCTCCGCTCGGTTTTCATCTGCTTCCAGTTTTTCAATCATTTCACGAATTTTATTCGTCATACGAACCTCCTTTTTACATGCATAAAATTTTCTTCTACTCCTTTAACGAACAGAAAGGGAGTTTTTTTCGGAATACCTGTTTTTTTGCAAAAATTGCAGGAATTTGTCAATTTTCGTCTGTTTTTATGGTAAAATAAAGATATTCAATAATGGAAGGAGATTTCGATATGGCACAGCAATTCACACCATTCGCAGAATTTATTTTTGACTTGGTTAAAGTAAATGAACATTTCGCAGAAAGTGTTCTCACTTCAGCCAAGGAGAAGAATGATCGCACACCTCAAGGTTCTCAAAGCCTTATGCAAAGTATTGTTTTCTATAAAGATGATACGAAAACTCTTGAGAAAGGTTTCCTTGATTTGTCATACACTCTTAATGCACCATCATTGCTCGATCTTTTTTTCCAAAAAGATTTTACGAACAGTCTTTTTTCCGACCGCAACCATATTAGGAACGCTCTGAATCCTCTAGATTCAAAAAACCCTCCGGTTGGATTTGATGTGATCTATAGTAATATGGAAAGTTACTTTTCCAAGTTAAATACGCCTGATTTTTTGACCTTTCTAGAGCAAAGCGCTTCTCAGATGAGAGAAAAAAAAGGCGTTCTTAAAGCTGTGTTGGAAGAGCAGAAAGAAGCTTTCTTTAATTTTGTGATTGAAAAGTTTACGAACGAATTTTCTAAAGAATCCACTTTCCCTCTCCTTCCCGAAAAGCCGGTAAATCTCTTCATCAGTGAAGCTGTCGGTATTCAGGCTGCGCAATCGCCTGCCAAAAAGGACATCTCCGAAACTGCCGTATGCAAAATGCTGGCTTGTCTTTTGTTTTTGCAGGTATCAAAAGGAAAGACCGGAGAAGGCGATTCACAGAAACTTTTCAAGATGCTTTGGAACTACCATGATTCCGTGACCCCTGTATGGGAGGGCGCTGAGCAGCTTTTACCTGCAGAAAATGGGAACATAGTTTTTGGTGATTTCTCTTTTTGTCCTGCACTCTTTCAGGGACTTACCAATGACAAAAAGGAGCCACGCACTTTAATTGAGGAATTACCCCTTTCTTCAAGCCTTGTTATCATTGGCGACGGTGGAAGCGGCAAAACATTTTTCGTTAAGAAGCTCCTGAGCATTTTGAAAAACAGTTCTCAAGGCAATACAATTGAATGCGCCGGCAACAAAAAAATTAAAATAAAACCGGGCTCCACATTCGGGACTGCCATTTATTTTAAGCTAAAAGAACTTCAAGAAGAGCTTTCTCCTTCCTTCTGTAAAAGAATCTATGAATACCGCCATGCTTTCTTTCCGAAATTTTCTTCTGCGAAGGAAGATACGCCGCTGTTTACTTCTGAATCGCAGCGAAATTGGCTTGCTTATTTTATTAATGAAATTTATCAAAAGAAAATCGTTATTATCCTTGATGGGTTTAATGAAATCAGTCCTGCGCACAGAAAAAAATTGATTGCAGAAATCGAAGCACTTAACAAAGCAATACGAAAAGATTCGTGCCGTCCTTGTTTTATTATCACCACCAGACCCGGCTATGAAGAGGCTTTTTCAAAGTTTTCCGGCAAACAAGTTTTTTTGCTCCGCCTTTCTTCTGACAGCATTTCGGATTACCTGCGCAGTTACAGCAATCTGTACACATACCGCCTCAATTTGGGACCGCAGCGGCAAGAAAAGCTCGACCGGCTTCTTTCTTCTCCTCTGCTGTTAGAGTTTTTCGTGCGAACATATAAAGAAGATTCTCCGGACAAAATTCCGGCAGGCCTCAATCGTTGTCTTATTTTTGACGACGCTTGCAGGCGTTTCCTTGATAATTTAGACGATAACTTAAAACCATACGGCAGGTTTTGTTATAAACTGCTTCTGCCGGATATGCTTGCGGATGCAAAATACGGCGAATTTTCCTTTTCCATGGGGAAAACTTCATTCTTTATTCAAAATTGGGTTCTAAATTTGGACGAGAACAGAAATGATAATTTCTGGGACGAATTTGATTTTAAAGAAATTGCCTACGATGACAAATTTACCCGAAAAATCCATTTTTGCGAAGTTTTGACTTCCCTGCTCGATTACCTTGCCCTTGGTCAAGACTATATGCATGAGATGGTATTTGACTTTTTCCGTGCAAAGGCGATTTTAAACGAATGCCTTTACGACGATTCCAATTACAGTGGCTTGCTGTTCACACAATCGAAGCTTCATAATTTAATTGAGCTTTCCCTCGGTTACAATGTTGATACTGCATTGGAAAATTTACAGACCTCTTTGATGCTGGCAGAAATGGGAGAAGAAAAAGTTTCCAGTGATTCTTCTGCGAAACCCGAAGCCTTGTATACACATTTCAGCACGGAATACAAGATGCATTGGCCGGAGTATCTCTTTGCGGTTGTTAATTTCATTGATACACTTCGCGAAGACAGTACATTGCTTTTAAAATACTTCTTTATGCTTAAACCGATTTCTGAGAATAAAGATGGCAAGCAAAGCTATATCTTACAACAGATTGAGAAGTACCTGCAAGATGCCTACAACGATGAGTCCGCATTATACCATAAGGGGGTTTTGTATAATAGCCTTGCCTATATTCTGAACCGGATGTTAAATAAAAAAGAGCTTAAAACTGTCTTTTCCGAGGAACTGGCGAATTTGGGGTTCTCCGATATTACTGCTTTTAAAAACGCTGTAGTTCTGAGTCTCCTTGATACCGCACAGTCTTGCGCCGGGGCTTATTCAAAGAAAATTGACGAAATTTCATCCGGCCGTCACGAAACAGACATGGCACACCTTTTAGAAGCAAAAATACAAAACAATTACGGAGCCTATTATTTACGCAGATATCAAACGGAGACCAACCCACAGCAAAAAGAGATACTCGGCAGCCAACTCGACAAGTATCGCGCCGAAGCTCTTTCGATAAAGGAAGCGTGTGAACAAAAATACTTGCAGTCATTTGGAAAAAGTCCTGACTGCGTCTCCCTAGGTGAAGACTGCGCTAAGTGTAACAAATATAAAGATGCCAACAATGGTTTGTCGAAAAGCATTCCTGCATGTAAAGATTATCGGGCAATTCTCATCAGTCTGAACGATTCTTTTATAGCAATGGGCATCGATCATTTTTATAAAGCAAAATGGTTCGCAGAATCAGGAGATTACGAAAAAGCCTTCTGCGAATATCAAACTGCGATTGCCAAGCATCGAGAAGGGGAGGAATATTATAAACGTGCCAGCGGTGAAACTGAGGTGCCGCTTGTCAATCGTGTCCGCTCAATCGGCTGTCAAATACGACAGCAGCTTTTGCTTACTTTTACGGACTTTAACAAGGATAATACCTTGCAGGCGGAGCAAAGCATTTTTGATGTTATCAATGCCTTGAAGGAACTTCTCAATAACGACCAAATCAAACACGGAGTAGAGCGTGAAGCCTATAAACACAATATCTTCGCCCTTTCGCCTTTTATCTTTGCGCGAAAAGAAGTCAGCTCCGCGTACACCGAGCTTTTGTCCGCATACGAAAGTTTATATGAAGAATTTTTCAGCGGCCGCGAAAATCCGTTACCGCTAAAAACTGAAATTATAATCGCCGCCTATGAGTCACTGCTTCAAGAAGCTGAAGCTCTCATAGATAAAGGAGACTTCGATGCGGCACTTCAAAAGTATGAGCAAATCATCAACAATTTAAAACCCTTAACGGAAGCAGCAGCCGGTTCTAGGGATAGCAATGCATTGCTTTTTTCCATAAAGCAGAAAATTTTCCACTGTCAAACCAAACAGGTGGCATTATGGGAAAAAACAAATATACCAGAAAAGGAATTTAATGTTGCAGCTCCGGCAGTCGCGGGCGCTGAAAGTTTTAAGGGTATATTTGAGAATCGTAATTTGCTTCTCGCTGAGGATAGCAAATATATGGAAAATGACTTTTGGGAATTCTCTGCAGAACTATATCATTTAGTTGATAATGACATTACGGATTCTAAAGGTCACAGCCTCCTTCCACACCTTAATAGCTGTAAAAAGATTTACCGGACATATTTTGGTGATACCGGAACGCACTTTGAAGAACTCCTCAAGGAGATCCTTAAAGAAAAGAAATACTAATTGTAACTTTTACTGAAATAGTGACAATCGTGACTCCGAAGTGACTCGAATGAAAATTCGCAGTCACTTCTTTTGTTGTATCGTGAATATACGAAAACAAAAGAAAAGGAGCAAAAATACGATGAATAAGATCACGAAAGAAAACAATGCAAAAGAACTGGGATATTACTTTGATATCATTGAAAGAAACGCTTACACCGTGGAGGCTCTTAAAAAGAGCGGAATTTTCGAGGGCTTTTTAGAAGCTCTATATCGTTTTATAGCAGATAATGTCTTTAACGCCTGCTCAAACAGAGCTCTTCTCCGAAGTTTGGAGTATCGCTTTGGCAATGATATTGCAGAGGATTTACAGATGGATGCCCTCCTTAATCTCTTCGCTGAAATTAAGCATGGAAAAAATAAAGGAAAAGTGCGGCTGGATATGATTTTTGAAAAGGACCGTGCATATTGGGAGGGTACAATCTTTACTTTCGTCCATAACAACATCCTTTTGGATTTGTTCAAGTGCTACGCTCCGGACAGTCTCGATCGTCTTCTTTATGACGATGACGATGCCTCCGATAAAGCCCTTGGCGACATTCTCCCTTCTGGGGAAAATATCGAAGAGGATGTTCTCTTCGGATTTGCTTTTCAACAACTCCTGAAGGCATTGTTGGTTGATGAACTGGCCTCCAAGCCTGTTTCTGTAGCTTATATCGGCTTCTTGAACAATTTGGCGGACAGTAAGGCCAACAAAACGCAGAGATTTGCACATTTGCTCTGCACTGAGACACCCGAAGATATTGTCAGTGACACAATCACAAAATTCGTAAACGAATTCAACATCGACATCACTGATGCAAACCAGAATATGAATTTCGACTTCACAGATCTCAAAATTAACTACAACGACTTCCGCAGATACACTGTGCATATAGATTCGGGCAAACTGCCATCGCATCTTTCAAAGGAAATCCATAAGGAAAAGCAGCGTATCCGGAAAGAGTATGAGTTTTTGTTTCGGTAAAAGAAGCCATTCTCTCATGCAAGCGCTAAAAGTCGAGTGAAACACCTGAATAAGCACAACCTATATGGGCAGAACCAGAATTACGGCTCTGCCCATATGAAATTATTTCACTTATCACAGAACTTACGCAGACTCTTTTCTTCGCCATCATACACCAGCAAGTTCTGCGCGAACTTCCATCAATGCTTTCCCAAGCAGGTTTTTTCCCTGCCACTGTTCCGGGAGTCTTGTTGCTGCTTCTTCCTCAGTAAGCCTAATGCCAAAAATATTGTCGTATGGGCTCGCCTCAGCTATAATGCAATTTCCTGTGGCAAGCAACGTTTTCTTTAAGTTTTCGTTCTGCGAAAACTTAGCCCGAACGCCCTCTAATAAGAAGCGGTATCTGTTTGCTTCCCATATTTCTTCATCAAACGGTTCTACCCTACGTCCGTATTCCTTGCAAGCCTTTGGTGACTGCGCTTTAAGAATTGCAGTGTAATTCTTAGCATCGTGAAATAGCTTTGCTTTCTGAGCCATGAGGTATTGTTCAACATGCTGGTAGCAGAAATCATCAACAATAAACTCACATTCAAACCAATTGCTGAGATATCCGTTTTTATCATACTCGTGCCAAAAGAAAACACAATCGGCTGTAGCTTCTTTCCAATGCATGTCCAAATATTTTCGAGCCCAGTCTGCATCAGTATAGCTACTGTATTCGGACATCTGGCAGCCATGGCATAGATCATCAGCCATCTCCATAATAACGTCAAAGAGTTCTAGATCGTTCTTCCACTTTTGATCAATTGCAGCATAACCGTTTATTGCACCAAGGATATTGCCTGTAATCGCACCGGTAGAGTCGCTATCTCCATCATGATTAACAGCGGCAATTATGCCACCGGAAAAATCATGCTCATGTCTAAGGGCGCAGTATATCGCAATAGCCAATGCTTCTTCCGCAACCCAGCCTTCGCCAAGGCTCTTAATATTCTTTCTATCAGAATCCTCATTTTCGGCGCAGGCAATTGCTTTATCAATAATAGACCGAAGCTCTTCGATATGCTTACTTTCCTTGAAAAGTTCACATACTGAGTCTCTGGCCTCAATAACTATGCTTTTAAGACTCTTTTGTTTCTCTGCATATACAATACAATTAAGAATGTGTACAAACACCGCTGAAGGCAAATAGCCCAATGGATGCCCGTGTGTGATAGCCGATAAAGCGACCGCCTCCTTATCCAGCACATCCATTGGAATGTTCTTGTAATGAATAGCTAAAGGTGCCATTCTCATAATTGCACCGCACCCTTTGCTATTGTTACGTGGGTTTTCGATGTAATTTGCTTGACAGCCTCCACTGCGAGCTTCATATAATGCAGTAAGGCAAGTGTTTCCGGGGGCTCGCCTGCTATACAGCTCTGGGACATCCAAAAGCCAAGATATGCCTCCTATTCCGTTATATCGTTCGGTATTTTTTCCGGTCGTATAATCCGTCTCTTGGGTAATGAGCCAATCTTGATATGACCTTAACACATAGGTCTGTGGAGAAGCACCAATGCCCCTCATACATGCACGTGTTTCCCCCACGAGAATCCCATTAGCAGTGAACAATGTCATCTGAGTATCGTCGGAAATCAGGGCTTTTCCACTTTTCTTATCCAGTGCATAATCGGTGATGCCTTTTTCACCATATGTGTCAAAGATTACATTCGCAGAAAGAAATTCTACCGGATAGCCTAATGCATCGCCTATAGCACCTCCGAGCAAGGAACCTCTGATTTTATCAAGATTCAGCTCTGTTTCTTTTTTTCTCTTTTCTATGTGCTCTCTCTCAGCGGTATCTTCGTCACTATAAAAATCTCCAAAGTTTCTGCTAAATTCCTTGAAGTTATACTGTCTCGGAGTCCGATCAAGAACAGCAAAGTCAATTCTATAGAAAAAGTCCTTAGCTGCCATTCCATCATAATCGAATTCTTTCAGTGCTTTATGGAATAAATCAGAAACGATTTTAGCATCATTGCCAAAGGCTCCACAGCCAAAAGCCCCTAAAACTAATACTTTATATCCCCAGTATGCTGCACATTTCAACATGCCACAGATTCGCTTATAGAACATCTCCTGATATTCTTCTTCACTTAATCCTTCTATGCCGTAAGTAATCATTGGAGCTGCGCAAGTCATTACAGAAACAATTACGGATTCATCAAGCAAATTCCCATTAACATCCTTGATGATTTCTACATTAGGCGTTAAAATTATTGCATCCGATCCAAGATAGGTGTGTAAGGACCGATTATACTCATAATATTCCTGAGCTGGGTGACTTTCCAATGAGAAGAGTAAGGAACTTTTGCGGCACAGATCTTCTTCCTGCGCGTGTGCGCCTCTACGCACTCCGCCGCCGGGATTAACAGGGTTAGCAAAGTTGAGAACCAAAACATTCTTTTCTTCCTTATTTGAAAAGATATGCCCAAAATGTTCATATCGTAGTTGTGCCATACTAAAAGAATCTATGTTCTGACATCCAACACCCATACGCCCTATCTTCCGAACATGTTTAAAGTCCTTGCAGCTTGCAATGCAAGCAATATTTTCAGGCAAGTAAACATAGCACTCTTCCATCTGTTTTTTAGAGAGCTTTATGCGGATGTTTTTTTCATCCTTGTTATATTCACCTGCATTAAATATGCTCAATGTATCCTCAAGCATTTGAATATTATCATTTCTTCTAACCATGCCATTCTTTATCCTCGTACTTTGTATTTGCTACACCGGCCTCATTTAGATTCTTTACTAATTTGTCCAGCTTTCCTCTCCACAGTTTTTTAAACCAGCTTGTATTTCCAAACCATTTAACGATTGTCGGGCTAATTGCGTAGTACGCATGTATAAAAAGACGTCCATACCATGTTTCTGCTAAAGCAAATATCCACAAATAAAGAGATTTTGCTTTTCCAAATAAGAATGCCACGTAGGATTCAATTTAGAATATTCCTGTAAATACTCTCGGTATTTTTCCGTAATCTTTGATTCTAGTGCCGGAGCATAATCGCCAAACTGCCATACCCATATCTGTTCACCGGCGAGAATGCTTTCTTTCATGCTCTCGTCCACGCTTTCATCATATGTGCTCGAATACATTCCGTTTAACTTGTAATAATTCAAATCATCGGTTGTGCATTTCGGTAGCGGCAGCTCGTAGTCATTCCATTTATGATCCACCGCAAAGCCTTTATCGTCTCTGCACAAATACGCATAATTGCGAATATTTGGTTTTTGGGGGCAACCGAAACTAAAAGAATCCGCAAGCCCGTCACCAAAAGTGCAGTCCATTTGGTAATAGTTTTCGCCACATCGCACAATATTCCATGCATGGTTATCCCAACCGCCGTCTCCGTCGGCGGTCCCACTCACATAAATTGTCTGTATACCGAGTCTTTGCAAAAGGTATTGTGTTCCTCTTGCATATCCTGCACATACACTTTTGTGGTTCACCAGTGAGCTATAAAGGTTCTGATTATCTGCACATCCGGCTACATACTCTACTGTATCAAGAATATATTCATATACACTTTTTATTTTCTCATACTCACTTGGCATGTCTTGTGCGGTTTCCAAGAACGCTTTCACACTATCTTCAATTTCAGCCTGTCTGCTTTTTATTTCAGATGCAGTATATTTATACTCAAACGAAAGTGTCATGTTCCTGAAAGTAGTTACACTGCTCCATTTTCCGGCCCAAAAAATTTCCGGATGGTCTGCATAAATCATGTTTACGATTCGCTCAACATCTTTGAATGAAGTCCCTTCCAGCTCAATCTCAGGTTCGCTTTTTCTAATGCCATTAAGAATTTTATCATATGTCGTTTGTTCCTTCGGCGATAGAGATCCATAGTAGCAATAAATGTCTCCTCCGGCTTCGTTGAAGAAAGGATTTGCATTATTAAAAAACAAATGCAACAGCAATGCTCCTCCGGCAACCAAAAGCAATAAAATAATTATTATGAGAATTACCTTGCCTTTAGGAAACTTTTTCCTTCTTTTATACACATAAGGATTATATTCATTTTCTTCCCACCAATCATAATATGTGCTTCCGTTATCCTGTCCATAATATCCTTGTCCCATTGTTATATTTCCTGTCCGTTTTGTACACTACATTCCAAGCATTTTAAGAGTTCGATCGTCTTTTTCCCCATTAAAATATTTATTCAAGACTTTCTGAAAAACATCTATGGATTCTGTAGCTTCGTTGAACAGGGTCATTGATGACTGTAATTTTCGGCGATCTATCCTTCCCAGCTTTCCGCCTCCCATAACTTCTGTTGCATCATTTGCGTCAAGCGATAATAAAGCTTCACAAATCTCAACAAGACGACTTCTAAGTATTGGTTCCGCCAAATATGCCTTTGCTTCATCCAAACCTCTGATTCCGTAGCGTTGACACATCTCGCTATTCCCAAGTCCTTCAATCTGAGGAAATATATACCATATCCAATGGCTTTTCTTCCTGCCATTTTTGATTTCCGATAATGCACAAGAATAGCCATCTTCCTGTACTTCCTGTGCCTCAATAAAACGTGTTAAACCTTCTTTCATATTTTCCACCTCCGATAATTCGATAAAAATATATTCTGCTTACAGCTCCCAAATCCATTCTTCCGCAATTTCGTCATACAGCCTTCCGTCAGGTGTTACTACAAGCCATGCTATTGTTGTAGTATAATCTCCCATATCCTTATACACATGTAGTTCGTATCCCAATTCCGTTTCATCTACAAATGCAATTCCATCTATCATGTTATCCTCAGGATATAAATTGCCATCCGGGAATAAACGACTTTCCAAGTAGCGTTTCGCCTCTTCGCCGGAATTGATTGATGGTTCAACATATTCTTCTTCATCTGCTACAGCCTGAAAGCCATTGTCATTGCCTGTATAGTCCTGTGGAGCCACATTGCTGTTGTCCGTTTGGAGTGCGAAAATTACAACAGCACAAATCAATGCTAAAACTACAACAATAATAAGTTTTATTTTCGTATTACCTGAAGCTGAATCGGCCTCTTTTAAGAAAGCTTTCTTTTCTTCTTCGGACATACTCTCCATCTTGTTTTCAATTTCAGCAATATAATTCTCTGCATCCTGTTTTTTTCCATCTGTTGAACCCGGAGTCGAGATATATTGTTGAGCATAATTTAAGCTTTCTTTAATCCTTCCTTCATCCTTTGCAATAATGAAACTGCAATAAAGCGCCTCTGCTGCCGCTCCCTCGTCTCCGGAAACTAATAAAGTACGGCAAAGTGATTTTGCTTTTGTATAGTCTTTCTCCTCATCCGGTCCGAGTGTCAATGCTTTGCACAGTTCCGTTTTTGCGTAAAGATTTCCTAATTTTGAGGCAATTTCATAATATTGAATCGCTTCTGCAGGTTTTGCTTCAATACCACATCCGTTCATTAACATATCCGCTAGATGAACAGCCGCATATTCGCGATATTCTTTTTGCTCAGAATTTACAAGCGATGCGTATAGCTCTGCTGCCTGACCCGCATTCTTTTCCTGCAAAGTTACGCCATCTTGCACAATCCCGTCCTCACATGCTTTCGCAAAGAAGAATTTTGCTTTTTCATTTGTCCCCTCTGCATATTTTTCGGCAAACCTCAGAGCTTTTTTAAGGTCAATCTCAATTCCATCAATACTTCCTTCTCCATAAATATCTAGAAGAGTATTGATTGCCCAGTCCTCACCGGAGTCCGCAAATTTTACAAGCATTTCTGCGGCTCTTTTCTTTTTTTCAACATCATATGTATTCTCGCTAAACAGGACTTCCGATACAAAAGGAAATTCACCGCTCGATTCTCCATTGAGCGAAGATTTTTCAAACCAATTTACTGCCTCGCTCTTGTTCACTTCCGTTCCCAATCCAGCATAATATGCAAGACCCAGCATATATTGCGCTAAAGGATTTTCTTCTTCCGCTTTTTGCTTGATCTCAGAAAAATATTGTGCTTTATCTTCGCCTCCAATCAAGAAGTCTCCCATTTCCATCGCGAGAGTATAAAACGCCATTTCTTTTTCATACGCTTCTGTATCGCGAAATAGCTTTTTTACACCCTTTGCTATTAGAACCGCACTGCAGCCAATTGCACCTCCGACCCCACATGCTACGGCTTCCGCTGTTCCAAATCTTTTCTTTACTTTTTTCATATCATGCTTTATGGCCGTGATATGTCCCCAAGCCTTTTTATAAAACTTCTGCAGATCCGGAGCAGCAATTTGCTCCCCCTTTCCGGTTGCCGACATTCCTATGATTACATTGCCTTCTGCAACATACTTATAAATATATATATTCATATAGGCTGGGTTTTCACTGCATAAACGCAAAACTGGAAATTCAGAATTATGAAAAACCTCAGAACCATCTGCGGTGTCATTAATTATGTACAGCTTATATTCCAGAACTGAAATCATGTTTTGAAACATCATTTTAACATCGTTTAATGTGATTTCAGAATCCTCGCCACAGCCCCAGCTACGCAATTGCGTAAAATTACTTACATTTGCCATATCTCTTTCCTCGCTTTTAATGTTTCATTTTCATGCTTGATATAACACACGCGCAAGCAGTACACATCGCTTGCGCGTTATGTGAGAATGTAGGACGGATTTTTAATTGTTATCTCCTATTACTTTTTAAATCTATTACATTCTCTAACTTCATCCGGCCATTCATATGTGCCGTATTCTGTGCAGTACCATTTTTTGCCGTAACATGTTGTTTCTGTCGGATCTATATATCTACAATATTTACATCTGCATATTTCTCCCATAATGCCATCTCCTTTTCCACTTACCTTCTTCCATCCTACATAACTCTTTTTACCTGATTGTAAATCTGAACTTATTAATTAGTCGCGTTACATCGTTATCATCCGTCCCGTATTTAGCGATTAACTGTTTTTGAATCTGTCTCAAGGCCTCCTTGTCTCCGCTGTCATTTGCTGCCTCTATTGCAGCCAAATATTTGTTATATTCACTACTAGACATTTTTTTCTCCTTTCAATTTTCTGTCTCTTTAACTTGTTAACTGCATTATATACTAAAAAAATATTCTATAGCTTCGTTTGTAACTTTTTGACAAAATAATGTAACTTTTTGTCGAATAAAGAGTTTTTATCGTCGATTGCTTTCAGCAAGGTACAACTGCGACATTTCCGCCTGCGCCAATGCATCGGCAGCAATCAATATATACCTCTATAAATTCATAGCCCCCGCGCAAGGCAAGATTTCGTGCCTTTTCCATTCCGCCAGGCAAAACTTGTCCTTTCTGATAGTGTTCAATTATCTCGCCCGTCATGTCGATTGTATGTACCTCATATTGCCCGCCTAGATAGCACTTTGATACAATCCCGAGTAATATTCCTTCGATTTCGACTTCGGGGAATTCTTTACGAATTGCGTCTATAATTTCATTTGCCTTGTGATGATTGCATACATGTCCTCCAGCATCCAGCCCCTGCATTGCCGCCATGTATTCTTTCGACCTTGGTTTTCGTAGCAGCCTGTCCAGTTTCATCTTATCCATCTGCTGCAGCGGCTGTTTCTTTGGAGACGCAGACACCGCATTCAGATGCAGTTCATTTTTTTCTCCTACATTTTTTACTATTGGTTTCGGCATATTTCACCTCATCAGCTTCTGTAATATAAATTCTATACCAGCACTTTACGTGTTTTAGGCACATTATTCTTCTGCGAAAGTTCCTCATCTCCGATAGGTCTTCCGGATGCTGGGACTGCGCGTTCTCTACCCCAGTCTCTAATTGCTTCGATCTTTTCAGGACTTGTCTGCGAAAGCGGAACGACGTTATTAAAGGCAGTTATCATATTCTCTTCATCTAAACTAAAAGTACTGTTTGCGATAACTCTATATGCCAAATCACGTACAGTTGATTCAAGATCTGCTCCCGTAAATCCTTCCGTAACTTCAATCAATCTCTCAGCAAGCTCTCCGTCAAGTTCTATGTCCAAATAGCGACGCATATACAGAGATAAAATTTCTTTTCTCTCCTCACCGGTCGGAAGATCCACAAAAAACAGTTCGTCAAATCTTCCTCTGCGCAGCAATTCCGATGGCAACATAGATACATCATTAGCAGTCGCAACTACGAAAACCTGCTTTTTACACTCCTGAAGCCAAAACAGGAACTGACCTACCATCCGTGTCGATACGCCACCGTCATTTGCGCTTCCCGCTCCGGAGAGTCCTTTCTCTATTTCATCAATCCAGAGAATACATGGAGATACATTTTCTGCCGTTGTAAGTGCATCCTTTAGCTGCTGTTCAGACTGCCCTACATAGCTTCCTTGTACAGTCGCAAAGTCTAAGCGATACAACGGCAGCTTCCAGTTTGCAGAAATGGATTTTGCAGACAGAGATTTTCCACAGCCGGGCACTCCAACCAGAAGGATTCCTCGCGGCGGCTGCAGCCCCTTTTTTCTAAGTTCATCTCTTTTTTCAGGAGTAAGCAGCTCTTTCTTCTCATCGAGCCACTTCCGCAGACCCGATAGGCCTCCCACATTCTGTACGCTTTCATTCACTTCTATTTTTTCTAAGCCGGAAATATCTGAAAAAAGTCTGTCCTTTGCATACCTTACCTCATCCATATCCGACTTTTTTATACTCTTGTTCGCAATCAGCGCAGCTATGACATTCTCCGCCTCAATACGCGTAACACCCGTTAAAGTTGAAGCTGCTTCTCTTATATCATTATTATCCCATTCAATCGGAATCTCAGAGCGATAATCATCGATGTACTCTTTAATAATTGAATACATTTCATCTTCACTCGGAAGTTCCATTTTTACTACCATGCCCAGACGCTGCAGTCGATTCCATACCGCATTGTTAGTCAATACCATTACAACACCACCGGATTCATTTGCCAACGTCACCAAATCCAAAATCTGCTTTGCATCTGCATTATCATTGCTCAGGTCAGGAATTTCTGTCAAGATTAGCGTCATATACTGTTTACGCTTCATCTGCTCGCTCATAAAATCAATCGCACTGTAGACTGACTTGTCATCATTAATTACTTTTCCTGTCACTAAATCATAAATGCCTTTTGAGAGCGTATGCACATAAAATGGCAGCGTTAACTCTTCAGATACTTCTTTAAGAATATCCAAAGTTCTCGCTCTCTCAATTGTGTCAATTGCTATAAACGGAATTCTTGCGATAGAGTATCTTCTCAATAGTTCCTTGCACTTTGCTGCATCACTCATTTTTATATTTCCTCCCGAATTGCATTTATTCTGTTATTTCGCACGATATTTGCAAGCTTTCCCGTACGATCGCTTTTTGCAGAATCTTCTAAGGATTTCTGCATTAAATCTGCCTGCTCAAGCACCAGTCTCTGATATTGCACTCTTTGTTTTTCTGGTATCGCAGAAATACTCATTACTTTAACAAGAAACTTCATCTCCTTGCGCAGACCCAGAAGAGCCTGTACTATAATGCTCTCCTGCCCATACGCTCTGCTGATTTTCTTCTGAAAATTATCCGAGGCAGCATTCATCCGGGAATTGACAACTTCTATCAACTTTTGCGAAAACCGTTCCGCGACGCCGGACTGCCATTCAATGCTGCCTTGCATCATCGCTTCCAGAACTGCGTCATCTTCGCTTCCTGTTTTTAATATATCGAATACCTTAACCCACTCAAAATATGCATGAGGGGGATTTATTATTATTTCACTCAAATTTTTCTTCTCCTTACAATAACTTGTGGAGGTTCAATGCTCCATTCCGGCAATCCCTGTGCGAATACATCCATGCTTTCTTCTGCCGACTTCCTGTATTCATTTTCAAGAATCTCCGAGCTGCTTTTCACATCTGAATTTATCATAACTTCTTTGTTCTTCTCTTCCATCTCACTATTTCCTCCGTTATCTGGATAAATCAATCCGCCGATTTGAGTCTGCTACTTTTTTTACATATTGCTCAGGACTGATCTGCTCTAAGAAGTCGATAACCTTCTGGCTTTCCCCATCTTTCTGTGAGAATTGCGATCGGAAATCAACTACTTCAGCTAAGGTTGCCCTGATAATTTTGCTACCGCTTTCTCGTTTTTCTCTAAAACGTGACTCAATATCCAGTTTCGCGTTTTCTTTCGCTTTCTTCTTAGAAAAATGGTTAAGTACCATTCCGACGCCTGCAATTATTGCAATAAGTCCCATTAAACTCATTCCGACAATTATCATCAATAGCCCAATGCCACCGATTGCAGCCCCTCCATACAAACAAAATTTTTCAAAGCTTGATAGTTCGCACTGCTCAAGAGCCTGTGTCTTTTCACGTTTTACAAGCAAATCAAACTTTTTGAGAAGTTCTTCCTCATTTTGTCCGTCAGTCGTTTTATCGGTAAAAGAGTCCACCTTTATTTCGATTTCGTTTGGAATTTTGCTTCTGTTTTTCGCGACTACATCATTATAGGCATTGCTAATCCAGTCTTTTGAAAGCGCAATCGCAAATTTTTGTGTTGAAACACTAGCGTTTGAGCTTTCTGGTTTCATTGCCGCATCTGTCAAAAGCTGTGTGAAATCTTTTTTTGTTTCAAAAGCCGTCTGCTCGATTGCCATATTCTGCTGCGCACGCTTTTCATCTCCGTCAAATTCCACGACAAATCGATTGTATTTTTCTTCTTTACGCAAAGGTAACTCTTCGTCATCAAAATCGGTTACCAAAGTGTTTAATATCTCATCAAGCTGCACCTTCAATTCTTCTGTCGCCGATTGCTGCTCGAAAATGTCAACAAAATAGCTTAAAATTTCTGCGTGAAGTTCTGCGCCTTCCATTATGTCCTGAAGTGTCGGCCAAGTGCTGCTGTATTTACGCAGATATGTATATCCATCCTCCTCTAAAGGCTTTCTTTTAAGATTTATTGCTTCTGACCATTGACTTGTCTGCTGTTCAACGAATCCCGGCTTTTCAGATAAGTGTTCGATCCATTTTCCCATTTGCTTTGAGACGATTCCTTCAGAGTCTGCACCTAACAAACCGCTGGCAAAAGCATCAAGAATAATAACGGTTTTGCGGTCAAGCGCTTCCTCATCCTGATTTTCGAGATAACGCTGCGTCCATTTCAGCGCTGCTTGTTTTCTTCCTGCTCTCCTGCATATTAACGCAAAGAATAGAGATGTCTTTTCATCATTTCTTTTAATTCCCTCTCTAAGTGCTTTCTCTGCCAGTTCCGGCTTGTCACTGATCCATGCAGCCAATGCCACCAAACAAGGCGCAAGCCAGTAGCCGGGAGTTGAAATCATCAATTCCTCAGTCGCATTGCTGATTGTATCTTTCTTAACGATTCCTAAGTCGTCCGCTTGTAAAATACCGGTTGTGGTCCTCCTCACAATGTCGTAATGTCCATACTTTTTTTCAATTTCCTGCCTAATCTGAATCAAGCGCTGTTGTGCATTCGACTTTGCATTTGCTTTCATCTGAAGCTGAACAAAGTCATGAAATTCGCTTGCTAAAGCTTCAATTTCTTTATAGACATATTGTACATTGTCATTTACATTCCCTACATTTGAGTCTATAACCTCTAAGTCACTATGTATTGAAGCTAAGTTGTTTTCTATGTACTTTAAATTTGCTGAACTGATTGCGTATTGGTCACCCATTTTATTTGTCCTCCGTCCTTCTTCTTGAATCTTCTACTTCCTATTTATCTCGTTTTATACTGGCTATCTCCTACGTCTAAACAATAGCCTCAGAACAATAACAGCGATACAAATTACAATAATCCATGCGAGAAGCTGTGCGATAAACTGCGTAATTTCATCTCTGAATACCACGCATAAAACAATTCCTGTAATAATAGCCACGGCAATCAAAATTGCCTTAATTGGGATCGTGGAACTTCCTTGCGGCATCCTTCTTTGATGCGGGTATTTATGGGTTTTCCCACTATGTCTGGGATAACTCGCAGGATAATTGTAATAGTTGTCTACATCGTAGCCGCTTTGGTAGCTGTCCGAACTCCCATAGGGCGAAGCATCATTAATTCCCGGAGGATTCTGAAATCCCCCATATTCGGAGCTGTTGTAATCATAACTATCCTTGGTGTAATCTGCACCATCATCTCCGTAACTATTTCCTCCGTAATTACCCTTACCGTTAAAATCAAATGCCATTCTGATCCTCCTAATTATAAAAAATTATTTCATTTGTACGCGTATCAAAAACAATTGCCTGCTGCGCATAAAGATTTATGATTTCTTCCGGCATAACGCGATAACGATTTTCTATTGAGTAGTGAAGCTCTTCATGCTTTCCTTCTGGCAATATGTTGAAAAAACCTCGATTCGTCCCGTATGAAGAATCTACCTTCGTGTAATCATATTTGCCGATTAATTCTGACAATATCTGTGCAACGCTTCCTGTACTGTGCTTAAAAAGCACAATACAGTTCATCTTTTCCATGACAAGCTGAAAGTTATCTTTATTTCCTTCAAACATATTAACGATATTATCGGAAATAATTCCGATGTGGAAGTTGTTTCCTGCTCTTTTAAGGAAAGACAGGAAATTTTCGTCTGTCAACTTTATGTCATCCAAAAGGAGCATGAACTCACGTATGCCCGCTTCTTTCAACTCTTCGGCTAAATAGGTCATTAATAAATCCGAATGCATATCATTGATTGAAAGCAGCAAGGCTCCGCCGTTTTGCATTGTCTCTACGCAGTTTAGCTGTGTAACTTCGTTTTTCTCCGTCCATCCACTTTGCATGGCTTCTGCCTGGAGTCCGCGTATTACATTGCGAAACAAATCAAACTGCCCGTTGTTTTCGTCACCTTCAATTCCTAAATCCGACCAAATCCGCCTGGCTGTACGCTCCTCACACGGAAGCTGCATGATATTCGCATGGAATTCCGCCATGTCCCGAAAGCTGCATAGATACACAAGCCCTGTCAGACTTACGGGAATTTTAAGCAAGTGAAGAATTTCCAAATGTGCATATACAATTTTTTCAAATCCCGGCGTCAGCGAATAATTAAGCTTTTCCGCAAGCGCCTTTATTATGCGGTTCACCTGCATATCTCCCATGCCTCTGAAAGGCTCGAAGAAGGGATTGTCCTGATTTATAATACGCAGTTTTTTCTCCCCGTTAATGTTTGCATTCTTCATAACACTGATGGCAACATGTTCTAACTCCCTGCTCCCACGATGAATCATAATAACCGGCATCCTCCGGAATGCGACTGATAAAAGCGGAAGTAAAGGTTGACAGCGTTCCCCCTTGCTCCCGCCGCTGATTGTAAAATTCTGAGGAATGCAATTCGGCCAAAGGTATTCACACAGAGCCTGTAATGATCCGCTCTGCTGGTAGGTATTAGAAAGTTCTTGATTTTCATGATTAACTATTTTATATGCTTTCATCTATATCACCGTCTTTCCGTATTCATCGAATTGGAACAAGAAAGGGGGTTCATATCCAAGCGCAATTACCGCTTGTCCTACCCCTAAATCGTTTTGATCCCACTCTTCAATGGTATATCCTTCTCGTTCCTTTCCAACCATTGTATTCTTTCTCATATCGGAATACTCATAAATCATAATGTTTCTGCCGAAGCGATTTGTAATATACTCGCGCGATGAACTGTCGTTGGCATGAAACGCGAATACGCTTCCGAATCCACTTGCGATAACGGCCCCTTTTTCACGGCCGTATATATCATATAATTGGTCAATACTCTGGATTCCAGCCATTACTTTCACACCGAGACCTCTTCCGAAATTCAGAGCGTCGTCGATATGCTGCAGTTTCGGAAGCAGCTTGAATTCATCTGCAATGAAATACACATTGCCTGCTTTTTCACTGCGGCCTAAAGCCTCTTTCAGTGCCTGATCAATCAGCAAACGATACACGGGTGTAAGCGTCTCTCCCACGGAAATATCATATTCCACAAAGATGGCACGTCCTCCTCTTCCTCTAACAGCACTTCTCATGGACAGCGACTTGCCCACCCGATTTTCCGCAAGAATTCCGATGAAATATTCGTTTATCATGTTATTCATTTCACCGAATACAGCCAACGCCTGATTCGACTTGCCATCTCCAAAATAGGAAAGCATACTCCTCAAATCTTCGTAACTTTCAAATATTTTAATATAGTCCTCAACTTTCATCTGCTCGAGCGTCTTTATAAAATCATGATTGTTCAATCTTCCCATGTATTTTTGCGGATCACTTTCTGCGCTTCGTAGAAAATGTAATAACATTCCCCGAAAAATGTCCCTTGCTGCATTGCAAAAGAATGGCTGCGACTCCGAACCGCGACCATGAAACAGTGCGGCGGCCAGTTCCCGTGCATTCATATTAATATTTGTTCCATCCCAACCGTCCGCCAGAATCTCATGAAAAAGGTTCCATGAATGACTTATTTGCCTAAACCTTGCACTGTTTCCGATTACATAGTCATTTTCCTGAGCGAAATTGTCATAAAACTCACCCTTTGTATCGAAAATGATTGCTACATCGTTTTGCGTCATATTTTGGCGAAGCGCTTGGGTTGTATAGCAAAATGCATTTGTCTTACCGCATCCGGATCCTCCGATCAGCAAAATATGCTTCGACATGATATTCTCATTAATGCTGAATTTGCTCTGTCCGTCGAGTGTTTTGCCCGGGAAATCCACTATGGGATTCTCTACTTCTTTATAACGATTGCTGAGTACAGATGTTCCAAAAATAATTTGGTGATTCATTTTTTCTTATTACCCTCTTACATTGAATAGTCATTATCGTTTGAACGAACCGGCTCGGCGGCCATTTCATGCTGCGGGCTTTCATAGGCAGCCGCAGTGTTCTGTGCGCTGTACGAGCTTGCTTCATATCCCCGATTAAAAGCAGTAATATGTGCCTGTGTTTGAAAACTTTTGCATTCTGCCGCATCATAATGCTGGCTGTTACAGATAGACTGGTTTACTTGCTGATACTCCGCCTCTGTTATATCTCCATGTACATATGCGTTATATGTCTGGTTCATCTGCATGGTAAAACGCTGGTCACAATGTGTCACAAGAAATGCGTTGACCTCTTGAAAATGTTCTTGTCTCTCATTCATGTATTCGTGATATGCGGGATCGTTTTCAAATCTTTCGCGCTGTGCCAACAGATACTCGGCTGCCACATTGTTGCTGTCCATTTCACTGCATTGCACATCGTACAATCCGCCATTTCTTTCGTAGTTGTATAAATTTCCTCTTTCATCCCGCGCAGATTCGGCCTGCATCAAGATTCTTACATCTTCATCATAGATATTTTCTCCGTTCGCTATACAGTAACCTTGATAAGCATGATTCGATTCATGTATATATGTATCCAGTGTATCATACGAAGAAAAATCATTAACATTTATGCGAATGGTGCCGCCATCCTTCGTATAGTCTACATCAGAAGTACGCCCTTTGATTTTTACCGGTATACCGTCATCATAATTGCTATATGAGCCGTACAGCTTATCTCCCTTCAATGCGATTACTTGCGCCGGTGTCCTGCCCTGCTGTTCAGCATTTCTATACTCAAGTTCTTGAATCACGCTGATCTTCTGACGCTCATCCAACTGACTCCAATTTTCCGTTCGAAACTGATTCAACAGGTCGTCTTGTGAAACATTCCCATAATCATGGTACATTTCAAAATCTTTGCTATAAACATTAAAGCGGGGATCCACATTTGTATCTCGCCAAGCGCCACTATTGAAAATCATTGTGCCACCTCGCTTACATTGTGAGCATCGCTGTCTCGTTCCGCTATTAGCTTTTCTTCATAGGCCAATACGCTCTGAATGAATTTTCCGTCTTTCGGTATAAATCCTGCAAGTGATTCTGCCGTTTCAGCCGCTTCTTCAAAATTTCTCGTCTGACGCAGAAGGTCTACCAAAATCATCGCTGCGTCAAGATCCTTTGTTTCTTCAAGGTATTTTGAAAAGTTGTCTACAGCTTGTCCTGCAATCTTACAGCTTTGCTCATTCTCAATCTCTTTTGCTCTCCAAAAAGCCTCCAAATACTGATAAGCCGCCTTTCTGAAGTCTTTTTTCATTTCTTCCGTCTGCGCACTAAGCAGCAATTTTTTCAAGATCTCATCAAAATCCTTGTCAGTAAACATTTTCTGATATTCCGAGGATTCTACGAAATTCCGAACTTCCGAATCCACACTCTGCATCACATCATCTGTAGCATAGCCGCAATGTGGGCAGAGAATTACACTGTCGTATATTTCCGGCATATGAGGATTGGTATCCAAACCCATAGGACTGTCCGAATAGTAGCTTTGAAGAAACCTTGCATCATACTGCTTGCCGCAGCATTTGCATTTCACTTTTTTTCCTGCATATCTGCTCATAGTTCTATACTCCTTTCTACGATATTTTTTGGTAAATACCTATTTCCGATATACAAGCATCATTGTTGCTCTTTCCTTGAGCTGTGCGCTTAATTGTAAATCTTACGGTATCTGCTTCAACTGTTTGATTCAAACTGATATACTGCATTTTTCTGCACTGATCCTTTAAATTAAATGTAAAACTTTCCGTTTCGCGATTATCCTTTAAGAATACCACTTCAATTCGTATAACTCGATTATTGTTGTAGTAGCTTTTTTTACTTTTTCCGTTTCCGTTATAAATTCCGATTGCGTCAATCTTATGACTTTTCTTAAAGCCTAATCGAATCCACTGTCCCGAACCATCTCCTTCAGAGTCCTCTTTCCAGCATGTAGAGAATCTGTAATCTGATACTTTCTTGCTCGCATAACTTTTCTTTGGTTTTGCAACAGAGCTGGCTTTATGCCGCGATGGTATAAGGCGTTGGGATTTTTTATCAGTGCTGGCATTATATTTTTTGATGTAGTCAGCCTTTACCCAGCCTTTAATATATCCATATTTCGTCAAAACCTTAATGTTATATCGTTTACTGCTGCTCGAATATCCAATTATTCGTGCGTTCGTTCCCTTCGACAGTTGACATAAGATTGGTGCGTTTTTCTTACTTGAAGCACGCATATTGACAGTCTTACTTATGGTGCATTTGGTATAACCTCTTACGCTTGCCAGTTCTATTGATTTTTGAACGTCTTTGACACTGCTATTAAAATCGCTGTAGAATGGTTCGCTTTGAATTTGAAATGTAAAAGCCAGCATTATAGCCAAAATTATCCCACAGAATACCAGAACCACATTTCCCGGAAGAACTCGTTTTGTTTTTTCTTCCGGAATATTGAGATTTCTCAGTGTCTTGCCCGGTCCTGTTACCATATACATTCCCATTCCAGCACGCTCCAGCCACACTTTTTCCGCTTCATTGATGTGTTTGACTGCAAACCCTATATCTTCATTGCTGCGTTCTAAAAGTTTCTCGCTGCTCTCAGCTATATAGCTGCGTAATGCTTCTGCGTGACGCTTTTTTATCGCATCATTACTGTTTTGATACTCTGTTATAAACTTGCCTCTCATCACAATCAGTAAAAAGATTGCTACAAGCAATGCTGTTAAAATCAGAATCCAAGCTTTTGAGTTCGGGCTGACTCCAAATCCCTCCGAGAAAAAGAAACCAAACACTTTTGCAAAACTGTCCGAATAGTCATTGTAAAACTGCAAGTTGCTCCAGTCTGCTTTTAACGCAATATATGCAACAAGCACAAGGGAACAGAGACTAATCGCCATACCTATGACAGCCCTTATTTTACTTGCTTTCGGTTCAGCCTCATGTGAATTTTCAAACTTGTCGCATTCCGTGGCTAATCCCTGTAAATATATTGCCTGCGTTCGTCTTGCATTTTCCAAAAAGCTCTCAACAATTGGATTTATTCTTTCTTTTAAAAAATCCTTAGCACATCCTATCGGTATGAAAAGTTGGTTTTTTATTTGTACAAAGTAGCAATCCAAACGAGGTGAAAATATGCCTTCTTTATCATCCATTCTTATATCATTGTCATACGCAAATGGATTGTTGAAAAACAGATGAAAGAAATCATTTAGCAATTCGGTAATTTCCGTTTTTGATTCTGCAGTCATCGCATAATGCGCAATTCGATTTCGAATTGCTTCCGCTGCTTCTCCTTTTGCCTCATAAAATGCCAAATGCTCCCGAATCCATTCCAATGCACAGGATTTAAGAATGTCATCCGACACGAAAACTTTTTCTTTTACTCCCGTATTAGGGAAATTGTATTCTGCACCTAGACAAGTAAATTTCGCACTCGCTGGCTGCGCCATATTATTTACATCCATAACTTCCATCCTACTATTGAAACTCCTGCCAGCAGTAACGCAAGAAGCATCTGCAGCACAACATTTTTAGGTTCAAACTTATTTGCATTGACCTGACAGAGCACATCAAATGCCGCCGCACCGACTCCCATGAGTGCCATAATTACAATACCGGCGATTTTAAGTATTATTGAAATTTTCAAGTCACTTATAATTGCTGCCGTCAATGCAATAACCACGATAAGCGAAAGAAACGTGATAATTGAATAGTCCGGAATTCTTGAAATTTTTTTCATTTCTTTGCGCAATTTTTGCCCGCTCTTACCCGAGAATTCTTTCGCAAAAATTTCCATGTCTTTCATCGCACTTTCACATACGCTTGTTTCATCCTTTATCTTTCCCTGCTGCGAGAAAAACTCATACATCTGCAAGAAAATCTCCTCTCTTGCAAGCATGCCATCGCCCTTTCCTCTTGCTTGCTCTTTTATATACGCCGCAGCGGATTCTACGCTTAAATTCTCCAGCTTTGAAGATACCTTCTTTTCGTCATCTATGTAATTTAAAATCAAATATAGTTCTACTTGGTTTGCCTCATCCGTTTTCATCGGATTTTTCGAATAGAAACTTCTGATGCCGCCGCGTCTTCCTCTTTTCAAAATTTCATTAAAAAACTCGTTATCTGTAGCAGTCTTTTGCAGCTCTGCCCGCACGCGTTCTCTTGTTTTTGCATCAAGTGGAGAAGTTTCATTGACAAGCACTTGTTTCAACTTGTCCGTTATTTTATCGCTTCGAGAACCCATCTTCTGATTACCGGCAAAGAACTCCGCTGCCTGTTGAAAGCTTTCTGCGAGATCACTTTTTTTCTCTCCCTTTATGAACAGACCATCCAACTTTTCATTGATATTCCACCGGCTTAGATCATACTTTTTCCAAAAAGCTTCGCGCAGGCGCTCCAAATGTGATTCTCCAATTCCGCCCTTCTTTAGAATTGCTTTCAGTTCACGCACAGCTTCCGCACCCTCTGCTGCAGATAAAGTTTCTTTCTGCGCATATTGCAGATAGAGATCCGCTGCAATTTTAACGCTTTCGTCTGACACGCGACTCACATTCTGTAATCTCTCCAGATTCTTTACGATCTCGCCTCTGTTAGAAGCCTTCGCAAGTTTCACCTCTGCATAAAATCGATCCAGCATCCGATCTCGTTTCGCTCCGGATAAATCGTTCTCTAACTTTCTGTACTCCTCCGGCTCTTCCAGCATGATGCGCTTCATAATGCCAAGCCGAATTGAATCTGGTTCATCAGCCGACACAACTATATATTCCCAAACAAGTTTTTTAACTTTTGGTTCCAGTGTCTTAAAACTTTCATAGTTCTGCGAACTTTCGGAAACGATTTCAAGATAGGTATCGACTTCTTCTTTCCCGTTTTGTCGGAACAATCCATGAATTGCCTTCGAACAAATCGGGGAAGACGCAATTTTTTTCATATTGTCTTTTAGCTTATCTCTATTATCAGAAAGACTTTCAACAATGGCGTCACAAACCGACATAATTTCTTTTTCGCTGAAAGTTTCAAGCAAATAAGTGCATTCCTTGGAATCTTCCAAAATATGTTCTGCATAAAGTTTTATGAAGTCCCTTGCATTGTCCTCTATGCAGCCCTTAACAATTTTTTCGTATAATTCAAAACTATCTGCTTTTAGCCTCAGAATTTTATCAAAATCATCTTTTGAACACTTCGGTGTATATAAATGGAGTGCAAAATTTAAAATACTATCTCTAAGCGCATTGTCCCTCGTCTTACAATATGCCTTCAGGGCAGCATCGTTCATAACGGTGTTGGTCGCAATATCATATTCAATAATACTGTCAAGAACGGCGGTTAAGTGCTTTGCCGTTGACATTTCTTCGAACTTACCGCTCATCAGCAAACTTGTCAGTTGTTCTCTGAGCTGTTGCTCATCCACTTTTTGACTCTGCATTTGCATTATGACATATTTCATTGCCTTTTCATAAAATGCTGCATCAAAGTCATATTCAGTGCCCGCTTCCTCAGCATATTTCTGCATTCCGTTCAGCGCCCGTGTGCATTCATCCTTTCCTGCAAACAAGACATCCAAAAAAACATCATAGTCCGAAGTACATTCATGAGCGCTTCCATCATTTAAAAAATATGTGATCGCCCCACTTCCTTCACTTCGGTCAACAAGTGTAAGCAGACGACTTGTCCCACTCTCACAAGTTGCAAAAGAAATGTATTTTCGCAGAACTGGAGGCAAATATGCATATACTGTCTTCATTAGTGTCCGCACTGTACTTTCGCACGCCTTACCATCATTGACGATCTTTAATGACTTTTTTTTCAGTATTGCAGTATATACTGCCTGCACCAAGTTACGTTCATGAATTTTTACATTGCAACTTTCATTCTCAGCCTGTATCTCATCCTCGTGCAGAGTTTCAATCTCTGTGATTCCGCCCTTGCTTCCGTCATTAAATCGGTTAAACGCAAGCAGCGCTTCATAGTCTTCGTAAAGTTCCTTATATTCAAATACCGAGAACCCATACCCATGAATAAAGCATTTCGGTCTTCCGAAACCGTCTCTGCCTGTCGGGGTAACTTTTGAGACAAAAATATAGTCACGGCTGCAATCTAACGCATACAGCTCCCTCTCCGGTAGGGTATGCGCATGAATGCCCTGAAATGCACTTTTCATTTCTTCCGAAACGCCTTTGCCAATATCTACAAATTTCCATCCGCCGTTTTCCTCATCCGAACGGCTAAAGTAAAATTGATTTATTTTCATTTTATAATCCTCTTTATAAATCCCAAAGGTCCGCTTGCAGCATCTTTTTTTCCGCCTTCCACTGTTTTATTCACTTTGTCTATCAATCCCAATTCCGCTAAAATCCACATGAGCGGTTCTTCAATTCGGATCGACTCAAGATTCTGCCGCAAAACTTGCTTTTCTTGTCCATTCTCGTCCTTTTCAATTTCTGTGTCGTGTCCCAGAGATGAAAATGCGAAAAACCCGCAGTTTGTAAAATAGGTGTGTACTCTTCTATGTAAGTTTTTACTGTGAGCATACTTATTCATTAAACGCTCTACTTCAAACTTCACATTGTGATACTCACTCTGCATGAAGCCTTTTCCCGTATAATCGATATTCTTAAATATATGGCTTTCTTGTACTAGTGCCCCTGTCTCGCGCAGTTTATCACTTTTAGAATACGCCACGGCAATCGGTACTTTTGACTGTGATGTACTTTCAAGCAGGAATGCTTGAGCCATGGCATCCAATACTGCCGCCGGCTTTTCCGCATTCGCATCTGCGAATGCAAAACCGGCAATCTGCCTTGGATCCAAGAGAAAAATAATACCGTCTGCATTCTTTACAAAGGGACCATATTGTTCAAGGCCCGTCGCCCTGATACAACTTTCACCTGCAATATCATAGATTACAATCGTTGTATTTTTTCTAACTCCATTGGTGACCTTTGAAAATGGCAAGAAAATTGGAGGCGCAAAATGCTCTCGGGTTCCTGTGGGTAAGGGACTATTATTAGCAACAGGATATTGCTTAGTAAATTCATTAATTGTATTAGCCCCTGCATCAAATATGACATCTGCGCCTACCCCCAGCGCATAATCATCAATATTCTTTAAAAGCTGTGAGAGCATTACTGTTTTTCCGGAGCCTGAAATTCCGACAACGGAAATAAACTTAATATCATATTTGCCATAATTTTGTGGCAGCAGATTATGGCAATGCGGGCAAATGCGTTTTTTCATTTTTCTGCCCAGATTGTCCATTCCTGCCGAACAGAAATTATCGGCATCCGGTATATATCTGACAAGCAAATCGCTATTCTCATTTCCGGGCGTAATAACTACTTCCTGCTGTTCGGTGAGTATTGACTCCCTTCCCGGCTCAGTATGTTCGTCATACCCCTCTTCATTTTCATAGAGGGCTCCGTTTTCTGCCCATCCTTTTCCAAGCCAGTAATTCAGCCATATATCATCCCTTTGTTTTTCATATTTCTGCGCATTTTCCAGCTTGACTGTGTATTCCTTTGCTGTTTCTTCATCAATGTCGACTTCGGTGATCTTGTGTCGGTACTCTTCAATTATTTTTTGCGAAACCGGCTCTGCGCGAAATCCTACTTCATAGTGATGAAAAATTTTAAAACAGTAGGGGCACTTTATTTCTTTTTCGTCAAATTTTTTTGTTGGACTTGTATCCTTTAATTCCATAGCAATCTGCTCCTTTCCCGTTTGTTATTCTTCTATACACCGGTACAAGTGTTTGAATTCTTCCTCAACGCACAGGCTAATTACTGCATCCTTTTCTATCTCAACCTGAAATCCCTGCTCCATCATTTTTTCTGTAACAGGATATTCCATCTTTCTGCCGCTGACTTTATAACATATAATTCCTTCGCAGAAGTTTTTCATCCTGTGCATCTCAATCCGGCATGGAGAAGGTTTTCCTCCAAGCCACTCGAAGCACTTCTTTTTTCTCTCTTTTCTGTATCGAATTTTATATGGAATATAGGCTATATTCTTTAAATCTGATTCGTCCTGTGCATATACTGTGATTTCCCCGTCCCTGAGTGTATAGGGAAATACAGCGATTTGTATCGGCGCATCGGCGGCAGCAGTTTCATCAATACTGATGCCGTTATTATATACGGCTTTTCTGATTATTTGAAGTTTACAGCCGTCGAGATCATAAAAGTTCCTTCTTTCCGGTTCCAGCATGTGCTCACGAAAATATTCCTCAGCGCAGCTCAAAAGTTCGCCTTTACTTTTATACTGTCTCGGTGCGATTGTTGAAAAAAACACAAAGAAACCATCGATTTGTGCTGGTCTGAAATTCCAGCTTATTCTGCCGTCTTTCGCTTCCACATTTTTTATCTTGCGTTCTGCATCACAAGCCGCTATCCGCATCATCTTCGCATTCCTCCGTCCTGTTTCCTAAAATATCTGAAATATCTGCAAATGAGTAAACTTTTAAGTGTTCAAAGGAATTCGGATCCTTCGTATCAATACCGCCTTCCATGTTTTGCGTATCCAAAATCTCACTCTTGTAATCAAAAAAGCAATAGCTTCTTCCCTCTCCAAAACGTCCGCTGCGCAGAAACAAGCGCATCATATTATCGATTCCGCTATGAAACAGGGTATTTCGCAAAAGTTCCATTCTCCTCTCAGGTGTTACTTTATTCAGCCTTTCTGCTAATTCATTTAAAAAGTTCCTGCTTAATATGCCTTGGGAATCCTTTTTCCGCATATCGTTAAATGCTTCAACGAGTGCGTCCAATAATTTTTCCTCCGTATTCATCTGCATATTGATGCAGCTACATACTTTTTCTTCATTTTCTGCGAAGTAATTTTCTGCATATAAGGAATAAAACCTTTCTAGATTTTCACAAATGCCTACATCAGTTACCGGCAACAAAGTCCTAAATTCCAGTTCAAGTTCTTCCAGCATCTTCTCAAATGCTTTTGCCTCATCGCAAACATTCCTTACAGTCTCTTCGTAGAGTTTTCGAATTATGTCAAAGTAAGCATTACGTGCTTTATTATAATTTTGCTGCTTCATCGCTTCATAGATGCTATTGCTTCTGGTATTTCGAATATCTGTCTCCTGCTTTTTACAGGAAGTATCTATGAAGAAATCCTCTTCAAAGTAAGCCAGAATATCTTTGAAAGAATACGAATGATAAATATGCTTCTTCAACCGTTTCTTGAAAGCATCTTTGTCAAAGCCAATTAGCTTCTCACCATAGTTTTTTTTAAAAAAAGCACTGTAGCAGCCCTGTGTCGCCTCATCCAGCATTCTTTCATCGATTTTTCCAAAGCTGTTTTTTGAGCTTTCGCGAAATGCTTTTTCCAACTCTTGCAATGCGCCCTCTTTATAAGGAAGATACTTGAAATCCTTTGCCTCAGAAAAAGTTGACGCAAATACTTCATCGAAATACTCTTCTTCAAACTGGTCTTTTTCAACCTTTTGCTTAAACTCAGATCGTTCTTGTTCCTTTCCGGCTAATATTTGTTTAAGAATACAACGCATTAATAGTAAAACGATTTCCGTGCACGGTTTTTCGGCAATTCGGTAAGATACCGTCTTGTACTTTTCCCCATCTACATATAACGCCGCAAATCGGGTGGCTCTGTTTTCGTCATCGTTATTTGTTAGAATTTCAACATCTCCGATAATACGATAATTCTCCTTTTCCTTGAATGCATCCAATATCGTTCCGTTGTTTAAGCGATTACTCAGGAAATAAATCTGCCGAAGATCGTTTTTTTCTTGTGATGCTTCGACAATTCGCAGATTATTTTTAAGTGTTTTTCTCTCCGTGCCGGTTCCACCCTGCCGAAGCAATAAAAACATATCCTTAAACAGCGTTATTCCGCCGATTCCATCGGCATGAGCTGTATTATATGAAGCTGCAATTTGATAGAGCTTTTCAAAATTTTCATCCGACGCATCCAGCACAAATGCAATCTTGGCTTTTCTGCTTTCAGAAAAGGTTCCGATCGGTGCCTTCAAAGCCTGTATAAAAAGTTCATCCAATACCTGATATGCATTTTCACAGTCATGGAAGTCCATCGTGCCACCCACGATTTCAGCGCTAAATCCGTCTTCTTTGACACTCAACGCAAGATGCGTAATATATTTGCAGTTTTTTCTCCATCTTGTATCGACGGTTTTCTTTGTAATTGGTGCATACTTCACAGTTCTTCCCAGGTAAATGAAGATGTTTGGCATATAGGGCTTATTATTCAAATTGGCCTCACCATTCAATTCTCCGATTTCTCGCGCGCAGGACTCAATCTTTTCCAATATCATTTCTTCTATCATCTTCGTTCACTCCCTTATTATGCGGAAAGGGGATTACTCCCCTTTCCACTTTACATCTTATTTGTTGTTTTCAATGAAGCTCTTCAATGAATCCGCCAGATTTTCAAGAAATTCTGTAATTTCATCACAATCAATCTCACCTTTTGCGGTATTCATATAGTCTTTGTACATTCCCATATAGAAGTCCTGAAATTCTTTTGTCTGTGCATACATTTCGTCTGTAATATCGTTAGACGCTTTTTGCGTTTTCTCCTTAATCTGCTCTCGCTGTTCTTCATCCATCTCTTTAAATGCAAGAAACGCACGGTAAACAGGAATTTTGTCATAACGGGCAAACCTTCCGTCTTCGTCTTTTACCAGAATGGTCTCTGTCAGTCCTCTTTTCTCAAAATCAAATTTAAAGTTCGAGCGTTCTGTTCTGATGATGCCATGTAAAAGGCTTCGAATGAATTCGCTGCACACATCTCTGGCTTCCCGTTTGCTCTGCATTTCATCCTTAATCTCCTGAATTTTTGCCTCCAACGCTTTCCACGCATCCAGTTCTGCACGCACCTTTTCAATAACATCCGGCCTTCTGGCAAACTCGTCCTTAATGCTCGTGTCATAGTTGATACCGTTTGACTTTAATTCCATAAACGGTGTTCTATTCTTTTCACACTGTGCTTTATAAGTTTCCATCTCATCAGCCAAGTCGGCTAACGCCTTAAGGGTGGCATTTTTTTCAATCTTAAACTTTTCCTCATCCATTTTAATATCCGAAAGGTAAATGTCTGCAGTATTCTTGTTCTTATCATCCTGCACGAGACCATAACTTCTTGCCTCTTCTAATACTGCCAGTATCTCTTTAACCGACTGCGGCGTTTCATAACCCGGAGCTGTGTATGTTGCCGGAAGTGGGGACGGAAGCTTTCTCCAGTCTGTACCTTCTTCATCTTCAAACAGATGGATTCCCGGACGATTTTGCTGATTAGTTGTATATTTCTTTTCATAATCTTTCAAATCCTTGTATGCATACAAAGGAATGCCTGCATAAAATTTTTGCATGAACATTCTATCACATAATACAGTCTGTGAAATACCCATCTGTAAGTTATGGTTCTTCCTACACTGGTCTGCGGCCGTTATAATATCAGTCTCATTTTGCGGCACGGACAGTACATAAAACGGTACCGTGTAAGCTGGATTAGTAATTTGAAATACCGTTGAATCCACATGGAAGTTTGCCGCTGCTCTTCTCACTAGTTCGTCATAGATAATTCCTTCCGCTATGTCATTCACTAAATTTTGCCCATCTGCATCGAACTTCTCCTGCAAAAATTCTTTCATTGTTTTTTTCATTGCACCTTTGAATTGTTCCTGAATAAACTGGCTAAACAAATAGTTGATTTTTTCTTCTTTTTCATCCAGCCAGCTTCCTTGATTTCTCAACATCATCAAGTTCATTTCACGAACTAAGTAAGGTGCAATATGATTACCTGTCTCATCTCGCGTTACATGTTCTTCCACAATTCCATTTAAACTCTCCTCAATGCTTGCAATATCTACTATGCTCCATGTGTAGTATTTGTCTGTCGTTCCATGGCTTGCAAAGAACTCAGCATTATCTTCGAAAGTCGCAAAGAGCTCATCGAAAATCCGTACGTATTTTTTGAAATAGTTCCTATTCAGTTCTTCCAGATTGCGTTTAATAACTGCCAACATATCAAGCATTTTGTTATACATGGCAATGTTCATCTTGTTCTGATAATAAACTCGTACCTCTTCCAGATAGTTTGCTTTTTTCTGCTTGATACCACTACGCCATCCCTCTCTCGAGTTTTTAAGTATTTCCTGCGCCTCATCAAGCATCGTCTCGCGATGCCGCTTCTGTCTCTGAGCTTCGTCCCGTTTGTGTGTGACTTCGGCTTGAATGCCTTGCAACACAGAATCAAGATTGTGATTCTGTGCTCCTCTGTTTCCCATTCCTTTCATGATTCCGGCAGCAAAATATATTCCCAAATTCGAGTCTTCAATAATTCTTACAAGTTCTTTGAAAACCTTTCCTAATACTGTATCCGGAGCCTCGATTGGATCATAGCTATCAAGTTCCCTCTGCAATGTTGCAATATTTTTTCTGATTATTCCATCGCTATTTGCCATCCATTTTTCACATTTTTCATACAGCGGCGGGTATATCTTACCAAGGTCTGCAGACTTCAACTGCTTTACATCATACCTCTCCGGATCTATTGAAAGAGGAAGTACTTTTTCGTTGACGCCTCCATAAAGCGCTTCATATGTAAATCCTGTCCTTGTACAGAAAGTTTCGACATCGCTTTTCTGCGGTACTGCCTCTTTCATGTATTTAACAGTTTCCAGCGTCTTCGTTGCAAGGTAGGTTCCAATTTGTTGGTACGGTGTGGTTGCACACGAAGCCCCAATTATACTGTATTTGTAATTAACTCCATAATCCTTTATTGTGCCGCCAACCAAAGTTCCAAGATTTGGCAATAGTCCCTGTATTGTAACACTGGCATCTAATTGATTATTCTGTGAATTTGCCTTCGCCTCAACAAGGTAATTTAATATATATTCTGCCGTTGCATGCATAACATAATTGTATCCATTCCGGCGTACAGTGCCATCAATGGCTGTCGTTGAAATCAGATGACACAAATTCTGGGTTACCGGTGAAACCTCCATGTCAATTGTAAATTGTGGACCATATTGCTGCTTATATCTCCCTCTATTCTCCGGAATGCCCATGAGATAATCCAGCTCCTGCAGAGCCGCATAACCGTTTTCTTTTACCATGTTCTTATAGACATCTAATTGAGGAAAGTTATCTGATGCTAAATTGACATCTGGAAGAAAGAAGAACCCTGATATAAATGCATCTCCATCATGTCCCAAGTCAGCCAAGGCTTGTCGCACGATATAGCAAACATCTATGAAGCAACCGCTTCCCGTACCGCCTCCGATTCCAGCCATTATATAAATATTTACGGTAAAATTTTCCTTTAAATCTTTTATGCCGTTTCTTATTATTCCAGATATTTTTTCCTTTAATCTGCTTGCTTGACCCTGCAGCAAAAGTTTCCCGATTTGGCGTACTCCTCCTGCACCTTGCCTCGCAGTATCTATGCTTGTGTTCTTATTTAACCATTTAAACTGAGGCTCATTTTTTGCCTTTGTGCCAGCAAGCAGCTTTAGGATATCCTCTGCGCCTATATAAAAAAACTCGGAGGTATTAAATGCTGATCCGCTTTGCTGATCGGAGTCTATTTGCAGAAATTGAATGCGTTCATATTCAGGCGCTTCTATATCCCTTCTCGCATAATTATCCTGCTTTATGCGGCTATACACATTTTGCTTCAGAGCACTTAACGCACTGAATCCGGTTCCTCCGATGCCAATAGCCAAGGAAAATGTATTCTTTGCTTGCTCAACTTTCTCCAGCGATCCGTTCAGGCCGCCGCCTGCCGCTAATCGTAAACTATCGTACATAATTTTTCTCCTTTTCTTTTATAATTTTAAGAACAAATGTGTTCTTTTTAATTCAATGCCTTGTCCTGCATTTCATCCTTACTTTCTTGAGTCTTTGTTTCTAAAATTCTCCTCACATTTACTATTGCACACTTATGGTAGGTTACCATCAATAATCGTAATCTCGCGTAAAGGTTATTTCAATTCCTCTGCCTTCTGCCGATTCAATTTGCTCACTCAGACCCGAACGTATTTCCACCTTTTTAACTGCGCTACCTCTATAGAAGGCTGTGCCTTTCAATTTTAAAATTATACTATCGCCACCCGTGCCATATACGGTTCCTTTTATTTTCCCGACATTATATGCATCTATGTTGATTTTTTCAATATCCATGCCTCCACGCGGCGGCCATTCTGTCATCGGAGCACCAAATCCGTCTCCTTCCTGATCGTATGCGGTTATGGTTACGCTGCCTCCAAACGGCTTGGTTGCACTCTTATGCTTCAGAAGAAGATATGTGCCCCCACCGACAACGATGAGGATTCCTATACCTACTAAAAGTACAAGCAGCAGATTGCGATAAACAAGCTCCAGTGTGAAGGAGCAGGATGCCCCAGAGGCATCGGACGCAATAATGCTAATGCTCCCCTCTCCTGCTTCTGCCGGTGTCACGCTAAGGATTCCATTCTCTAAAGAAAATTCATCAGAAGCAAAAGTATAACGGTCAACGGAAAAGAAAAGTGCTTCTCCGTCTTCATCGGTTACTAATTCATTTAAATCATAGCTAAATGTTTTTTCACCGAAACTTAACGCAAATTTTGTGAATTTATAGTCATCTTTTTCAGCCTTTGGTGGAATATTTCCAACATTAATCTGAACGGTGTCTGCCTTTACTTCGCCGTATCCGATATCAATTGCAGGCGTAATATAATATGTGCCGACTTTATCAAACTGGAGCTGCGCCGTGTAGGCATCCTTTTCTACTGTCGCAGTTATTTTTTTAGTTGCAGAAGCATTTCCCGACTCTGTAACGATGATGGTAAGCGGATACTCCTGATAAATGCTCGCATCACTGATTGTTTGTCCTTTCGATACAATCTGTGCGCGAAGGTTGATTACTTCGTTGCGCTTAAATGTCTCTCTTTCGTCTACAACAGTGTTTAATGCAACATCTAAATTCGGGAGAAAGTTTATTTTGACTCTCTGGCCCGGCTTGCCTTTCAGCTTAAGCTGCCATTGTCCGCTCAATGGCTCCTCAATTTTTATATTCATGAAGTTCTTTCCTTTGAACATCATTTCTGAAAGTTCAGATGAATCTATGCTAACACCTGACGGCTGCGTGAGCGTTATTTCAGACGGATTTCCGTTTATCAGAATATTGACTTCTTCAACCCCGATTTTCGGAACTTTAAACTCCTCGTTTAAGATTCCACTGCTCGGAAAAATTTTATCGGTTTCCTTGCCGTTGGTGTGATATATCATTTTATAGAAATCCTGGAAAACTTTTTCCAAGTCTCTGGCTTTGCTTACGATTTTATATTTGCCTCCAGTCTGTTCTGCAATATTTTTTAATTCCTTCGCATCAACTTTTCCGTTAGCATTCAGTCCTACACAGTAAATTTCCGTTCCTTCCCGGCTCGCTTCTGCCAGTGCTTCTCTCTGTATTTTCATGGACTGCGCATATTTTTCCTCGGTCTCGGTCATCGTGTTTCCATCTGAAAGGAGGATAATAATTGATGGCAGATTAGAATCCACATTGTTGAGCATTTCGTTTGCCTTCTTTAATCCAACCCCTATGTTTGTGTAACCTACCGGCGTTGTATCTCTTAATGAATCAGCAATTGTTTTTTTATCCGTTTTGCTGCTGGCTCTGGATACCGGGCTTTCTGAAACAATGTCTCCGTTGAAGGTTACGCTTCCCACATAATTTCCGTCAGCACTCAATAAACTAAGGAATTCTTCAATTGCTTCATACCTCCAGCCTTCCTTATCGGTTGCTCTCATGGATTTACTGGCATCCAAAGCAAAAACAACATTAAATTTCTTCGCAGAAACCACCTCTGTTCCCTGTGCGGTCGTCGTTAAACTGAATAACATGACCACGATTAAAATCAGTCCCATAAAAATTCTAAGTCTGCTCTTTTTCATTTTCTTTTTCTCCTTGCGTTATTCTTCTGCTTCGACTTTTTCTACCTGCCTCGGTGCTTTTTCTGCATCGTCGGCTTTTGCCTTGTCATCTGCATCTTTTGCATTGTCGACTTCTGCCTTGTCTTCTGCGTCTTTTGCTTTGTTGGCTTCTGCCTTGTCATCTGCATCTTTTACATTGTCGACTTCTGTCTTGTCTTCTGCATCTTCTGCTTCGACATCGGCGTCAGCCTCCGCTTCTTCCTCTGTCTGTTCTTCTATCTCCTGCGACTCTGCTGCTGCAAGACCCTTTTCTATTGTTATTCCATTATAGATACTGAACCCGAGCACCATCACAGATACAACTGCCAACGTGATTGTCACGGGCAGCTTGTCCTTAAATTTTCTGCAAAGCAAATATATAATGATAGAAAACAACAGCAATACAAGCATTAAAATAATTTTTATCATCATATTTTTCAGTTACTTCCTGCAACCTCCTCCTTCTATTTGTTTCTCTGTGGATTCCCTTATACATTACAACGATTAAACTCCTATTTATTTTTTATAATTTCAAATTTTTTCTTACTTTTATCATTGTTTTTCGTTATTGGCTATCCATTCTTATCATATCACAATAAGTTTTTTTGTGTGAGCGATGTAACTTTTGGTATGTATGATGTACCTTTTTGCAGAATTTCGTCGAATCGTGTCGATACTGTGAATAAAAAAACAGCCGGTTGACTTCATTTTTTAAAATCACCGACTGTTTTTCATTTTTATAAACGTGTTTTCCTAAGATTAACCGATTATCATTCTATAATTAATGTCACCATTCCTTCATCTAAAGGTAATGTTTTTTTAAACTCTTTTAATGGTAAATCCAGAGTATTATCAGAATAATCTAATTCTTTTGAATAGTTGGGTCTTGGATATGCGAGCACTCGCATTGTTATCCTCGGTGAATCCTTCTCAATATAGCCTACGCGCTGAAATAGTTCGAGTATTTCTCGAAATGTGCGAGATCCTTCGAAAACAACAGTATGTTTAAAATCATCAAATTTTAATTCCAAATCAACTGGGTGACTGAATTTTGGATGATTCGTTAATTCTCGCATGTGATGGCCCCACCCACCTTCAGCATAGTATAAAACTCCCGGAATGTAGTATGCAAAGCAAAGCTCATTTGGATCCTTTATTTCACTCGCACACTTCTGACTCGTATTCAAAACAAAATGTCCAGGATATGATGCTTCATAAATTGTCACAGCATCCATACCAAACGGCTCATAGTAATCAAATCTTTCAAAAGCATACTCCACTAACTCCTTTACTGTGTTTAAATCATTAAATTCTATAGGTTCTTCACCGAAAAAACGGTATGTTTGAATCATACTATCGCATCCTTTCTTGCTTCCGGATATGCTACAGCAGAACATATGATATGCCGCTTATAAAAAGTAATATTGGCTATCTGAGATGTAACTATAACTTTTATTGGAAGCTCTCGTCATACTGTAATTCTGTGGGTTTACGATTGCATCATAGCAAAACTCAAAGCCCATCATGAGTTGTTGTCGACACTCATTAATCTCAGGTACTTCAATAGTATAGATACTGTTATTCACATAGCACATAGAACATGATAAAGGATTTATCTCTACAATATCTATATCTGCATTTCCATAGTCGTCCATAAATTCGCCTAAATCTAACATGTAGTTGGAAGGAAACTCTCCCAAGTGCTTTATTCGCTCCACAATCTGCAAGGCTTTAATTTTATGCGACTTTGGTACGGTATGTTTGAGCGAATGAATCGGTCTAGAAGAAGTAACCACCTGATTGTTTATAACAACATGACGAGTTTCACGTACGCCTAACGAATCTGTCCTAATAGGGATATATTTTGACAGTAGCATGCTGCCATATTTTTGGCTCTGTTCCTCTAAAAAAGCGATAGTCTTAGATTCTCGCTGTACAATTCGGAGCACACTGATTACGGCACTAAATCCCTTATGCTTAGATTTAAGAAATACTTTATCTGCTATACCCGAATGCCCGGACATAGCCAGTAGTTCCGGCAGTTCAACTTCCCGTATCGTTCTATTAGTAAGTCTCAGCTTATACCATGATTCTATCCTGTCAATATCACTTTCAGTTTCTATAAGTTTTGCTCCTTGCTTGTCGAGTAAGCAAATCCCTCTTATTAAATTGTCGTAAGTACATCTCAATAGAACCTTTTTCCCCGCAAGGGAAACTTTAGACCCTGAAATGTCGAAGATTGCCTGTTGTTTCAGACTGCCGACATACAGAGAACCGAGCCGCCGTGCATACTCTTTCTGAATAACTAGCGGATCATTGGTTAGTCTCTCTATGTCCTCTTCCAGAAAACAATAATACATATGACCCCCTGTTTATATAAAAATTGGATGCACTTATTCAAAACAAGTGCATCCTTGGCAATTTGTTGATGCCTACACAGGAAAATTAGCAAGTTCTCGGTGGGCATTTCTTGCAAACAGCGAGGCAGTCATGTCCACATGCGCTAGCATGCGGTGTGAAATTCCTCGGGGTAGTCTTTGCTTTCTGAATAACCTTCATCTCGTTCACCTCCTTTCAAAAATCTTAATCATTAAAGAATTCATCCTGAATATAACGCTTCATTGATTCTGTCGTAAAACCACAGTCGTATTTGCCGCCGCTTAATCGATGGAACTTGCAGCCGCCAAAACAGATAGGTAAGAAGACACATTGTCCACATTTTTCATCTCGGAATGGATCCCAAGACATGAACTTGACAATATTGGTATAATTTTTCTCATCCGGAGATGTAACATTAAAACAGCATGTCTCCACACGTCCAATCTGATCCCAACACTTGTAACAGTTACCTAATTCATCAATAACATAGCTCTTTTCCGTTTCCGCTTGACAATAACAGTATCTATCATCAAGAACTTTTGTGGCTGCCGAGGTTGGATCACTCTCCTTACATATACCTCCTGCAAACTTTTCGAACTCATCAAAGGTCATGAAGTCACTAACTTCATTTATGGTGTCCGGATTAATATCTTCAACCGGGGAAGGATACAGGCAGATATTTGGATTATCGAGTTCCGCAAGTTTTCGCTGCAATCCTATGTAGTCTCCACAGTTTTCGTTGTCGACATTCATGCGAACATCCACCCTTATGGCATATTCCTCAAACAATCTCAAATTTTCAATAATCTTGTCAAAAGTTCCTTTACCATCTCTCAAGTAGCGTCGGGAATCATGGTGTTCCTTTAACCCGTCCAACGTAATTTGAACTTTCACAACTCCGATTCTGTCAATAAGCTCAAGCAATTCGGTGGTAAATAAATAGCCATTGGTAACCATGTACATTGTCAGTTCGCAGTTGGATTTATTAGCCAAATTCTTGATCTTTGCTGCCATAGCCTCAACAATATCTGGATATAAAAGTGGTTCTCCGCCATACCATGTAACATCCAACTTTTGAACACCTTTTTTTATATTTGTCTCAATAAATGTGATAATAGCATCTTGTACTTCGACACTCATTTTCCCTTTTCTGCGGTTTTCGTAGCAGTAAGGGCAAGCAAAATTGCAGTCCATGGTGGTCGCTAAAACGAGGTGCAACGAATCTGTAGAAAATTTGGTCACATTATGGCAGTATGTCATAAATCCCACTTCATCAAATGTTTCGTCAATGAGAATACCATTATCAGCTAATACTTGTACCATTTGAGGTTCATCAAAAATCTGAGCATTAAAATGTTCAAATTCAATGCTATTTAGAACAACTACTGCCTTGCTGTATGTATTAAAAACTACATAAGCATCCTCACCTTGCTTATATATGAAATTGAATCTCGATTTTTTATATGCCATCCTTTCTCACTTCCTTTCTTTCTAAACCGTTCAAACCTTATTATACCTTAAAAAGTTGCACCAGTGTTGACAATGTAATTTTTAGTACACACGATGTACCTTTTTGCAGAATTTCGTCGAATCGTGTCGATACTGTGAATAAAAAAACAGCCGGTTGACTTCACTTTTGAAATCACCGACTGTTTCTTCTTCCTCATTCTATTCCTCTTTCGCTTCCGCCTTCGCACGCCTTTCACTGCAAAACCTTGCGAAGCTGCTTTTGCATTCATTTTTATGACTGCGGCTGATAGCTACCTTGCTTCCGTCTATCATTAAAAATGCCTCGCTACTAATCGAACGCGCCTTCCTGAAATTAACCAAGATGCTGTTATGGCATTGAAAGAAATGATCTGGCAGCTTTGCTCCTGCTTCCTCCAATTTCCCGTAGAAGCTGCACAGCAGCTTGCCATTTTCCCCCATCACCAGTAGTTTTCGTTTTCTCCTTTCAATTATGAAAATCTCACTGCAGTCAATTACATATTGACCCGATTTGTTTTCGACGTAAAAAAAGTTTTTCTTCTTGTCGCCTAAATTTTTGATGGCTCGCCGCATGGCTTTCTCGAGTTTCACATCCGTAACCGGTTTTCTCAAGAAAAAACAGTGTTCCACTTCATATGCGTCTTCAAAATAGTCGTCATACCCCGACATAAAGATAATCTGACTGTTTGGATGAAGTCTCAAAATCCTCCCTGCTAAATCGATGCCATTCATCTCTTTCAGTTTCACATCAAGAATAAAGATGCCTGCATCGAAGCGCTGTTCTTCCAATTCGCCAATCATAAAATCAGCATATTGAAAGCATATAATACTCCTGATTTCCTCCATCTTTAAACTGTTCAGCTTCTGTGCCACATTTCTGAGAATTTCAGCCTGATCGTCACAAATTACAACATTCCACATTTCCGGTATTCCTTCCTTCAATTTCCGCAAGCGGTATTGCGATCATCACCTCGAAAGAATCCTCATAATCTCTGTAGTTTACTACGCCCCTGTATTTCTTAACGATTCGTTTCACGATTTTTACACCTAAACCGTGATTTTTTTTATCTTCTTTTATGGTTTCCATATTCCCTGCTAATGGCGCTTCATCGATTGGCTTAGAATTTGTCACCTCTAAAATCCATTGTCCCGACGCTTTAAAACTTTTCAAGCGCACCCAAGGCTTTGTGGTCCTTTCAGCAGCCTCCATTGCATTATCCAGTAAATTTCCGAGAATCCCCACATATTCTTCTCCCGAAAACCCCTCCAACGGAAACGCAGTCGTTTCCATTTCCAGCTGTATGCCGCGGTCATCGCATTCCTTACGCTTATATGCCAGCAATGCGTCCACAATCGGCTGCCCTGTGAGCGTTCCGCCGATATACTGTCTGCATTGCTCAGAAATTGCAAGCGCCGTTTCGGTATCGCACGATTCCTTTTCGATTTCTTCAAGCAGACTGCGTATGCTTTGTTCATAATCCTGCAAAGCTTTTTGCTGCTCTTGCTGAAGTTGTTTATGTTCATTCAAGTGACGATTTTTCTTTCCGGCACTTTGTGCTCGCCAAAAAACGAATGCCACCACTGCAAACAGTATTGCCCCGGTTACAATTACTAATGTCCTCACTTGTACATCCGTCATAATTTTTTCCTCTCCTTTGCCACAGTTTCCGCCACAAGACGATTTTTCAAATCATGGCGGATTTCGCGCAGTTGAAGCTGCGTTTCGAGTACTTTCTGATAATATTTATACTGCTCTTCCATCTGTATTCTCAGCCGCTTGTTTTCGCGTCGCAGCCGAATCAGGGGTAACGCTAGTGAAAGGAAGGTCAAAACAGCCAGCCAAACGCTGTACAGGGCATATATAACAACCCAGATTCCTCCCAGTTGCTCCTCAGTGCTCGTTATAAACATTCTGCTGCCCATAAGATACAGCACATCCGCGATAGCATATCCCAGCGAAAAAATCCATTTTTCCCGCTCATTCAGATATTCGAGCAGCAATATGCATTTGCGGCAGATCAGAATTGCCACGAGGTAGCCAAGGAATATACCCATCGCCTTTAGTATGACATCTGCCTGTGTCATCGTTTCGGCTACAAACCAAGTCTGATTGCTTTTTCCCGTGAAAAGACCATAGACGGTTGTCAGAACAGAAATGATAGCCGTTCCGAATATATTATAGACGAATACATAAATCATGAATAGAATTAACATCAGTCTGCGCGCGCCGTTTTTCATGAGCGGAATCAGCCCAAGGAGATCAAGCGCCGAGGCAAGTCCCAGTATCCATCCGTTTGCTTCTGTCACATAATTCATCGCCCAAAGTTCCACCAGTCCCAGCGCGGTTACCACAGTCATCGAGATTTTCACCGGGAAGCGGAACCATTGATGAAAGATTGCATAGACTGCTATAATCTGCGATAAGCAGCCAAGAAAAATTCTATATATACTGACGAAATTAAAGTCCATTTTTACCTCGCACACCTTCAAATTCTTTTGCTCTTAATCGGTCTTCCCCTGCCACAGTTTCCGCCACAAGGCGATTCTTTAAATCGTGGCGGGTTTCACACAGCTGCATCTGCGTTTCGAGCACTTTTTGATAATATTCGTACTGTTCCTGCATCTGTATTCGCAGCCGTCTGTTTTCGTGCCGCAGCCGAATGAGCGGCAGCACTAACGTCAGCGTAGTGAAAACCGCCAGCCCAATAATATAGATTGCGTATACGGCAACCAAAAAACCGCCCAGCATAGCCTCTGAACTTGTTGCAAAAATTCGAGTAATCATCATTCCTGCAACATCCGTAATGATGAACCCCAGTGAAAAAACCCATTTTTCCCGTTCGCTCAGATATTCAAGCAGCAGGATACATTTACGGCAAATCAAAATCGCTGCCGCATAGCAGAGTATTGCGCCCGTCCATTTCAGCACGAAATCCGCCTGCGTCATTGTTGCCCCTATAAACCAAGTCTGGTTGCTTTTGCCTGCGAGAATACCGTAAACGGTAGTCATAGCAGAAATGACAATCCCTCCGAAGGCATTATATATGAACGCATAAAGCATATATATAATCAGCATCAGTCTGCGCATGCCTTTTTTCATCAGTGGGATCAGCAAAGGCGTCTGAAGCGTCGCAAGAATTGCCAATATCCACCGCGTTTCGTCCGTCACGATTTCATTTGCGCACAGCTCCATTGTTTTCAGTGCTGCGACCACAAGAAGCGTAGTTTGGGTTGAAAAGCGAAACCACTGCCGAAATAAAGCATAGACCAAAATAAGCTGTGTTGAAATTCCTAACAAAAAAGCTGTTATTCCATTAAGTCCAAAAGCCATTCTCTTATCTCCTTCTCAGCGCACTTTCTGTTCATGCTGCACTTTCTACTACAAACACACAAGCTTATCATAATTTTAGCGAATATCTCGCTAAAAGTCAATTCTAACTCCCATTTGTCCATACTTTTTTAGTGGATACTCCGCTAACTTACCAGTTGTTCACTTTGACATGATAAAATTTTTTGTGATAAAAAATTTTCTTTGGTGAATATTAGAATTGTCAGTTTTTTGGAGGAAACAAATTCAACATGTACAGAAGAATCAGAGATTTGCGGGAGGACAGCGACTTAACACAGCGAGAAATGGGTGAAATTCTGCATTGTTCCCAGCGCGTTTACAGTAACTACGAGCGAGGGGATTTAGATATTCCGACCGACATATTAATTAAGCTCGCAAAATTTTACCATGTTTCAACAGACTATCTGCTTGGACTGACAAATCAAAAGGAACCATATATATCAAACGAACCTTTCAAGGAACGAAACCGATAGCCAAATCCCCCTCCGAGGAGTGCCGTTATACCGCACAGTCTATGGAGGGGGATTGTCTGATTCTTATATAATTTATTGTTCTCTGTCTGAAGCCATCGCTTTGACAACCAATCTGTTCTTTAAATCGTGGCGACTCTCTCGAAGCTGCTGCTGTGTTTCCAATACCTTACGATAGTACTCGTACTGCTCTTCCATCTGATTTCGCAATTCCCGGTTCTCACGCCGCAAGCGAAGAAGCGGAAGCATCAAAGTCAATACGCCAAGCAGTGCCATTCCTACATTGTAAATGCCGTACAGTGTCACAAAAAATCCGGCCATATATTGACTCGAATCCTCCATAAAGGTCCGTGTCACGAAAGTGAACAGCAAGTGCAGCCCAACCAGACCAACTGAAAAAATCCATACTTCTTTTTCTGTAAGGTATTCCAGAAGGAGAATGCATTTTTTTGTAATCCAGAAAGATACCACATAGCCGATTATCATTCCAATATATTTTATGATGTAGTCCGCTTGCGTGGCGGTTTCATCTAAAAACCATGTCTGACTATCTCTTCCCATAAGCATGCCGTAAAGTGCCGTAAGGGCTGCAATAATCGCGATGCCAAGTATATTAAAAAGCAGACACTGAATTTCGTACAAAATGCACGCCTTCCGCCGATATCCCCACTTTACCAGTTGTATCTCCGCTGCTGCATCCACCAGAAATATGATTGAAAGAATCCATCCGCTTCCAAAAGGAGTCAGCAGAGCCGATACATCGTCAATGAATACAAATACCGCTGCCAGACCTAAGGTTTTCTTAACGGAAAAACGAAGCCATTGGCGAAACAAAATCCAGAAAGTCGAGACTGTTGCGGTGAAATAAATGGAACTTTCAATTATTTGATTGATTGTAATATCCGTATTTATGTTCATATTCCTTTAACTGCCAGCAGCATATGCGATGTTGCAAGCTGTTCTGGCGTCGGATCGAAGTAGATGTAGTTGGTCAGACCTGTATAAGTCCAGGTGTTGGTAGTGCTGTCCCACTTATTGCTGTTGCCTGTGGTTGCGTCAACCGTAATCCAGCGTCCGTCAACATAACATTCGTTCCACCAGTGGTCGAGCTTGGTGATGTTCTTTTCTGTCGACCAGTTGTTGTACCCTGTTCCGTTAAGACTGATGTGGTGTCCGTTTACAATCCTAGTCGGAATTCCCTGCGCTCTGGCAAGCGCGCAGACTGCTGCCGAATAGCCGACACAGGTTGTAGCAACCTTGCCGTCTTCACTGTTCGCACTCTTTTTCTTGTTTCTCATATTGTAAAGATTGCGGTAAGGGTCTATGTACTGCTTGCTTCCTGAGGAAAATGCCACATTATCATAGTAGAAGTTTTCTGCGACATATTCGTAAATCTTCAGGAGTTTTTCGTAATTGGTCGATGCGCCTTTCACAACTTCGTTGGAAACCGTCTTGAAGTAGTTTACCTTCTTCTTGGTCACTAACGCAACCTTTTTCGTTACCGGGTCACGGAAGCAAACCGTCTTGACATCGCTTAGGTTTGTTTTCTTGAAAGCGGAAGCTTTTTTCTTCTTGTTGGCGTTCTTATCGATGCGCGCATTTTCGCTGATAACCTTATCATACTGCAAAATCGAGAAGTGTCCGTTGGTTACACGGAATGCACAGTTTTTATAGATAACCGGTCCCGGTTTCGAGCCTAACTGCTTCGTAATCAGCAAAACATAATCGCCGCTCATCTCGCCTTTCAGCTTCGTCGAGTTCTGCAGTTCAAAAGAAAACTTATTATACTCGCCCATATCCGTCGGAGTAGCACGTCCTGTCCAGTCACTCGCATTGCGGCCTTTCTGGCGCACAGAGATATTATACTCCGCAGTTTTCACCGGATACCAAGGTCTGAACTTCTGTCGGAGAGCCGGCACTCTTGAGTGCAGCGGATACAGGCGCCGGAATCATCGATATCACTAAGGACAAAGCCAAGACTAAGACTAATTTTCTCTTCATTTTCATTTGCTGTATTCCCTTTTCATTTTTAAAATTCCATCACAAGGCCGCAGCGAAGCTGATGGAGCTTGTCGCCAAGTTCCTCTTTGAGAATCGCATAAGCTTTATCTCCGGTGCAGTGGCCGGTACACACATATTGTATGCCGGTTTCTTTGACCCGCTTGGCGAATTCGCGAACTTCTGCCGCCGATTTGTTGTAGAGGTGAAATCCTCCGATTATCGCATGAACCTCTTTGTCCGGAAAAGTCCGTGCAACCTCGTTTATGATATTAGCCGCACCACCGTGGGAACAGCTGTTAAAAATCACAAGACCCTTGTCGGTCTCAAACACCAGACTCTGTTCATGCGAAAAATTATCCGGATGCCATCCGTCAGCTCTGCGTTGGTACATGTGCTCCCGTCTTCCGATTTTTTCGAGGTTCGGTGTCTTATGCGGGATGAGGTAGACTCCGTCCGCAATTTTCGTGTCATCTTTTGCAAAAACAAATCGGTCCGGATATTCCTCGAGTATTTTCTTCGGTATCCCTATGTATTTGCTGAAAAACCACCACTTTGTATAGCAGTTTTCATCGCAGGTTTCCCGCACATAAAACTTTGCTTCATCATTTGTGAGGAAAAATTTCTCCATTCCGTTTGCGTGGTCATAGTGCGCATGCGAAAGGACTGCCGCGTCCACGGCTTTAAGATCCATTCCGAGTCTCGCAGCGTTTTCGGCAAACAAATCCGATGCTCCCGCGTCGAGCAAAATATTCTGCCCGTTGTATTCTATGTATATGCAAAGTCCCCACTCGCCTTTGAGGTCTTCACTTTTCTTGTTGTCTACAATTACCGTTGCTTTCATGTCTTCCCCCTTTATTCCGGAATATCTCCGACTCCGTTTAGAATCAGACGCGGTCTGTACGGGAAGAGGTCGACTTCTTCTCTGCTCGTCACTCCCGACAAAACAAGAATCGGATCCAGTCCGCTTTCCACTCCGCCTATGATATCTGTATCCATACGGTCACCGATCATTGCAGCTTCCTCAGAATGCACGCCCAGCATCTTCAGTCCGGTTCTCATCATAAGAGGATTCGGTTTTCCCACGAAATATGCCTGCTTTCCGGTCGCCATCTCAATCGGCGAGATGAGTGCCCTGCATGCCGGAATAATTCCTCTGGTCGAAGGTCCCGTCATATCAAAATTGGTTCCAATCAGCTTCGCTCCGCCGCGGACCAGGGACACAGCCTTGCAAATCGTCTCATAATTATAGCTTTGGCTCTCGCCGACGATTACATAATCGGGATCCTTGTCCGTAATGGCAACTCCACACTGATAAAGTGCTCCGACCAATCCCGGTTCTCCGATTACATAGGCATTGCAATGATGTGTCTGCTCGCTCACAAACTTTGCGGTTGCCATCGCACTTGTATAGAAATGACTTTCGTCAATGTCCATTCCCATATTCTGCAGTTTCAGTTTCAGCTCGAGCGGTGTCTGTCCGCTGTTGTTGGTCAGAAACAAGAATTTCTTCGCTTCTCTGTTAAGCCAGTCTACGAATTCCCTGACTCCCGGCAATAAATTGCCGCCGCGGTAGATTACACCGTCCATATCACAGATAAACCCTTTTTTTGCTCTCAATTGCTCCATATAATTCCTCCTTATCTTAAAATCACAGTCTCAAATAAGCTCCTTATCCAGAAGAAAATCAATTAAATTTATATGCAAAATACCATTATCATCATACCAGCGCTTGCCAATATCCCGCCGCACTACAATTTTAGGAAAGGAATCGCCGATAAGAGTAAATGGTCTGATTTCTGTTTCTGCCTTTTCTTCCGTAGGCATGGCATATGCCGATTGTATATAAGTTCTCTTTCCCCCCGAATTTACCACGAAATCAATTTCTCTCGGCACGCGGACCGAACTGCCGTTATCATTGAGCGTTCTCGCATAAACAACTCCCACATCAACCGAAAGCTGCCGGATAGCAAGCTCATTATATATGATGTTCTCCATTATGTGTGTCATTTCCTGTTGGCGGAAGCCGATTCGCGCATTTCTAAGCCCTATATCCTCACTATAATATTTATTCGGAGAATCAAAATAGGATTTTCCCTTTAAATCATAACGCTTGCTTTCAGAAAAAAGGAATGCATCTTCCAAATGCCCGATATATGCACGAATCGTATTGCCTGATACCGCGCAGCCCTGCTTGGAGTTCAAAGTATTGGCGATTTTAGAAGGATTGGTTAATGACCCAATGGATGAACAAAGCAAGTCTAAAATCTGCTCCAACACATCCTGCCTTTCTATTTTCTTGCGCTCAACAATATCTTTAATATACACCTCTGAAAAAAGCGACTTGAGATAATTCATTTTTGCCGCATCGTTTGGTCTTGATAAAATAAGCGGCATGCCACCATAAAAAGCATACTCATCAAACGCCTCGTTTTTATCACCGCCCACGGCGGAATAATACTCAGCAAAGCTAAGCGGATGCACCCTGATTTCATCACTCCGCCCCCTGAACTCAGTAAGAATATCACTCGAAAGCATTCTGGAATTGCTTCCGGTCACATAAACGTCTAAGTTGGATAAACTTCTCAAATCATTCAAGGCGTCATAAAAGGTAATCTTTCTGCCGTCTGCGTTGAATGGGTTTTTTACCTCATCGGACATTTGTATCTCATCAACAAAAAGATAATATTCTTCCTTGCTTCCCTCCACTTTCTCTCTGACATACGACGAAAGTGTAAGCGGATTCCGGTATTTAATGTCTTTTGCAAGGTCAAGCTCAACCGTAATAATCTGTCCCTCCTTTACACCGTTTTGAAGCAAATAATCTCTGTATATCTTTTTTAGGAGGTATGATTTCCCGCATCTTCTAATGCCTGTAATGACTTTTACCAAACCGTCAAAACGGTATGAAATCAACTGCTGAAGATAAGAATCTCTCTTAATTTCCATAAAACCCGCTCCGTATCATTGAAAATTTCCGCCCATAAAGGCTTTGTTATTCATCATTATATACTTTATAGCTCTGATTTTCAAGTAAAAAGAGGCAAAAAGGAATTTGAGCATCACACCCAAGCTCCGAATTTTTTAGTACACTTTTGCGCCTGCCGGAATCTGATCATCCAAAAGGATGAAGTTCAGCATTTCTTCGCCGTCGTATTTGTTGACACAGGACAGAAGCATGCCGTTGCTTTCTTCGCCCATCATCTTTCTCGGCGGAAGATTTGTAATCGCAACTGCGGTCTTTCCAACCAGTTCTTCCGGTTCATAATATTCGTGAATACCCGAAAGAATGATTCTGTCGGTGCCGCTTCCGTCGTTAAGAACGAACTTCAGAAGCTTCTTGCTCTTTGCAACTGCCGTGCATTCTTTGATTTTTACAGCTCTGAAGTCGCAGGCTGCAAACGAATCAAAATCTACATATTCTTCAAACAGAGGCTCTACTTCGATCTTTGTTTTATCAAGAACTCTGACTCTCTTCGATTCTGCATCGTCCTTCTTCTCCGATCCGATTGGCTTCATTGTCGGGAAGAGGATGATGTCACGGATGGATGGTGCATCTGCAATCAGCATGATAACACGGTCAATGCCGATTCCCAAACCGCCTGTCGGCGGAAGACCTACTTCCAAAGCATTTACGAAGTCCATATCCATCGGATGAGCTTCTTCGTCAAGGCCTGCGTCAAGCTGTGCCTGCTGCTCTGCGAATCTTTCGTACTGGTCGATTGGGTCGTTTAATTCCGAGAATCCGTTGCAGATTTCCCAGCCGTTGATATAGCCTTCAAAACGACGGGTGATTCTCGGATCAGCCTCACTTCTCTTTGCAAGAGGTGAAATTTCAACCGGATGTCCTGTTACGAATACCGGGACCGGTCCGTCAAGAACCCCCGGAAGGTCTTCACAGTATTCTTCGAACATCTCAGCAATGATTTTGCCTCTTGTCCAGTTTTTAACTTCGTCCTTGTCCATTCCGTATTTGATGGCTTCTGCTCTTGCGGTTTCATCGTCTGCGATGTTGTGGAAATCAATTCCGGTAACTTCACATACGAAGTCGGTCATGTCGATTCTCTTCCAAGGTGGAGTTACATCGAATTCCTTGCCCTGGTATTTGATAATCGGTGAACCGTTTACTGCCATCGCTGCCTTGTATACAACCTGCTCGGTTACTTCGATTACGAGTTCCATATCACCGTAAGCCGCATAACATTCCATGGATGTGAACTCAGGATTATGGTTTCTGTCCATACCTTCGTTTCTGAACATCTTGCCCATTTCGTATACTCTGTCGAGTCCTCCGACGATGAGTCTCTTCAGGAAAAGCTCGTTGGAAATACGAAGCTTCATGTCGATGTCCAGCGTGTTGTGATGTGTATTGAAAGGTCTTGCGTTTGCTCCGCCTGCGATTGTTGTGAGGATTGGAGTATCTACTTCCAAATATCCGTAGTCTTCTTCCAGAACTCTCTTGATTTCCTTAATGATTCTTGAGCGCTTGTAGAACATTCCCTGCACTTCCGGATTCATAATCAGGTCAACATATCTCTGGCGGTAACGGATGTCCTGGTCTTTAAGGCCTGACCATTTGTTAGGAAGAACCTGAATAGACTTGGAAAGAAGAACCACCTTCGTTGCATGAACGGAAACTTCTCCTGTCTTAGTCTTGAAAACTTTTCCTTCGATACCGAGAATATCGCCGATATCATATTTCTTAAACCATTGATACTCTTCTGCTCCGATGTCATCTCTCTTTACATACACCTGGATTCTGCCCTGCTTATCCTGAATGTTAATGAAAGATGCCTTTCCCATATTACGGAATGCCATGATACGTCCGGCAACCGAAACTTCCTGATCTTCCATCGCTTCGAAATTGTCTTTAATATCCTGGCTGTGCGCCGTCACATCCCATTTTTCAACAAGAAACGGATTTCTGCCGGCTTCCTGTAAATTCTTGAGTTTTTCTCTTCTGACCTGCCTCTGCTCGCTTAAGGCTTCTTCGGAAATCTCTTCCGTTTCAACTTCCGGGTTTTGGTTTACTCTTACATCTTCTGTACTCATTTTCTGTTTTCTTCCTCTCTCGTTTTATCTGCTGATCTTTTCGATCTGGTAGTGAAGGGTTCCGTCAGGAACAATAATTTCGACAAGGTCTTCCGTCTTTCTGCCGATGAGGTGCTGTCCCACCAAAGATTCATTTGAAATCTTAAGGGCGAACGGATCAGCCTCTGTGGAGCCCACGATGGTAAATTCCATTTCGTCTCCGTTGTCAAGATCTTTGACAAGCACCTTGGATCCTACTCCAACGAAGTCGTTTGTCATTTCTTCTTCGTTGATAATCTTGGCTTTCTTCATCATATCTTCAAGCTTGAAAATTCTTTCCTCAAGCTCTGCCTGCTCGTTTTTCGCTGCGTCATACTCAGCGTTTTCCGAAAGGTCGCCGTAAGAAATCGCTTCTTTTAATTTTTCGGAAATTTCCTTTCGTCTTACGGACACAAGTTCCTCATGCTCCGCTACAATTTTGTCATACCCCTCTTGGGTCAACAGCAATTCTTCTGCCATTTTAACGCCCTCCGTTTTGTTTTTGTTTATTATATCTAATTATTTTATCATTTTTGGTATTTTTTATCAACCAAAATTCGTCGTTTTATGCAATTTCCAGTGCAATCTCCATCATTTTTGTAAAGTTAAGCTGCCTTTCCTCCGAAGTCGTAGCCTCTCCTGTAAAAGGATTGTCGGAAATCGTGCAGATTGCAAGTGCATTCTTGCCGGCTCTTGCAGCATTCATGTAGAGCGCTGCTGCCTCCATCTCGACTGCGAGCACGCCCATCTTCTGCCATTTGGAAAGTCCCATGGAATCATCGTAGAAAGTATCTGAGGAATAAAGGTTGCCGACAACCGGCTTTATTCCCATATCTTCTGCGGCCTTAACCGCTTTCTGAAGAAGTTCAAAAGAAGCAATCGGTGCAAAATCCCCCGGCAGATCGAACTGACGGCTGTAGGAGGAATTCGTGCATGCACCCTGCCCGATTACGATGTCCCTGACCTTCAAATCCGGACGGATGACTCCCGCGGTTCCCACGCGAATAATGTTTTCCACATCATAAAAATTAAAAAGCTCGTAAGAATAGATACCGATGGACGGCATTCCCATGCCCGACGCCATTACGGACACCCGCTTGCCTTTGTATGTTCCGGTGTAGCCTTGAACGCCTCTGACATTGTTAATCAGTTTGGCATCCGTGAGAAAAGTTTCCGCGATGAATTTGGCACGGAGCGGATCTCCCGGCATCAGAACGGTCTTTGCAAAATCACCTGCTTTCGCTTCGATATGAGGTGTAGGTATGTTTGACATAAATTTGCCCTCCCTTGTTTTTTATGATATACTTATATTATCACAAATCAATGATTTTTCAAGGAGTTAATGAGTCTAATGATGAAAAAAAGAGTATGCATCTTATATACGGGCGGAACAATCGGTATGGTTCCCACAGAGCTTGGATATGCGCCCAAGCAGAAATATTTTTCGAGCTTGCTGGATGAAATCTCCCAGCTCAAAAATAAAGATATGCCAAACTGGGATGTTGTGGAGTTTGATCCACTGCTGGACTCCGCAAACGTTGCGGTAGAGCAGTGGGTAAACATCGGCAGGGAAATTCGGGACCGATACAACAATTATGACGGTTTTGTCGTTCTTCACGGCACGGACACCATGTCCTACACCGCATCGGCGCTTTCCTTCATGCTTGACGGTCTGAACAAGCCGGTCGTTTTCACCGGTTCCCAAATTCCGCTTTGTGAGCTTCGAAGCGATGGAAGAGACAATCTTATCAATTCGATGCTTATCGCTGCGGATGGTGTTGCGAATGAGGTATGTCTGTATTTCGCAGGAAAACTTCTCCGCGGCAACCGCTCGACGAAAGTCTCCGCAGATGAATTGATGGCTTTTGCATCACCGAACTACCCGGCTCTTGCCAATGTCGGAATCGACATCATGTACAACCGGCAGGCATTGATGATGCCGAAGCAGGCAAAGGAGTTTTCACTTACGGAAATGAAGCAGGTTCCGATCGGTGTTCTCAAAATTTTCCCGGGCATTCAGTTTGAACTCTTCGAGCAGATTGTTGCCGAAAAACTGGACGGCGTTGTTCTTGAGACCTTCGGCGAGGGCAATATTCCGAGCAACAATCACACGCTTGTGAACAGCATCCGCCGGGCATCCCAAAACGGTGCTATCGTTTCCGTCTGCTCGCAGTGTTACAGCGGGAGCACACGCCTTGGCATCTATGCAACCAGCAATGCACTCAAGGAATCGGGTGCGGTCGGCTGCTATGATATGACCACAGAGGCCGCCGTTGCCAAGCTCTATTACCTCTTCAGCTGCGGCTATCCGAAGGAAATGATTAAAGAACTGATGACGCAGAATCTGCGCGGAGAAATCAGTGTTTGAGTTTACGACTGTTTAAAAGGGGCTGTCGCATTAACGGGAATCGTTAGGGCAC
>ULVD01043815.1_pt1 | contig 98837 bp, 77 predicted proteins | sample 1959101 | NCBI WGS metagenome assembly ULVD01 (sample SAMEA4835777, study PRJEB28245) | human gut metagenome | biome: gut microbiome; material: fecal sample | place: Denmark | collected 2008
CCCAAATCAAGCGCTCTAGCCAAGCTGAGCCACACCCCGGAACAAAGTGTTTGTCGTTTTTTTTATGTTCGTCATATCTCTGACGCAAGACATATTATACATAAACACCCCTTTGATGTCAACAATAAATTTTATTTTTTTTGCATTTTTTTTGACAGAGCGGATTTCATTAGGTTTTAAGCCGCTTCCCGGTATTCATTTTTTTGAATATTATATATGGATTGATGATAATCTCATATATTTTAGCATTAATTTAAAGTTTTCGAGGCCTTGCAGGTATGTATCTGTTGTATATAGATCTTTTAAAAAAATCGGATAAAAATTGAATCGGGTAACAAGCTGTGCTATAGTAAGGGCTGCGACAGTTTAATTAAGAAAAGAGAGAATGGAATGAGTGATTTTTTATTTAGTATAAATGCGACAGTGCCGATCTTTCTGGTGATCCTGTTGGGGTGGTTTCTGAAATGGATTGGGCTGATCAATGATGAATTTGCAAATATAGCAAATAAATATGTGTTTAAGGTATCCCTTCCGGTGCTTTTGTTCCGGGATATCGCAACAACCTCGGTATTAAAAGACGTAAATATGAAATTTGTGGCGTTTTGTTTCTTCGGAACTTTTATTATGTTTGCATGTGCATGGTGCTTTGCAAAGATATATTGCCGGGATAAGACGATGGTCGGAGCGTTTGCGCAGGCATCGGCAAGAGGCAGCGCGGCGGTGCTTGGAATTGCCTTTGTAGAAAATATCTGTGGAAGCTCAGGGATGGCTCCGCTTATGATCGTTGCGGCGGTACCATTGTTCAATATCCTGTCTGTTATTATGCTGACCTTTGGGGGCAGAGATAATATCCATGGTTCAGACGGAATTAAAACGGCATGCATTAATATTTTAAAGAATCCGATCATAATCGGTATCGTACTCGGAGTTCCGTTTTCATTATTTAATATTACGATTCCGGCGATCCCGATGAAGACGATCAATTATATAGCACAGACGGCGACTCCGATCGCATTGATCGCCATAGGAGCTGGTTTTAATACAAAAGCGGCACTGGAGAAAATGAAGCCTGCGGTTACAGCAGCTCTTATGAAGCTGATTGTATTTCCTTTGATCTATATGCCGATTGCGATCAAGCTTGGGTTTGCACCGAGTGAGTTGGCAGCAATATTGATCATGACAGGCTCACCATCCACGGTAACCTGTTATATTATGGCTAAGAATATGAATAATGATGAAGTCCTGTCGTCAAATGCAATCGTGCTGACAACTCTGTTTTCATCGATCACGATAACGGCATGGGTATATGTCCTTCGCGTTATGGGATGTATATGACAGAAGCAATAATAGAAATCCTTGAATATACAGAACTGGGACTAAATAAGAAGTAATGAATACAGAGAATAGATAATATAGAAAATTAAAATACAGAGAATGGAGAAAGAAGATGAAAAATATAGTTTTGATCGGAATGCCGGGATGTGGAAAGAGTACGATAGGTGTGGTACTCGCCAAGGTTCTTGGATTTGATTTTGTAGATGCAGATGTATTGATCCAGAAGAAGCATGGTAAGCTGCTTCGTGAGTTGATAGCGGAATACGGAGATGATGGGTTCCTTCAGATAGAAAATGATGTAAACAAAGAAATTGACTTAAAGAATACGGTTATTGCAACCGGAGGAAGTGTCGTATACTGTGATGAAGCCATGCAGCATTATGTAAAAAATGATATTGTAGTATATATCGAGCTTCCATATGAAGTGATCGCTTCCAGACTGGAAAATGTAAAACGACGTGGCGTAGTGTTAAAGGATGGTCAGACTTTAAAGGATCTTTATAAAGAGAGAATCTTATTGTATGAAAAATATGCACAGATCACGGTAAAAGCCGAGGGGCTTTCCGTAGAAGAACTAATGGATACGATTGCAGAAAAAGTGTTGGCATATGAGAGCACACATTAATGTGAAGAACAAGCGCAAACAGCATAGATCCAAAGTAATGGTATGAATTTGGAAATGTGCAGCGGGCTTATGAGGTACTAAAAACAGATTGGAAAAACGACTTCTGAACAGCAGAATGAAATATTTGGCGAAAGCTGAAAAAATATCTGCACGGAAGTCGTTTTTTATATTGACGAAAATGGATGTATCCAATATAATCTATTTTGTGGTTTAAAACGTAGAACTTTAAAGTTACTTGACTTTAATGCAATAAAGCAAAATGAGCCGGTTTATGTCAGAATTCGAAAATCAGAAATTATAAGATGCGCTATTGTTGGTGGAAAGTTGGCTGTAAAATTCTGCGAATACAAAAATGAGAAGTGACGGGAGGTCGACATGGTTATTAAAGTGATTATGCTTGTTGTATTCTTTGGCATAATGATCGGTGTAGGATTTTATGCAAGAAAACAGGCGACAGATGTGAACGGATTTGTACTGGGAGGAAGAAGCGTAGGCCCGTGGCTTACAGCATTTGCATATGGTACATCCTATTTTTCAGCAGTTATTTTTATTGGATATGCAGGACAGTTTGGATGGAAATACGGAATTGCATCCACATGGATCGGTATTGGAAATGCGATCCTTGGATCACTGCTTGCATGGGTAGTGCTTGGCAGAAGAACCAGACTGATCACGCAGAAGCTGGATTCCAGAACAATGCCGGAATTCTTTGAGAGAAGATATAACAGCAAATCCATGAAGATCATTTCTTCCTGGATCATATTCATATTCTTGATCCCATATACGGCTTCATTGTATAACGGTCTTTCCAGATTGTTTGGAATGGCATTCGACATTGATTACAAGATCTGTGTTGTTGCTATGGCAGTTCTTACCGGTATCTATGTAATCGTTGGCGGATATATGGCGACAGCGATCAATGACTTTATTCAGGGACTGATCATGCTGGTTGGTATAGTGGCAGTTATCTATGCAGTATTAAACGAGAGAGGCGGACTTACAGGTGCGTTAGACAAGCTGGCTCGTGTAAATGATCCGGCGGTTTCGGATACACCGGGTGTATTTGCATCCTTCCTTGGACCGGATATCTTCAATCTGATATGTGTTGTCATATTAACCTCACTTGGAACATGGGGACTTCCTCAGATGATCCAGAAATTCTATGCGATCAAAGATGAGAAGTCAATTAAGACAGGAACGATCGTATCTACTTTATTTGCTACGATCGTAGCCGGAGGATGTTATTTCCTTGGTGGTTTTGGACGACTGACTGAGACGGATGTAGCAACAGAAGGATTTGATGCGATCATTCCGCACCTGCTTGAGAATCTTCCGGAAGTATTGATGGGACTGGTGGTTATCCTTGTATTGTCTGCTTCGATGTCTACCTTATCTTCATTGGTTCTGACCTCAAGCTCCACACTTACGATCGACTTTATCAAAGCATCGATCGCACCGAAAATGTCAGAGAAGAAGCAGGTTCTTACAATGCGGATCATGTTGGTAGTATTTATCGCATTATCAGCGGTCATTGCAGTCATTCAGTATTCCAGCAAAGTGGCATTTATCGCACAGCTTATGGGTATCTCATGGGGTGCGATCGCAGGTGCCTGTCTGGCTCCGTTTTTATATGGTCTGTACTGGAAACGTACGACAGTGGCAGCCTGCCTTGTAAGTTTTATCTGGGGCGTTGGTATCATGACACTGAACTTTATCAGTAATACATGGCAGTTATTTAGTTTTCCACAGGCATTACAGTCACCTGTAAACTGTGGTGCAGCAGCGATGATCGGTGGATTGATCCTTGTTCCGGTCGTCAGTCTGATCACAAAGAAACCGGATCAGGAGCGCGTAGAGGAGATCTTCTCCTGTTATGAAGCGACAGTAACCGTACCTCAGAAGGAAGCATTGGACTAATATTATTCAAAAAATATACATAATATGTATAAAGCCGACAGACAGAAAAACATTCTGTCCTGCCGGCTTTAACATTTGTGTGAAATGCGTAAAAATGTGTTTGTACAGGAGCTTTTTGAATGTAAAATCAGTTTTCAAAACAGAAAGAAAGTATACGGACATATTAAAAATAGAATGGAAAAATAAATATCAAAATAATTTTTTGCATATTTATTAATTAATACTTGAATATTATGCATAATAACTGTATAATCATGGAAGATTATACGAACTGTATTTTCCTATGAAAGCGGTTGACGGAAGAAAATGCAGAGAGTAAGATAAATGAATGTGTAGAAATACAAATAGGACGATGGCTGTAACGGAAAATGACCGGTCGCAGCAGATTGGAGTAAGATATGATAAAAGCAGGAATTATTGGTTCAACCGGATATGCCGGTCAGGAAATAGTAAGAATTCTTCTTGGACATAAGGATGTGGAAATAGTCTGGTATGGTTCCAGAAGTTTTATAGATAAGAAATATTACGAAGTATTTGGAAACATGTTTCAGATCGTGGATGCAACCTGTCTGGGCGAGAACATGGATGAACTGGCTGAGAAAGTGGATGTTATTTTCACTGCAACCCCACAGGGCTTATGTTCTTCTCTTGTAAATGAGGATATCTTATCAAAGGTTAAGATCATTGATCTGAGTGCGGATTTCAGAATTAAGGATGTTGCTACTTACGAGAAGTGGTACAAGATCGAGCATAAGAGTCCGGAATTTATCGATGAGGCCGTATATGGTCTGTGTGAGATCAACAGAGATAAGGTAAAGGGATGCAGACTTCTGGCAAATCCGGGCTGTTATACAACCTGCTCCATTCTTTCCTTATATCCGCTGGTAAAAGAGAAGCTGATCGATCCGAATACGATCATTGTAGATGCTAAGTCCGGTACATCAGGAGCAGGACGAGGAGCAAAGATCCCGAACCTGTTCTGTGAGGTAAATGAAAGTATTAAGGCATATGGAGTAACGACTCATCGCCATACACCGGAGATCGAAGAACAGCTTGGATATGCATACGGCAGTCCGATCATGATTAATTTCACACCACATCTGGTTCCGATGAATCGTGGTATTCTGGTTACGGCATATGCTTCATTAAAAGAAAAGGTAGATTACGATACTGTTCGTGCTGCATATGACAAATATTATGCAAACGAGAGATTTGTCCGTGTTCTTGACAAGGATGTATGTCCGGAGACACGTTGGGTAGAGGGCAGTAATTATGTAGATGTCAACTTTAAGATTGATGAAAGAACCGGACGTATCATTGCAATGGGAGCACTTGATAATCTGGTAAAGGGAGCAGCCGGTCAGGCAGTTCAGAATATGAATATTATGTTTGGACTTCCGGAAGAAGAAGGACTGCTGATGGCTCCGGTATTCCCATAAAGAGTAACGGCATCGGATATCGTGGAAGAACAGATGATATAAGGCGGTGATCGGTATGGAGATCATTTCCGGCGGAGTGACAGCTCCAATCGGATTTCTGGCAGCAGGTATGCACGCCGGAGTAAGAAAAAATAAAAAGAAAAAAGACATGGCATTGCTAGTCAGCAAGTGTCCGGCGAAGACAGCTGGAGTATTTACACAGAATGTAGTCAAGGCTGCACCTGTTATGTGGGACAAAGCATTATGTGACGATATCGGCTTATGTCAGGCACTGGTTGTAAACAGTGGAGTGGCAAATGCATGTACCGGAGAAGCAGGAGATGTTGATGTGGTGCATATGGCAGAGCTTGCGGCAGCAGAACTTCAGGTACCGGCTGATCAGGTTGCGGTTGCTTCGACCGGAGTAATAGGTATAAGGCTTCCGATGGAGACGATCGCGCATGGAATCCGCGAACTTTCAGGGATGCTTTCCGATGATTTGGAAAGTGGAAGTCATGCGGCGGAAGCCATTATGACGACCGATGTATATAAGAAAGAGATCGCGGTAAAGCTGCAGATCAAAGGGAAGACAATTACCGTCGGAGGCATGTGCAAAGGTTCCGGTATGATCAACCCGAATCTTGGAACGGTGCTTGGATTCCTGACAACGGATCTGAATATCAGTCAGGAGTTATTGCAGAAAACACTGAGAAATGATGTCATAGACACTTATAATATGTTATCTGTCGATGGGGATACTTCAACGAATGACACCGTTATGATATTTGCAAATGGCATGGCAGGAAATGATGAGCTGCTTGAAACGGATGCGGATTATCCGGCATTTGCGGAGGCACTTCGATATATCAATACCTACTTCGTGAAGCTGATCGCAGCGGACGGAGAGGGAACGACGAGGATGTTTCAGGTACAGGTAGCAGGGGCGGAATCCAAGGAGGGCGCAAGAAAGCTTGCAAAATCCGTGGTGACATCAAACCTTGTAAAATGCGCCGTATACGGTTCGGATGCGAACTGGGGACGTCTGGTGTGCGCGATGGGACAGAGCGGGATCGCTTTTGATCCATATAAGGTAGATATTATAATATCCAGTGAGGCCGGTTCCTTAAAAATAGTTGAAAACGGGGTCTGTACCGATTATGATGAAGAAAGAGCGACGGAGATCCTGTCGCCGGATCAGGTATGTTTTCATGCGGATATGCATGCCGGTACAGAGACAGCTTCCGCGTGGGGCTGTGACCTTACATATGAATATATCAAGATAAATGCAGAGTATAGAAAGTGAGGAAGTAAATAAGATGGTAAAGGGAGATTATACAGTAGATCAGGTAATATCAAAAGCACAGACACTGATCGAGGCTTTGCCTTATATCAAGAAATTTCAGGGGAAAACAATTGTTGTAAAATATGGCGGAAGTGCTATGTTGGATGAGAATCTGAAATATAATGTGATTGAAGATGTTGCATTATTAAAGCTGGTTGGACTGAAACCGGTTATCGTGCATGGTGGCGGTAAGGAGATCAGCAAATGGGTAGAGAAGATTGGAAAAGAACCTGAATTTATTAATGGACTTCGTGTAACAGACGGGGAGACAATGGAGATTGCCGAGATGGTATTATCCAAGGTAAATAAGAGTCTTGTCAGCATGATGCAGAAGGTTGGTTTAAAGGCTGTGGGTATCAGTGGAAAGGATGGTGGACTGTTTACCGTTAAGAAGCGTCTGCCAGGTGGAAAAGATATCGGTTATGTAGGCGAGATCACAAAGGTTGATACAGAGGTGATCGATGCACTGGTCGATCAGGATTTTATACCTGTTATCGCCCCTATCGGTGTCAGTGAAGAATATGAGGATTATAATATTAATGCTGATGATGCTGCATGTGCTGTTGCAACAGCATTAAAGGCAGAAAAGCTGGTATTCTTAACAGATATTGAAGGTGTATTTATCGATCCGACAGATAAGTCTACTCTGATCTCAGAAATGGATATCCATGAGGCAAAGGATATCATTGAGAAAGGTGTTGTCGGCGGTGGTATGCTTCCAAAGCTTAATAACTGTATCACAGCCATGGAAAATGGTGTATCAAGAGTTCATATTTTGGATGGTCGCCTGAAGCATTGCCTGCTTCTTGAGTTCTTTACTCAGAAGGGTATCGGTACTGCAATCTTAAAAGAGCCTCTATTCTAAATGATAATTTTAGTAATACAAAAAAATAAAACAGAAAAAGATCGGAACTGTGTGGTAATAATGAGAAAAACCAGGAACTACAGTTCCGGTCTTTTTTCTATTTTACTATTGTAAAAGGAAAAGAAGTTCGTTAAAATGGAAATGTGTATGGTCATATCGGCATATACAGGAGGTTATGCAGATATGATGAAGAAAAAAAGAAGAAATGCCGGCTGTGTTTTATTCAGGGTAGTAGCCGGATTTATGATTATTTTCATGCTGTCGGGCTGTGGAAATGATCACGTTTCCTATGAACCTGCAGATGTGACAGATGATGCAGATGCACAGGTGACAGAGCAGCAGACAGATGAAAGTTCGGCAACATCGGAAAATACAGGATATGTATATGTCTATGTGTGCGGTGCTGTTAGGCAGGAAGGGGTATACCGGCTGCCGGAAGGCTCCAGGATCAATGATGCACTGATTCTTGCGGGTGGACTGACTGAGGATGCTGCTTCAGGTGTTTTGAATCTGGCAGAGTCGGTTCAGGATGGACAGAAGCTTTATTTCCCAACGAAGGATGAAATGGAGAATCAGCAAGGTGTTCCGGTAGACGGAACATATACGGATGGTCAGGCGAACAATAGTGAACAGTCACAGAAAATAGATATCAATACGGCTGATAAAGAACAGTTGATGACACTTTCCGGTATCGGAGAGGCGAAGGCAGAATCCATCATTCGATATAGGGCGGAGCATGGAAATTTTGCACAGATCGAAGATATTACAAATGTAGACGGGATTGGCGAGAGCCTTTTTCAGAAGATAAAAGAATATATATATGTTAAATAAAGATATAGGGGTGTAATCGTATGAAAAAAGTACTGGTTGTAGATGACGAAAAATTGATTGTCAAGGGATTGAAATTCAGTCTGGAACAGGATGATATGGAAGTCGATGTCGCCTACGATGGTGGAGAGGCATTTGAAAAAATAAAGAACAATTCATATGATATCGTTCTTCTTGACATTATGATACCGGTATATACAGGAATAGAAGTCTGCCAGATGGTGCGTGAGTTTTCCAATGTCCCGATCATAATGCTGACAGCAAAGGGAGAGGACATGGATAAGATCATGGGGTTGGAATATGGAGCAGATGATTATATCACAAAGCCGTTTAATATCCTTGAGGTTAAAGCAAGAATAAAAGCAATTCTCAGACGAAGCGGTAAGAAGGCAGAACCTGTAAAACCTGTGAATATCATGGAAATTAATGGTATGAAGGTAGAGCTTGACAGCAGACGGGTATTTGTTCATGGAAAAGAACTGAATCTGACAGCAAAAGAATTCGATCTTTTGGAATTATTAATGGCACATCCGAATAAAGTATATTCAAGAAACGAACTTCTTGATACTATATGGGGAAGTACATATCCGGGAGATGCCCGTACCGTGGATGTCCATGTTCGAAGACTCAGAGAAAAGATCGAAGATAACCCGGGAGAACCGGTATATATCCATACGAAATGGGGCGTCGGCTATTATTTTAAAGGCTGATATTTGCGATGAAAAAAGACAGAAATGATGATTTGAAAAAGACAAATATCATGATACATGGAAAACAGCATATTCGTCTTCAGACAGTGCTCTTTCTGATTATTGTTCTATTGGTGTTCCTTGTCGCGATAGGTATGCGAACTGTTTTTTTCAATTTGCTTGTAAAAAATGAATATCGTGATGTTGAAAAGCTTCTGAGAAATAATTCAAAAAATCTGGAATATCTGGTCAATGATATTAATTCAGAAGCCGAGGGCACAAGCCAGACTTATCAGGGAGTAGATACACTTGCGTACAGTATGTCGGCCAGGATCATTATCGTTAATACAGATTATAATGTGATCTATGATAGTTTTCGTTTAATGAGGGATACTTATATCATGGATAATGATATTCACAGAATCATGAGCGGTGATGAGGCGGAAAAGATGGTGGCAGATGCTGCTTCGATCGAGTATATGTTTCCTGTGGTAAATCGGGAAGGCTATACCGATGATGTAGCAGTAGTGGCAGTCAGTCTTAAGGATTTCAATGATAATAAGACATATCTGGAGTATCGTGCGAATATTTTGATTTGTATATTTTTGGTACTTGGAGTGATTGCTGCTGTAGTGATTTCTTATACAGCGATCCGTGACACCAGAGAGATACGCAGACAGCTTTTGAACATGAAGGATGGATTCCTTGGGCAGCTTCAAAAGACCGGTTTATGGAAAGAAACCGGTATGGTCGTGGATAATATGAATGGGATATTTGCAAAAGCTCAGCTTCTGGAGGAATCACGACAGGAATTCGTATCAAATGTATCCCATGAATTGAAGACGCCAATCACATCTATGAAGGTTTTATCCGAGTCCATATTGATGCAGGAGAATGTTCCTGTTGAGACATATCGGGAATTTATGAATGATATTGTGCTTGAGATCGATCGCGAAGCCCAGATCATCAGTGATCTTCTGACTCTTGTAAAAACAGATAAGGGATCAGACAGTCTGAATATTGAACGCGTAGATATTAATGAGTTGATGGAGGTTATTCTGAAAAGATTGACTCCGTTGGCAGAAAAAAGAAATATTGAGATTACATTTGAGAGTTTCCGTGAAGTATCAGCGGATATAGATAAAGTGAAATTCACACTTGCAATATCAAATCTCATCGAGAATGGGATAAAGTATAATGTGGATGGTGGATGGATCAGGGTATCGTTGAATGCAGATCATAAAAATCTGTATATAAAAGTCGCTGATTCAGGTGTTGGTATACCGGAAGATTGTGTAGAGCATATCTTTGAACGTTTTTACAGAGTAGACAAAGCACGAAGCCGAGATACCGGAGGAACAGGATTGGGTCTGGCGATATCCAAGAATATTATCGTTATGCATAAGGGAATTATCAATGTATATAGTGAACCGGGTAAGGGAACTACATTTACGGTTCGTGTTCCGATGAATTATGTCAACTAGACGGAAGGATGAAGGAGTAAGATATGAAGACTAGAATCTTCGGTTATCGAATCGTTATTCGTATGGTCATGGTTTTTGCTTTATTATTTACACTGACAGGGTGTGGAGATAATAAAGTTAAGGATACGACGGGTTCGGGTCTGGATGCCAGTGAAGGCATGGATATATATACTATTTATTATATGAATGGTGACTGGACTGATTTTGTTGTTAAGCGTACGAATATTGACCAGCTTGAAGCAACAGAGAATACGATAGATAAATTAATGAATCTGTTGATAACATCAACAGATGACAAGAATTGCCAGATACCGGTACCAATGGGCATGGCTTATCAGCGCTACGCATATGATGGACAGGGTGTTGTGACGATTATGTTTAATCTGGATTATGAAACTGCTGAGAATTATCAGATCTTGCTGTGCAAGATGGCATTTACAAATACTCTTTGTCAGGTTGAGGGTGTTGATAAAGTAGCCTTTGAGTTGTCTGATCTGATCGGAGAGAGGGAACTTGATACGAGTGTCTATTCAGAACAGTCTTTTTCAACCATAGACGGTAATTTTTTGAAGTCTGATTATTCGGTTGATATCTATGTGCCTGATACAACCGGAAAACGCTTGGATAAGAAAACAATTGTGATCGATGCAATGTCCTACAAGACATCGGAAGAGCAGATGATGGAAAATCTGCGAAACTCAAAGGAGTGGAAAAGTCCGTTAGGAGATGATATAGATATTTTGGACATCTATGTTCAGGATCGTGTCTGCTATGTGAATTACAGCAGTTCTTTTCTGACAAATGTAGAACAGTATGATGACAGGATACTTTTGTATTCTATCGTAGATTCACTGGTTCAGCTTTCGGATGTAGATAAGGTTGTATTCAAGGTAGATGGTAAACAGGATTTGATCTATGGTGAAAATCTTGATTTTACTAAAGCTTATACGGCAGATTATTCAATTTGTAATTAAAGACACAGCTGTAAAATGCAGCTTCGCAGAGGCCGGCATTTGGAAGTTATATAGCTGTGCGTCAGGAGGAAAATAAAATAAAAAGACCACTGTTCTGGGTAGCGTGTGCCTTTCTGTTTGGAGAGACGGGGGCAATAGCTGGCAGCAGATGGTGTATTTGGGCTGCAATCATATTTGCAGCTCTTTTTGTTATGCACAGATATGAGATGATCGTGCATACGAATGATCGTGTGAAGAAGTTCAGTCCTAAGAGCTTTTGTATAAAGTTGAAACAGGAACCTGAGAAAGCTTGTATGAGGGTAAAACCTGAGGCTGATGAGGATAATGTTATGATAAAGTCCGGACAAGAAAACGATCATATGCAAGGAAATGGTGAGATTGAGAACGATCATATTAAGCTGAACACAGGATATAAGTATAGACGGAGAAGAATCGATTGTGTACATAAGTGGCGTAATACAGTGTTTGTATGGCTGATCTTTGTTTTTGTGGGAATTGCAGGGTATTGCAATATGTCCTCGCTCCGGACACAGGAGAATTTTGCAAAGGTTGCAGCGGGGGCTTCCTGTAAAGTGAGAGGAATTATATATGACAGGCAGGAGACGACTACCGGCTGGGTGATACAGATTCGTGCAAAGAAAGTGGTTATCAATGTAGCCGAAGAGACAAAAGTAGCTGAAGAGGCAAAAGTAGCCGAAGAGACAAAAGTAGCTGAAAAGACAAAAGAAATTGAAGAAGTAGGTAACCAGCTTGCTTATTCGGGACAGATGAAGATAGTCGCATATATGTCAACATCGGAAAAACCGATACTTGGACAAGATGTAGTGCTGTCCGGGGTTGCAGCTTTACCGGAGCATGCGACGAATCCGGGGGGATTTGATGCAGCGGATTATTATAAGGCAAAGAAGATATTTATGTTCTTAAAAGATACTTCTTATGTGGAAACAGGAGTGAAAAAATCTGAACTGTTGAATACCCTGCAGGGGATAAAGGAACGGGTTGCTTCCGTATATGATCAGACATTTGAGCCGAAGGCTGCTTCGGTTCTTTCTGCAATGGTACTAGGTGATAAGCGAGGGCTGGACAGGGATACAAGAAATATGTATCAGCTAAATGGAATTGCACATATTCTTGCGATATCGGGGCTTCATATAGCGATACTTGGTATGACACTTTTTGAATGGCTTCGTAAAAGAACAGGGTCTTATCGTATTTCCGGATGTGTGGCGATGATTGTGGTTGTATTTTATGGAATTATGACAGGACTGTCCGGATCTACCAGCCGGGCGGTGATTATGATGGGACTTGTAATGATCGGAAAAGCAAAAGGACGATCTGCGGATCTTCTGACATCGGCAGGAATTGCAAGTATAGGCATGGCTGTATGGAATCCGTATGTGATCCGGGATGCAGGCTTTCAATTATCCTTTGCTGCCGTGGCTGGTCTGGCGGTGATCCATCCGGTATATGTTCAGACGTTCGGGAAAAAGGGGAAGCTGAGACTGGCATTTGGGGTCAGTCTGTCATCTTCTCTGGCTACCCTTCCAATCTGTGTATTCTATTATTATCAGTTCCCGTTATATGGAATACTTTTAAATCTTCTGGTTGTGCCGTTAGTTTCCTGCTTGTTGATGTCGGCACTTGTAACAGCAGGATGTGGCATTATTTCTATAAAGGCGGCAGAGCTTGCCGGGATACCGGCACATTTTATTCTGATATTGTATGAAAGACTGTGCGGTCTGTCCGAGAAGATTCCATTTAGCAGTATAAATGTAGGGCATATTTCTGTTCGAATGGTTCTCGTTTATTATTTGGGACTTGGAGTGGTTCTTTTTATCTTGAGGTGTTATGCGGGAGAGAAGAATTCCTCTCAGAGTACGGATGAGAACAATTCGGCGGGCGAAGAAGTTAATAAGTCGATGAGAAAATCATTAGGTAGAGACTTGACTAAGCCGGTGAGGAAAAAGTCAGGCAGATGTGGCAGATATTTATATGGAATTATACTTGTTATACTGCTGACAGCGTTATATGAATACGCCAATCTTGATCGTTCATTTGTCACTGTATTTCTGGATGTTGGTCAGGGTGATGGAATTCTGATACGGACGGAGCAGGGAACTTCGATATTGATCGATGGAGGATCTACCAGCAACCAGAGAGTTGGGGAATATGTGCTGCTTCCGGCAATCAGGTATTATGGGATGTCGGAGCTTGATTATGTATTTGTGACGCATGGGGATGCCGATCATATATCAGGCATAGAGTATCTGCTGAATGCCGAACATATCGGTGTACGGATACGGAATCTGGTTCTTGCAAAGTATGGAGATAGACAAGGACTTGCCAATATAGAGACATTGGCAAAAGAGAAGAATATCAATGTTGTATATATGGAAGCAGGGGATAAGATTCAGGAAAAGCAGAATCCGGATATGGCAGGTTTGACTTTGGAATGTCTTTATCCCTCTGGGAGCACTTTGGAAGCTAAACAGGTGGTTGAGCGAGAAGCTGATAGTATAGCGGAAGCAAAACAGGTGGCTGAACGAGAAGCTGATAGTATAGCGGAAGCAAAACAGGTGGCTGAACGAGAAGCTTCTGGTATAACGGATGATAAGAAGATAGCAATTGGGTTGGATAATGCAATTACAGCGAATGTTCCGGGAGAAGAGGCTACAGGATCCGGTCTGAATGCGAATGATCTGTCAATGGTTCTTCTTGCGAAATATGATGGAAGAAAAATCTTGTTTACAGGAGATGCCGGAAGTATGGTAGAGAAAAGATTGATTTTAGAAAAAAGTATCCTGTTGTCAGAGATAGATGCATTAAAGGTGGGGCATCACGGTTCGCATTCCGCATCTTCCAAAGGTTTCCTTCAGACGACAAAACCGCAATATGCCATTATTAGCTGCGGCAAAAAGAACCGTTATGGACATCCACATGAAGAAACTCTGATGCAGCTTCAGACAATTGGCGCAAGGGTTTACCGCACCGATCAATGTGGTGCAATAATTTTACACATACAATCAGGAAAAATTATGCTTCATGGGTATGGGGGATAAAATTTATGATTTCTACCAAGCCTAAAATGAAATAATGGGTATATGAAAGAAAAGATTTGAATAATACCCTTGGTGAAGCGGGATTTTGGGTATTGTTCAAGAAAATAGGCTGTCATACCAATGTCAATGTCGGGGTGCAGGGTATGGAAGAAAGTAAGCTAAGATAATACCCGCCCAAGCGGAGTGCACCGGGTATGAAAGAAAGCAAGCTAAGATAATACCCGCCCAAGCGGAGTACACCGGGTATGAAAGAAAGCAAGCTAAGATAATACCCGCAATAGAAGAGTGCACCGGGTATTGGAGAAGGAAAACGAAAATAATACCCGCCCCACCGGATTGAACAAGGGTATGGATAAAGAAAATTAGACAATATACCCCAAACAGGATGAGCAGAAGGGTATGCAAAGTGGGAAAATAGCCTGATACCATGGGAGAAGTGCTCTCAAGGGGTATTAATAAATGAAAATGAGAGTTATACCAATAAAAAATATTGCAGAATAACAGCATATAAAGAAACGAGGAGAATGCGTATGATCAAAGATATGATAATAAAAAGAATTGCTGAATTGAAAAATGAAATACATGAGATTGAGATGTTAGAGAAAACACTTCCGAAAGAAGAATTAATATGTGCCAAAAACGGAAAAGGACACAAGTGGTATTTGAAGAATGCAGGAAAATCAATATATCTGCCAAAGAAAGAGAGACACTTGGCTGAAAAACTTGCTATGAAAAAGTATTATATGTTAAGAAAAAAAGATTTAATGTGCGAGCTTGAAGCGTGCAAGGCGTATATCAGGAAAATACCAAATGAAAATGATACATCTGGTATGCTATTAAAAAATGAAGGCTATGTTGAATTGCTTGGAAAGGCATTTGGACCACATTCAGAGAATTTAGAAGCATGGATGGCAGAAGAATATGAAACAAATAAGAAATATCCGGAGAAGTTGAATATAAAAGGGACACAGGGCAAGTATCTTCGTTCTAAATCAGAAGCAATGATCGATAATGTTTTATTTCGGGAAAGAATACCATTTCGATATGAAAATCAATTGGTGCTGGATGGGATAGTAATGTATCCGGATTTTACGATTCGACATCCAAAAACAGGAGAGTATTATTATTGGGAACATTTCGGTATGATGGATAATTCGGAATATGCGAGTCATGCCTGCAGGAAAATAAAAACATATTGTGATAATGGAATAATACCATCTATTAATTTAATTATGACGTATGAAACCAGTGCTTGTCCTATCGGAATGGAAAGAATAGAACAAGTGGCAGAATATTATTTCGGATAAATGACACATTTGATATAATGAACGCAAAATTATTTGCTCGCAAGGATGCTGATTTTGCGGAATGCATAGAATGTGCGAAGCACATGATATAATTAGTATAAAGAAATGGCAAACTACACTCTACAGTGCGTAGAATCCGCAGAAATTCACCATTTTCTACGCTTTATGGGTATGATGCCGGATGCAGGTATGTAATAATCTGGTCAGAAAGGAGGCAGATATGGATCAGATCAGTATAGGCAGGTTTATTGCAGCAGAAAGAAAAAGAAAAGGTTGTACACAGAAGCAACTTGCAGAAAAACTGAATATCAGTGATAAAACAGTTTCCAAATGGGAATGTGGAAAGGGATTTCCGGAAGTGTCCCTGTTATTACCTTTATGTAAGGAACTGGACATTACGGTAAATGAACTGTTGTCCGGTGCAAGAGTGTCTGAGGAAGAATATCAAAAGAAAGCGGAGGAAAATATGGTGAATATGATTAAAGAAAGAGAAGAAAACAAGAAGAAATTAATTCCTACAATTATAACGGGTTTAATTGCAACGATATCATTTATTACATTGATCATGGTTGTTGCAGTGTATACAGAGGTGATCGCAGTACCGGTTAAGATATTACTGGTAGTGATCGCATGTGTTATATTTGGTTGTGGACTTATGGTTGCGATGGAAGGTGAGCGCACCATCGGTTATTACAAATGCCGTCATTGCAATGAGTTGTTTGTTCCGACCTTTGGTGCATATACAATGGGAATGCATATGATTTCAACCAGATATTTGAAATGCCCAAAATGTGGAACAAAAACCTGGTGTAAAAAAGTTCTGGCAAAAGAAAATAGAAACATGATGTAAAAAAGTTCCGGTAAAAGAATTCATCCAGAATATCCAGAGCATCATCTGCATCCATATCGGATATGACTCTTGCGGCTTTATCAAGTGACAGTTCATTCAGATATGGTTTGGCATCATCCAGATAGGAGAAAATCTCTGCAAGCCGTGGGATATCGATCATAGTGTACAGGCGCATTCGTTCTGTTTCGCTCAGTTTTGTGATTGCTTCAGCGATATCCTTGTCATGATAGTTAGACAAATGCCTTTGCAGCGTCTGTGCATTCTTTGTATTGCGAATGATCTTTACAAGTTCTGTTACATAATCTCTTTTAAATACTGTGATTTTCTTCATTGTGACCTCCTTCCTGCCTGTTTTTAGGCATAAAAATACATCGTCTCAGTGTGAAGACCGGATGGTCAGGATCGTCTGATGCGATGTATGAAAAGGCACACAACAATATAAGATGGGGTTATCGGATCTCCATAGACAGCCACATCCATTGATGCTTCGTTATCACAGCACCGCATATTTTACTTTGTCCAATACGATCGCAACTATCCATGAAAATTCACCTCCATTTGAAAATAGAATTTTGGAATTTGATATTTATCAAAACCTCTGAAACTATAACAAAATAAACTCAGATTGGCAACCTCTAAAAACATATATGGGAAAATTTTAATATTTGTGTTATATTTTTTAGGGAAATGTAAAATATAGGAGGAAATCGGAAATGCAGATAGAACATGTTGCTATGTATGTAGAAGATCTGGAAAAGACAAAAGATTTTTTTATAAAATATTTCGATGCAAAAGCCGGTGAGCGTTATTATAATCCACAAACAGAGTTTCAGTCTTATTTCTTAAGCTTTGATGGTGGAGCAAGACTTGAGATCATGCAAAAGCCAAGGGTGTCAAATCTGAGAAAGGAACTGGCAAGGATCGGTCTTATTCATGTGGCTTTTTCGGTTGGAAGCAGAGAGAAAGTCGATGAACTTACCAAGAGACTTCAGGAGGACGGATATAAAGTCATCAGTGGACCGCGGGTGACGGGAGACGGATATTATGAGAGCTGCATTTTTGATGTAGAGGATAACCAGATCGAGATTACGGTCTAAGTGACAAGAGAAAGATGAGAGAGAAATTGAAGCGGAAGGATCGATTGGGAATCCGACTGGTGGCATATCTGGAGGGCTTTGTACCGGGATCGGTAACAAAGGCATTTGGAATATGGCGTGATCATCTGTATTACGGAAGAATATCATAGACAGGTGTTGAAAATAAAAACGGTATTTGGCATAATGTACTGGAGCAGGAAAGAAAGGAGACATAGCTATGGCAGCAGGAAAAAAGCAGAACGATAAGGATGCAATGGCGGTTATAAATGAGCATATAAAAAACGAAAGCTATGCTCCGGTATATCTGTTATATGGGGACGAAACATATCTCGTGAACCAGTACAGAGATAAATTGCTTTCGGCGGTAACAGACCGTGACGACAATATGAACTTTGCAAAGTTTGCAGGCGAGAAGACAGATCCGATGGAGATCATAGGCTTCTGTGAAACAATGCCGTTCTTCGCTGATCGGCGTGTGGTGCTGGCAGAAGGGACCGGATTGTTTAAAAAGAGCTGTGAGGAATTTGCGGAGCGGATCAAAGAGCTGCCGGATACTTCGCTGATCCTGTTTGTTGAGTCCGAAGTTGATAAGAGAAATAAATTATATAAAACCGTTGATAAGCTGGGAGAAGCCCTGTGCTTTGAAACTCCAAATGAGAAGACTCTGGCTGTATGGGTTAAAGGAATGTTCAAAGGCGAAGGAAAACAGATAACCGATGATGCAATCCGTTCGCTGATCGAGCATACCGGATCGGATATGAATTCGATCAAGAATGAGATTGATAAACTGATAAGCTATACAGTGGACAGAGAGGCTGTAACGGCATCCGATGTCGAGAATCTCTGCGTGGGGAATTCGGAAGGACATATCTTTGAGATGATTGATGCAATCTCCAGAAAACAGCAGGATCGAGCAATCCATCTGTACCATGAGTTGCTTGAAAACCGGGAACCGGCGATGCGGATTTTGTTTTTGATAGCGAGACAGTACGATCTGTTGTTAAAGACTAAGATGTGTCTTGCGGAGAATAAGAATTATGCAGATACGGCATCTGTACTTGGGGTTCCGTCCTGGTCGGTGAAGAAATATGCGGAACAGTGCCGGAATTATTCGGAACAGGAATTAAAGAAGATCATGGAAGCCTGTCAGGATACTGACTATAAATTAAAGACGAGTCAGGCATCGGATGTAGTGGCAGTGGAAGTGCTGTTAATATCATTGAGTCGGTAGCTGGTATGTGACGCGCAGGAATGCAGTGAGTCAAAACATACCGTAGGTATTGTGATTTGGATGCCGGAATTATTACACAAAAAAACAGAACCTCAAGGGTTCTGTTTTTTTGACGGTTTTGATTATATATGTGCAGCCTTACATATGTAATCAATTATAAAAATATATATGAGTCAGATTAAGCCATCTTGTTGACAGCGGCTGTAAGACGTGATACTTTACGAGAAGCATTGTTCTTGTGGTAAACGCCCTTTGAAGCAGCCTTGTCAATCTCTGAGATAGCAACCAGAAGATTTGCCTGAGCAGCTTCTTTGTCACCAGCAGCGATAGCAGCTTCTACCTTTTTGATAACTGTCTTAACCTTAGACTTGATCATCTTGTTTCTTAAAGTCTTCTTGTCAATTACTTCAATTCTTTTCTTTGCAGATTTGATGTTAGCCAAAATTCTCTACCTCCATTTGAATTATAGATTATAATAAGGTTTTTACATTAAAACCGGACACGGACAATTCAATGTAAACATACTCATCAATATTAGTATAGAGAGATTTATTTGTCAAGGGGCGAAGTGAAAATATTTCCATTTCTGAAAAATAAGATCGGATCTTATTCCTATCAATTTTATTTCTATCTTATTTCATCCTATTTCTGGTACTTGTTGGCTTGTATGGAAAGGGAGGACATGGTATACTGTCTCTATTAGTGCGTTATATATTATTACATACTAGGAGGTAAGAAAATGTTTGGATTTGATGAAATTACAAAAGTGGATCCGGAAGTTGCGGCGGCAATGACGGATGAACTGAACAGACAGAATAACAATCTGGAGCTGATCGCATCAGAGAATATCGTATCAAAGGCAGTTATGGCAGCTATGGGAAGCCATCTGACAAACAAATATGCGGAAGGTTATCCCGGAAAAAGATATTATGGTGGATGCCAGTATGTAGACGTAGTGGAAGATCTTGCCAGAGAGCGTGCAAAAAAATTATTTGGATGTGAATATGTAAATGTTCAGCCACATTCCGGAGCACAGGCGAATATGGCAGTATTTTTCGCTATTTTAAATCCCGGCGATACGTTTATGGGAATGAATCTGGATCACGGCGGACATCTGACACATGGTTCACCTGTAAATATGTCCGGTAAATATTTTCATTGCGTACCTTATGGTGTAAATGATGATGGATTTATAGATTATGACAAGGTTCTTGAGATCGCAAAGGAATGCAAGCCAAAGCTGATCGTAGCAGGTGCATCAGCATACGCAAGAGCAATCGATTTCAAGAGATTCCGTGAGATCGCAGATGAGGTTGGTGCATATCTGATGGTAGATATGGCACACATCGCAGGTCTTGTAGCAGCAGGACTTCATATGAGCCCGATTCCATATGCACATGTTACAACAACTACTACACATAAGACACTTCGCGGACCTAGAGGTGGTATGATCATGTGCAGCAACGAGATCAATGAGAAATTCAACTTCAATAAGGCAGTATTCCCTGGTATCCAGGGTGGACCTCTGATGCATGTCATCGCAGGTAAGGCGGTATGCTTAAAGGAAGCATTACAGCCGGAATATAAGGAGTATCAGGCACAGGTTGTAAAGAATGCAGCAGCACTCGCCTCTGCATTAATGGCAAGAGGCTTCAATATCGTATCAGGCGGAACAGATAACCACCTTATGCTGGTAGATCTTCAGAATCTGGACCGTACCGGTAAAGAAGTGGAGAAGCTTTTGGATGAGGTTCATATCACTGTAAATAAGAACACAGTACCAAATGATCCAAAATCTCCGTTTGTAACAAGCGGTATTCGTATTGGAACACCTGCAGTTACAACCAGAGGTGCAAATGAAGCTGATATGGAGACAATTGCCGAGGCTATCAAGGCAGCAGTTATTGATGATGATAAGGCAAGAGCAGAAGCCCTTGTTAAGAGTATTGTAGAGAAATATCCACTGTATGCATAAGGTTGTTATATGGAAGATTTATTTGACGAGAAGCTGTTAGAAGCGATCCGGCTTGCAGAAGCATTGCAGGATGGACAGTCAGAAGAAAAAGAGCCAGAAGTAAAACAGGAAACCGAAAGTAGCAGTCCGGTCAGCCGGCAGGAAGAACCGGCTGCTGCCCCGGCTCCTCAGACAGGTGAAGAAGCTGTTGATCTGTTGATTAAAGAGATCGTACAGGAAGCGCAGGATGAGATTGCAGCGGAAGGAATCCGAACCGAAGATATAAAAAAGAATTTTTTTCAAAAGAAAGCGGAAAATCAGAACGAAACTTCGTTCAGAGAAAAAACTCAGAATCAAAAAAGAGATATTGAGAAAAGTACAGATGAGGATCTGTATGTACGTGCGCGGGAACATAAGCGAATGGGACCGAAAAAGCTGCGTGATCCGTGGAGTCTGAAGAAGAAAATAATTGTTGGCACATTTGTGGCGATCCTTGTTCTGGTCGGAATACCGACAGCCATTCTGGCTTGGATGATAAATCAGGGAAAGAAACAGCTGGCAGCAAATGCAGCATCGGAGATCATCAGTTTTCATGAGGATGGTTCGCATTCTACTGCGGTAACCTATAATGGAAAAAATTATGTATATAATAAAGACATTATATCGATCCTTGTATTTGGCGTAGATAACAGTGAGTATCAGGCACCAAAAGAGGATTCTTCCGATGACCTGAATCTGTATGGAGAAGAGACAACGGAAGAACCCGATACCAGAGACAGGGATGATGAATTGACATATTCCGATGCAAATGGATCGGAATATGTACGGTATGGTGGAAGGGTTGATATGTGTTTCCTGTTTGTATTTAATAAAAAGACAGGAAAACTGGATGTGATCGATATTAACCGGGACAGCATGACGGATGTCGATATCTGTACAACGAAGGGCGAGATCGCGCTGACTGATACGATGCAGGTGGGGCTTGCCTATGGATATGCAGATGGCGGGACGATAAGCTGTCAGAATTTCACAAAGAAGATTTCAGAGATGCTCTACGATCTTCCGATCCATGGCTATATCGCACTTGATATGGAAGGAATTGCGGATATCAATGACGCGGTAAAAGGTGTTACCCTATATGCCAAAGATACGGTGAGTGAGAATGTATTTGCCAAGGATACAGTGACGCTTGAAGATGAGGATGCATATAAGTATGTAGAGAAGATGGCGACCAGAGTGGAGACTCTTGGGGAACATGCAAACAGGATGGCAAGACAGGAACAGTATCTTACTTTATGGATTGAGCGTTTCCTGCAGCTTTATGGAGATAGCAGGAAAGAAGCAAAGGTTGTATATGAAGCGGCAAAACCATATATGCAGACAAATCTGGATCGGAATGATATCCTGTATTTATATTATCGGATGCATGGTATTGATCTGAATGTGGCGGAGTCGGATGTGACAGATCTTCCGGGTAGATACGAGAGAAACACATATTTTGATGAATACAAACTGGATCAGGAAGCGTTGGTTGATTTATTGATCCGGGTATTTTATACAGAAAAAGAATAATTTGTAAAAATGTTCCAAATGCGGATTGAAGCAAGATCGGAAAAATGGTAAAATTGACCTAGATTTTGCGGATTTTCCGTATTTGGAATTTTTATTTTACAGGGCGGTCTGCTCCGCAGACAAACGAAGACATGGAGGGTTGCATAATATGAAAAAATGTGTAAGATTCGTAACGGCGTGGCTGCTAACCATTGTAATGGTAGCAGTGACAGTATTCCAGTGGGGAGGGCTGGCGGCAGGTGCCGGAGAAACCGTACAGGCGGCAGACTTGATCGATCTGAGTGATGAAGACACGAATAACGTAAAAATTAATTTGACAAATAGCACAGGGAACTTCCGGTATACAGGTTCTCCGATTGAACCGGAAATTTCTGTTACCGTGAATGGACAGACGATCAGCCCGAATTGTTATACGGTTGAATATAAGGATAATGTAGAGCTTCGAAAGGGAACAGAATCAGCTGAGATCTGGATCTATGGTATTGAGAGTCGGGGATATACAGGTTCTCAGTATGCATATTTTCATATTATAGAGGGCGATATTTCAAAAGCTGACGTTGCTTTTAAAGGTGATGCATATTATAACAGTACAGGATCGATCCTGTATGTGCCATATGTAAAACCGGGAGTAATGAATCCACTTATTGATAAAGTATCCTATGGAGGAAAAAAGTTAACTGAAAATAAGGATTATACATTGACAAAGGGAAACGCATTAAAAGGAGTTGGAAAAAGTGGCAATCTTGTTATTACAGGAAAATCAGGCTCTAACTGGTCATCGGCTTCTTCTTATAGTAAGAAAATACCTTGGCAGGTAGTAAAGGCAGATATTGCGTCCGAGAATATCACCATGGAATATACGAATTGTACCTATGATGGAACAGCAAAGGCACCAAAGATTACAATAGAGGATTCCAGATTCAGAACATATTATCCAACAGCAACAGTTGATGGAACATTGGAAGAGGGTACAGATTATACAGTTACATATGGCGATGCAGCTCATGATAATATACAGCCGGGAACCGTGAAAGTAGTGATCACAGGAAAAGGTAATTATTCTGGTTCGGTTGAGAAAGAATTTACGATCAGTGATGCCGGAAAGAATCAGGATATTTCCCAGGCGGATATCAAAGTATCGGATGCAACTTATACCGGGGCAGCGGTGACTCCGGATGTAAAAGTTGTCTATGCCGGTACGACATTGAAAAAGGATAAGGATTATACGGTTCAATATCGAAATAACATAAATGTTGGTACAATGACTGCAACTGCAGTTATCAGTGGAATGGGTGATTATACAGGCTCGGTAGAAAAGAACTTTACGATCAATAAAAAGGATTTGAGTGATCCGACCATTAAGGTTACAGCAAGTGATGTGACATATGCATATGGTTCTAATGTTTCATCACCTGTAATTACTGTTACAGATACAGCATCGGGAAAAGAATTAACTGGTGGAACATATGGTACAGATTATACGATCAGTTATCCTACACGTCCTACAGAAGTTGGAGACAATTATTCATTTACGATCACAGCAAAGGCAGATTCTAATTATACAGGAACTGCAACAGGTACATATCGGGTGCTGCCACTTGATGTGTCACAGTCCGCACAGGTGACACTGGCACAAACGGAATATGAGTATAATGGTGAGGCGTTTAAGCCTGCTGTAACAGTTGTAGTTGTAAATGGAATAACCTTGGAAACCGGAAAAGATTATGCAGTAGATTATAAGGATAATATAGATGCTGGTGATAAGGCTAAAGTTATTGTTACATTTAAAGGAAATTATACAGGAAGTGTGACATCATACTTTACGATCACATCACCACTTCCAAATGTTAAAGATGCGTCTCTTACAATATCGGATCAGACATATACAGGAAAACAGATCACTCCGGATGTAAGTACGATAACGATAGCAGGTCAGACCTTTACAAAGGATAAGGATTATACCGTTACTTACGGGGAGAACAAGAATGTTGGTTATGGTCAGATCACATTGACAGGAAATAAACAAACCTGTGCAGGAACCCGTTTGATTGAGTTCAAGATCAATGCAGCGAATATTAATCGGGTTTGTACCGTGAAAGGTCTGGTATCCGGTCAGAAATTCGCATATACCGGTTCGGCGATTATACCAAAGATATCTGTAATTTATAGAAACATTACTCTGGTTGAGAATGAAGATTATACGATCCAGTATAGTTCATCGAATCCGGTAAAAGCGGGATCATACGTTGTGGTGATCACTGGTAAAGGTAATTATACAGATCATATAGACCTGTTGTATATGATCACTTCCGTTTCTATTGATAGTGCAACCGTTAAATATGCAGAATATGATAATATCTATAATGGATCTGCAAAAAAACCTAAGGTTACAAGCATTGTAACGGAAGATGGAACAACAATAACTGATCTGAATGCTTTTGATGTTACATATACAAATAATGTAGATGCAGGAACAGCTACGATTACAGTAAAACCAAAGAGTACAAATAGTAATTATACAGGAACTGCAAGTACAACCTTTACGATCAAGAAAGCAACTCTTTCAGACGACACCTGTACGATCAGCGCTATTCCAGATCAGACATTTACCGAAAATGAGATCAAGCCGGAACCGACACTGACAATTGCCGGAAGAACCCTTGTAAAAGGAATTGACTATACAGCAGATTATACAGATAACATAAATGTCGGAACAGCGACGATCCGGTTTACAGGAACAGGCAACTATACAGGTAATGCAGTAAAGACATTTAATATCGTAAGTAAGAGTATTGCAGGAGCCAGGGTAACGGTTCCGACACAGATATATGCCGGTTCGGCATTTGCACCATCAACTGATCGGATATCTGTTGTATTGGATGGTAAGACACTGGCTTCGCAGTATTATACAGTTGAGTATACAAATAATAAAGATGCGGGAACAGCTACAGCAACTGTAACAGGTAAAAACGGATATAGTGGTTCGGCATCAGGAGATTTCACGATCGAGAAAGCAACGATTGATAGTTGTACCGCCGAATATTCCGGAAAAATGATGTGGAATAACGGACAGGCAATTACGCCGGAGATCACTTTGAAACTCGGCAATTACACCCTTGTAAAAGGAACCGATTACACAGTTACTTATAAGAACAATCAGAATGAAACCACAAAAGCGGAGATTAATGTAACAGGTACAGGCAATTTCACAGGAACTAAGACCTATTACTTTGAGATCACAAGAAATAGAACAGATATTAATGACAGTTCTATCAGTGTCAGTGCATCAGATCTGGAATATGATGGTGGAAAGGAAGTAACGCCGGTTATAACAGTGACACAGAACGGAAAGCTTCTGGCAGAAGAATCTTATGATGTAGCTGTGACAAATAAGACCAAAGGATATGAAGTCGGTTCAGTAATTACTGTGAAGCTCACCGGTAAAGATGCATTTGCAGGAACAAGAGAAGTGACATTCGAGATCACGGCAATTGACCTTACAGGAGCAGTAGCAGAACTGGAGAAGGATACATTTGAGTATACAGGGGATGCAATCATTCCGGTTGTGAAGATGATCACGACAAAGTCAGGAAAGAAGATCACAGATCTGTCTGAACTGAGGGTACAGTATGCTAATAATACGGCGGCAGGTACAGCAACGGCAACGATCACAGGTAAGACGAATCATTATACCGGAATCATATCAAAGTCTTTTGAGATCCGGAGAAAGTCAATTACGGCAGCAGATATTATTTGTAAAGTAGCAGATGCAACCTATACAGGAGCTCAGATACAGCCTGAGACATCTGATATTAAGGTAACCGGAAACGGAAATAATCTTCAGCAATGGTCTGATTATAGGATTGTGGACTATGGAAAGAATATCAATGCCGGCAAGGATGCCGGATCAATCGTCATCGAAGGTGTGAATAATTATACCGGTCAGAAGACAGTATACTTTACGATCAACCCGCAGAGTATAGCCGGAGCAACAGTAAATGTTAATCGTTCTTATACCTATAATGGAAAGGCATGGGAGCCGCAGGCATCTGATCTTACAGTCAGCGTAAATGGCAGACAGTTAAGTTCAGGTGACTACACGATCACACGCTATGATAATAATACAAATGCAGGTACAGCCACAGTTACAGTTGCAGGTATTGATAACTACACCGGGAAAATGACAGGCAATTTCACGATTGCGGCTAAGAACTTACAGGATAGCAGCATTGATGTGAGATGTGCCTCAAAGGTATCCTATGAGGATGGTAAGGAATGTAAGCCTCCAGTCAGAGTTTATGATGGAAGTAAAGAACTGACTGGAAATGATTATACTGTTACCTACGAGAACAATACAGCTGTAACAACGGAATATTCAAAGGCAAAAGCTATTGTCAAAGGTATGGGTAACTATACAGGTCAGTTTACCAAAGAGTTTGAGATCAGTAAGGACATTATTAATATTACCGGTGCCACAGTAACGGTAAATAAGACATTTGTATATAACGGAAGTGTACAGACACCGGAAAAAACGGATATCACTGTAAAATTAGCAGATGGAACGGTACTTGATAATACATCATATACAATTGTAGCAGTAAAGGATAATATAGGTGCAGGTACGGCTACGATAACTGTAGAAGGCTGTGGAGATTACTCAGGTACAGCATCAGGAACTTACGAGATCACACCAAAGAATATCACAGAATGTCAGGTTCATTATTCTTCAAGTGTTGATTATACCGGTGCAGAATGTAGACCGGGAGTAACTGTAATGGATGGAGAAGCTGTAGAACTTACAAAGGATAAGGACTATACAGTTTCCTACAGCAATAATACAAATCCGGGAACAGCTACGATCACGATAAAAGGTCAGGGCAATTATACCGGAACCTATACCGGAAGCTTTACGATTGTAAAGAAGAATGATCCAACACCGGAGAAGATCAATCTGTCATCCGCTGTGATAACAGTTGCAGATCAGACCTATACCGGACAGGCATTGATACCAAGTATAACAGTAGTGTTAAACGGAGCGGTTCTTCCGGCATCAGCTTACACCATAGCATATAGCAATAATGTAAATGTTGGAACGGCAACTGTTACGGTTACAGGTCAGGGTAATTATGTTGGAAGCGCTTCGGCGACATTTACGATCAAGGCAGCAGCAAAGCCTGTTACACCTACTGTAACAAAGCCGGGTAAGGTAAAAGGAATCAGTGTAAAGAGTGTAAAGACAACATCTGCAACCCTGAAATGGAAGAAGGTATCAGGCGCATCCGGTTATATGATTTACAGGAAGAATCCATCGACCGGAAAGTCGAAGCTTGTGAAGACTGTAAGTTCAAAAACAGTTTCTTATAAAGCAACAAAGCTGAAATCAGCAACCAAGTATACATACACGATCTATGCTTACAAATTGTCAGGCAAGACCAAGATCAAAGGTTCCGGCACAGCATACACATTTGTTACAAAGCCGGGTGCTGTTAAGAAGACAAAGGCAGTATCCAAGAAGACAAAGACCTGTGTAGTAAGCTGGAAGAAGACAAAGAGAGCCGATGGTTATGAAGTCTACATGGCTACGTCCAAGAAGGGCAAATATAAGAAGATCGGTCAGACAAAGAAATTAACACTTACCAAGAAGAAATTAAAGAAAGGTAAGACCTGTTATTTCAAAGTCAGAGCGTATAAGACATATAAGGGCAAGAAAACCTATGGTGCTTATACAAAGGTTATAAAAGCAAAAATCAAATAGATGAAAACTTTATAAAAAACTCCATCCATAGCGGATCATATTCAGATAGAATAGAAACTGCTGTGGATGGAGTTTTATTTATATATGATTATTCTATAGTTTATAATGCTTGCCGTTAGGCATACGGATGTTATTTACATAAGATGTTTTTCATATAGGGAATTGCCAGATAATTGTCTGCCTGATCCTGTAAAAAGGAGATGATATTCTTATAAGGAAAGATTTTTGTCTCACAATCATCAGAAGAGTTCTGTGTATTAGAGCAGACCGCCTGATTACCAGAGCCGAATGCGGCCTGATCTTCAGACACGATTGCCTCCGCGGTTCCGACATATGCCGATAAACTTGTTTTTATCATTCCGGCATCTTCGGGTATACATTCTTTGATATGTATATCTTCCGCCCGGTATGATACATGATCCGGGACAAATGGATGAAACTGTCTGTTCAGAACAGGATTGATCCGGTCATACTCGCCATAGAACCATTTGTCAGAGAAGAAGTCCGCAAGCGGGATTCGTGCCTCCTGCCCTTTGAGAAGCCTTACAAATAAGGGATGCCTGGTATCGACAGAGGGAGCACCGGATTCATCTTCAAAGACAAAAAAATGCTGCCAGAAATCCGTCACATAACTGGCATCCAGTTGTAAATGAGCAAGAATCCCCAGATCGATAGGAGAAAGCTCCTGATTCCCATACAGAGCATAAACCGCTGTCATGTCCGGATATTTCGTGATCTGATATTTCTGGTATAATGGACGGAAATGCGTTCGCTCTTTATCCGATGTGACATCGGGAAGGATGCATCCAAGCATGAATTCTTCTGTAAATGTCTTAGATATATTTATTTGTTTTTTTAAATTATTTAAAATCATTTCGCCTTCTACGAGGTGCATCAAAAATCCTGGCATTGTCTTGACCTTCTTTCTCAGATAATAATAGATAGTTTATAGTAGAGTGTCAAGCACGGAGAAATAAGCTGCACCATTCATTTCCGGTGTTGACGAAATATGGAAAAGGCTTTAAAGTAAACGACAGAAGTACATTTGTTTGAAAAGAGGTGCGGTATATGGGTACAAAGCTTTGCCCGATTTGTGACAGTTCGGTAAATAGTATTAATTTTTGCAAGACATGTAAGCGGTTTGTTACTCCAATCGAGAATAATCATACATTTTATCTGAATGAAAGACGAAGTGATGTAGATTATCAGCGAGATTATAATTTTGACGGAGATGTCTATGATTATAGTGCGGATAAGATGGAGGTAGAAGATACTGTATCTGACTGCCATGATGAATTTGAATTCGACAGGGATGAGCGAAAGGATTTTCATGACGGATTCGGATCTGATCATAATGAAGATTACAACCGGAAGGAGAAACAGAAAGCATATTCTGACATACAGAACGGACAGACTAAATCGACAGAGGGAGAATGGAAATCCTGGCAGAATCGTGCACCGGGAACTTCATATAATACAGGAAATAAGAAAAAGAAAGCATCTGCACTTGCTATTATCGGTGTCATTATTGGTTTATGCTGCGAATTTTTACCGGTCATATTTGATCATATAAAGGATGATTCGTATGAGACAGATACAGAAGATGAGTATATAGAAGATGATACTTATATGGATCAGGATACGGAATGGGACAACGAAGACATAGATGATGCTTCACTTGTTGCTCCGGACGGCTATATGTATTATACTTCTCCCGGAGAAAAACAGGGAACAGAAGGTAATTATTACACGGCACTTTCAGCAGAAGAAGTGTCAGAGGATGGCGGGGAATGTACTCTGGTTGGTCATTATGATGGCACAGCCATGGCGGATTTTGAATCTGATATGCTTGCAGGCGCGCAGAATATGGGAATCGATCTGCAGGCGGATGAGTATGGCAGATATCTTGGACTCTATAAGTATGACGATGGAAATACCTGCTATGAGAAAAAAGATTCATTTTATGCAGATATGGGATTCCTTCGTGTTGCGGTCTATGGAGATTATAACTCTGACAGAATTCATTCATTGATGATCGCACAGAAGATTCAGGATGACAATGATTATTACCGTATGGATGATATATATACGATAATTGCAAATGCTCTTGATGAACTGGATCTGGAATCCGGAAGTGGTTACGATTCTATTATAGCAGGGCTCCATACTTTGCGTGATGCGACGGATACATCAGATGAAACGGGAAATAATTATACAGAAGTACATATTGGAGAATGGAAGATATCGGTTTCACGTCTGGGAGGCTATCTGTACGTTGATATGTATGTAGAGCAATAAAAAGGTTAAATCTTCATGAACAAAAATGCTATTATATTGCAAGCAAAAAAGAATATGTCTATAATGAATGCGAAATTATCAGAAATACATACAAAAGAAAGATACAGTATAAGAACTGTATAAAAGGAGGTTCCGATTGGACAATAATTTACCGGAAAACAGTAACAATAATAACAACAGCAATAATAACAATAATAATGGAAATAAAGGGAAAAACAACCGCTCGATCATTGTGATCCTGGTTATTTCCATTTTACTGACATTTTTATTCTGGCGCGTATTTGACCGGGTGTCATCCGGCAGAGAAGAGGAAGTCACATATGGTCAGTTTATTGAGATGTTGGATAAGGGCGAGGTTGGTTCTGTAAAGATCTACGGAAGCAAGATCGTATTTGAAAATAATGCTGATGATAAGCTGATCAGTAAGACCAAATATACAGCAACCAGAATATCGGATGACAGTCTGGCAGAGAAGCTTCGTCAGGCAAAGACCAAATATGGAACAGAATATGAAGGTGTAGATGAGAGTGGAAGTGCTATGGTCGGTACGATCATTTCTTATATTGTGATGATCGTTGCATTCTATCTGCTGTTGTCGATGATCATGAAACGAAGCGGCGGCGTAGGCAGAGCCAATGCGAAGATCTACGTTGAGAAGAAGACGGGCGTTACCTTTGCGGATGTAGCCGGTGAGGAAGAAGCAAAAGAGTCTCTGACAGAGATGGTTGATTTCCTTCACAATCCAAAGAAATATCTGGATATCGGTGCGAAGCTGCCGAAGGGTGCGCTGCTTGTCGGCCCTCCGGGAACCGGTAAGACCCTGCTTGCAAAAGCTGTGGCAGGTGAAGCGAATGTACCATTCTTCTCTATGTCCGGTTCCAGCTTTGTAGAGATGTATGTCGGTGTGGGTGCTTCCCGTGTCAGAGATCTGTTCAAACAGGCGACACAGATGGCACCATGTATTATATTTATCGATGAGATCGATGCGATCGGAAGAAGCAGAGATTCCAGACATGGCGGAGATTCCGAACGGGAGCAGACCTTGAATCAGCTTCTTGCGGAGATGGATGGCTTTGATACATCAAAGGGTATTGTAATCCTTGCAGCAACGAATCGCCCGGAGGTACTTGATAAGGCACTTCTTCGTCCGGGTCGATTTGACCGCAGAGTTATCGTAGAGAAGCCGGATCTGAAGGGAAGAATCGATACACTGAAGGTTCATTCCAAGAATGTCAAGATGGATGAAACCGTTGATCTTCATGAACTGGCACTTGCAACTTCAGGTGCAGTTGGTGCGGATCTTGCAAATATCATAAATGAGGGAGCACTGGCAGCCGTTCGAGATGGCAGAAGCCTGGTTTCTCAACAGGATCTGATCGGCGCGGTAGAGGTTGTATTTGCCGGCAAAGAGAAAAAGGATCGTCTGCTCAGTAAAGAAGAAAAACAGATCGTTGCTTATCATGAAGTCGGACATGCATTACTTGCTGCAATTCAGAAACACACTGAGCCAATCCAGAGGATTACAATCGTTCCAAGAACAATGGGATCTCTGGGTTATGTATGGCAGGTTCCGGAAGAAGAAAAATATCTGGAATCCAAGAAAGAGCTGGAAGCAGAGCTTATAACCCTGCTTGGCGGACGTGCAGCGGAAGAATTGAAATTCGACTCGGTGACAACAGGAGCATCAAATGATATCGAGAAGGCGACCAAGACAGCCAGAGCCATGATAACCATGTATGGTATGTCAGACAAATTCGGTATGGTGCAGCTTGAATCGATAGAAGGGCAGTATCTGGACAGAAATCTTGCCCTTCAGTGTTCGGATGAGACCGCTACCAAGATCGATAAAGAGATCCGTGATATGCTGCGAGATTCCTATAATAAAGCAAAAAGACTTTTGTCTGCTCATATGGCAGCCCTGGATTCCATCGCCAGCTTCCTTATAGAACATGAAACGATCACCGGCAAAGAATTCATGTCGATTCTTGCTCAGGTGGAACCACAGAGATAGGTGCAATACCGCACATGGACGGTTATATCACACAACTATTATTCCGCAAGACGCTTGCGCTCTATTTCCACGCAGCGGTGCTAAGTTCTCCGCCTGTGGCGGTTCACTAAGAACCGGCGTGGAAAAAGGCTTGCTACATAACAGTGTGTAATATAACCATCCATGTGCGGTATTTTTGATATTCCCTAAAAACATATACCACCGCATAGTTGCAATATGTTGTGGTAGTTTTAAAAATGCCGTTTTTGGCGTGGCATGTAATACACTGTTATGAAGCAAGCCTTTCCGAGCGTCGGTACTTAAGTTGCGTATTTTGCAACTTTATGTACCGTTACGTCGAGGAATAGAGCGCAAGCGCCTTGCGGAATAATAGTTGTATTACATGCCACGCCAAAAACGGCATTACTAAAATTAAAATTGAAGTTGGTCGAGGTTTTTGCCGTAGGCAGGGAGGAAGTCGGACAGGAAATGGGTAACCTCCGGAAGGTCGGCAGCAAGCTTGTCGACAGCAGCCTTTGTGGATTCGTAGGCACTGGAAAATTCCGGATTGCCGACAGAAGTTTCTTCCATACATTTGATAAGAGCGGACAGCTTATCCGCAGCCTTTACAAGCTTCCAGATATATTCATCCCCGGACTGACGAAAGAAGAGCGGTTCATACTGTGGCTTCATCTCATCCGGCAGTTTGTTTAACAGCTTATAGCAGGCTGTTTTCTCGATCATTTTAAATGATTCCTTGATGTCATCATTATAATACTTGACCGGAGTCGGCATATCACCGGTTATGATCTCTGAAGCGTCATGGTATAGCCCGATCAGAGCAGCCCGTTCCGCATTCAGATCCTTTTCGTAGTAAGTATTGCCGATCACGGCAAGGGCATGAGCGATAATACTGACTTCCAGACTGTGTTCACACAGATTTTCTTCCCTTGTATTCCGCATCAACGCCCAGCGGTCGATGTATTTCATTCTCGAAATCATAGCAAAAAAATTATATTCCATCTTTCAATCTCCTTGTTGTATGTATGCAGATATTTGCAAAGATATATACCCGCTACACCTTGTTTGAACTAAAAACCGCCCACAGTCTGGAATATTGCATACTGTTATGCAGCAAGCCTTTCCGAGCGTCGGTACTTAAGCTGCGTCTTTTGCAGCTTTATGTACCGCTACGTTGAGGAACAGAGCGAAAGCGTCTTGCGGAATAATAGCTATGCAATATGACAGACCTAGACCTCTGGTGGCTTTTTCGTTCTAATACAACTGGGTAAATATCTGCATACAGATTATCTTATTCCTTGTGGAAAAATTCGTACACCATTTCGGCAGCATTCCGGTTCATGGATGACACCTGCATCAGTTCATCGACGGATGCCTCCCGGATCTTTGCGATATCCTTGAAATAGCCCATCAGATCCTTTCGTCTGGCAGGGCCGATGCCCGGTATATCCTCAAGGATCGAATGTACCTGAGATTTGCTTCTGAGGCTTCTGTGATATTCGATGGCAAAACGGTGGGCTTCATCCTGCAAACGGGTGACCATGTCAAATGCCTGAGTATTTTTCGGAAATTCCACTTCTTTATTGTTAAAATACAGACCTCTGGTTCTGTGGTAGTCATCCTTTACCATGCCGCAGACCGGAATGTTCAGATGCAGCTCGTTAAGAACCTCCAGAGCAATGTTGACCTGTCCCTTACCACCATCCATCATAAGGATGTCAGGATAGACCTTAAAACGTTCATCGGTAAATCGTCTTGTCAGAACTTCACGCATACTGGCGTAGTCATCCGGTCCGTCGATCGTTCTTAATTTGAATTTGCGGTATTCATTTGGCCTGGCTTTTCCATTTTCAAAGACCACCATCGAAGCAACCGAATGGTAGCCGCTGATGTGCGAGATATCGAAGGCTTCCAGCCGTTTGGCCGACGGAACTCCGATCAGCTCCGCCAGTTCCTTTGCTGCGCCTTCTGTTCGTGCCTGCTCCCGTTTCAGCTTTTCTGTATCCTGTGTCAGAACAAGAAAGGCATTGTCACGCGCAAGCTTTAACAGCTGGGCTTTGTCACCTTTTTGAGGGGTGAGGATGTGTACAAGATTCCCACGCCGCTCGCTTAAGTATTGTTCGATCAGCTCCTGCTCATTTACTTCATGCTCCAGAATGATCTCCTTAGGGAGAAATGGAGTAGAAGCGTAATACTGCTTTAAAAATGCAGCCATAATATCTCCATAAGATTCCGACTGCACACCGGTCATATGGAAATGCTCTCTGCCGATCATCTTGCCGTTACGGATGAAGAAGACAGAGATAACGCCCTCGTTCATGTTGTTGGCAGCCATCGCGATCACGTCACGGTCATCGGTTGTTGTGTTGTCAACACGCTGTTTTGATGCGATATGCTTAATGCTTTCGATCAGATCACGAACCTCTGCCGCCTGTTCAAATTCCATGTCGGCTGCAAGCTGTTTCATCTTTTCTTCCAGCTCCTTTACCGTCTGCCGGTGATGTCCGGTCAGAAAATGAATTGCCTGTTCCACCTGCCTGCCGTAGTCCTCTTTTGAGATGTATCCCTGACAGGGAGCCTTGCATTGCCCAATGTGGTAATACAGACATGGACGATCCAACCCTGTTTCCTGCGGTAGCTTTTTGTTGCAGCTACGCAGATGATACAGCTTCTTTAACAGATCAATGGTATCCTTGACGGCACCTGCATTAGTATAAGGACCAAAATATCTGGCATGATCCTGGTGCATCTGATGCGAGAACAGAATACGAGGAAAATCCTCGTTGACTGTGATCTTGATGTATGGGTAGCTTTTGTCATCCGTAAGCATGGTATTATAGTGCGGACGGTGTTCCTTGATCAGGTTGCATTCCAGCACCAGCGCTTCAATTTCGGATTCGCAGATGATATATTCAAACCACGCGATGTGGCTGACCATTTTTTCGATTTTAGGTGAGCGTTTATATCCTGCCTGAAAATACTGGTGTACCCGGTTATACAGATCAATGGCTTTGCCGACATAGATGATTTCATCGGTCTTATTATGCATCAGATAGACACCCGGTGTATGAGGCAGTTTTTTTAATTCTTCTTCAAAATTAAACATACTTTGAATTAATTTCCTTTCCGCTGTTTATTCTAAAAATAACAGGTTCACACATAAAAATCAGTATAACACAAGATACAGAAAACAGGTGGCTTTTTTCCTGAAAAAATGAATTGATGAATTGACGATAAATAGGTTGTAGAATATAATGAAACAAGAACTGAAACTAGGGAAAACAGGAGGAGAAGATGGTTTACAGTATAACAGTATCCAAACTCATAGAGAAAATGAATCTGAAGAATTATACACCGGAGATCGATACCGATAAGGTGCTGATCCAGGATCCGGGTATGAACCGCCCGGCGGTACAGTTTGGAGGATTCTTTGAACATTTCGATGCAGGACGTATCCAGATATGCGGAAATGTAGAACATGCCTATATCGCAGCAATGCATACAGAGGAAGAAAATATCAAGATCATAAATGAATTTTTTTCGTATAAACCGCCATGTCTGATATTCTGCCGGGATCTCGAACCGTATGAATTTATTATAGAAGCAGGAAAGAAGCATGGAGTGCCTGTCCTTACATCCAGTGCAGTTACATCTGCATTTGTACATGAGGTAGACCGTTGGCTCCATGTAGAATTGGCACCAAGAATATCCGTACATGCCGTACTGGTCGATGTATACGGCGAAGGTGTTCTGATCATGGGCGAGAGTGGCATCGGTAAATCAGAGGCTGCTCTGGAACTGATCAAGAGAGGGCACCGTCTGGTTGCGGATGATGTGGTAGAGATCAAGAAGGTCAGTGATGCTACTCTGGTTGGACGTGCACCGGATATCACCAGACACTTTATCGAGCTTCGTGGTATCGGAATCATTGACGTAAAATCCCTGTTTGGTGTAGAATGTGTAAAGCTGGATCAGAATATCGATCTGGTTATCAATCTGGAAGAGTGGAGCAAGGATACGGAGTATGATCGTCTGGGACTGGAAGACCAGTATACGGAATTCCTTGGAAATAAAGTCGTAAGTCATAATATTCCGATCCGACCGGGCAGAAATATCGCGATCATCGTTGAATCTGCAGCGGTTAACCATAGACAGAAGAAGATGGGATATAATGCGGCACAGGAATTATATAACAGAGTGACACAGAATATCATGAAGGGCAATGCAAATAAGGAGGAGTAGTAGAAAATGGCAAACTATGTATTTGGAGTAGATATCGGAGGAACAACCGTAAAGATCGGTCTGTTTACAACACAGGGTGAGATGGTTGAGAAATGGGAGATCACAACAAGAACAGATGAAGGTGGAAAATATATCTTAAGCGATATCGCAGCATCTGTTGAAGATAAACTGGCAGAGAAAAAGATCGAGAAGTCGGATGTAGCAGGTGTTGGAATGGGTGTTCCGGGTCCGGTAAAGGCAGACGGAACTGTTATCAAATGTGTAAACCTTGGATGGGGAATCTTCAATGTAGAAGAAGAACTCAGCAAATTATTAGAGCTTCCTGTGAAAGCCGGAAATGATGCAAACATGGCAGCCCTCGGCGAGATGTGGCAGGGTGGCGGAAAAGGCCACAAGGATATCGTTATGGTAACACTCGGAACCGGTGTCGGCGGCGGTATTATTTTAAATGGAAAGATGCTCGCAGGAACCAATGGCGCAGGCGGGGAGATCGGGCATATCTGTGTAAATGACGATGAGACAGAAGTCTGCGGATGCGGCAACAAGGGCTGTCTTGAGCAGTACACATCAGCAACCGGTATCGTTCGTATGGCAAAGATCATTTTAAATACAACGGACAAGCCATCCAAGCTTCGTCAGATCCAGTATATCTCAGCGAAAGAGATATTTGACGCAGCAAAAGAAGGTGATGAAGTTGCGGCAACACTGGTAGAAAATCATGGAAAGGTTCTTGGAAAAGCACTTGCCCAGATCGCATGTGTAGTAGATCCTGAAATCTTCGTAATCGGTGGTGGCGTATCCAGAGCAGGAGATATCCTTATCAATACAACCGCTAAATATTTTGCACAATATGCTTTCCATGCATGCAGACAGACCAAGTTTGCACTTGCTACACTTGGTAACGATGCGGGTATGTATGGTGGTGCGTGCAGTATACTGAATCAGTAAAATGTATTAAGTAAACTATGTGTAAATTACATAAATTGGATTGAAACACCCTGGAATTTCTATACATTTTTAATATTGAATTCTAAAAGCCTTTAATGTATGATATTGTGTGGTAGCGTTCGAGATTTTGAGAAATCAACCGAAACAGCATGCAAAATCTTATATTAAGGGCTTTGTTTTGTCGATCAGGATTGTAAGATCCCTGAGAGTTCAGAATAAAAACAGGTCAGGAGTTTGTAAGTATATGACATCGTTTTATGAGAGAGCAACAGCGATCACAGGAGAAAAAAGAATAAAAACAAAAGAGCCTTTGAACCGATATACAACCTTTCGGATAGGCGGGGAAGCAGATTTTATGGCAGAGCCGGAAAAACCGGAACAGATCGCAGAGCTTGTAGATCTCTGTAAAGAAGAAAAGATTCCGTTCTTCATTATGGGAAACGGAAGCAACTTACTGGTATCGGATAACGGATATCGAGGAATGATCATTCATATAGCAGAGGGAATGTCTCGGATCACGGTGGATGGAACAAAGATCATCGCTCAGGCCGGAGCATCTTTGATCAAAGCAGCAGTAACGGCAAAACAGCATGAACTGACCGGAATGGAATTCGCATCAGGAATACCGGGAAGTGTTGGAGGCGCTGTTTATATGAATGCCGGAGCATATGGAGGAGAGATGAAGCATATTATTTCATCCGTAAAAGTGCTGGATCAAAAAGGACAGATTTATGATATTTCAGGTTCGGATATGGAATTTGGTTATCGTCACAGTAAGGCTGAGAAGGATGGTCTTGTCGTATTGGAAGCTGAATTTGAGCTTCAGACAGGAGATGCAGCTCAGATAGATGCAGAGATGAAGCGACTGGCAGAATCCAGAATTTCAAAGCAGCCACTTGAATATCCGTCAGCAGGTTCGACCTTTAAGAGGCCGGAGGGATATTTTGCAGGGAAACTGATCATGGATGCGGGACTTCGCGGTTATACTGTAGGAGGAGCCCAGGTATCAGAGAAACATTGTGGTTTTGTGGTGAACAAAGGCGGCGCAACGGCGGCTGATGTCATGCAGTTGGTGAACGATGTAAAGAAAACAGTAAAAGACAGTTCCGGTGTGGATCTGGAGCTTGAGATAAAGACACTGGGGGCATTCTAGGATGAGATTTGTAATTGTAACAGGAATGAGCGGTGCAGGAAAAACAACAGCGATGAAAACGCTGGAAGATGCAGGATATTTCTGCGTAGATAATCTTCCTATCCAGCTTATCAAACGTTTTGCGGAAATTGCATACGATGAACAGATTCAGGTAGATAATGTGGCGATCAGTGTGGACATTCGAAGCGGAAGAGCGTTAAGCCAGTTGAATGCCTGTCTGAATGATATGAAAGAAAATGGGTATCAGTATGAGATCCTCTTTATGGAGTGCTCAGATGAGAAACTGGTAAAACGATTTAAAGAAACAAGAAGAAATCATCCGTTATCTGCTAAGAATGGAAGAATTATAGATGGTATCAAGAAAGAGAGAGAATTGATCAGCTTTATCAAGGATGAAGCGGATTATATTATAGATACAACGAATCTTCTGGTAAGGGAATTTAAATCTGAACTGGATAAAATATTTGTCCAGAATATGGAATATGGGAATTTTATCATTACCATCATGTCATTTGGCTTCAAATACGGAATCCCGAGAGACTCCGATATTGTGCAGGATGTGAGATTCCTGCCGAATCCTTATTATGATGAAGAGTTACGTCCGCTTACCGGAAATGATAAAGTGATTCAGGATTATGTCATGAACTGTGAGGAAGGACCGGAATTTCTGGACAAATTCATTGATCTGGTGCAGTTTCTGATCCCAAATTATATTAAAGAGGGAAAAAATCAGCTTGTTATCTCGATCGGATGTACCGGTGGCAAACATCGTTCCGTTACGATCGCGAATGAAGTATATAACCGTCTGCAGAAATCCACATACACTGTGAGAATATATCACCGTGATATCGGAAAAGATGCAGTTGTAAAGAAATTGTAGAAAAGGAGTGAGGCATATGTCCTTTTCCTCGGAAGTAAAAGCAGAGCTCGCAAAGAATATCAGCAACGCAAGACATTGCAGAATTGCAGAACTTTCAGGAATGACGTCCATGGTGGCAGATGTATGGTACAGAAATGGTTCACTCTTTAAGTTATGTATAACAACAGAACGAAGTATTATTGCAAAGACAATGGCATCCCTGATAAAGGTGTTGTTTGACATCCGTATGGAATGTTCGGTGAAAAGAACAGGTAGTAACAGCCGAATCTATCGGATGGTACTGGATCGGCCGGACGAGATCGAACGGATGCTGCAGACTTTGAAGCTTTCCCCGGATTTTAGGATTTCACAGAAGGGTGTGACAAAAGTAAGCTGTCAGGATATGACAGTGAATCGAATGGTAGTACAGCAACAGTGCTGTAAGCGGGCATTTATCAAAGGTGTATTTATGACATCGGGATCCGTCAGTGATCCTAAAAAAGGGTATCATCTGGAGATTGTCTGTGATAATGAAGACCGGGCGGGAATGATTGAGAAGATTATGGCGGAGCTTGATATCGAGAGTCGTATTATTGCCAGAAAGAAATACAGTGTCTGTTATATAAAAGACGGAACCATGATCGTTGATGTGTTAAATATCATGGGCGCTCACATTTCTCTAATGAATATGGAAAATGTGAGAATATTGAAAGATATCAGTAATAATGTTAATCGCAGGGTAAATTGTGAAGCCGCGAATCTGAACAAAACAGTCAGTGCTGCGGTCCGTCAGATTCAGGATATAAATTATGTGATAGAGACAAGAGGCATCACATATCTCCCGGATAATCTGAGAGAACTGGCGGAACTTCGTCTGGAAGAACCGGATGCATCCCTGAAAGAATTAGGCGAGATGATGAATCCTCCCATTGGAAAATCGGGAGTCAATCATAGATTAAGAAAAATAAGTGAAATAGCAGATGACCTAAGACAAAAGTCGTATGTGTAGGAGGAAAAAATGTTAGAAAAAACAGTTAAGGTAGCTATGACCGAAGGAACCGAAGAAAGACCGGTAGCAGTTCTTGTACAGATCGCAAGCCAGTATGAGAGTCAGATCCATCTGGTATCGGATGACAAGAAGATCAATGCAAAGAGCATTATGGGAATGATGAGCATGGGATTTACGGAAGGACAGGAGATCACGATTATCGCAGATGGCAAAGATGCGGAAGCCGCAGTAAATGAGATCGCGGATTACCTGACAGCAAATGCATAAATTCTTCCGGCAATTAATTGGTGTTTTTATTGCACGCTTTGTTTGAATGTGATAAAATCAATTTATTAATGGACATGTGTCATCGGAGGAAGCAGATATGGGATTTTTTGATGGGATTTTTAAGAAAATACCTTTCGTATCCAGATTTTCTAAAAAGAAAGCACCGGTCAATAACGTAGAGTTACAGTATAATAAGGCGATGAACCTTATGGATAACGGAGATTCGGAAGAATCGGTTAAAATACTGGAGCAGGTTTCAGACATTGGTATAATGGATACCCAGTATAAATCATATGGGGATGACGCCCTGCTTGCACTGGCAGAGTTTTATGAAAAGGGTGTTTATCGTAATGCAAAGACAAATGTAGATATGAACAAATCTACAAAATACTACGAGAAGTATGTAAATCAGAACCGTGACGGAGATGTTATTTACAAACTTGCCAAGATGATGCTGGAGATTCAGAATTTCTCAAAAGCGATCAAGTATTTTGAAATAGCCGCAACCGATTATGGCATCAAGGCAGCATATATGAGCCTTGGTTCTATTTATGAGAGCGGACTGAACCGAATCGATGAATATGGAAATAAGAGTGATTTTGTAGTTCCTGCTGATCTGGAAAAGGCAATGCAGTGGTATAAGAAGCTTGCAGATGCAGGCGATGCAAAGGCAAAGGCTTCATATGAACGTGTACTATATGCGAGCACACATGAGGATAGCCTGGAATTTGAAGAAAAAGATAAGCTGTACACAGAGATTTCCCAGAGAAGAAAAGAAAAGGGAAAAGAGCCGAGATATAAGGTGATCGAGGCCTCCAGACTTCAGTATCAGTATTCCTATGTACATAATCAGGTGGAAGGTTATATTCACAAGCTTCCGAAAGACTGGGTGAAGACCATCAATGAGTCAACAGGCGAAGAATATTATGCACCGAGTCTCACATATAAAGATTTTGCGATTTATGTTTATTATGACAGTATACCGAAGGATTCCAAAAAGACACTTGAGAATTATCTGAGATATTGTAATGATGCATTTGATGAAGACTTACAGTTGAAAGCATATATTACAGAGTATGCGGACGGAATCTGTACGACATACTATCATAAAGATATGGAAAAGGGTATTGTTTCATTTGCATTCTATCAGGGCAGACGACTTGCATGTATGCGTTTTGTTTGCGCAACGATGGAGATCATTGAACAGTACGAAGAGATTATATTTGAGGTTGCCAATTCATTTGCATTTGTAGATCCTACCCTTGTAAGTGAGGAAAGTGCAAACCGCAGAGATATGCAGTATTATAACGAAGCAATCTACTGCTATTATCTGGAAGATTATGAAGGCGCAATGAAGGCTGCAAAGCAGGCTTTGAAGTTTGGCAGTATCAAGGCAAGTTATCTGCTTGTAGAACTGTATTATGATGAAGACAGTCCATATCGTGATCTGGAAAAAACGATCAGTTATGCAAAGCAGTTATTTGAAGCAACCAAGGATCCTGAACTTGCATTTCTGATCGGAAATGTCTACGATCAGCAGATGAAGGATTACATGAAAGCATTGAACTGGTACGAGAACGCAGAGAGACTGGGGCACAAGAGAGTTGCATTCTATCTGGGACGTATTTATTACTATGGTCTGCTCCGTACCAAGAGAGACGGAAGAAAGGCTCTGGAATATTTTAAAAAGGCAAGAGCGAATGGTATACCGGAAGCAGAGGGCTATATTAAGGATCTGGAGGAACTGAAGGGTGAAGATCTTCAGACGGCCGTTGAGAAATGGGAAAGAGCGGTTCAGGCAGGAAGTGAATCCGCGGCAATTAAGATCGCAATGATGAAACAGCAGCAGATTTTCTATATAGCAACGCCGTACGAGATCGAAAAAGCATATCTGGAAGCACTTGGACTTGGAAGTGCCAGAGCAGGATATGAACTTGGACGTATCTATCAGCTTCAGGAGAAACAGGAAAATTATAAGGGCGAGATCAAGAGTATCAAGTATTTTGAGAAAGCCTTTAATGCGAACTTTGATGACTGGGATAAGGAAAACTTATTCAAGGTTATCAATTACAAGGTTGAAAAGGGTCTCGATAACGAAGAGGCTATCAAGCTATATATCGAAAATGCAAGTATGGGTTACGTTCCGGCTATTGAGAAGTTGTTTGAACTGGTTCCGTTTACGACACAGCAGATCTGGAGTCTGTATGATGCGCTGATCGAGCTTGCAGAGACCGGTGATGAGACTGCTATCGTAGCGATGAACAAACTGGAAATGCATTATGTGGATCTGATCATCCGTGAACCGGGTAAGGGACAGAAGATTGTGGAGAACAAGTTCTTCCGCCTGTGCGTTCCAAAAGAGTGCTCAGCAACGATCAATGATGAAGGCGGTACGATCAAGCTTGCCGATTCTGTTGTTGAATTTGCGGTAGCTGAGATGCCTGTCAATGCGACAGCAGAGCAGGATTATCTTAAGATCTATAAACTGATCGTATCAGAGTATCTGCCGGATGAGAATGCAGAAGTTATTATTGCGAACTCCAGAATGATCGGTTCGGCGATCAGAAGTTCAAAGGATAATATACATACATACAGTATTCTTTTGATCAGTTCAAAGAACCAGTATATCTTCAAGCTTAGTTCGAAGGATAGACGTGAGATGATGCAGTTCAAGGATGTATTGAATACGATTGCTAAATCTCTGGTTGAGACCGGCGAGATCTATAAGGCAACAGGTGAAAACAGAAAGAACATTGGTCTTGCATTCCTTCTTAAGGCAAATGAGAATGGATTCCTTTCGATAGGAAAAGATGCTTAATAGAATTTAGAACAGTATGTTTTAAAGCAGTATCTTGCCCGAAGAGTAATTCTTCGGGCAAGTGTCTGTTGAAGCAGTATGTAGAAATGGCAAATGCGTTTGTCGTAGAGGTGAGTACAAATGTTTAGAAATATCATGAACGATCTGGCAACATGGTATGAGATTGGAGAAAATAAAGCAGCACTCATTAGAGGAGGAAAGTTTGTAGGAAAGACGTGGGCAGCCCTTGATTTCGCTACAGGCTTTTTTGACGAACACATTCTTATCAATCTGGAGCAGTATCCGGATTTTTGCCAGTATATTTCAAAGGAGCGAAAGCCTGAGAAGCTTCATGCGAAATTAACGACCTCACTGGATAAATACGACTTTCAGGGCAAGCTATTGATTTTTGACAATGTACAGCTCAGTACGATGGCGGTACCAAATCTGGTAGAGTATGCAAAGGTAAGCAACGGTGTGCGAATCTGTATGCTTGCAACCGTTAACGGATCGTTACCGGGTGAAGCGGAATGTCAGGATGATCTCTTTGTATACGAGTTGATGCCGATGACTTTTGATGAATTCTTAAAAGCCGGAAAGGGGCGTAAACTCTGGAAATATATCGAGAACCAGAGACTGGAAGGATTGCCGGAAGAGGTACGCAAAAGCATAGATACAATGTTGGATGCATTTTTAGTGACCGGGGGAATGCCGGAAGCAGTAAATGCATATTACAAAAATGAAAATTTTGAAGAAGTTGAAGGTATTTTGCAAAAAACACTTGACAAAATGACCGAATATATAGTAAAAGTAACACCGAAGAAACTTTTAACAAAGGTTATGTTGATCTGGAACAGTATTCCTGTTCAGCTTACCAAAGAGAATAAAAAGTTTATGTACGGATATGTAGATCCCAAGGCGAGAGCCAGAGAGTACGAGTCGTCTGTTGACCATCTTGTACGGATCGGAGTTGTCCGTCAGGTATATCGTATAAGACACGGGATATTACCACTTGCCGAGCAGGTGGATGAGAAATCCTTTGAGATTTATCATTTGGATCACGGTCTTTTAAGAATTATGGCAGGCATTCATTATAATGATATAGATAAGACCAATATCGTTGATACGATGGATGGCATGATAGCCGAGCAGTATGCACTAGAAGAATTATATGCGAATAAGAATATTGGCAAGCTGTTCTTCTGGATATCATCTGCAACAGCAAAGGTTGATTTTGTGTATGAAGGTGATGGCGAGGTTGTACCGGTTGATGTACAGACAGAGCCACATACTAAGGCACAGAGTTCCAAGGTGTTCAAGCAGAGATATGACAATGCGACGTCTATCAGAATCTCAACAGATGATATGTATATGAATAACGGACTTTTGAATGTTCCGTTATACGGCATCTGGAATTTTTAACAAACGCCGAAATAGCTCAGTTGGTAGAGCAACGCATTCGTAATGCGTGGGTCGAGGGTTCGAGTCCCTTTTTCGGCTTTAAACCTTATACCCCGAAACCTAAGAGAAAGCAAGGGCTTCGGGGTATTTTTTATGCCTTAAAATGGTTTTAGGGGCAGAATTATGAAATTTCTCAGGTAACTGCTTCCTTGGGTGTTGGCAAAAAGGGCAAAATGAAATACAATAAAAACCGGACAATATTTAGAATGAAATCGGAGATGAAAAGTTTCATGAACATGAACTGGTATAAACATTTGAAAACGATCAACCATCATAAGTGGCTGGTTATGAAGAATTGCTTTCGGGTAGGCTTATATAAACAGGGACTGCTGCATGATCTGTCCAAATATTCATGGACGGAGTTCTCGGTAGGTGTAAAGTATTATCAGGGAGATCGCAGCCCGAACGATGCGGAACGTGAAGATAAAGGATATACAAGCGCATGGCTGCACCACAAGGGAAGAAACAAGCATCATCTGGAATATTGGGTAGATTACAGTATGGATCGCTCCGGTGCATTGGCAGGCTGTAAGATGCCGGAGAAGTATGTGGTCGAGATGTTCTGCGACCGGATCGCGGCAAGTAAGAATTATAATAAAGAGAAGTATAATGATTCCTATCCACTGGAATATTTCAGAAAAGGAAAAGCAAGAAGAAATCATCTGCTTCATCCGGAGACGGATGCGCTGCTTGAAAGTTTGCTTGTAATGTTGGCAGAAAAAGGAGAAGATTATACCTTTGACTACATACGGCGTGAAGTGCTGCATAATAAAAGACCGAAGAAAACGCAGAAATAAGATCGTTATCGGCAGTTACGTCAGATTGGAGAAAGTATATAAACGGAAGAGAGGCTGAAAAGCCGGAGGGATAAATATGGATTTTACACATTTACATGTGCATACGGAATATAGCTTGCTGGACGGCTCGGCGAAGATCAAGAGTCTGGTAAAGCGTGCGAAGGAACTGGGGTATGATTCGCTTGCGATCACCGATCACGGCGTTATGTATGGTGTTATTGATTTTTATGAGGCAGCAAGGGCAGAGGGGATCAAGCCGATCATAGGCTGCGAGATCTATGTCAGTCCGGGATCACGATTTGATCGTGAGAATACCAGAGGAGAGGAACGATACTATCATCTGGTTCTGCTGGCAGAGAACAATCAGGGATATAGGAACCTGTCAAAGATTGTATCCAGAGGATTTACCGAGGGATTTTACTATAAGCCAAGAGTAGACATGGAAGTGCTGGAACAGTACCACGAGGGTATTATCGCGCTTTCAGCCTGTCTGGCAGGCGAGGTTGCGGTTAACTTAAGAAAGAACAACTATGAGGCAGCCAAAGAGGCAGCACTCCGTCATTTGAAGATATTTGGAGAAAATAATTATTTCCTCGAGATGCAGGATCATGGACTGGCAGAGCAGGCGACGGTCAATGCGGGTGTTATGCGGTTATCCAAAGAGCTGGGTATTCCTATGGTCGTAACGAATGATTCTCACTATATCCTTGCGGAGGACTGGGAGGCGCACGATATCCTACTGTGTATCCAGACAAACCGGAAGGTGCATGAAGAAGATCGTATGCGCTACACAGGCGGACAGTATTACCTGAAATCCAAAGAAGAAATGTATAAGCTTTTTCCTTATGCGAAGGAAGCGCTTGCAAATACACAGAAGATTGCAGACCGTTGTAATGTAGAGATTGTATTTGGCGAGCAGAAAGTTCCGGAATTTGATGTGCCGGATGGACTGACAGCCGAGGAGTATCTGGAAAAACTCTGTATGGAGGGTATCAGGAAGCGTTATAATCCGGTAACACCGGAGTTGATGGAGCGCCTGACCTATGAGATCAATACGATCAAGAAAATGGGATATGTGGATTATTTCCTGATCGTATCAGACTTTATAAGATATGCGAAGGATCATGGGATTGCGGTTGGTCCAGGCCGTGGATCTGCAGCGGGCAGTATCGTAGCCTATTGTCTGGAGATTACGAATATTGACCCGATCCGTTACAATCTTCTGTTTGAACGATTCCTGAATCCGGAGCGAGTATCTATGCCTGATATCGATGTGGATTTCTGTTATGAGAGAAGACAGGAGGTTATCGATTATGTTGTCCGTAAATATGGAAAAGAAAAGGTAGTACAGATCGTAACCTTCCAGACGATGGCAGCACGAAATGTTATCCGCGATGTCGGTCGTGCACTGGATCTTCCGTATGCACTCTGTGATTCGGTAGCGAAGACAATTCCGATGGAGATCGGTATGAATATTGATACAGCTCTGAAGGTCAGCAAGGATCTGAAGGAGATGTATGAGGGAAATGCAGATGTCAAGCAGTTGATCGATATGGCAAGGAAGTTAGAGGGACTTCCGAGAAATACCGGTATGCATGCGGCCGGTGTCGTAATCGGCAGAGATTCTATCGATGAATATGTACCGCTTGCAAGAGGCGGTGATGATTCGATCATCACACAGTTTACAATGACTACGATCGAACGGTTAGGACTTCTGAAAATGGACTTCCTCGGACTTCGTACTCTGACCGTTATTCAGGATGCGGTGAAGTTCATAAAGCAGGAGACCGGTGTAGATATTGATATCGATCATATCGATTATGATGATAAGAAAGTATTTGAGTTAATTACTTCAGGAAAGACAGAAGGTATCTTCCAGCTTGAAAGTTCCGGTATGAAGAGCTTTATGAAGGAGCTAAAGCCTCAGAGCTTGGAAGATGTCATAGCAGGAATCTCCCTGTACCGTCCGGGTCCTATGGATTTTATTCCAAACTATATCAATGGTAAGGAACATCCGGAGAAGATCACCTATGATGTGCCGGAGCTTCAGGAGATCCTGGAACCGACCTATGGCTGTATCGTATATCAGGAGCAGGTTATGCAGATCGTTATGAAGCTTGCCGGATATACACTTGGACGAAGCGATCTAGTGCGCCGTGCTATGTCTAAGAAGAAAGCAGATGTCATGGCGAAGGAACGCCAGTATTTCGTATATGGAAATGAAGAATTAGGAGTGCCGGGCTGTATCGCCCGAGGTATCCCGGAGGCAACTGCAAATAAGATTTTCGATGATATGACGGATTTTGCAAAATATGCATTTAACAAATCCCATGCAGCAGCGTACGCAGTTGTTGCCTATCAGACTGCATTTTTAAAATGCTATTATCCGGTTGAATTCATGGCAGCGCTGATGTCATCGGTAAAGGATAACAGTTCCAAGGTTGCAGGCTATATCCAGTCCTGTCGCCAGATGGGAATCCGGATCCTGCCGCCGGATATCAATGAAGGCTATAGCGGGTTCTCAGCAGCTAAGGGTGCGATCCGGTATGGTATGTCAGGAATCAAGAGTGTCGGTAGTGCAGTCGTAGACCGCATTGTAGAAGAACGGGAGGAAAACGGTCCATATAAAGATATGAAGGACTTTCTGGTTCGTATGACACCGAAGGAGACAAATAAGAAGACTGTTGAGGCGTTGATCCTTGGCGGTGCATTTGACAGTTTTGGTGTGAAGAGGCGGCAGATGATGATGGCATACCCGATGATGATCGATGAAGTCTATAAAGAGCGGAAAAATTCATCTGCAGGACAGATGTCATTTGCAGAATTCTTTGGCGGTGAGTTTGCAGAAGCTGCAAAGACGAAATTCCCGGATGTAGAGGAATATGACGAGCAGGAGAAGCTGGCACTTGAGAAATCCGTACTGGGTATCTATATATCCGGCCACCCGCTTCTTGATTATGAGAAACTGATGAGTGAGAAAACGGCATTTTCATCGGTGGATTTCATGATCGATGAGGAAGAAGGACGTGCAAGAGTTCAGGATCAGAGTATCTGTATTCTTGGCGGTATGGTAGCAGATGTTACGATAAAAATGACGAAGAATAATCAGAATATGGCGTTTGTAACACTGGAGGATATGGTCGGACAAACGGAGATCATCGTATTCCCTAAGAAATATGAAGATTATCGTGAGAAGCTGACGGCAGATAATAAGATCTTCGTAAAGGGACGTGCAACGGTATCCGAGGAGGATGCGAAGCTGATCGCTGAGGAGATCCTGACCTTTGATGAGGTTGTGGCCGGAAATGATTTCAGCCGTTATAATAACAGCGGCAGAATGAAGCCACGCAGAGAAAATGCAGGAAAACCGGAATTTATAGAAGGTGATCTTCAGGTCTGGGTATGTTTTGACGATAGAAAAGAATATGATGAACTGGAGAAGGATTTCCTGTCGATTCTTGAAGAATATAAAGGAAACTGTCCGGTATACATATTCATAAAACAGGAAAAACAGTATAAGAATATGGGCAGAGGTTTTATGGTTGATGGCGCTTCCGGTATCGTTGACCGGTTGAAGCTGGAATATGGTGTCAGCCGTGTGACGGTTCGCCCGAACAAGAAGAAATAGCAGAGTTCCGGCGTGTATATATGGTGGCTGTGAATGATATTTAGAATAGATAAATGACAGGAGGATGCAGATATGGAGATCATTACTGCAAATTCAAATCCCAAGATAAAGAATATAAACAAGCTAAATAAAAATGCGTCATTTCGCAAAGAAGAACAGGTGTTTATAGTAGAAGGAATCCGTATGTTCCGGGAACTCCCGGTTGATCGTGTAAAGCAGGTATTTGTATCGGAAACGGCATATCAGAGATATGGAACCGAGCTTCCGGAAAAAGGGATCACGGAACAGGACAGACGACTGGTTGTTGTATCAGACAGCGTATTCCGATCGATGTCACAGACGAAGACACCGCAGGGACTTCTTGCTGTCGTTGAGAGATATCATTATACAATGGAAGATTTGATTTCTGTGATGGATAAACGCGAGAACGGAAATACTTTCTTAGTTCTGGAATCTATACAGGATCCGGGTAATCTCGGTACGATCGTGCGGACGGCAGAGGCTGCCGATGTTACAGGTATTATTATTGGAGGAGATTCCTGCGATATATACAATCCGAAAGTGGTACGATCCACAATGGGAACGATCTTCCGTGTGCCGTTTGTCTATGTGGATGATCCGGCGAAGGCGGTTGACCGGTTGAAAGAACATGGGATCGTTGTCTATGGGGCGCATTTGGATGGATGTGACCTGTATGCAGGGAAGCTTAAAAGAAACAATGCGTTTCTGATCGGAAATGAAGGAAACGGACTGACCGATGAGTTATCATCAAAGGCTGATCGTCTGCTCCGTATTCCGATGGCAGGACAGGTGGAATCATTAAATGCTGCAATATCGGCAACCCTTCTTGCGTATGAAGCATACAGACAACGCAGATGATCAGAAATATGTGATATTAAAAAGGAGCCGGGCTTATATAGTCCGGCTTTATTCTATTTATTCAATTAATTTGCCCTAACTCCCGATATAAGACAAAACAAGACAAAAAAAAGCAGCATATCTTCCGGTATAAAAGAATATATTTTATGGTATACATTCGAAGGGATATACCAGAAGGGAGAAAAAACATGGAAAAAACATTAAACAATAACCAGGTGATCGTAGCGGGGGAGATTGCATCAGACTTTACATTTAGTCATGAGATCTTCGGAGAAGGATTTTATATGGTGGATCTTGTCGTTGCCAGACTGAGTGATACCTATGACGTAATACCACTTATGGTGTCTGATCGGTTATTTGATGTAGAGAATTCCCATATCGGGGAAAAGGTGATGGCGAGAGGACAGTTTCGGTCTTATAACAAGCATGAAGAGACGAGAAACCGTCTGATCTTATCGGTATTTGTCAGGGAGATATCGGTACTGGATGAAGATGATGAGGAAGCAGAGAATAAGCCGAATCAGATCTATCTGGACGGTTATATATGCAAAGAACCGGTGTACCGTATGACACCACTGGGACGGGAGATCGCAGATATTCTTCTGGCAGTCAACCGGGCATATGGCAAGAGTGACTATATTCCTTGCATCTGCTGGGGCAGAAACGCAAGATTTGCGGGAAAACTGAAGGTGGGCGAGCATGTCGCTGTATGGGGCAGGATCCAGAGCCGGGAATACCAGAAACGGATCGGGAATGATCAGATCATCAGCAAGACTGCTTATGAGGTATCTGTCAGCAAAATGGAATGCCTGGAGTAGACCGGTAAAGGGACAGTAAAGCAATGAACAGACAGGGAAAAGAAGTCGTTACATATTGACAGAAACAGACAGGAATGATATAGTAATTTTATCTAATGGAAAAAAGAAAAATTCAGTAGAGGCGCGGTATTTATCAGTAAATATATAGATATATATGGAGGTAGATGATATGTGTTGAAAGGGGATACCGCCGAAGGAAGCAGTTATCCATAGAGCTGTAACCTGGTTGTGCAGCTAATAACTGTATGACTGTCATCGTCACAGATGGAGGGCTACTTTTTAAAGAAGTATATTATTTCTAAAGGTCGGCGCTCGTATGCCGACCTTTAGTACTGTATGGATACAGTAAAGAGAGTTCCCGACGATTTTATGTATTAGATTTTAAGGAGGAAAATTTCATGTCAATTTTTGAAGGATCAGGTGTAGCTTTAGTAACACCGTTTAAGGAGAATGGTGAGGTTGATTTCGATAAGATGAAAGAACTCGTTGAATTCCATATTGCAAATGGTACAGATGCCATTATAGTATGTGGAACAACAGGTGAAGCATCCACATTATCACATGAAGAACACCTTGCATGTATAAAAGCATGTGTAGAATATGTAGATCACAGAATCCCTGTTATCGCAGGCGCAGGTTCTAATTGTACAGGAACAGCCATTTATCTTTCTACAGAAGCAGAAAGCTATGGCGTAGATGGATTGTTGTTAGTAACACCATATTACAACAAGGCAACTCAGAACGGTCTGATCGCGCACTTTACAGCTATTGCAAATTCTGTAAAGGTTCCGATCATCTTATATAATGTACCATCCCGTACAGGATGTAACATTCAGCCGGAGACAGCGGTTACACTTGCAAAGACTGTGCCGAATATCGTAGGTATCAAGGAAGCATCCGGTAATATCGCACAGGTTGTTAAGCTGGCAAAGCTGGCAGACGGCTGTATTGATATTTATTCCGGTAACGATGATCAGGTAGTACCGCTTCTGTCATTAGGCGGAAAAGGTGTTATCTCAGTAACAGCAAATATCGCTCCGAGAGATGTACATGATATGGTTAAGAAGTTCATGGATGGCGATGTAAAGGAAAGTCTTGATATTCAGTTAAAGATGATCGATCTGTGTGAGTCACTGTTCTGTGAAGTAAATCCGATCCCTGTTAAGAAGGCAGTTGAGCTTATGGGCTTATGCGGCGGAACGATGAGAATGCCATTAACAGAGATGGAGCCGGCACATGTAGAGAAGTTAAAGGCTGCAATGACAGCATACGGCTTACTTTAAAAAAGAAACTACAGATGATCTGATAAAGAGCCATTCTGTATGATATAGACAAAGATGGACAGAAGGGATACAGGAATCTGTCTGCAGTATATAAAATCCCGCAGGCTCTGCGGGATTTTTGTTTACGCGGTTACGTAAGCCAAAGTTCATGCCGCATGAGAATCTGGCGGCTGCCGCGGATGAATGAGTAAAACACAGGATAAATGGAGGAAAAGAACATGGTTCGAATCATAATGCATGGATGTAACGGTAAGATGGGACAGGTGATCACAGGACTTGTAGCAGATGATCCAAATGCACAGATCGTTGCAGGTATTGATATAGCAGATAACAGAGATAACGGATATCCGGTATTTACAGATATTAAGAAGTGTGATGTGGCAGCAGATGTAATCGTTGATTTTGCAGCAGCAGCGGCAGTGGACGCACTTCTTGATTACAGCGTGGAGAAACAGATCCCGGTAGTTCTCTGTACAACCGGTTTAAGTGATGAACAGCTTGCAAGGGTAAAAGAGAGCAGTAAGAAGGTTGCGATCTTAAAGTCAGCCAATATGTCGCTTGGAATCAATACTCTTATGAAGCTGTTAAAGGATGCTGCAAATGTATTTGCACCGGCAGGCTATGATATCGAGATCGTTGAGAAGCATCATAACCAGAAGGTAGATGCACCATCCGGAACAGCGATAGCACTTGCGGATTCTATTAATGAAGCAAGAGGCGGAGAATATGAATATGTCTACGACAGAAGTCAGGTCAGAAAAAAGAGAGATAAGAAAGAGATTGGTATCTCAGCCGTTCGTGGCGGAACGATCGTTGGTGAACATGAGGTCATCTTTGCAGGAATTGACGAAGTGATCGAATTCAAGCATACTGCATATTCCAAGTCAGTATTTGCAAAGGGTGCGGTAGAAGCCGCAAAATTCCTGGCAGGAAAACCGGCAGGCATGTATGATATGGCAGATGTGATAGGATAGGAGAAACAATGAAACCAGAAAAGGTTGTATTATGTGCTAGTTCGAAGTACGAACAGAAATTTTATCTGAATGAGGAGTTTAAAGGACTTCCGGAAGAAATAAAAAAAGAATTAAAAATCATGTGTGTATTGTTTACAGAGGATGTAGGTGGTATACTGAGGCTTGAATTTGACCAGGAAGGAAGCCTGAATCTTGTAACAGAGGCATTTGATGAAGATCTGTTATATGATGAGATCGGATGCGAATTGAAGATCAAGCAGTTACAGAAGGACAAGCAGCAGCTGTTTTCCAGTCTGGAATTGTTTTATAAGGTGTTTTATCTGGAAGACTATTAGAGGTGAGAGATGCTATTTGCAATTGATGTAGGAAATACGAATATCACGATGGGATTGTTTGACGGGAAAAAGTTAGAGAAGACATTCCGTATGACGACAGGAATATCGAGAACTTCAGACGAATTTGGTGTGTTTTTGGGAGAGTTGCTCAGAATGAGAAATCTTCCGTTAGATGTGATCGATGAAGTTATCATTGCATCTGTAGTGCCGAATGTGATGCATTCCTTGACAAACGGAATAAGGAAATATTTCAAACTTGATCCTCTGATCGTAGAGCCGGGAGTAAAGACAGGTATTAATATTGCAATTCCAAATCCAAGGCAGCTCGGGGCAGACCGTATTGTAGATGCGGTAGCCGCGTATCATATGTATGGCGGGCCTGTGTTGGTGATCGATTTTGGAACAGCAACCACATATGATCTGGTAAATGGAGATGGTTCATTTATAGCAGGAGTAACATCGCCGGGTATCCGTCTGGGTGCAAATGCATTATGGAGCGGAACTGCGAAGCTGCCGGAAATCGAGATCAAAGTGCCGGATACGATACTCTGTAAGGATACGATCTCCAGTATGCAGGCAGGTGTATGCCTTGGGTATATCGGACAGACCGAATACATTGTAAAACGTATGCGGAAGGAATCCGGTTTTGATAATATGAAGGTTGTTGCGACCGGTGGACTCGGTAAGATGATCTATGAGAATACCGATTGCATCGATACTTATGATCCGGATCTGACCTTATATGGATTACGAATTATTATGGATAAACAAAAACAGGCATAGGAGTATTTATGGATTTTACGAATAAACTTGTTTTGGCGCCAATGGCTGGGGGATGTGACCAGCCATTTCGTTTGTTGGCAAAGGAACAGGGCTGCGATATTTTATATACGGAAATGATCAGTGCAAAGGGCTTGTACTATGATAATAAGAACACAGTTCCGCTGCTTGCGGTTTCGCCGGAAGAAGATCCGATCGGTGTGCAGTTATTTGGGTCAGACCCGGAGCTGCTTGCAGAGATGGCGAAGAAGATCGAAGATCGTGGATTTGCATTTGTCGATGTGAATATGGGTTGTCCGGTTCCGAAGATTGTGAATAACGGCGAGGGATCTGCGCTGATGAAGAATCCGCTGTTAATAGGAAAGATCGTGTCGGCAATGACAAAAGCATGTAAGCTTCCGGTTACCATTAAGATCCGAAGCGGCTTTGACAGTGAGCATATCAATGCACCCGAGGTTGCACATATAGCGGAGGAAAGCGGTGTGGCTGCCGTGGCTGTACATGGCAGGACCAGAGAGCAATATTATCATGGCCATGCGGACTGGGGAGTGATCGCAGACGTGAAAGCGGCAGTGAATATCCCTGTGATCGGAAATGGGGATATCCTGACACCCGAGGATGTGATTCGGATGAAAGAACAGACGAACTGTGATGCTTTTATGATAGGAAGAGGTGCACGAGGCAATCCATGGATCTTCCATGAATTAAAGACATACTTTGAGACAGGAGAGATTCCGCCAAGACCGGATAAGCAGCAGGTGAAGGAAACAATGCTCCGTCATGCCAGGCTGATGATCGATTTTAAAGGAGAGTTTACAGGGATTCATGAGATGCGGAAGCATGTTGCCTGGTATTCGGCAGGTATGTATGATTCTTCCAGACTCCGGAATCTGATCAATCAGGTAGAGAGCTATGATGAGATGGTGGAGCTGCTTGATGCATGGACGGATGGAATGCTGCTTTAAGTCATGTATGAATCCGCAGGTGTGTTTTTGGGGGCTGATTGGTTCTATATGTAAACAAATGACTCATTTCGTTTCTATTCGATACACTCAACTTATTTGTCAGCAGTCGCCCAAACTCGCCCTGATAGGCTCAAACATGGGCTTGGTGCTGACTGTTAGGGTGTATCTCATAACGAAACTATATGAACGTCCTTGGTTACATATAGAACCAGCCAGCCCCCCAAAAACACACCTGCGAATTCAGATACAGACTTGGTGTGTCAGACATTAGAAACAAATAGAGATGATTTTGAAATATATGCAGCTGGATGCGTGTGCGATTCAAAATTATTTCTATTTTTTTTAAGAAAAAATGCAGTTTTGATGCTAAAAATTAAGAATTTATCTTTGTGGAAGTGTCCAATGTGCCAAGTTGTTGCATAAATGTTAAGATGTTAAAATATGCAAAATGCACAATACACAATTATTAAAATTATATAAAAATACCATATTATTTTGGTAAAATATTTTGTAGCTACGACATAATTAATAAAAATGGCTGGTTTGCTTGACCTTTTGATTGTCAGGCATTATAATAACGATACAAACAAGAGTTAATCTTTTTGTAACAATTTCGAAACTGAAAAGAAATCAAGGAGAGAAAATTATGAAGAAATTTTCAAGCTCCAGCCAGATGTTTTCAGAAAATATTAAGAAATATCTGATGAGAGCAGGTATTGTTGTAGTATCCACTTCCCTCGGAGTTGCATCATTTGTCACTCTGGCTTCGGATGAATCACGAGTTCATTCAAAAGCAAAGCTGGTAGCTGTTTCACAGCTTGAATCTACAGCAATCGAAGATACGAAGGTTGAATATTCTAAGATAGAATACACAGATTTACAGAAGTCCATCAATGATGCCGATATGTTGGCAAAGGTTGAGAAGACAAGTAAAGAGACAGAAGCCGTTGCTCTTGCAGCAAAGGAAGATAAAGTTGATCTTCTTACAGTTGAAGACAGAACAGAAGCAACTGCTGAGGAACCAACAGAGGAAACAACAGAAGTTACAACTGAGGCAACAACCGCTGAGGCAACAACGACAGAAACGACTACAGAGGAGCCGGCATCTTCATCAGAAGAGATGGCACTCGCAAAGAAGAGCAAGAAAGCAAAGAAGACAACAGAGAGCGTAGGCGATGAGAAGCAGCAGCGTGGTATCGAAGCTACAGAAGCTACGGAAGAAGCTACAGCTGGTGCAATCTATGTAGAAGATGACAGCTATCAGCCGGGAACTTATCTTGGTACATTCACAACAACAGCTTACTGCGGATGTTCATACTGTTGTGGTAAGTCCGATGGAATTACAGCCAGCGGTACATATGCTACAGAAGGAAGAACAATTGCGGCACCAAGTAATTTTGCGTTTGGTACAGAACTTATCATTGATGGTCACACATATGTCGTAGAGGACAGAGGTGGTGCAATTCGTGGTAACAGAATCGATATTTTCTTCTCAAGCCATCAGGCAGCTTTAAACTACGGAAGAAGAACTGTTGACGTATATGTCAAATAATTCAGTATAGACAGAGTGGGACAGAACCCTTTGGGTTCTGTCCTTTTTGCGTAGCGAGTAGACCATGCCCTGCTCACTGTGTGGCAACGATAAAGCCCATGTGTAGTAACAGCCTTCTATGATCGGGAATGACTCATTTCGTTTCTATTCGACACACTCGCCTATTTGTCAGCAGTCGCCCTAACTCACCCTGTGGGTTCAGACAAGGGCTTGATGCTGACAGCTAGAGTGTATCTCATTACGAAACTACATGAATGTCATTCCCGATCATAGAAGATTGTTGCCACACATGGGTTTTATCTGTTATATATATCATGAATAAGTTCCTATATGACGACATAAGGCCTGACTGCCGAACTACTCATATAAAACACATGACTCATTTCGTTTCTATTCGATACACTCGCTTGTTTGTCAGCAGTCGCCCTAACTCACCCTGCGGGTTCAGACAAGGGCTTAGTGCTGACAGCTAGAGTGTATCTCATTACGAAACTGCATGAATGTCATTGCTTATTATATGAGTAGTTCGGCAGTCAGACTTGTGTCTGTTATATATAACAAGATCAGATTAATATGAACAAAATACCTGGTAATATTTGTAAGGATGGATAGTGGATTTTCATTGTGGGATCCGGAAGTTATTGGTATAATTGATTTAACTGCGAATAAGAAGGATTGTTTCGGTGAGCTCATGACATGAGGGGTGGGATTACCGGAACGGCTTTTGAGAAAAAGGAAGGAGAAGGTATGAGCAGACAAAGGGACAAATGGGTTACAAGGGTCATAGCATGGATGCTGTCATTTGCGATGACAGTAAGCCTTGTGGTGATTCCTTCGGACAGGACAGAGGCAGCGGAGGAGACGATTGCTCTGTCTTACAGTACGGGTCAGGTGACGGCAAGTGGAAATGTGGATAATCAGGTCAGCCTTGATCTTGGAAATGGCGGATACAGCGATCTGTCGGAGCTTAAGAGTGCGGGGCTTACCAAGCTTCGTGTCAGCTTCGAGGTATCATCAGCCAGCGGAACAGGAAATGTTGGCGGACAGGCGTTTGTAAACGCGAAAGGAACATGGAAGGGTGAATGGGTCAATGTGAATGCAGGCTCCGGCACTCAGACCGTAGAACTGGATCTGACACAGTTCTATAGCAAATCCGGTCAGTTATATAATTTTGGTTTTCAGTTTGAGAACGTAACAAGTATCACATACAAGATCACAGAGGCTGTACTGGTAAAATCCGGCAGCAGTTCAGGAAGTGAATCAGGTGGTGATTCCGGTTCTTCTGATTTTGGAACAGAGAGAGATTACTCATCAGGCGTAACAGCAACTGTGGCGAATCAGGGATCACCAAGTACTGACTGGTCAGGCTTTGAAATGACGATCAATAACAATACAGGGGTATCAATCTGCGACTGGATCGTAGTGCTGCAGGTACCATCCGGTACGGCTTCGGCATTTAAGTGTTGGAATGCAACCTTTGTGGCAGATGGTGATACGATCTATATGTATCCGATGAAGAGTGGTGCAAATGCAGTCCTTGCGGCAGGAACGATGAAGAAGGACATACCGGGTGGCGGTTTCTCGTCAAAATATATTGATGCATCCAGTATTCAGGTAAAAGCCGTTTATTATAACAAAGGAACCTCTTCTTCTGTGGATTATTCCAAGGGCGAGACAAATGATGATAATACAGGCGGCTCCGGTGGTTCCGGTGGAACCTCGTCCGGTGATACCACAACGAATAAAGATCTGGATGTAGAATTCAACTATGCAAAGGCATTGCAGGAAAGCCTGTATTTCTATGATGCAAATATGTGTGGCAATCTGGAAGGAACCTGCGCACTTTCCTGGCGTGGCAACTGCCATACTTACGATAAAAATGTAACATATACAAAGAACGGAAAGACCTACAATGTAGATGCTTCCGGCGGCTTCCATGATGCAGGCGATCATGTGAAATTCGGACTTCCACAGGGATATGCAGCATCCATGCTTGGAATGAGCTATTATCAGTTCAAGGATGCATTTGACGAGCTTGGTCAGAAGGAACATCTGAAGAAGATCACGGATTATTTCTGCGATTACTTTAAGCGGTGTACAGTGTACGAGGGAGATCAGGTTATCGCATTCTGTTATCAGGTAGGTGACGGCAATACAGATCATGGTGTATGGACAGCACCGGAAACTCAGACTTTAAATCGTCCGGCATTCTTTGCAGATGCGAGCAATCCGGCTACCGATGAAGTGAGTGTTGCGATCGCAGCACTGGCATTGAACTATATTAACTTTGGAAATGATGAGGATTTAAAGACAGCAAAGGATCTCTTTACATTTGTAAAGAATAATAATAAAGCATGTGCAACTGATGGGGCATCAACATTTTATGCATCAAGATCATATGGTGATGATTATGCATTTGCTGCAAGTACACTTGCAGCTGCTACAGGTGATACTTCTTATAATTCTATTTATAACGATTATAAAGATAATTCTGATAATGGCGTGAATCAGTATTGGGTATTGGACTGGGGAAATACCGGAGCACTGGCGTGTATGCTTCAGAAGGATACCGCAAAGCTCAAAAGCATTACAGAGGTCTGCACGAACAAGAGTAAGATCGATGGAGTATTTAACTGTGTCAGTGACTGGGGCTCCTGCAGATACAGTGCAGCAGAACAGTTTACCGGTCTTGTGTATGATAAGCTGACAGGAACAACGACTTACGCAAAATGGGCAACCAGTCAGATGAACTATATGTTAGGCGATAACCCGAATAAACGATGCTATATCGTAGGCTATAATGAGAACTCCAGTAAATATCCGCATCACAGAGCGGCATCCAGATCGACAGATTCAAAGATCATAAACAGTGATCATTATACGTTGCTTGGAGCATTGGTAGGCGGACCCGGGGCGGATGGAACTTATAAGGATGATCAGGGAGATTATTTCTGTAATGAAGTAGCACTTGATTATAATGCCGGACTGGTTGGTGCGGCAGCCGGACTTTATCTGGTACATAAGAATGATGAGACTGTATATTTATCCTATGCTAAGAAGAATACAACGAATTACAGTACAAAGACAGCATCTGCTACAGAGCTTGGTGCTGTAGGCGTGAAGACTTATTACGGAACCAATTCCGGTGGTGATACAGAGGAAGAAGTAAAGGCAACAGCCATCAAACTGGATAGCCTGATCGTTGAATTAACAGAAGGACTCGACATTACGATCCGCGCAACGGTTACTCCGAAGACTGCGGAACAGAAGGTGATATGGAAATCTGAAAACGAGAAGGTAGCGACCGTTTCGGAAACAGGAAAAGTAACTGCGGTCGGAGCAGGTGAGACAACTGTGACAGCTACAACGACAGATGGAACAAATCTCACAGCAAGCTGCAGGGTGACAGTAAAGGCAGCACCAAAGGCAGAATTTGTTACAGATCAGACAGCTTTAACCTGTGATCCTGTTATTTATGGATATGAAGCAGGATCGACAGCATCATTTGTATTAGAGAATGAGGGAAATGATACAGGATTTGTAACGATAGCGTTAGAAAAAGGCACAGACAGCCCATTTGAAATATCCGGCGATACATCGATAAAGGTTGCAGCGTCAGATAAGACAACAGTGGGTATCGCATTAAAGACAGGTAAGGATGCAGGTTCTTACAGTGACAATCTGTTGATAGAGGCAGATAATGGACAGTCCTTTCAGATCCCGGTATCTGCAACGGTTGAGAAATGTCCGGTAACGGGTATTACATTCCCGACAGCAGGAATGATCGTAACCGGTCAGACACTTTCTGAGTCGAAGTTATCTGGTGGAGATGAGACCTATGGAACATTTGCATGGGCAGATGCAGCAACGAAACCGGAACGAGGAACGTATCAGGGACAGGTGGTGTTGACCCTTCGTTCCGATGTGAAGAAGAATTATGCATTTGACCGGATTACAGGGTATGATGCGGCAGCAGGCACGATCACACAGAATGTGACCGTAATAGTCAGCAGAGCAGGACTTCCGGCTATCACGTTCCCGGAGGCTTCTGATCTGGTATATGGACAGACACTTTCAGATTCTGTGCTGACAGGTGGTTCTGAAGAGTACGGAACATTTGCGTGGAGCACCCCGGATGTGAAGATGGGTGAACAGGAAGTAGCAAATGGAACCAATCAGTATGAAGTTGTATTTACATGGAGTGATGCAAGCAAGAAGCAGTATCAGATCGAGGATACAGATGAGGATGCTGTATATAAGAAAATGGTTTCTGTAAAGGTACAGAAGGCAGAACAGACAGCGGTTCCGGATAGTGTGGCACTTCTTGCAAGAACAAAGGATACGATCCGGATCTCCGGTCAGGCTGGCGTCCGGTATTCAGTGGATGGAACAACGTGGAAGCAGGCAGCTTCAAATGGCGAAACAATTGAATTTACAGGTTTGCGAAGCTTTACAAAGTATACGGTTTCAGGCAGATATGCAGAAACTGCAACTGCATATGCAGGAAAAGCAGTGGAATTGCTTACGGTATATACACTTGTTCAGGATCCGTATACGATCGATATAGCAAAGATTGCGGACAAAGAATATCAGGATGCATTACGGACAGATGATGGCAGAACAACAGTCAGCTATACAGAACCGGTTCTTAGACTTACAGAGGATGGCAAAGACTATGTGATCACAGGAAAGAATAGGGAGCTTGTTATTAAGGCAGGTGGAGCAACAAAGATCACATTGGATCAGGCGGAGGTCGGAGCTATTGAGATCACCGAAAATGCTGGTGGTAAGACCGAGATCGTGAGAAAAGGAACGATAACGATCGCAGGTAATGTCGAGACAGACGGCGGACTTGTGATCAATGGTGACGGAACGCTTATGGTTTCCGGTAAGATATCTGCGACCGGTGACATAACGATCAAAGGCGGAAAGGTATCGGTTGATGGAGGAGTCTTAGCAGGCGGCACAGTTCTGATCCGGGATACAGAGCTTGTCGCAGGTACAGATGAGACAGGAACGGCGATCAAAGCAGATACTGTACGGATCGAGGATTCCAAGGTAACGGTCGGAGCGAATCAGGATACGAAGAATCCACCGATCAAATCAGACAATATTATTCTGGTCGGAGACAATACAGTAGCATCCTCTTCAGGTTCAAAGGATATCTTTTCGTCGAAACCAAAGGATGAAAATGGAGATGAGATCCCGGATACGATCCTGATCGAGAAGATCACGTTAAACAAGACCAGCGTGGTATTAAATATTGGTGATACAGAACGGATCGCAGTAGCGGCCGTTATACCGGCAAATGCAACACTGAAGACATTTGACTGGAAGAGCAGCAACGAGAAAGTGGCAAGTGTATCACAGACCGGTGAAGTGAAGGGAGTAAGTGCCGGAACTGCAGTTATTATGGTAACAGCGAAGGACGGAAGTGGTGTTACAGGCTCCTGCACCGTTACGGTAAAGAAGAAAGAAACTGTAACACCGACACCAACACCGAATCCGGAAAAGCCGACGACCGAGAAACCTACGATCGAAAAGCCGACGACCGAGAAACCAACAACCGAAGAACCAAAGAAGACGGTCAAACCGGCAAAGGTCAAGATCCAGGCAGCAACCAAAAAGATCGCTCCGGGCAAGAAACTGACCTTAAGGGCAACGGTTACACCTAAGAAAGCAACAAATAAGAAAGTAAAATGGACGATCCGTAAATCGGATAAGAAGTATGCTTCTATCAACAGCAAGGGTGTTCTGACAGTTAAGAAAGCTGCCAAGGGTAAGACGATCAAGGTAACCGCAACAGCAGTCGGTAACAGTAAGGTGAAAGCAACTTATACTGTTAAAGTCATGAAAAAGGCAGTTAAGAAGGTTACGATCACATCAAAGAAAAAGACTGTGAAGAAAGTAACGATCAAGAAGAAACAGTCCGTAACCTTAAAAGCAAATCTGACTCCGACAAAGGGAATCAGTAAAGAGGTGACCTGGACCTCCGGTAATCCGAAGATTGCAAAGGTAACAGCCAAGGGTAAGGTAACCGGAAAGAAGAAGGGAACGGTTAAGATCACGGCAAAAGCAAAGGACGGAAGCGGTAAGAAAGCAACCATTACCCTTAAAGTAAAATAATCTTTTTCATTTGTAACAGGTGGAAACAGACAATACGATGGCGGAAGAATGATCAGATCCTGTAAAATATAAAAAACAGATTTGATAGATGCTTCCGCCGTCTTGTGTTTTGAAAACGGGTATGCTATAATGTGGACGCTTGTAGGTTGATTTCAGTATGTCTGGATAAAAGCATCGGAAAAAGAAAGCCTGCTTAAGTCAAAAGAGTAAATAAAACAGAAGGAGAGTGCCATATGGAATTGATATACAGAAGTACAAGAAATGCAAATGAAACAGCGACCGCATCAGAAGCAATCTTAAAGGGTCTTGCAAATGAAGGAGGATTATTTGTTCCTGACAGTATTCCTGCTCTTGAAGTCAGCCTTACAGATCTGGCGCAGATGAACTATCAGCAGGTTGCTTATGAAGTAATGAAGCTGATGTTTACAGATTTTACAGAAGAAGAGTTAAAGCATTGTATCAATTCAGCATATGACAAGAAGTTTGATACACCGGAGATCGCACCACTCGTACATAAAGCAGGTGCATATTATCTGGAATTATTCCACGGCTCAACAATCGCATTTAAGGATATGGCATTATCCATTCTTCCTTATCTGCTTACAACATCCGCAAAGAAGAATCATGTAAAGAACGAGATCGTTATTCTGACAGCTACTTCCGGTGATACAGGAAAGGCAGCACTTGCAGGATTTGCAGATGTACCGGGAACAAAGATCATCGTATTTTATCCAAAGCATGGTGTAAGCCCGATCCAGGAGAAGCAGATGGTAACCCAGAAGGGTGAAAACACATTTGTCGTAGGAATTACAGGCAACTTCGATGACGCACAGACAGGTGTTAAGAAGATGTTCTCAGATGAGAAGCTTGCTTCATACATGGACGAGAAAGGATATCAGTTCTCATCCGCCAATTCAATCAATATCGGACGTCTGGTTCCGCAGATGGTTTATTATGTATATGCATATACAAGACTGGTTAAGGACGGAACAATCAAGGCTGGCGACAAGATCAATGTTGTTGTACCAACCGGTAACTTTGGAAATATCCTTGCAGCATATTATGCAAAAGAAATGGGACTTCCGATCGCGAAGTTCGTATGTGCATCAAATGACAACAAGGTATTATATGATTTCTTTACAACAGGTACTTATGACAGAAATCGTGAATTTATCTTAACAACATCACCATCTATGGATATCCTGATCTCAAGCAACTTAGAGAGACTGATCTACAAGATCGCAGGAAATGATGCAGAGAAGAATGCAGCACTGATGAAGCAGTTAAGCACAGAAGGTGTATATACGATCACAGATGAGATGAAAGCAAAGCTTGCTGAATTTGCGGGCGGTTATGCAACAGAAGCAGAAACCTCGGCAACGATCAAGAAAGTATATGAGTCGGATTCTTATATCATGGATACACATACAGCAGTAGCAGCAACCGTATATGACAAGTATGTAAAAGAAACAGGAGATAAGACTCCTACGGTTATCGCTTCTACAGCAAGCCCATACAAGTTTACAAGAAGTGTTATGGAATCTATCGACGAAGCTTATGCAGCAAAGAGTGACTTTGAATTAGTCGATGAGCTCTGCAAGTTATCCGGTGTAAAGGTTCCACAGGCGATTGAGGACATCCGTACAGCTCCTGTTCTTCACGACACAGTATGTGACAAAGAAGAAATGGAGAGCGTCGTAAAGAAGTTCTTAAACATCTAAAAACAGATGCCGGTCAGATATGACAGACAATACAGAAACAGAATAACTGACAGTTCATTAATACCATCCTGTCACTAAACAAAACTAGGAAAACACGCGCATGAAGGGCATTTTCCTATATGCGCGTTTTTTACATTGGAATGTTATATTGCACAGCTGTCAGCTTGTACGATGTAATTGCCCGACTTGTTTCGTTTCTATTCGACCTGCACGCCTATTTGTCAGCAGTCGCCCAAACTCACCCATACGGGTTCAAACATGGGCTTGATGCTGACAGCTAGTGCAGGTCTCATAACGAAACTACACAAATGTCGATGCTTATTACATCGTACAAGCTGACAACTGTGTAATATAACATTCGAAAATAAAAGAAAGAGGAAGATATGTACAGTTTAAAGACAAATTCAAGTTTTGACAGCGCGCATTTCCTTGCGGGCTATGAGGGTAAATGCAGAAATCTGCACGGACACCGCTGGACGGTTGAAGTTGAAGTCGGCGGCGAAAAGCTGATGCAGGACGGACAGACCAGAGGCATGGTTGTAGATTTTGGAGATCTGAAAAAGGATCTCAGAGAGAAAACAGAAGAGATGGATCATTGCCTGATCATGGAGAAAGGTACATTGAAGGAAAAGACGATGGAAGCACTGGCAGAAGAACAGTTCCGTATCATCGAGCTTCCGATGCGTCCGACAGCAGAGAATCTGGCAAAGTATTTTTATGAATATATGGCAGATAAGGGATATCGGGTGATTCGTACTACAGTTTATGAGACCCCGACCAATGCAGCGACGTATATGGCATAATAGCAGAAGAAAAACTATATAGTGTAAAATAATATAAGACAAAAAAGACTTAGAATAAATAACAGGCAAGATCAAGGATGTCATAATAGATAAATGACATCGAAGGATATCATATACAAAAAGTAAGAAGGAAATAGAAATGGCAAAATTTAAAGTAGCGGAACGATTTGTCAGCATCAACGGTGAATCCGTAAAAGCCGGAGAATTGGCAGTATTTATTCGTTTTACAGGCTGCAACCTGAATTGCAGTTACTGTGATACCAAATGGGCAAATGAAGCAGATGCCCCATACGAAGAACTGACGGATGAAGAAATCTATGACTATATCAAACGAACCGGAGTCAGAAACGTGACATTAACCGGTGGAGAACCATTGATCCAGAAGGATATCGATAAGCTGCTCCTGATGCTGGCGATGGATGAGGAGCTTCAGGTAGAAGTAGAGACAAACGGAAGTGTTGATATCGCAGAGTTTAAAGCACTGACAGACCGGGTAGCATTTACACTTGATTATAAGCTTCCGGGAAGCGGAATGGAAAGTAATATGTGCTTTTCAAATTATAACTACATTGATAAGAAGGATGCGGTAAAGTTCGTATCCGGCTCGATCAAGGATCTGGAAACAGCAAGAGACATTATTCATGAATGGGCATTGGATATTAAATCAAACGTCTATATCAGTCCGGTATACGGTAAGATCAATCCGGAGGATATCGTTGATTTTATGATCGAGAATGAAATGAATGGTGTAAAATTACAGTTACAGCTTCATAAATATATCTGGGATCCGGAGATGCGCGGAGTGTAAAACGGATGAAACCGCAGATATCGATATTAACATATTATTTGGGATAATAGATTAAGAGTAATAAGAGAATGGAGTAGAAATGGCAATTGATAAAGAAGCAATAAAGGAGCATATACGTGGAATCCTTGTAGCGCTTGGTGATGACCCTGACCGGGAAGGCTTAAAAGAGACACCGGACCGTGTTGCGCGAATGTATGAAGAAGTATTTGAGGGAATGAATTATACCAACGATGAGATTGCTGAGATGTTTGGCAAGACATTCAAAGAGGAAGATGCAGCACATACAAGTGATATGGTATTCGTAAAGGATATCGAGGTGTTTAGCTACTGCGAACATCATATGGCATTGATGTATGATATGAAGGTGTCAGTGGCATACATCCCACATGGCAGGGTCTTGGGACTCAGCAAGATCGCACGGATTGCAGACATGGTAGCGAAGCGGTTGCAGCTTCAGGAGCGGATCGGATCCGATATCGCATATGTGGTTGGAAAGGCAGCAGGCTCACCGGATGTAGCCGTACTGATCGAGGCAAATCATAGCTGCATGACAGCAAGGGGCATTAAGAAGCCGGGAACGAAGACCTATACAACGACGTTCCGTGGTGCATTTGAGAATGATGTGAATTTACAGAATAAAGTATTGATGATGAACCGATAGGAGGATATGAAAGATGCAGAATTTGAAGAACAGAGATGAAGCAGTTGTTGTATTCAGTGGTGGACAGGACAGTACGACCTGCTTGTTATGGGCACTTAAGAAGTATAAAAAAGTATACGCAGTATCATTTGACTATGGACAAAAGCATATAAAAGAATTAGAATGTGCAAAGAAGATTGCTGAAAAATTTGGAGTAGAGCATCATATTCTGGATATGAGTCTGTTGAATCAGCTTGCACCAAATTCATTGACAAGAAGTGAGATGAAGGTAGACGAGAATGCACCGGAGGTCGGTACACCGAATACATTTGTAGATGGAAGAAATATGGTATTTCTGACATTTGTAGCGATCTATGCGAAGCAGAAGGGCGTCAGCGACATTATAACCGGTGTCAGCCAGAGTGATTTCTCCGGCTATCCTGACTGCAGAGATATTTTCATCAAATCATTGAATACAACACTGAATCTTGCGATGGACTATGAATTCGATATCATCACACCATTGATGTGGATCGATAAGATGGAGACCTGGAAGCTGGCAGATGAACTCGGCGGACTCGATGTTATCAGAGATATGACCCTTACCTGTTATAATGGTATTCCGGGCGAAGGATGCGGTCACTGTCCATCCTGTAAGCTCAGAAAAAAGGGATATGATCTCTACATGGAATATAAAAAGAATCACAATGCATAAAGCATAAACCGGACGGGAACAGAGCAATCGGATAAATGCGTTCCTGTAAACAGTAATGAGGTATGATTATGAAAAAAATGCTGTTTATTGTAAATCCCAAAGCGGGACGAACAACTTTGAAGAATTGTCTTATAGATGTCATAGATATCTTTTGCAAGAAAGACTATGAAGTCAGAATTTATCTGACACAGGGAGTCGGTGATGCTGCCCGTGTCGTAAAAGAAGAAGGAGAGAACTACGATGTGATCGTATGTGCCGGAGGTGACGGAACTCTTGGTAATACGGTTACAGGATTTATGGAATGTGGACTGAATCGGCCGCTGGGGTATATCCCATGTGGCTCGACAAATGATTATGCCAGAAGCCTTGAGATTCCGAAGGAAGCAATCGAGGCAGCGGAACAGCTTGTCGCGGCCGCACCTTTTTCGGTAGATGTCGGAGAACTGAATAAGAATTATTTTGTCTATGTTGCGGCGTTTGGCATTTTTTCGGATACATCTTATGCAACCCCTCAGAATATGAAGAATATTTTAGGACATGCTGCATATGTATTACAGGGTATGAAGAGTCTTGTAAATGTTCCGACATATAATCTGAAGATTGAATTTAATAACCAGACATATACCGGTGAGTTCATGTTCGGTATGATATCGAATTCAGTATCGGTTGGTGGATATAAGAGTCTGACCAGCCATGGAGTTGAATTCGACGATGGCTTGTTCGAAGGAGTTCTGATCCGTAAGATCCAGAATTTTGCAGATCTCCAGAGAATCATCAATTCGCTGCTCCTTGGAAATACAAATGAGACGAATATGGTGGCATTCCGTACGAATCGTGTTGTGATCGAGAGCGAAGAGCCGATCGCATGGACCCTGGATGGTGAATATGGTGGAGAATATACCAGATCAGAGATATCGGTTCACAGACGGGCAATCGCTCTACTGGTATCACCGGAAGAAGAAAAAGAAGAAGTTAAGTAGTTCAAACTGAGTTGAAAGAAAGAGGTTTACAGTTATGGGTAAATATTTTGGAACAGATGGATTCAGAGGTGAAGCAAATAAGGATCTTACTGTACAGCACAGCTTCAAGGTCGGACGTTATCTTGGCTATTATTATGGCAAGAAGAATCCGGAAGGCAAGGCAAAGGTGGTTATCGGTAAGGATACCAGACGTTCAAGTTATATGTTTGAATATGCGCTGGTTGCAGGCTTAACGGCAAGTGGTGCAGATGTATATCTGATGCATGTAACACCGACACCGAGTGTTTCCTATATTGTCAGAACCGATGGTTTTGACTGTGGAATCATGATCTCGGCAAGCCATAATCCATACTATGATAATGGTATCAAGATCATCAATGGCATGGGTTACAAATTAGAGGCTGCGGTTGAAGAAGAGATTGAGCGTTATATCGATGGTGAGATTCCGGAGATTCCGCTGGCTACAAAAGAAAATATCGGATGCACGGTTGATTACTCCATGGGAAGAAATCGTTACATGGGATACCTGATGACGATCCCTACCCGATCCTTTAAGAATATGAGAGTTGGACTGGACTGCGCAAACGGTGCAGCCTATCAGGTTGCAAAGGCAGTATTTGATGCACTCGGAGCAAAGACCTATGTGATCAATAATGATCCGGATGGAACCAATATCAATACAAATTGTGGATCTACCCACATTGAGGGACTGCAGAAGTTCGTAGTAGAAAAAGGACTGGACGTAGGATTTGCTTATGACGGTGATGCAGATCGTTGTCTGTGCGTTGATGATAAGGGCGAGTTAGTAGACGGAGATAAGATCCTGTATGTCTGCGGACGTTATATGAAGGAACGCGGAGAACTGAATAAGAATACGATCGTAACAACGATCATGTCAAACCTTGGCTTATATAAAGCATTGGATAAGAAGGGAATCTCCTATGATAAGACAGCAGTCGGTGACAAATATGTATTTGAATCCATGATGGAGCATGGATATTCTATCGGCGGCGAACAGTCAGGACATATCATCTTCTCCAAATATGCAACGACCGGAGATGGTGTATTGACGTCTTTGAAGATCATGGAAGTTATTCTGGAACGCAAATGTAAATTATCAGAGTGTTTCAAGAGCCTGACAATCTTCCCGCAGCTTCTGGTAAATGTAAAGGTATCCAGTAAGGATGCGGTTATGAATGATCCGGATGTGCAGGCATTAAATCAGAAGATCGCAGAGGAGCTTGGTTCTGACGGAAGACTTCTTCTTCGCCAGAGCGGAACAGAACCGCTTATCCGTGTTATGGTAGAAGCAGAGAGTGATGAACTCTGCAACAAATATGTATATCAGATGGTAGATCTGATCAAAGAGAAAGGTTATGCAATATAGAGAAAATGGCTGTTAATTTCCGGAATAATTTTTCACATTCCAACATTGACAGAAAAACAGAAAACGTATAAATTCTTAGTGTGTTAAAAAATAAAATACGAGAGGCAAAACATGAACGAGAATATAAGATCCCATTATTTTGAGAATGATGACAAGATGCATGAAGAATGTGGTGTTTTCGGAATGTATGATTTTGACAACAATGATGTTGCAACCTCCATTTATTATGGATTGTTTGCATTGCAGCATCGAGGACAGGAGAGCTGTGGTATCGCAGTATCAGACACGGAAGGTCCCAAGGGGAAGGTAAGCTCCATGAAGGGCATGGGTCTGGTAAACGAGGTGTACACACCGGAATCCTTTGAGAAATTAAAAGGGAATATCGGTGTCGGACATGTCAGATATTCAACTGCCGGCGCGAGTACGATAGAAAATGCTCAGCCATTAGTCTTAAACTATGTAAAAGGTACACTTGGTCTTGCACACAACGGTAATCTGATCAATGCGCCGGAGCTTCGTAAGGAACTGGCACTTACGGGTGCGATCTTCCAGACGACGATCGACTCCGAGGTTATTGCTTATCATATCGCAAGAGAACGTGTGAACAGTGCAAGTGCCGAGGAAGCAGTTATGAAAGCACTCAGAAAAGTGAAGGGATCTTATTCACTTGTAGTAATGAGTCCAAGAAAGCTGATCGGAGCCAGAGATCCGTTTGGATTCCGCCCGCTCTGTATCGGAAAACGTGATAATGCCTATATTCTTGCATCGGAAAGCTGTGCCCTTGATACGATCGGTGCAGAATTTATCCGTGATGTAGAGCCCGGAGAGGTCGTAACGATCTCACCGGAGTATGGTATTCAGTCCTATAAGGATATGTGTCAGGAGAAGCATGCAAGATGTATCTTTGAATATATCTATTTTGCCCGTCCGGATTCCGTATTTGACGGAATGGGAATCTATGAATCCCGACTGATCGCGGGAAGATGTCTTGCAAAGGACAGTCCGGTAGATGCAGATATGGTTGTAGGTGTTCCGGAATCGGGAAATGCAGCAGCTCAGGGATATTCACTGGAATCCGGCATTCCATACGGAACGGCATTTGTCAAGAATGGCTATGTCGGCAGAACATTTATTAAGCCACAGCAGAGCCAGAGAGAGTCCAGTGTCCGCGTGAAGTTAAATGTATTAAAAGAAGCGGTAAAGGGCAAGCGTATCATCATGATCGATGATTCCATTGTCAGAGGTACAACTTCAGACCGTATCGTAGGAATGCTTCGCGAGGCTGGCGCAAAGGAAGTTCATGTAAGGATCAGTTCGCCTCCGTTCTTATATCCTTGTTATTTTGGAACGGATATCCCGGACAGAGAGCAGTTGATCGCATATAACCGTTCGGTTGATGAGATCTGCAAGATCATTGGCGCCGATTCCCTTGCTTATCTTCGCAAGGAGCGGCTGGTAGAGATCTCCGGTGGAAGACAGTACTGCCACGGCTGCTTTACAGGGGAATATCCGATGGAGCCACCAAAGGAAGATATCCGCGGAGAACATGAGAATTTCAAACGCGGTGAAGATTCAAAAGTAAAATAAAGAAATACAGGAGAGGTAAAAATGAGTACAGACAGATACACAAGCCCATTCTGCGAGAGATATGCAAGTAAAGAAATGCAGTATATTTTCTCTCCGGATAAGAAGTTTAAGACATGGAGAAAATTATGGATCGCCCTTGCAGAAACGGAGTATGAACTCGGCCTTTCTGAAAACGGCAAGCCGGTTATCTCACAGGAGCAGATCGATGAGTTAAAGGCACATGCAGAGGACATCAATTATGATGTAGCAAAAGAGCGTGAGAAGATGGTTCGTCATGATGTTATGAGCCATGTATATGCATACGGCGTTCAGTGCCCAAAGGCTGCCGGCATCATCCATCTGGGAGCAACAAGCTGCTATGTTGGTGATAACACAGATGTTATCGTTATGACAGAGGCTATGAAGCTTGTCAGAAAGAAATTATTAAATGTGATCAACGAACTGTCCAAGTTTGCTATGGAATATAAAGATCTGCCGACACTGGCATTTACCCATTTCCAGCCTGCACAGCCAACAACTGTTGGTAAGCGTGCAACCTTATGGCTTCAGGAACTGATGTTAGATCTGTCTGATCTGGATTACATGATCGGTCAGCAGAAGCTCCTTGGATGTAAGGGAACAACAGGAACGCAGGCAAGCTTCTTAGAGCTCTTTAACGGAGATCATGAGAAGGTTCGCCAGATCGATAAGAAGATCGCAGAGAAGATGGGATTTGAAGCATGCTATCCTGTATCAGGACAGACTTATTCCCGTAAGGTAGATTCCAGAGTCTTAAATGTACTTTCCGGTATTGCACAGAGTGCACATAAGTTCTCAAATGATATCCGTCTGTTACAGCACTTAAAAGAGATCGAGGAGCCATTTGAAAAGAACCAGATCGGTTCATCAGCAATGGCATATAAGAGAAATCCGATGAGAAGTGAGAGAATTGCATCTTTATCAAACTACGTTATGGCTGATGCATTAAATCCTGCATTTACAGCAGCAACACAGTGGTTTGAGAGAACGCTGGATGATTCCGCAAACAAGCGTGTATCTGTTCCGGAAGCATTCCTTGCAATTGACGGTATCTTAGACCTGTACCTGAATGTTGTAGATGGTCTGGTTGTATATGATAAGGTTATCTATCAGAGATTCATGAAGGAGATTCCGTTTATGGCAACTGAGAATATCATGATGGATGCTGTAAAACGTGGCGGCAATCGTCAGGAGCTGCATGAGCTTATCCGTGAATACTCCATGCAGGCAGGCGCAACTGTAAAGAAAGAGGGCAAGGAAAATAACCTTGTTGATCTGATCGCAGCAGATCCTGCATTCGGTATGACCAAGGAAGAGATCGAAGCCATCCTTGAGCCAAAGAACTTTGTCGGACGAGCACCGGAGCAGACCGAAGAATTCATCACAGAGGTTGTAAAGCCGGTACTTGATGCAAATAAAGACATACTTGGCATGACCGCTGAGATCAACGTATAAAAGTTAAATATCACATGACTTAATCAGGGATGCATATCCTACTGTAATGACGTGTTGTGGTTTCTATTCAGTGCACATACATGATTCGTAAATGCTCTTGTGCTAATTCGCTTTCGGCTCAAACAAGCACTCGCATTTACTGGTAATGTGCACTTCATAACGAAATCCTCACAATGTCATTACAAGGGGATATGCATCCCTGATTAAGTCATGTGATATTTTGTTATAGCGTTATAATCAATATAGCTCAGAAGTTCATTAACAGTTAAAGGTTTACTGTAAAGGTAGCCTATCTGTCATCCGATAATTGGTCCTTCACCTGTTTCTCCGGCATCCCTCTATGATGACATTGTGAGGATTTCGTCGTGCGATGCACATTACCAGTACATACGAGTGTATGTCTGAGCCCGAAGGGCGAGTTTACACAGGAGTATGTACGAATCAGGTATGTGCATCAAACAGAAACCGCAACACGTTATCATAGAGGGATGCCGGAGAAACAGGTGAAGGACCAATTATCGGATGACAGGAAAGCTACAGCAATTCCATCAACTTCATAGCGGCGATGCTCATGCCACGCCTGCGGTCACTGATGATGCACATGTTCCGCTTGGGGATGTGCTTCTTGAAATTTAACCGAAAGATCTCATCACGGTCAATATAGTCACCGGCAAAGTCAGCCACGATCGATCCGATTCCAAGGTTTCTCTTTGCAAACTGTGCGATCATATCACTGGTTGCAAGCTCGAATTCAGGGGTCAGCGTGACACCTTCATTTGCAAGAAACTGATCCACATAGGCTCTTGTGCTGGTGTCATTTTCCAGACAGATGATCGGAAGTTTTTGCAGATCCGGATAGTCGAGAACTTTACCTTTCAGGTCGTTAAATCTTGGACCGGCTATAAAGATATCTTCGATCTCCCGTGCGTTTCGAATCTCCATGTTCGGATTCTGTGGGAGAGGAGTTGTAACGATACCGAAGTCAATGTTATTTGCAAATAAGTGGTCGATCGTACTTGGGGTCGGAGCATTTGTTACATGTACCTTGATGCCAGGATAGAGCTGGTGGAAGCGTTCGAGATGCGGAAGCAGATAGAACTGGAGTGTCATATCACTGGCTCCGATCCGGATCTCGCCGGTTTCCAAGTGCATCAATCTGGCAAGCTGCTGTTCGCCCATGGAGATTGCCTCGTATCCTTCGGCTACATGTTTGTAGAGAAGTTCGCCTGCACCTGTCAGGGATACACCTTTTTTCGTCCGGATGAACAGGTTGATACCGATTGCCTGTTCTAAAGATTTGACCGCCTGACTGACAGCGGGCTGGGATACGCATAGCTCTTTAGCAGCAGCAGAGATGCTTGCTGTCTTTGCCACATAATAGAAGATCTTATAATATTCATAATTAATATTCATAGTCGAAACTCCCAGTTAATTTTATTACAGATAATTGTAAAAACGTTATTAAGGTCATGCATATGCATATATCGGGTACATGTATATCAAATGATGTATACACGATATCAAATATAGAAATGCAGTTATGCTAATTGTTGTATTTAAAGTGTAAACCGAACCTGTGTATTTGTAAAGAATAAATATAAGTACAACTTATGTTATATATAATTAATATCGATTTTACTTATAATACATACATGCTATAATATAAAAGTAATTGAGTTCAATTTCGGAAGATATTTCCGGGAAAATGCCATGAAAGCGAGGATAAAAATATGGTAAGAGCGGTTGTCGGAGCCAACTGGGGCGACGAAGGAAAAGGTAAAATAACAGATATGCTGGCGGAAACATCTGATATTATTGTCAGATTTCAGGGTGGTGCAAATGCAGGTCACACAATTGTAAATGACTATGGTAAATTTGCATTGCATACACTTCCGTCCGGTTGTTTCTATGATCATACAACAAGTGTTATCGGAAATGGTGTAGCATTAAATATCCCGGTTCTGTTCAAAGAGCTGAACAGTATCGTAGAAAAGGGAGTCCCAATGCCAAAGATCCTGATCTCAGACAGAGCACAGATGGTTATGCCATATCACATTCTGTTTGATGAGTACGAGGAGGAGAGACTGGCCGGTAAGTCATTCGGATCTACAAAGTCAGGTATCGCACCATTCTATTCAGACAAATATGCAAAGATCGGTTTCCAGGTAAGCGAACTGTTTGACACAGAGGAAGAATTGAAGGATAAGATCAGCAGAGTTATCGCATCCAAGAATGTTCTGCTTGAGTATCTGTATAAGAAGCCGCTTCTTACAGTAGATGAAGTATATGAAACATTGATGGAGTACAAGGCTATCGTAGAGCCATATGTATGTGATGTATCCGCATATCTTCATGAGGCGATCAAAGCTGGCAAGACAATTCTGTTAGAAGGTCAGCTTGGAACATTAAAGGACCCGGATCATGGTATTTATCCTATGGTTACGTCATCGTCCACACTGGCTGCTTATGGTGCGATCGGTGCCGGTATCCCTCCATATGAGATCAAGCAGATCGTAACAGTAGTAAAGGCATATTCAAGTGCTGTAGGCGCCGGTGAATTCGTCAGCGAGATCTTCGGAGATGAAGCAGATGAGTTAAGACGTCGTGGTGGTGACGGCGGTGAGTACGGTGCAACAACCGGACGTCCAAGACGTATGGGATGGTTCGATTGTGTAGCTTCCAAGTATGGCTGCCGTATGCAGGGAACAACAGATGTAGCATTTACCGTACTTGATGTACTGGGTTATCTGGATGAGATTCCTGTATGTGTCGGATACGATATCGATGGTGAAGTAACAACAGACTTCCCTACAACAGCTAAGTTAAAGAAAGCAAAGCCTGTATATGAGGTTCTGCCGGGATGGAAGACAGATATCCGTGGTATCAAGAACTACGAAGATCTTCCGGAGAACTGCAGAAACTACATTGAGTTCATTGAGAAACATATCGGATATCCGATCACTATGGTTTCAAACGGACCAAAGAGAACCGACATTATCTACAGAAATAAATAATAAATAAGAAATAAAAAGAAAAACCATACCGACAGCATATATATTTGGGTGAATAGGTAAATCACATAAAAAATATATATGCTGCCGGTATGGTTTTTTAATTATATGGAAAAAACTGTATTAGAATATATTATGCAAGGTTCTTTTGACAACGCTTCAGCATCGCCGGGGTCTCCTGACCGAACTTGCGGCGAAGACGTTTTACAACATAGATATAGGCAGGAATCAGGAAGATATCTGCAAATATCCATGCGAGCGGACTGCCGAGTGCTACAAAGACATAACCGAATTTTGGTACCAGGATAAAGCCTGCGATCGTACGGGCAACCATTTCACAGATACCTGCGATAACGGCAAATGCGGAGTAGCCGAGTCCCTGAATCATAAACCGGACGATATTTACAAGGGCAAGCAGGATGTAAGCTCCTGAGTTGCCAAGCAGGAAATAATATACAAGCTTGATGATCTCTGTTTCTTCTGCATCCAGGAAAAGCAGTGCCAGATTCTTGCCGAATAACAGGATAAATACAAATGCAAGAATCGCATAGACAATACCGAGTTTGATACATGCCTTTAAGCCGGCATCCACACGATCCATTTTCTTAGCACCGACATTTTGTCCGCCGTAGGTTGCCATTGTCGATCCCATGGCATCAAACGGACAGCAGAGGAACATGGAAATCTTTGTTCCGGCGGATACGGCAGCGATAACGGATTCACCCATCGAATTAACTGCAGCCTGAAGAATAACACTGCCGATCGCTGTGATCGAATACTGAAGCCCCATCGGAACACCCATACCGCATAAGGTCAGACAGTGGCGCATACTAAATGCCCAGTCCTGTTTTGTAAAATGAAGATATCCGAGCTTCTTACACATATAGATCAGACAGCCGACACCGGAGATCGCCTGTGCAACAACGGTTGCAACAGCAGCACCGGCGACACCCATCGGACGAACTAACAGGATATCCAGTACGATATTTAACAGGGAGGATGCGATCAGACAGACAACAGGGGTTACACTGTCGCCGAGAGAACGCAGGATACCGGAAACCATATTATAAAGGAAGGTTGCAGGTATTCCCATAAATATAATAAATATGTAGATAAATGCCTGATCCAGGATGCTGTCCGGTGTCTTCATCCAGATCAGAATATTTCTGGTAAGAATTCCGACTGCAACTGTCATAACGGCAGCGAAGAAGATCGAAGCCCAGACACAGTTTGTAATGTACTTCTTCATATTATCAGTGTCCTTTGCTCCAAAGGCCTGAGCAACCGGGATGGCAAAACCATTGCAGATACCGATGCAGAAACCGAGTATCATAAAGTTGATCGATCCGGTTGAGCCGACGGCTGCAAGTGCATCGACACCCAGAAATTTACCAACGATGATCGTATCGACCATGTTATAAAATTGCTGGAATAAAAGCCCAAATAATAATGGCAGTCCAAAGTTCAAGATCAGTTTCATAGGATTGCCTTCAGTCAGATCCTTGGAACCGTTAATTTTTTTCAGTAAGTTTTTCAATGATTTTACCTCCTTGTGTTAGTTTAGTCGTTGCGAACAGTTTATTTACGAATCATACTGACATTGCCAACAGGGAACGCTTCCGCTCGTTGAGTCCTGCAGCGGTACTAAGATGCCGCTTATGTGCCATCGAGTACCGGCGGACTCAAATGTCCCTGTATTGGCAAGTCGTATGATTCTATTAAATAAACTGCTCGCAACGACTTCCATATTCTAAATGCATACTGGATATTACTTCTTTTTATAAGAAAAATCAATCTGGTAAAAATCATGTTTTTTGTCGATGGTTTTAGTACAAAATGTCATGTTTACTCCGGCTTGCTTTTTATGACTGTAGAAAATATAATAGAGAACAGAAAATATACAGAAAGAACGAGGAAAACACATGCAGCATACCGTAAAGAAAAACAGAGCAACCAGAATTGCATACCGGATGGTGGGTGTCTTTTTTGTTGCTATCGGAGCAGCATTTATTCTGTTAATGATCAAAACACATGGCAGTACCGGCGGACGGATATTCAAGCTGGCATTTGGACTTGCACTTGCGGCATATGGATTGATGCTTGTGAAATCTTCATTTCGCAAATCGGCATTTGATCTGACCTATCGTTTTGAAGACGATGAACTGGTAATAGAAAAGGGAAGGAAATCCTATCATACACCATACGATAAGATTACAAATGTGAATCTGGTCATCCCTGATCCACATTTGCCATATTACATATTAAAGATAGATATAGGAAAAGAGCAATTCGTACTGCCGTTCAGCGGGAAACGTGAGAAGTGCGATGCAATCTATTATCATTTATTAAAGAAGATGGGAATTTATCAGGAAAGTGAGACAGAAAGAAGGTAAATCATGAAAGAAAAAATCCTTGCGCTGCTTCGAACGAGCAGTGATTATATATCCGGTCAGGCAATCTGTGAGAAATTAGGTGTCTCGAGAACCGCTGTCTGGAAAAATATCAATGCCTTAAAGGCAGAAGGTTACATTATAGATGCAGTAAATAATAAAGGCTATCGTCTGGTCGGAGAGCCGGATATCGTTACGAAAGAGAAGATAGAGGCAGCACTCACGACATCGGTGATCGGAAGAGAACTGTATTATTATGATGAGACGGATTCCACAAATATACGGGCAAAGCTTGCAGGAGAGACAGATGGAACACACGGAGCGTTGTTTGTTGCAAATGAACAGAATGCAGGACGAGGAAGAAGAGGAAGGGCATGGAGCACCCCGAAGGGAACCAGCATAGCCATGACATTTCTGCTCCGTCCGGATGTGCCGATCGAGAATGTATCCAGACTTACGATCCTGTCGGCACTCGCAACGGCGCGTGCTCTTGCAGATACAGCGGGCTTGCAGGCACAGATTAAATGGCCGAATGATGTTGTAGTCGGCGGCAAGAAGATCTGTGGCATTCTTACAGAGATGAGTTCGGAAGGTATGGATATCAAATATGCAGTTGTAGGTATCGGCATCAATGTATCCATGATGGAATTTCCGGAAGAACTGGCAGACAAGGCGACGTCGATCAAGCTGGAAAACGGAACCGGCTGTGACAGAAGCAAACTGGTCGCTAGTGTGGCAAATCATTTTGAAGAGCTGTATGACGCATTTGTCAAATGTCAGGATCTTCAGTTCATGCTGGATGAATATAATTCCATCCTTGTGAACAAGGATGAACAGGTCTATGTGATCGAAGGATATAACCGGACAGAATACACAGCCCTCGGACTTGCACCAAATGGAGGACTTCGTGTGAAGGATAAAGATGGACAGGAGTCGATCATTATATCCGGGGAAGTGTCCGTGCGCGGAATTTACGGATATGTGTAAAAAACTTTCAAAAAACTGGAAATAGCAGCATTTTTCATGTATAATTCTAGGCGTGTATAAAAACAGGTAAGTAATTAGAACTATAATAAAAGAACATGGAGGAACGAGCAAGATGGAAAAAATTCAAATGACTACCCCTTTAGTAGAGATGGATGGAGACGAGATGACCAGAATTCTCTGGAAGATGATCAAGGATGAACTGATCTATCCATTTATCGATCTGAAATCCGAGTATTACGATCTGGGACTTGAATATAGAAATGAGACAAATGATCAGGTAACATTTGATTCCGCATATGCAACACAGAAGTATGGCGTTGCTGTTAAATGTGCAACGATCACACCAAATGCTGCACGTATGACAGAGTATGACCTGAAAGAAATGTGGAAGAGCCCAAATGGAACGATCCGTGCGATCCTCGACGGAACTGTATTCCGTACACCGATCATCGTAAAGGGCATTGAGCCATGTGTAAAGAACTGGAAGGCTCCTATTACAATCGCAAGACATGCATATGGTGATGTATATAAGAATGTAGAGATCAAGGTTCCGGGTGCCGGTAAGGCTGAGTTGGTATTCACAGGTGCAGATGGCACAGTGATCAAAGAGACGATCCATGAATTCGACGGACCGGGTGTGATCCAGGGACAGCACAATATCAATAAGTCAATCGAAAGCTTTGCAAGATGCTGCTTCAATTATGCGCTGGATATCAAGCAGACAATCTGGTTTGCAACCAAGGATACGATCTCAAAGAAATACGACCATACATTCAAAGATATCTTCCAGGAGATCTTTGATAAAGAATACAAAGAGAAATTCGATGCAGCAGGTATTGAATATTTCTATACACTGATCGACGATGCTGTAGCAAGAGTTATGAAATCCGAGGGTGGATTCATCTGGGCATGCAAGAACTACGATGGTGACGTAATGAGTGATATGATCTCATCTGCATTTGGTTCACTGGCCATGATGACATCTGTGCTGGTTTCCCCGGATGGAAAGTATGAGTACGAAGCTGCACACGGAACAGTTCAGAGACATTACTACAAGCACTTAAAGGGTGAAGAAACATCCACAAACTCTGTTGCAACAATCTTTGCATGGACAGGCGCACTTAGAAAACGTGGTGAACTGGATGGCATCGACGCTCTGGTTGATTTCGCAAACAAGCTTGAGAAAGCAACGATCGCAACGATCGAATCCGGAAAGATGACAAAGGATCTTGCACTTATCACAACCCTTGAGAATCCAACTGTATTAAACAGCGAGAACTTCATCAAGGCAATCCGTGAGACCTTAGAGGGCATGTTATAAAAGGACGCAACAATTGTCCATTTAATAAATGATGACATAAAAATGGAAGAATGATTACATATTATTACGCAAGACGCTTTCGCTCTATCTTCATGTAGCGGTTCTAAGTTCACTGCATTCAGCAGTTCACTAAGTACCGACATTCAGACAGGCTTGCTTCATAATAGTAATTCATTCTTCCATTTTTTGTCATAAATGAAATATTTTGAATGGACAATTGTTGCTGAACAGCAGGACGACTTCATTTGGACATAGACTTGCAAACAACGGAGTTATGTGGTACACTCTAACTAATTTTGTGGTACTATAAATAATAGTAGGCAATTGCGAAAACAATAGTCTGAATGTTGTTTGGATACTTTGACTTACTAATACAGGGGCATTTGAGGTCGCCGGTCCTTAGATGGCGCATAAGCGGCATCTTAGTACCGCTGCAGACCGAAACGAGCGAAAGCGTCCCCTGATTGGTAAGGTCAAAAGTATCCAAACATAGTAAAGAGTAGTATTGCAATTGCCTAATAAAACCCAGACAAGGAGACATACCATGGTTATTACAGACGAAACAATCGATTATGTAGGTATTCTGGCGAAGCTTGAGCTTTCCGATGAGGAGAAGGAGCAGGCAAAGAAAGATATGTCAGATATGCTTGACTATGTAAGTAAGTTAAATGAACTGGACACTGAGAATGTGGAAGCAATGAGCCATACATTTTCTTATAATAATGTATTCCGTGAAGATGAAGTAACAAATGGCGACGACAGAGAGAATATGCTGTCAAATGCACCGGAGCAGAAAGATGGCTGCTATAAGGTGCCAAGAACATTTGATTAGGAGGTAACGGACATTGGATATGATGAGTATGACAGCAGTAGAGCTTGGAAAGAAGATCAAGGCCGGAGAGATCTCCGTTATGGAAGCAACCAAAGCCTGCATCGAGAATATAAAGACATACGACAAAGAATATAACTGTTTTATCACCGTAGATGAAGAAGGTGCATTCAAACAGGCAGAAGAAATACAGAAGAAGATCGACAGCGGCGAGCTGACAGGCCCGTTGGCAGGTGTACCGATCGCAATCAAGGATAATATGTGTCAGAACGGTGTACTTACCACCTGCGCATCCAAGATCTTATCAAACTTCGTACCGACCTATACATCAGATGCTGTTGTGAAATTAATGGAAGCAGGAGCCGTGATCGTAGGCAAGACAAATATGGATGAGTTCGCGATGGGAAGTACAACCGAGACTTCTTATTATGGCGAGACAAAGAATCCATGGGATACAAATAAAGTTCCGGGTGGTTCTTCCGGCGGATCAGCAGCCGCTGTTGCAGCAGAAGAAGTACCGTGTGCACTCGGTTCCGATACCGGTGGATCGATCCGTCAGCCGGCAGCATTCTGTGGTGTAACAGGAATTAAACCAACTTACGGCAGAGTATCCAGATACGGTCTGGTTGCATATGGTTCATCTCTTGACCAGATCGGACCACTTGCAAAGGATGTAACAGACTGTGCAACGATATTAGAGATCATTTCCCGGTATGATAAGAAAGATTCTACATCTGTAGAACGTACGGATAATGATTTTACAAGCGCATTAAAGGACGATGTAAAAGGTATGCGCATCGGACTTCCAAAGGACTATTTCACAGAAGGACTGGATCCTGAGATCAAGGATGCTGTGTACCATGTAGCTGAAGTATTAAAAGAAAAAGGTGCGATCGTGGAAGAATTTGACCTTGGTATGGTAGAATATGCAATTCCTGCATATTATATCATTGCATCCGCAGAGGCAAGCTCGAATCTGGAGCGTTTTGACGGCGTAAAATACGGCTATCGTACAGCAGAGTACACAGACCTTCACAACATGTATAAGAAGACACGTTCCGAAGGCTTCGGCGCAGAAGTAAAGAGACGTATCATGTTAGGTTCCTTTACCCTGTCATCCGGTTACTATGATGCATACTATGTAAAAGCACTTAAGGTAAAAGCCCTGATCAAACAGGCTTATGATAAAGCATTTGCAAAATACGATATCATCCTCGGTCCGGTTGTACCTACAACTGCACTGACCATGGGTGAATCCTTATCCGATCCGATCAAGATGTATCTGGGCGATGTATACACCGTTCCGGTCAACCTTGCAGGACTTCCGGGTATTTCCCTTCCATGCGGATACGACAAAGACGGCATGCCGATCGGTGTCCAGATGGTAGGAGATGCATTTAACGAGAAAGCAATCATTCAGGCGGCATATGCATTTGAGCAGACAAGAGAGTACAAGCAGCCTGCCGCTGTAGCAGAAAGGGGTCTGTAAGATGAGTAAAGTATACGAAACCGTGATCGGTCTGGAGGTTCATGTAGAGCTTGCGACAAAGACGAAGATATTCTGCGGCTGCAGTACCGCATTTGGTGGTGCACCGAATACACATACATGTCCGGTATGTACCGGTATGCCGGGTTCCCTTCCGGTACTGAATAAAGGGGTAGTAGAAAAAGCAGTTGCTGTCGGTCTTGCAACCAACTGTACGATCACACAGAACTGTAAATTTGACCGTAAGAATTATTTCTATCCGGATAACCCACAGAATTACCAGATCTCCCAGCTGTATTACCCAATCTGCAGAAACGGAAAGGTAGAGATCGAAGTAGAGGGCAAGAAGAAATTCGTAAGGATCCATGAGATCCACATGGAAGAGGATGCAGGTAAACTGGTACATGATCCATATACAGACAGTTCACTGGTGGATTTCAATCGTTCCGGTGTGCCTCTGATCGAGATTGTATCTGAGCCGGATATGCGTTCTGCGGAAGAAGTAATTGCTTATCTTGAGAAATTACGTCTGATCATCCAGTATCTCGGAGCATCAGACTGTAAGTTAAATGAAGGCTCGATGCGTGCCGATGTCAACCTGTCTGTTCGTGAAGTCGGAGCAGAAGAATTCGGAACAAGAACAGAGACAAAGAACCTGAACTCATTCAAGGCTATCGCCCATGCGATCGAGAACGAGAGAGAACGTCAGATCGACCTGATCGAGGCAGGTGAAAAGGTTGTACAGGAGACCAGAAGATGGGATGATACCAAGGAATATTCATATCCAATGCGTTCCAAAGAGGATGCACAGGATTATCGTTATTTCCCTGATCCGGATCTTGTACCGGTACAGATCAGTGACGAGTGGATGGAGGAGATCCGAAGCCGTCAGCCGGAATTCCGGGATGAGAAGAAGATCCGGTATAAAGAAGAGTATGATATCCCGGACTATGATATAGATATCATTACAAATACAAAGAAGATGGCAGACCTTTTCGAGGAGACGATCGCTCTCGGAGCAAATCCGAAGAAGGTATCCAACTGGCTGATGGGAGAGACCATGCGTCTGATGAAAGAACATTCCATCGATGCAGATGAGCTGTCATTCAGCGCAGAGCACCTTGCAAAGCTGATACAGATGGTAGATGCGAAAGCCATCAACAGCAATGTCGCAAAGGAAGTATTCGAGAAGATATTTACAGATGATATCGAACCGGAAAGCTATGTAAAAGAACATGGACTTGCCACCGTAAATGATGAGGGTGCACTCCGTAAGGTCGTAGAAGAAGTAATTGCCAATAATCCAAAGGCAATCGAAGACTTCCGTGGCGGAAAAGAAAAAGCACTTGGCGCATTGGTCGGACAGACCATGAAAGCAATGAAGGGCAAGGCAGATCCGGCATCCGTAAACCAGATGCTCCGTGAGCTGTTAAAATAATCGATACCAATAGAAAAAAATGAAGAGAAAGCAGGTGGCATATCCACCTGATGACCACCTCTCATGGTGGGATGGAGATTGATATGGAAGAAACCAGACATGTGAGAAAGAGAGACATTTACAAACGTATTATCACATTTTCGGAAGGCGTGCTTCTGTTAGCTGCGGAAGTACTGCTGTTTGCGAGAATGTGGTATACCGAATATGCAGATAATACTCAGGCTATCCAGATTCCGTTCTGGAACAAAGGTAACTGGGCGGTAATCGGTATGTATGCGATTATCATTTATCTGTTTACGAAGCTGTATGGTGGTTATAAAGTAGGCTTCCTCCGGGTGATGGATGTTCTCTTTTCACAAATATTATCATTGGTCTGTGCAAATATCGTAGGTTATATCGAGCTGTGTATCATTGCCCGTAATTATCTGCCGGCACTGAACATGATCGAGCTTACATTCTTAGAGATCATAGTTATATTTATATGGGTATTTGTCTGCAGGATGATGTACCGCAAGTTCTATCCACCGAGACATTTACTGCTTGTCTACGGATATAAGACACCGACCGAATTCATTGATAAGATCAATGCCAGAAAAGATAAATATATCATTGCTGACCGTATTCATGTCAGTGAAGGTGAGAAAGCATTAAAAGAAAAAATCTTACAGTACGATGGCGTTATCCTTTGTGAGACAAAGGCATATATCAGAAACGAACTGGTAAAATACTGCTTCGAGCATTCAATCCGTTCGTATGTGGTACCGAAGTTATCGGATATCATTATCTTAGGAGCAGAACCGATCCATTTGTTTGATACACCGTTATTATTATCCAGAAACCAGGGACTGACAGGAGAAGATATGATCTTCAAGCGTCTGATGGATATTATCGTATCTCTGATCATGATCATTATCTTTTCACCGTTTATGATCCTGATCGCACTTGCGATCAAGCTCTATGACAGAGGCCCTGTATTCTATAAACAGGATCGTCTGACCCTAAATGGCAGGGTATTCAAGATCATGAAATTCAGAAGTATGCGGATGGACTCCGAGGAACATGGCGCACAGCTTGCAAGAAAGCATGATGACAGAATCACACCGGTTGGCCGTGTGATCCGTGCCACACACTTAGACGAGCTGCCACAGCTCTTTAATATCTTAAAGGGTGATATGTCAGTCGTAGGTCCTAGACCGGAGCGTCCGGAGATCGCAGCGCAGTACAGGGAGACCTTCCCGGAATTCGATTATCGTCTGAAGATGAAAGCCGGACTTACCGGATATGCGCAGGTCTACGGTAAATATAACACCACACCGAGAGATAAGGTGAAGCTTGATCTGACATATTATGAGCAGTATTCCTTATGGCTGGATCTGAAGCTGATCCTGCTGACCTTCAAGATCTTATTCCAGAAGGAGAACACGGAAGGAATCGATGCAAATCAGACGACAGCGATCCGTGAAGACAAGACAAAGAAAACAGGCATCAAGCATCCGCATGATGAAGCCGAGGATGCCTTCTATAGTGTAGAGGAAAAGAAGTAAATGAAACCAGAAGTATCCGTGATCATTCCGGCATATAATTGCAGTAGAACAATTAAACAGGCAATCGATTCCGCACTTTGTCAGGATGTGATATCAGAGATCATCGTGATCGACGACTGTTCACCGGAGGATCCGACGGAGTGCTTGGCAGAATATAAAAGCAATCCACAGGTTAGACTATATAAGAATGAAACCAATCTTGGCGTAGCAGCAACGAGAAATAAAGGTGTGCAGCTTGCAGAGGGCGAATATGTAGCATTCTTAGATTCCGATGATATCTGGCGGCCGGGAAAGCTCTCAAAGCAGCTTGCTGTTATGAAGAAGACCGGAGTGGTATTATCCTCAACTGCCAGAGAACTGATGGAAGAGGACGGAACCCATACCGGGCGGATCTTGCCGGTACCGGAGAAGATCACTTATAAAGGTATGTTATATGGAAATGTGATCAACTGCTCATCCGTAGTGATGAAGCGTGAGGTGGCAGCAGAGTTCCCGATGGGGGATGATGATGCTCACGAGGATTATATCTGCTGGCTGCAGATCCTTAAGAAATACGGGGAGGCAGCAGGCATCAATGAACCGTTACTGCTTTACCGGATGGTGAAGAACAGTAAATCAGGTTCCAAATTACATTCTGCAAAGATGACGTATCAGGTATACCGGAAGATGGGATTTGGAACAGTGAAGTCACTTGGATATTTTGCAGGATATGCGATACATGGAGTAAAGAAGTATTTTCTTTAAATAAAAAGAAACGGAGCAGGGAGATGGCAGAGGAAATCAAGAGAGGTCCGGGAAGACCGACCGATAAACGGAAAGACACAATTCTGAGACTAAGAATCGACACAGATACACATGAACTGCTTTCAAAGTATGCAAAGCAAAAAGGTGTATCCATGTCGGAAATCGTCAGAGAGGCAGTCTACGGTATCGTAAAACAGGCGAACATAGAAGAATAAGACTGTCAGACAGGAGAACATTGACCATGGAAACAAATAAGGAAGGGGATATGACCCTATCTGTCGTCATGCCCGCCTATAATGAAGGAACACATATAGCAGATAATCTGCTTGAAACCAGCAGGGTGTTGTCCGGTTTCGTCAAACGGTATGAGATCATAGCAGTTGATGACGGAAGTGCAGATAATACCGCAGAGTGTATCCACCGGGCTGAAATGCAGGATACCCATATCAGGGGGATCTCGTATCAGCCGAATGGTGGAAAAGGACATGCCATCCGGACAGGGATCGCAGCAGCAGAGGGACGATACATCGCATTTCTGGATTCCGATCTGGAACTGCCACCGATCCTGCTGAAACGATTCTTAAAAGATATGAAGGAGCAGAACGCCGATATCGTGATCGGTTCCAAGTTGCATCCGGAATCGAAGCTCCATTATCCGATGCTGCGTAAGATTATGAGCTATGGATATTATCTGATGTTAAAGATGATGTTCCATCTGAACACCCACGATACACAGACCGGTATCAAGTTATTCAAAAAAGAAGTGATCAAACCAATCGTCAGCCGGATGCAGGCAGAAGGATATGCATTTGATATTGAGATCCTTGCCATGGCAGCAAAAGATGGCAGAAAGATCTGCGAAGCTCCGATCGAGCTGAACTACAGCCGGGATGACAGCAGGGGCGGAAGAAGGATCGGGTTAAAGGATGTAGCAAAGGTGTTCAACGAAACCGTAGAGGTGAAAAGAAGGATGCACACACACGGACGTTAATGACTGCGGATATATTGTATTCCGCAAAACGCTTCCGCTCTATCTTTGACGTAGCGGTACATAAGGCTGCAAAATACGCAGCCTAAGTACCGATGCAAAGAGAGGTTTGCTACATACAATATATCCGCAGTCATTAACTGGCTATGTAAAGCAGATATTGTATTCCGCAAAGCGCGGATTGTTGCATACAATGTATCTATAGTTATTAACTGACAGTGTAAAACAAGATAACGTAAATGCCACGAGTATGAGGTTTTGCTATATATTATGAAGCAAACCTATCTGAGCGTCGGTACTTAGGCTGCGTCCTTTGCAACCTTATGTACCGCTACGTCGAAGATAGAGCGGAAGCGTTTTGCGGAATAATAGTATAGTTAACCTCATACATAGTGGCGACATAGAAATGTGAGGGAAAATATATGACATATGAAAACGCTTTGGAAATTTTGAAAAAGTACGGACAGGAGCATGTGCTCGCCTATTATGATGAACTAAATGAAGAAGAAAAACAGAGCCTGCTGTTACAGATCGACGAGATAGACTTCTCGATGTTTGATGTGTTAAAAGAAAAAGGCACAGCCGGAAAGACCGGCTCGATCACACCGACAGCGGCATTAACGCTTGATACGATCAAAGAATACGAATTCGCTTACAAGGTACTTGGCGAGACGGCGATCCAGAAAGGACAGCTTGCTCTTGTTATGCTTGCCGGAGGTCAGGGAACCAGACTTGGATTTGATGGGCCGAAGGGCACATACAATATCGGACTGACGAGAGATCTCTATATCTTCGAATGTCAGGTGAAGACGATCCTGACTGTTGTGAAGACACTTGGACGATGGATCCATCTCTATATCATGACCAGTGATAAGAACTACGAAGCAACGACATCCTTCTTTGCAGAACATAAGAATTTTGAATATAAGGAGGAGTATCTGCATTTCTTCAAACAGGAGCTGGTACCATCCGTTGATTTTAATGGAAAGATATTGATGGAAGCACCATCAAAGATCTGCCTGTCACCAAATGGAAATGGTGGCTGGTTCTCATCCATGAAACGGGCAGGACTGGTAGAACAGCTTGATAAAGAAGGCATCCGGTATATCAATGTATTCGCTGTAGACAATGTCTTACAGAAGATCGCAGACCCGGTATTCCTTGGAGCAATGATGATGGAGGATTACCAGTCGGCAGCAAAAGTCGTAAAGAAAGCAGATCCATATGAACGGGTAGGCGTCCTTTGTAATCTGGATGGAAAGCCACATATCGTAGAATATTATGAATTAACAGATGATATGCGGTTTGAGAAAAATGCAAACGGTGACTATGCCTATAACTATGGGGTGATCTTAAATTATATCTTCCCGGTTGATCAGTTGAAGGTGCTCTTAAACGAGAATATGCCGCTTCATGCTGCGAAGAAGGTTATTCCATATATGAATGAGAAAAAAGAGTTGGTAAAGCCTGCGGAGCCGAACGGCTATAAGTTCGAGACACTTGCTCTTGATATGCTTCAGTTCATGAATGACTGTCTGCCATTCGAGGTTGTCAGAGACTATGAATTCGCCCCGATCAAGAATGCAGAAGGTGTGGATTCACCGGAGACAGCGAGAGCACTGTTAAAGAAGAATGGATATAAGCTATAGAACTGCGTCGAATACTTTGGAAAAAATGCCTAAAATAACAGTATTATTTCCGGAAATTTCTACACTCAACTTAAACGTAGAAAATTGACTTTTAATAAGAATTGAATTATAGTTGTTAGTGGTTAAGAAGCGTTAAGGATTTCTAAGCCATTAACAACTATATTTATATAGCTTGACTTGATAAAGATACATGATGAACACATTTATGAGGGAAATGAGGGAATACAATGTATAGAAAAGGACCGCAGGGCTGGTTAAAGCATCTTGATTTTACAGTGCTAAATCTGATAGCACTGCATGCATCTTATTGTATGGCGTATTTTATACGGATGGGAACAGAGAATCCGTATCATAGTAAGTTATATCGGACAATAGCCGTACTTCTGACATTATTTCAATTATTGGTTACCATAGTATGTCATATATATAAAGGCGTGTTGCAACGAGGACGTTTTCGTGAAGCAATCGCATCCGTGAAGCAGTCTGTACTGGTTGTACTTCTGGCAGTATTCGTTCTGTTCATGATGAAGATGGGTGCGGCCTATTCCAGAAAGGTTATGGCTTTGTTTGGCATGATTTATCTGGTTATGGGTTATGTGGTTACACTTCTCTGGAAGGAATATATACGAAGACATCGTGTGGCAAAGAAATCTATTGTGATCGTGACAGTCAAAGAATATCTGAATGCGTTACTTGCAGAAATGGATACAGAATACTATAATCTGTATCGGGTTGCAGGTGTTGTATTATTAGATGCAACTGAGGATGAGGCAGAAAGCTACAATACAGAATATGCAGATTTGGAGCTTAGTATATATACATATTCAGACGAAGTTCTGGAACAGATCATGCATGGCTGGGTAGATGAGGTCTATGTGAATATACCATTTGAGAAGCATATTCCGGAGAATCTTCTGGGACAGCTTGCAGATATGGGAATCACAGTTCATGTGCGGGTGCGTGTTCCGGCAGAGCTTTCTGATTATCAGTATGTATTCGATAAACAGCTCGGCCATCATGTACTGACCGTCAGCACTACATATATAACGACTTATCAGGCATTTGTAAAGCGAGCAATCGATATCCTTGGCGGAATCGTGGGATGTATCTTTACAGGCATCCTTACGATCATCCTTGCACCGTGTATCTATATCGCATCACCGGGACCAATCTTCTTCTCCCAGTACCGTATCGGTAAGAATGGCAAGAAGTTCAAGATCTATAAATTCCGAAGCATGTATATGGATGCTGAAGCACGAAAAGCAGAGCTGATGGAGCAGAATCAGGTTAAGGATGGTATGATGTTCAAGATGGAATATGATCCGCGAATCATCGGCTGCAAGAAGCTGCCGGATGGTACGATTAAGAAGGGCATCGGAAATCGGATCCGTGACTGGTCGCTCGATGAATTCCCACAGTTCTTCAATGTGTTAAAGGGCGATATGAGCCTGATTGGAACCAGACCACCAACAGAGGATGAATGGGAGAAGTATTCCGCCCATCATAGAGGACGTATGGCGATCAAACCGGGTATCACTGGACTCTGGCAGGTCAGCGGAAGAAGTAATATCACGGATTTCGATGAGGTTGTAAGATTAGACCGGAAGTATATCGATGAATGGAGCCTGGCAAATGATATCAAGATATTGTTCAAGACAGTAGGTGTTGTGTTGAAAGGCGAAGGGTCGATGTGATATATTGAAAATTTAAAAATGTAGGAGAAAATTAATTATGAATATAATAGTTACAGGTGGAGCAGGTTTTATAGGAAGTAATTTTGTGTTTCATATGTTGAAAAAATATCCAGATTATAGAGTAATATGTCTGGATAAGCTGACATATGCAGGCAATCTATCTACTCTTGAACCAGTTATGGACAATCCAAATTTTAGATTTGTGAAGCTTGATATATGTGATAGGGAAGGAGTATATAAGCTGTTTGAAGAAGAACATCCAGATATGGTTGTAAACTTTGCAGCAGAAAGCCATGTGGATCGTTCTATAGAAAATCCGGAGGTTTTTCTTCAGACAAATATCGTCGGTACCAGTGTTTTGATGGATGCCTGTCGTAAGTATAGTATCCAGCGTTATCATCAGGTTTCTACCGATGAGGTATACGGCGACCTTCCACTTGATCGCCCTGACATGTTCTTCACTGAGGAGACGCCGATTCATACTAGCTCTCCGTATAGCAGTTCCAAGGCCGCTGCAGACCTGTTGGTTTTGGCTTACCATCGTACTTATGGCCTGCCTGTGACTATTTCCAGATGCTCAAATAATTATGGACCATATCATTTCCCTGAGAAATTAATACCGCTTATGATCGCAAATGCACTGGCGGATAAGCCGCTTCCTGTATATGGGGAGGGACTTAATGTAAGAGATTGGCTTTATGTGGAAGATCATTGTAAGGCAATTGATCTCATTATTCATAACGGCAGAGTAGGCGAGGTTTACAATGTAGGCGGTCACAATGAGAAACGAAATATCGATATTGTAAAAATTATTTGTAAGGAACTTGGCAAAACGGAGAGCCTTATTACGCATGTAGGTGATCGAAAAGGACATGACATGAGATATGCTATTGATCCGACAAAGATACATAATGAACTTGGATGGCTTCCGGAGACAAAGTTTGAGGATGGAGTCAAGAAGACTATACAGTGGTATCTGGAAAACAGAGAATGGTGGGAAACTATTATCTCAGGGGAATATCAGAATTACTATAAAAAAATGTATGAAAATAGATAAGATAAAAAGAGGTTATTAAATAATGGGACAAATAAAGGTGGAGACAGATGTAGGTGGCATAGAAGGTTTGTGTGTGATTGAGCCGGCTGTTCATGTAGATAGCAGAGGTTACTTTATGGAAACGTATAATGAAAGGGATATGAGGGAAGCTGGAATAAATGTAAAATTTGTACAGGATAATCAGTCCATGTCAACAAAAGGTGTTCTTCGAGGACTTCATTTTCAGAAACAGTATCCGCAATGTAAGCTGGTAAGGGTTGTACGCGGGGAGGTATTTGATGTGGCTGTTGATCTCCGGTCTGATTCTAAAACATACGGAAAGTGGTATGGGGTAAGACTTTCGGATGCAAACAAGAAACAATTTCTTATACCAGAAGGATTTGCACATGGTTTTCTTGTATTATCTGATGAAGCTGAGTTTTGCTATAAGGTGAATGATTTCTGGCATCCTAATGATGAAGGAGGAATGGCTTGGAATGATCCAGAGATTGGTATTGAGTGGCCAGAGGTTATTGGCGAATATAAAGGCAATGCTGGCGTGGAAGGTTATGTGCTTATAGATGGAACGCCACTTAATTTGAGTGCAAAGGATCAGAAATGGGAAGAAATTAGCAAAACTTTTAAGTTTTAAATGATGTTCCTTCCATATATCATATAAAAAGGAGATAAAGTAACGTGAAAGTTTTGCATGTGGCAGAATGTATAGGCGGGGTGGATCGGTATTTACGATGTTTGCTGAAATATTCTACTTGTGAAAATATATTAATTCTATCACAGTTGTATAAACGTGAAGATTATAAAAAACTTGCTGATCATATAGAAATTATGCATATGACGCATAAAATTGGATTTTGCGCATTAAAGGAAGCACATATATTAAGAAAGAAAATAAAAAAATATAGACCGGATGTGGTTTATGCTCATTCTTCTATTGCCGGTGCACTTACGCGTATGGCTTGTATTGGGATTAATGTAAAGGTTATATATAATCCGCACGGTTGGTCTTTTAATATGAAAAGCAGAATGCAAAACGCATATGTTGTGTTGGAAAGAGTGATGGCACATTTTTGTGATGCTATTATATGTATTTCTGAGGCAGAAAAACAATCGGCATTAAGAGAAAAGATATGTAAAGAGGATAAGTTACATGTTATTTACAATGGTATAGATATAGAAGAATATAAAAATGAAAAAGTAGAATTGGCAATCCCGGAACATTCATTTGTAATCGGAATGGTTGGGCGAATTTGTAAACAAAAAGCACCAGATATTTTTGTAAAGATGGCGAATGTAATTCAAAAGCAAATGGAAAATGCTTATTTTGTCATTGTTGGAGATGTGGTTGAAGGTTCAATTGAGGGAAAAAAAGAAATTGAAGATATGGCTGAAAAATTTGGCGTAAAGCTTTTGATTACAGGTTGGGTAACGAATCCATTGGCGTATATGAGTAGGTTCAATGTTGGATGTCTTTTAAGTAGGTGGGAAGGCTTTGGATTAGCTATTCCTGAGTATATGCTTACAGGTACACCTATAGTTGCAACCAGAGTTGATGCTATTCCATATTTGATTCAAGATAATGTGAATGGATTATTGGTTGATATGGATGATTGGAGAACAGCAGCAGATAAGGTTGTGGAATTATCAAAAAATAATAAAAAAAGAGAAGAATTAATTAGAAACGGAATGGAGACTGTAAGAAAAAGGTTTGATGCAAAAAGAGTTTCTGCAGAATGTGAGAACCTGTATAATGCTTTAGCAAAAAATAGGGAATAATAGATAGATTTTAATACTAATTTAGTTTTGAGATAGAATTAAAGATAATAAAGGAGTAAAAAATGAAACGAATTATCACTTATGGAACTTTTGATCTTTTACATTATGGTCATATTAATCTTTTAAAGAGAGCAAAGGCATTAGGAGATTATTTGATTGTTGCGATATCGACAGATGAATTTAATTGGAATGCGAAACATAAAAAGTGTTATTTTACATATGAACAGAGAAAACAATTAGTAGAAGCAATAAGATATGTTGATCTTGTAATACCAGAGGAAAACTGGGAACAGAAAAAATTAGATGTACATGAGTATCATATAGACACATTTGTTATAGGAGATGATTGGAAGGGAAAGTTTGATTTTCTACAAGAAGAAGGGGTAGAGGTTGTGTATTTACCAAGAACCCCAGAAATAAGTACAACACAAATAAAAAAGGATTTGAAGTAATTATGAAGTATACAGCAAAATATTTTAAAGAAACGATGCCTGAATGGAAGAGAAAAAAGGATCCTATATTAAGCAGGCTTTTTTATAGAAGAGTAGCATTTGGTCTAGCGGCTGTTTGTGCCAATTACGGAATTCAGGCAAATACAGTTTCATATTTTTCAGCAATAGTAGCGGTTGTGGCATGTGTCTGCTTTTTACCAAATGTTTATTGGTTACATATATTAGGTGCGTTGCTTATTAACGTATGGTTAATTTTAGATTGTACAGATGGTAATTTAGCCAGAAGTGTAAAAAGCCAACCTTTTGGTGAATTTGCAGATGGAATTAGTAGCTATATTCTGGTTGGATTGATGTGTACAACAATTTCGGTTGCAGTTTATTTTGAAGGAGGTTTATTCATTCCTGTAAACTGTCCATGGATTATTTTACTAGGGGCATTGGCATCTAGTTCTGATTCCCTTATGCGTCTAATATATCAGAAATATAAAAATACAGAGCGTGATATGGCAGACCGAGGAATTGTTAAAGTTGAACCTGATATACGGACAGACCATAGTCAGGTAGGAAGTCTAAGAGTGCGGATTGAAGCTGAGTTAGGAGTTGGAGGACTGTTACCAGTTGCTATTTTTATTGCAGCTATTTTTAGGGCATTAGACATAATTATTATTTACTGTTTTATGTATTATGGCATGTCGTTTTTGGTTGCAACATTAATTTATATAAAGAAAGCAATGAGAGCAGCTAAATAAAAGGAGAAAATACATATAAGTAGTAATTGAGTGAAGAAGAGGTTTTAGCATGAAGTTGTTATTTATTCAAGGCGGTTCGCGATGGAAAATAGATAATAAAGGTAATATCTATACAGATGCAAATTTTAATCAGTCAATATGGAACAGGTATATATCATATTGTGATGAACTGACCGTTATATTAAGAAGAGAAGAAGCTGTATATGATGTTGCTGAAGCTATGCGGCGTTTTAACACATTTGATACAAAAAAAGCGAAACATATCGAATTAAAAGATGTATACAGACCAATAAAAAATATTATAAATTTATCTATGCGTAAAAAGATAAAGTGTACAATTGAACAGGCTGTTAAGGAATCGGATAAAGTTATTATCAGATCGTTAGGAAATATATATACTAATAGTGCGTTAAAATATGCATGTAAATATAATAAACCATATTTGATAGAAGTTACAGGATTTGCATGGGAATCAATGTGGTATCATAGCTTCAGGGGAAAATGTGTAGCTTTATTTAAAGAATTAAGTTATAGGAAATTAATAAAACCATCTAAATATGCTATCTACGTTACAAATGAAGCGTTACAAAAAAGATATCCTTGTAAGGGCAGAATGTTAGGTTGCTCAGATGTTGAATTGCCCGTTATCAGTGAAAGTGTTTTGCAAAGAAGAATAGAAAAAATAAATAATCAGGATGAAATTATTATTGGAACTGCTGCTTTTTTAGATGTAGGTTGGAAAGGGCAGGAGTATGTTATAAGGGCAATATATGAACTTAAGAAAAAGGGAATTCATAACTTCAGATATCAACTTATTGGAGCAGGTGAAGGAAGAGACCTTAAGGCATTAGTAAAAAAGCTTGATTTGGAAACAGAAGTGGAATTTATAGGAGTGCTGCCACATGATGAGGTATTTGCTTGGATGGATTCAATTGACATATATGTTCAGTCAAGTTTTATGGAGGGACTTTGTCGTTCATTAGTAGAAGCTATGAGTAGAGCATGCCCTATAGTATGTTCTGATGTTGGTGGTAATTATGAATTGGCATCTGGAGAATGTTTATTCGCTAAAGGAAATTATAAACAATTAGCAAGAATTTTAGAAGAAATGCAATCAAAAGATAAGCAGATTTTTGAAGCAAAGCGAGGGTTTGAAAAAGCAAAGGAGTTCAATAAAGAATTATTAGATACAAAGCGAAATTTATTTTTTAAAGAGTTTATTGAAGGAAAGTAAAATATGAATAACAAGAAGATTTTGGTAACAGGTGCGAATGGTTATTTAGGAGTTGAAATTGTAAAAGCAATTCTGGATATGGGAAATGAAGTTATTGCAACCGACGTTAAAGTTGATAATGTGGACGATCGTGCTGAAAAAAATATGTAATCTTTTTGAAGTTGAAAATCCATATGAATACTTGGGTAAACCAGATGTATTACTTCATTTAGCCTGGAGAGATGGATTTGTGCATTACTCTGATACCCATATTAATGATTTACCAAAACATTTTTCGTTTATAAGAAAAATGGTTGAATCAGGATGCAAGCAAATTGCAGTAATGGGAAGTATGCATGAAATAGGTTTTTTTGAGGGAAGCATAAATGAGGATACACCTTGCCATCCTGTTACTTCATATGGTATAGCAAAGAATGCGTTAAGAGATTTAACACAAGAGATTTGTAAACAAAATGATACTGTGTTTCAATGGTTCCGAGGCTATTATATTGTAGGTAATTCTAAATATGGTGCATCCATTTTTTCTAAGATTATAGCAGCAGAAGAAGAGGGAAAACACAGTTTCCCATTTACTTCAGGACAAAATCAATATGATTTTATTGATTATTCTGATTTTTGTATACAGGTAGTTGCCACAGTTACACAGGATAAAATTAATGGTATTATAATTATCTGTTCAGTCTGTTCAGGATATCCTGAAAAATTGGCTGATAGAGTTGAACGGTTTATTAAAGAAAATAACTATAAGATTAGGCTTGATTATGGAGCGTTTCCTGATAGACCATATGATTCCAAAGCAATATGGGCTGATGGAAGGAAAGTAAAAGAAATTCTAAAAATGTTAAAAGAGTGAGGAGATTACAAAATGAGAATATTATTAATTATGCCTACTTTTTATGGGTATTATAAAAAAATATGTAATATTCTTGAAAAATCAGGGAATAAAGTATATTTTTTCCCTGATGAAATTTCTCTTTCGTTTACAGATCGTGTAAGGAGAAGGTTTAGCCTTAATTTTTTAAGGAAAAGATATGAATCATATATAATGTCTATTCCAGAAAAAATAGAAAATACTGAAATCAATAAGGTAGTGGTTATTTTTGCAGGAAGATATATGGAACCGAAGAATGTTGAATTTCTCAGAAATAAATATGATAAGGCAGAATTTGTATATTATACATGGGATTCTATAAAAAACTTTCCACAGATAGAGAGCATTTATAAATTATTTGATAGAAGTTATTCCTTTGATAAACAAGATTGTAAAGAATATGGAATGGAATTTTTACCATTGTTTTATTCAAATGACTGTATTGACGAGAAAGTTATTTTTGATGTAACATCTTTGATGACATTTGGCATTGCAAAGTCAAAAAGCTATCATAGGATAATAGATTCATTACCTGATAATGTAAAATTAAATCAGTATCTTGTGATGAAGCATAAGAGTACATATTTATATAATAAATTAAAATCACCAGAAAGTTTTAAGGGAATCAGTAATGATGCGTTTAAATTTTTGCCATTAAGTCAGAGTGAGAGCAATCTTATGTTTGCAAAATCGAAGGCTGTTATTGATTGTCCTTTGGAGGGGCAGAATGGATTAACAATGAGGACATTTGAGGTTTTGCATTTAAAAAGAAAATTAATTACTACTAATGCAAATATTAAGGAATATGATTTTTATTCACCTAATAATATTTTTGTAGTGGATGGAAAAACTCAGATTCCAGATTCTTTTTTTAAGGATGTTTTTGATACGAACATAGTTTTAGATAGTAAATATTCAATACAGAATTTTATTAGTATTTTATTTAAAGCTAATGTAAACGTTAGAACTCAGGATAGTGGAGCTATTGAATTATATGAAGAGAGAAGTACGATTTAATATAA
>ULVD01016153.1_pt1 | contig 96757 bp, 109 predicted proteins | sample 1959101 | NCBI WGS metagenome assembly ULVD01 (sample SAMEA4835777, study PRJEB28245) | human gut metagenome | biome: gut microbiome; material: fecal sample | place: Denmark | collected 2008
CGAATACTTATTGCCGACACGCCCGAAGATGTGGAGAAAAAAAGAGAGGAAAAGAACAGTCACCGCAACTGATAAGACAACCAAAGATGTACGACAATATTATTTATGATTTTGACGGCACTGTTGCCGATTCATATCCGTATTTCACTCAAGCGATGCAGTTAACACTGAGGCATTACGGCATGGACGATTCCTACGATTCGGTGCTTACTCAGCTGAAAATATCCGTAAGACACGCTTTTCGTTACTACGTATTTGAGAACAAAGCCGAAGCAAAACTTATGATGTACAACTTTTATCACGAGCTTGCGCGTGATAACGAAACACCGGTTGCGGGTGCTGCCGAAGCTCTGCGATTTGCATCAAGCGTCGGAAAAAGGAACTATCTTTACACTCACTCCGATGAATTTCCCAAGCTCCTGCTTGAAAAATGGGGGCTGCTGAATGAATTCACATTCATAATTGACAGCACATTCGGATTTCCTAGCAAGCCCGCTCCTGACGCACTCAATTATCTTTGCGAGCGTTTTTCGCTTGACAAGGATCGCTCCTTAATGGTAGGCGACCGTGATATTGACGTGCTTTCCGGAATAAATGCGGGTATGCATGGATGTCTGTTCGACGAAGGTCATTTTTATGATGATTTCAAGTGCGAGCATATGATCAGACATCTCTGCGAGCTCCCGTCGATCATCGGTGAAAATTAATGAAAGCAACCAGGGCTGCTGCGTTTGCGGCAGCCCTGATATTTTTTACTGTGCCTTTGCCGCTGCGTATGTGTCGGCAATGAATTTTTCAAACTTCGGAAGAACCAGCTTATGCCCGTCAAGATTCAGATGGCTTACGTCAGTTGCTGTCATGGAATATTTGGCACGGAACGTGGAGCTTGTCATATCAACTCCCGAAACCGCAGGATCGGCAGCATTGAAGCAAGGTACATTTTTAAGTGAGCATATCTCAAGCATAGCGTCAGAATAAGAGGAAACTGTTTTTCCTATTCCGTTGGTCCCCGATACCTTCCACGGGGTAACGCAGATAAGCACCGCGTTCGGATACTTTTGACGCAGACCGTCAATAATAACGTTCAGCGCGCCCTTGAAGGTCTTGGTGCTCGTATCGGTGTTTTCACCGATAGGCACGTTCTTGTTGTAATCGTTTTTGCCGCCCTCAAGCACAACAATATCGGGATTGTTATCCGACATCTGCTTGTAGCGCACTACCATAGGATTGTTAGTGGTAACATAATCGGAAATGGTCGAACCGTTTTTACCGTAGTTCGTGTAATTCATTTCGTAGATCTGTCCCATCAGTGCAGGCCAGACATAGTCGGGGTTAAGTCCGTTTCCGGCAAAATAGCTGTCGCCTATAAAGTTGACTGTCAGTCCCTTAAGCGCAGGATACTGGATTGCGCTTTTAGCGTCGGCAATATACTTATCAAATGCTATCTTTTCATTTTCAGAAATCGAGACAGTACCCTGCTCGCCGGTGAACTCCACATAAACCGTAGGATATTCCGCAGGAGTAAAGCTTGAGCTCTGTCCCGAACGGTAGCAAAGACGGATATTCTCATCGTCCTTGGAGGTGACGTATGTATAAACCATTCCCTTGCCGTCCGCGGTCTTTTTGGCAATTTCGTTTTCGGCAGTTCCCGCACCTGCAAAGTTTGCGCCCGCTTCGTCAAGCACCCACTCGCCGTTCTCAAACTTCCACGATGAAATTACATATGCCGCGGCAGAGGCAAATCCGGTGTCTCCGTTGGAGTTGGTGTTGTCGTCTGTAAAGGTGATCTTGGTGCCTGCCTTGGAAATATTGATAACATCGGTGTATGAATACGAACCGCCGTTCGGCTTTATTTTATTGACATAGCCCTGTGAGTTGGAAGACGATCCGACATACCCGAAATTCCACTTGACTTCGACCGTAGCAGGTTCGGGGGATGTAGTTGTTTCGGGAGCCTGCGTAGTCTCCTCTTTGGTGGTAGCAGGAGCATCAGTGGTCTCCGGGGGTTCAGGCACGGTAGTGTCGGCGGTTGTATCGCCGTCAGCCGGAGCGTTGGTCGTAATATCAGCCGAAGTATTATCTTCTTCTGACTCCGTGTTGCTGCACGCGGCAAGCGTTACGAGCATCAATGCAGCAACAAGGGATGCAATTATTCTTTTGAATTTCATTTTTTCTGCCTTTCTGTACAATATAATTTATTTTTGTTTTTCGCGGTATATATCGGCAAGCGCTCTTGCGGTGCCTTCAATTCCGAGAAAAGAGCTGTCAATTAGCATGTTGTAGTTGTCGGGACTTCCCCACTTACGTCCGGTATAATAGTTATAATAGTTGATACGTCGTTTATCGCTGCGCGATATCAGCTCGCGCGCTTCCTTTTCGTTTTTTGCCTGACCGCTCTCAATAACACGTTTTATTTTTTCCTCAAGCGGAGCATAAATAAATATAGAAAATCTGTTGGGATTTGAGCGCAGAACATAATCAGAACAGCGTCCGATTATTATACAAGGACTCTCTGCGGCAAGCTCACGTATTATTTCGGACTGAGTGATAAACAGCTTGTCGTTGATGGGAACATTCATATCAACGGATGCAGCACCGTAGTATGACGAACCAAGCGCAAGAGTATAAAGCAGGCTGTTTGTTGCCTTTTCGTCAGCGTGATGCAGTATCTCGCTTGACATACCGCTTTTCTGCGCCGCCATAGTAATAAGCTCTTTGTCATATGACTTTATGCCGAGGAGCGCTGCAAGACGCATACCTATTTCACGCCCGCCACTGCCGAATTGACGCGCAATTGTAATTACCGTATTGGTGCTGTCAGACATACATATCACCTCAAATCATCCGTAAATATTTTTTCACACTTACATTATACCACATACCTGCCTTTTTTGCAATACCGAATTGACATCTCTTGCGCGGATAAATAATTCAATGGGTGGCTGACATTCGATATTTTCACTTGACCGTTCTGCTGTTTAGTGATATACTTAATGTAATAAAATTTCTGAGGAAAACACAATGAAAACTCTACTTGCCGTTGACGGCAACAGTATTCTGAACCGAGCCTTTTACGGTATAAGACCGCTTACAACGCGCGACGGGCTTCCCACCAACGCGCTTTACGGAATGTCAAATATACTGATGCGACAGATACAGGATCTTTCTCCCGACATGTGTGCGGTCGCCTTTGACCTCAAAGCCCCAACATTCCGCCACCAAAAATACGATTCGTACAAGGCGGGCAGAAAGCCCATGCCGGAGGAGCTTGCCGCTCAGCTTCCCATAGCGCACGAGCTGTGCGAGGCATTGGGCTTTTCAGTGCTTGAAACCGAAGGATACGAAGCGGACGATATACTCGGCACTCTTGCAGCAATGGGAGAGATTGACGGTGATACACAGGTATTTATTTTTACCGGAGACCGCGACTCCCTGCAGCTGATAAGCAGCCGCACATCGGTAATTCTTGCAACAAATAAAGAAAACATACTGTTTGACCGGGAAAGATTTTTTGAGGAATACGGCGTTTGGCCGGATGTATTTGTCGATGTTAAAGCAATAATGGGAGACTCCTCCGACAATATACCGGGAGTTCCCGGTATAGGCGAGAAGGGTGCGCTGAAGCTGATTGCCCAGTTCGGCTCGCTTGACGGCGTATATTCCGGATTTTCCGCTCCAGGCAGTGGCGTTACACCGTCTGTCGCCGCAAAGCTTGAAGCCGGAAAGCAGTCTGCTTACCTTTCACGCGAGCTTGCTCTGATATACCGCTCGGTTCCGGGTCTGCCTGCACTATCCGGGCTTGGAAACGGCAAACCGGATCCCGAAAAAGCGCGTCCTTTGTTCACGCGACTTGAATTTTCAAAGCTGCTTCAGAAGCTCGCACCCGAAGATACTCCTGCTGAGAAAACAACCAGCCCCGAAGCGTCCGCCGCCAATGTCAGCGAAGATATTAATGTATTCTTATCTATGCTTGATTCCGCCGCTGTATCAGCAACTGTTCTTGCTTTTGACGGCTCGGAATTCCGTATTTTTGACGGCAAGACACTCTGCTCCGTTCCGGCAAGCGCCGAAACCGCCGCCAGGGTCGGAAAGTCCTCCGGGTGGATATGTCACGACTGCAAATCGATATACGAAAAGCTTGACTGTATTTCGGGCGAAAAATGCTGCCGTGGAGCTGCGTTTGACGTAATGCTTGCGGAATATGTACTGAATCCGCAGGGTAAATTCGACCTTGACTCTCTGAAAACACAGTACAAAAAAGACGGCGCATCGGCAAGCGACGTCGAAACGGTATTCGGAATGTATCCCATCCTGAAAGTAAAGTTAGCGGATACACACTCCGAAAAGCTGTTTTACGACATTGAAATGCCGCTGGCAGCCGTGCTTGCCGACATGGAGGAGGAAGGCTTTCTTGTTGACCGCGCAGGACTCGCCGAATACGGTAAGCTCCTTTCAGCTAAATCCGACGCACTGGCTTCCACAATATGCTCGGAAGCAGGGGTGGATTTCAACATAAACTCCCCCAAACAGCTCGGAGAGGTCTTGTTTGAAAAGCTGGGTCTGCCCGGAGCCAAGAAAACAAAAACCGGATATTCCACCAACGCCGACATACTTGAAAAATTAGCTCCTGACTATGAGATCGTGCGCAATGTGCTTGAATACCGAAAGCTTACAAAGCTTTACAGCACGTATGTGGTGGGACTTCTGAAGGTCGCTGACGATGACGGCAGAATACACACTCAGTTCAAACAGACCGGAACTGCCACCGGACGGCTTTCATCCGCAGAGCCTAATCTTCAGAATATACCGATAAGGACAGAGGAAGGCAGAGAGTTGCGCAAATATTTCATCGCCTCTCCAGGGCGCGTGCTCATCGATGCGGACTATTCTCAGATCGAGCTGAGGCTTTTGGCTCATATATCGGGGGATGAAAATCTTATCTCCGCCTTCAGAAGCGGCATGGACATTCACACCTCCACAGCAGCAACAGTTTTCGGCGTCTCACCCGAAAATGTCACTCCGGAGCTGCGCAAGCGCGCCAAAGCGGTGAATTTCGGTATAATTTACGGAATAGGGGATTTCTCCCTCGCCGGAGATCTCGGTATTCCCGTAAAGCAGGCGCGCGCATATATCAACAGCTATCTCGCCTCCTATCCTGAGGTAAACGCGTACCTCAAGGACATCATAGCCGAAGCGCGTGCGCGCGGATATGTCACCACACTGTTCGGAAGGCGCAGATATATCCCGGAAATTTCTGGACACAATGCGGTACAACGCAAATTCGGTGAGCGCGTTGCCATGAACAGCCCGATCCAGGGCAGTGCGGCGGATATTGTAAAGCTTGCCATGCTCGGCGTCAGTCGCAAATTGACGGAGGAAGGACTTGACGCCAGGCTGATACTTCAGGTACACGATGAGCTTATCGTCGAGGCGTCGGAAAAGGACGCTGAACGCGCCGCAGAGATTTTGCGCGAGCAGATGGAGGGCGCGGTGGAGCTTTCAGTTCCGCTTACCGTTGACCTCAGCACCGGCAAACGCTGGTACGGAATGTAATTATTATAAAAACATACAGGCTGCGGGCAAATGTGCCGCAGCCTGTATTATATGCATTTTATCAGAACGCCCAGTTTCCGTTTCTGAAGATCGCAACAGTGCGCCCGTCGCGGGTCTTGGCGTCAATATCAAGGTCGGCGGAGCCTATCATGAAATCGACGTGGATCATTGAATCATTGATTCCCTTCTCGCGGCATTCCTCAAGCGTGTACTTATCGAAATCCCTTACGCAGTTGACAAACCCCATACCGAGTGCCAGATGGCAGCAGGCGTTTTCGTCAAACAGTGTGTTATAAAAGGTAAGTCCCGAATTCTGAATAGGAGAATCGTAAGGAACGAGCGAGCATTCGCCAAGGTATGCAGCGCCCTCGTCCATTGAGATCATCTGACGGAGCAGCTCCTCGTTCTTTTCTGCATGAACCTCGACCGCCTTTCCGTTTTCAAATCTCACGGAGAAGTTTTCAATAAGCTGTCCCTGATACGAAAGCGGGCGTGTTGCTACCACAGTTCCCTCCGCCTTTCCGCGCATCGGTGAGGTGAATACCTCCTCGGTAGGCATATTCGGATTATAGTAGACTCCCTGAAGCGAGGTTTCGCCTCCGCCGAGGAAATCAACATCCGGGATAAGTCCCACACGGAAGTCGGTGCCGTTTGAAGAATGATATATAAGCTCATCTATACCAAGAGAGTTAAGATATCTGCACTTTTCGGCAAGATTTGCGTTATGCTTCTTCCAGTCGTTTATGGGATCTTCTCCGTCGGCACGGGAGGTATAAAGGATCGCCTCCCACAGCTTTTCAACCGCCTGATGGCGTGAAAGCTTCGGGAACATCTTCTTTGCCCATTTTTCACCCGGAACAGCGGCTATCACCCACTGATATCTGTTTTCCATTCTGTCGCGGAAGGGCTTGATGATCGGATATCTCGCCTGTCTTGCCTTGGCGACCTTCTGCTGATTTACACCGGCAAGTCCGTCGGGATCTTCGGATTCAAGGTAGATCATCGCCGGGAGAACCGTTGCGCGGTGTTCAAGACGCTCGATCTCCCATTTTTCGATCGTTGAAAGAGTTTTGATACTGCGGTAGCGGTAGTTGGTCTTCTCCAGCGGCTGGTAACTCCATTCGACAATGACCTTTTTCGCTCCCGCACGATAGCATTCCTCGGCTACCATACGTGCAAACTCCGCGGTCTCGACCGAGGAATTGATCATTACCTCCTGACCCTTCTGCACATTTGCGCCGGTAACGGCTATCAGCTGTGCGTATTTTTTCATAACTGTTTTTTTCATAATATAAACTGCCTTTCAGGTGCATTGCACCGTAAAATTTTACTGTTTATTATTATATCAAAAAAAACGGCGAATTTCAATCTCCATAATACTTAAATTTAATAAAATTCCAAAATACTTAAGCAATAACCGCAAAAACTCCCCCCTTAAGTACACTCGGGACTGACACCAAGCGCGTCAGTCCCGAGTGATTAATTATTTTGATACTCCCATCCAACAGCCCTCGGCTCCGATACCGTTATCGGGCGGCGTAAGAATACCCTTTTCAATGAGGGATTCGACCACACCGTCGCACAGCGGCAAACCTGCAATATTGTTGAAAAAACGCCATTCGCCAAGCAGATAATCCGAAACGCTCCTGCGGATCAGCTCTGCCACCTTCCCGGCAACAGCCTGCGCTTCGGCATCGAAGTATCCGTTTGAAAGCTCATCGCTGATATCAAACAACCTGTCCTCGTCCTTTATATCGTTCACAAGTATCTTCGTCCAAAGCATATTTTCCTCACGGTACAGGTAACCGCACTCGATCGCTTTTGCGGCATGCTCCTTTTCAACCTCCGAGAGAGTCCCCACGTCAAGGCCGTTTATTGAACGGAGAGCAAGCTGAATTTTTGAATCGCTGGAAATATTATGCCCGCATCCGAAATGCTTTTCAATGCGTTTAATATAGATGTTGTCAAGACGAATTTCCGAGAATCCGCACACATTCCGGGCAACTACTCCGTCCCAACCTCCGCCGTAGTGTTTTCCGTTATCAACATAACCGAATACACTGAACGGACGTTTTACCTTTTCGACTCCTGCAAAGTAGTTATCCGACAGTATTCTTTCAACTTTTTCCCCAAACACATGTGACATGGTATATACCTGCTGCCAAAGGACAAGATTAAGATCAATTTTCTTGTTCAGATACGGAAATGCAAGATAATCGCCCTTCCTCTTATCAATGAAATCGGAAATAACATTGCATATCATTGGCAGCTGCTCATTGTATATGCCATGAGCTTTTTCAACCTTATCCTTGTCGAGAAGTATGAAATTGATTGCATATTTACCGTTATCAAGCCGCCGCAAAAGCCCGTATTTCCCGTTCTCCCCCTTTGTCTGAATTTCCAGCTCTTCTTCGACATAAACGGTAGGAACATTCAGTGCTTCTGCAATTTCAAGTGCACTCATGGGCTTTTTATGGCACAGATGGACGATCTGCTTTGAAATCTGCCTTGTGCATTCATTTCTTGGGTCGCCCCAACCGGGATTTCCTGTTCCCCAGATCACAAAATCAATTTTATCAAGGGCAACCGGTCTTTTATTTGTATCTGACATTTTTTCCACCTCGCTTTTTACTTTTTTTCTCGCCGAAAACAGTCTCTGACGAACAGCTCCCTCGCTTGTTTTCTGACGCTCGGCAATTTTTGCTGTTGAAAGTCCGTCAATGTAGAACATTATCATAACCTCGCGGTACGCTCTTGTAAGGAAGGCAATACAACGGTATACTGCGCAAATCAGCTCATGTCCTTCATCCTCGTCATTCTCGTCTGAAATGAACGGGAATATTTCTTCGGGATCGCCCTCATAAAATATTCCGTCGCGGCGTTTACGCTTGTCCGAGAAGTCGGCGTACACGTTACGCGCCACTCTCCAGATAAAAGGATAAGGATTTTCAATATCTCCTTCGGCATTGGCAGATTTTACAATTGCAAAAATTATGTCAGAACACAATTCCTGCGCCTCATAGCTGTCTGCGGTTCTTGAATAACAGAAGCCGTACAGCTTTTCAAGCAGTTCATCATTGAAATAGTTCAGCAGTTCATGTTTTTTCATGTTTTTTCCTTAAGCGATTGATCAATGCTTTCACCTATATAGTCAGCATAATTATGAATTTGTCAGGCGGTATGCAGAAAAAATTCAATATAAAAAACAGGACTGCACGTTTTGGCGGCAGTCCTGCCCGCAGAGCGCACTCGCCGCTCTGTCTTAATTTTTCAGGCTGTGGATAGGAGCCGGTATCCTGCCGCCGCGTGCGATAAACTTCTGCGGCGAGCGGTTATTTACCGGCATTACCGGAGCTGTTCCGAGCAGTCCGCCGAAAGACACCTCGTCTCCAACGCTCTTTCCTACCGCCGGAATAACTCTCACGGCGGTGGTTTTTGTATTTGCCACGCCGATTGAGATTTCATCCGCGATAATTCCGCAAATAACGTCAGCACTTGTGTCTCCGGGAATGGCAATCATATCAAGTCCGACCGAGCAAACAGCCGTCATCGCCTCGAGCTTTTCAAGGCTCAGCGCACCTGAGCGTGCCGCCTCTATCATTCCTGCGTCCTCGGAAACCGGTATGAAAGCTCCGGACAATCCGCCTACATGAGAGGACGCCATGACTCCACCCTTCTTGACCGCATCGTTGAGCAACGCAAGCGCGGCGGTCGTTCCGGGACCTCCGCATTGCTCAAGCCCCATCTCCTCAAGAATATATGCGACCGAATCTCCGACAGCCGGAGTCGGGGCGAGAGAAAGGTCTACGATACCGAAAGGCACGTTAAGCCTGCGCGACGCTTCAGCGGCGACGAGCTGCCCCACTCGGGTTATTTTGAATGCGGTTCGCTTGACTGTTTCGGCAAGCTCGGAGAGATCGCAGTCACCGGCGCGCGCAATTGCCGACGCAACTGCTCCCGGACCTGAAACACCGACATTTATCACCGCCTCAGGCTCGCTGACGCCGTGGAAAGCTCCCGCCATAAAGGGATTATCTTCCGGAACATTTGAAAACACCACAAGCTTAGCGCAGCCGATAGAATCACGGTCGGCTGTCAGCTCGGCGGTCTTTTTGATTATTCCGCCCATCTTGCGTATCGCTTCCATATTTATTCCGGCTTTTGTGGAAGCAACATTTACCGAGGAGCATACCCTTTCCGTAGACGCAAGGGCGTATGGAATAGAATCAATAAGTCTTTCTTCACCCGGTGTACTTCCCTTCTGCACCAGCGCTCCGTAACCGCCGATGAAGTTGATACCGAGCGCAGATGCAGCGCGGTCAAGGGTCATGGCAAGCTTTACATAGTCCTCAGACGAAAAACGACCGCCAAGCAGAGATATCGGAGTTACCGATACACGCCTGTTCACTATCGGAATGCCGTATTCCTTCTCAATTTCGTCTCCGACCTTGCAAAGATTTCCGGCGCGCGAGGTGATCTTGTCGTAAACACGTCGGCACACGCTTTCAATATCATCCCCCGCACAGTCAATAAGAGAAATACCCATCGTTATCGTTCTGATATCGAGGTTTTCCTCGTGTATCATATTTATCGTTTCAATTATATCGCTTATATTGAGCATATCAGTCAGTTCCGTTAATAAGATCAGATGTGGTGCATTGTATTGAAGATATCCTCATGCATTGTGGATATCTGAAGTCCGGCGGATTCACCAAGAACTTTCATGCGGTCAACAAAGTCGCCGAAAGGGATCTTTATGCCATCGATATCGACAAGCATTATCATTGCAAAATACTCTTTCAGCACGCTTTGGGAAATATCAATGATGTTTACTCCGTCTGCGGCACATTCTTCAGCCACACGGGCGATTATACCGACGCTGTCGCGTCCGGTAACGGTAATTACAGCTTTCATTTTGTTTTGTCCTTTGGTTTTTATTTGTTTATTATATATTCAAACGTCCGGATTGTCAAGATTATTTGCGTATCGGTTGCCGAAATTCAAAGAATTTAATGGTTTTCGTATTGCAAACAGGTTCATAGTATGATATAATTAATATGCAGTTAATTTATTCGCATCGGCGCTGTTGCAAATTTGCACTTCCTTCATTTACATTATAATCGGAAAATGTATTGTTGGCGCGCCCAAATAAGAAAGGCAGAATAAAAAATGTCGGTAAAACAGTTGTCGGTATTCATTGAAAACCGCCGCGGAACTCTTTTTGAAGTTACCGAGGCTCTGGCAAAAGCAAAAATCGATATTCGCGCGCTCTCTCTTACCGAAACACCCGAATACGGGATACTGAGACTCATCGTAAATGACACTGAGCGCGCCTTTGAGGTTATCCGCTCAAGCGGAAAGACCGTCTCAATAAACCGCGTGCTTTGCATTGAGATCCCCGACGACCCCGGCGGCCTCATGCAGGCGCTTTGCATACTGAACAATAACGATATCAACATTGAATATATGTACACATTTGTAGGTCACGACGGGATGCAGGCAAACGTTGCGATCCGTGTTGCAGACAACGAGCTTTCAGGCAAGCTGCTAAGCGAAGCCGGGTATTCGTTGCTGTCCGACGGCGAAAACTGAAAAATAATATATAAAAGCAGCACGGGAGATGCCAAAACCGTCCCGTGCCGCTTTTTATTTTTCTTATACCGTTACATCTGCATAAACCATGCAGTGATCCGAAGCGTCAAGCACCTCCTGGCGCGTCTCTATGCTGTGTACCCATACCTTTACTCCGGGAGTAACAAAAATATGGTCTATCGGAGAACGCGTATTGTCGGGAAGCTGTCCTATAACCGGATGGAAAGTGAACTGACCGAGTGAGGCGCGTTCGCTTGCGGCATATTTGGTATTTACCATACCGCCGTCGGTTATGACTTGGTAATACTCCTCGTTTTCACCACCGTTGAAATCTCCGGTAAAGAAAACCGGTATGTTGCCGTACCTGTCGGCAATCGACTTTTTTTCGGCAAGCATCTGACGCGCATTGTCGGCACGCCATTTTGCTCCGTCCACACGGTCGCTCATACCCTCAAGCTTATATGAGGCAAGTATCAGTGCCGCGTGCGTATTTATATGCGCTACCAGATCGCCGCTTTGACGGTCGCGAAGCACCGCCGCAGTCATTCCCTTGGTGTAGGTGAAGGTCGAGGTGTACATGACAAATGAAGACTCCACCTCTTCGAATCTGTCCGTGCGGTATGCTATAGGAAAATAATTGACCTTAGGATATTTAACTGACAGCGAACGCAGCTCGCTCTCCCTCTGATGCTCCGGATCGGGCCAAGCCAGAGTCAGCGCATAGCCGAGCTTTTGCAGCTTCGGCACAAAGCTGTCATGGTAAAACCTGTTGACCTCCTGAAAACCAATAATGTCCGGCTGATAGTATGAAATGTTTTCAAGTATTTTATCCTCGCGCGACGGAGCGGTATCGTCAAACAAAAGGTTTGACGACATAATGCGAAGATTTGATCCTTCAAACCTCGGCAGCGTATTCATATCAATTCTCCTCCTGATCATGTATTGATATCAAAGATTAAAGGCGACCTCTATTTCGCGTATCTCATCCTCGCTTATCGGTACGATCGTTCCCTTCATGGAAGCGATATCGCACAGGGATTCAGCTCCGAATTCCAGCACCTCAAGTCTGTCATAGGCATTGAGCGGCGACGTTCCGGCAACAATGACACAGTCATTTTCTATAATTGCGATCGGCGTTTTCATGCTGATGGAAGCAACGACCTCACCGGGGGCGTCCTCCAGAGTTCCGCATGGAAATCTGAGCGTATTACGCAGACATATGTATCCCTCGGGAATCATATGTGAGTTGAATTCAGCCCCGCTTACGGCAAAACCCATTATATACGGGCTTCTTGCCGAGCAGATGCTTTCAATTTCCGGATGTGCCTCAAATATACGCGCGGCAAGCCCAGCCCAGCGCGATGGCTTCTTGCCCTTCTCACAGCGTACGCCCTCAACATATACAAGCATATCGGGGGTCATAAGCCCGCGGTCTTCTCCGTCAGGAGTTATGAGAAAACCTTTTCCCGCACGCGAGGCAAACATACCGGTCGCAGCGGTAAACAGCTTGTTCTTGTAGCAGCGGCGGCATTTGTCGGCAATATCCGAGCGGATATCCGGATAATCAGCCGGCATAAGCTCATCCGCGTATACATCCGTGCCGAATCCGTCTGCTTTTTCAAGCTCTGCGGTATCAAGTACTCTGCCTTCCCTGCCCAGCATTGACGCGGCAATGCCGGTGCGCGCGGAAAAGTCAAGCGCCTCAAACATCATGTACGCGCGCTCAAGACTGTCAGCCCCCAGAACCACACCGTGATTTTCAAGCAGCACCGTATCGCACCCCTTGGCAAACTCGGAGGATATGTACCCGCCAAGCTTCTGACTTCCGGGAAGCGCATATTTTGCTATTGCTATCCTTCCGCAAAGCTTTGATACGCCTGGCATCAGATTCATCTCAGGAAGATGGCGCTCAAGGCTGTATGCCACCAGAGCCGCAGGATGGGCGTGCAGAACGGCGTGCAGGTCCGGACGCGAACGCAGTATCGCAAGATGGAAAGGATATTCACTGGACGGTTTATGTTTTCCGTGAGTTACCCCGTCGGGAGTCACCCACATAATGTCATCGGCAGTCAGATGCGCCTTGTCCACCCCTGACGGCGAGATCCACATAGTGCCGTTCTCGTCCATTATCGAGAGGTTACCACCCGAGGTTGTTGTCAGCTTGTTGTCGTATAGTCTTGTCATAAAAAAGGCGATCTTCTCCGCCGGTGTCATGTTTAAAAGCTTCATGTGTTTATCTCCATTGCCGCTTTGCGGCTTATTGTACATATGATATTATACTTTCTTTATTCTCCTGCGTCAATAGCTTTTGAAAATTTAACCGATTTGCAGACCTCAGCCGGCAAATCGGTTGTAATTTATACCGTCATGCTTATACTGGAGGAATACTCCGCACCGAGCGAATCAATAACCTCTCTCAGCGACTGTGCCGAGCGGCGAAGCCGTCCTTCTTCGTCCCCGTTGAGGGGGATCTCAAGAACACGTTCAATGCCGTTTCTTCCGACAATGCAGGGCAAACCAAGGCATATGCCTTCAATACCGTAGTGACCGTCCGATACAGTTGACACAGGCAGGATAGTATGCTCGTCGCGCACAATGGCTTCCGCAATGCGGCGCACAGCCTCAGCTATGGCATAGTAGGTCGCGCCTTTGGCGTCAATTATGCGGTAAGCCGCGTCACGAACCTCCTCAAACAGTTGAGAAAATCCCGTCGGATCGCATTCCTCGCAGCACTCACGGCAGTAAAGAGACAAGTCGACCCCTGAAACATTTGCACTGCTGAAAACCGCAACCTCGCTGTCGCCGTGCTCACCTATAATAAAAGTATGCACATTGCGGCTGTCAACCCCCAATCTCTCACCCACAAGCTGCTTGAGCCTTGCGGTATCAAGCACCGTGCCGGAGCCTATTACACGGTTTTTCGGGAATCGTGAACGCACAAGCGTTACATATGTCAGCACATCCACCGGGTTGGTCACAACAAGGATTATTCCTTCGGCTCTTGCGCCGGTAATTCCGTCCACTATAGATGAAAACACCCTGACATTCCTGTGAACAAGGTCTATACGCGTCTCTCCGGGGCGCTGTGCCGCTCCCGCGGTGATAATGATAAGCGCCGCGTCGGAAAGGTCGCTGTATGAACCGGCGTAAATATTCATCGGAGAATGGAACGGCAGACCGTGCGCAATGTCCTCCGCCTCGCCCTGAGCGCGCTTCATGTCAATGTCGATCAGAACCATCTCCGAAAAAAGACCGCTCTGCATCAAGGTGTATGCCGTGGTAGCTCCGACATTTCCGCAACCAATAATTGCACATTTTCTGATATTCATTTTTTGATTTCCTTAAAGTAATAATACCGGAGACTTGATGCTCCGGTATTATTATCTTTCCGAAATCCGCTTTTATTCCCTTTCTTATGCGCCTATAATCAGGAATATCTGTCCTATCGGATAAAATGTCCAGATGAGTGTATCGGCATTTTTTATTTTTCCATTCAATATGACATCTTCCGCAATCATGAGATCGGATATAAGAAACGATATCACTCCGACAGCTGAAAGAATAAATATTCCGCCGTGCGATAAGGCGCATGAAAACACGGTCGTAAAATTCAAAGATATAAAAAGAATGTAGAGCATTCCAAGCGGAAGCATTTTTCTGTTGCCGCGCTTAAGACCGCGAAACGTCATCCATAACAAAAGACAAGCCGAAAGAAATATTCCCCAATAAGCCCCCGCATTGAAATAGCTTCGCCCTCCCTCAACCGCCGCAAACAAAAATGCAATGAAATACAGAACATGAGAGACTGCGAACGTCACAGCGCCCGGAATAAATCCCCTGAAAGGCAGTCTGTCTGTAATCGGACGGTAGTTCATGAGTATAATATCGCCGAGTGATGACACAAGCATTGCCGGAATGCAGAGTATGCGTGTCATGGTGGGATCAAGAACAGCCATCAGAACAGCTAAAAGGCTCATAAGAGCTGTCAGCACCACTTTGCCTGGCAGTCCGAACAATTTGAAGAACCGGTGCATTCCGTATCCTATCTGGTCAGCACCCGACCGACAGCCTTGCGCCATCCGTCAAGGCGTGAAAGACGCTCCTCTGCGGAGATCCTCGGTTCAAAGCGTCGCTCGCACTGCCACGAAGCTGAAATTTCCGAAAGTGAGGAAAAAGCTCCGGTTGAAAGTCCCGCAAGATTTGCAGCACCAAGCGCCGTTGTCTCAATACAACCCGGACGAATAATTGGAGTCCCCAACAGGTCTGCCTGAATTTCAAGCAGCAGGTCGTTTGCGGACGCACCGCCGTCAACCTTCAGAGACGTCATCGACACCTTAGCCTCGCGTTCCATCAGTTCAAGCACATCAGCCGTCTGGTATGCCATTGATTCAAGCACCGCTCTCACGATATGCGCACGTGTAGTGCCGCGTGTAAGACCAAGCAGAGCGCCTCTTGCATAGGGATCCCAATACGGTGCGCCAAGCCCGACAAACGCAGGAATGAACCATACACCTCCGCTGTTTTCCACAGAGCGTGCGATAGTCTCCGTCTCGGATGCTTTGGATATCAGACCAAGACCGTCCCGAAGCCACTGGACTGCCGCTCCGCATACAAACACCGACCCTTCAAGCGCATAGCTTACAGACGAATCCCCTATTCCCCAGGCGATCGTCGTAAGCAGACCGTTTTCCGACATCACGGGACGCGAACCGGTGTTCATAAGCATAAAGCCTCCGGTTCCGTATGTGTTTTTGACCGACCCGTCTTCGAAGCAGCACTGACCGAACAACGCTGCCTGCTGATCTCCGGCAACGCCCGCCACAGGAATTGATGCCCCGAAAAGCTCCGGCGCAGTCTCTCCGAAAATACACGATGAAGGCTTTACATCCGGCAGCATCCGGCGCGGAATGTCAAAGAGACGCAGCAGCTCGTCATCCCATTCAAGAGTATTTATGTTGAAAAGCATGGTGCGCGATGCGTTTGAGTAATCTGTGGCATGCACCTTGCCGCCGGTGAGGTTGAAGATCAGCCAGCTGTCAACAGTACCGAAGCACAGCTCTCCCCTGCGTGCTCTTTCACGTGCTCCTTCAACGTTATCAAGTATCCACTTGAGCTTTGTAGCGGAAAAATATGCATCAATAAGCAGACCTGTGCGGCGGCGTATATCCTCGCACAGCTCGCCGCTTTTTATGTAATCGCAATACTCTGCGGTACGGCGGCACTGCCATACTATTGCATTGCAAATCGGTTTACCGGTAGCGCGCTCCCACACAACAGTGGTCTCACGCTGATTTGTAATTCCGATCCCGTAAATATCCGCAGCGTCAGCTCCCGCCTTAGACAGCGCTTCGCGCGCAACGGCAAGCTGGGTATTCCAGATATCCTCCGGATCATGCTCCACCCAACCGCGGTGCGGGAATATCTGCGGAAATTCCCGCTGCGATGAAGCTATTATTCTTCCGGAAAGATCGAAAACTATCGAACGCGAGCTTGTTGTTCCCTGATCAAGCGCCAACAGGTATTTCGGCATTTTGTATTACCTCCGAATTGATTATTTGAATATCATATATAAGTATTATACAACATAACCGGACGCATTTCAATATCTCACCGTTTTTTAGGTGAATATTTTGCGTCCGGTTATATAATTTGTTCGGTTTACAATATCAGCCGAAGTCAAAGCCCGCCGCAGTGACGGCACTTACCGCGTCACTCAGTACAGCCGCGGCACGTTTGGGTGAAATAAGCTTTGAAAGATCCGAAATGTCCTCACCGTCATCGTCGAAATGCAGCGCTGCAGCAGCAGCGGGAACAGCGGCGGAGATCGACGCCATTGCCGTCGAAAGCGAGCGAATAACGCCCATTATCTCAGCGGCGAGCTTCTCTGCTGCCTCGGCGCGCTCTCGTGTCTCGTCTGAAAGCGCCTGTCTGTCTGCCTCAAGAGAGTCATCACCCTTGAGCCTCGCCGCCAAAGCGGCATATTTAAGCTCAGAAGCAAGCGAGGATGCATCTGCCGCGCAGCTGCGCAGCATAGCCGCCGCCTCTCCGGCGCGCCCGTAAACCGACGACATTTCAGTCATATCTGCCTGCAGAACTGCACAGGTATCCGAAAAGGTATTTGCAATATACCGACGTTCATCGTAAGAAAATGAAAAAGCAAAATCACGCAGTATCGAGCGCGTTCCCCAGCCGTCAAGCATATAGCGTATAGTTCCCACTGCATGCATGGCAGCCTCCGAAGCGCCTCTGTACACACTCTCTGCGGCGTCCGCCGCCTTGTCTATCGACTCGTCAAGCTTTGCAAGCTCCTCCGAGACCTCTGCGCAAGTGCCCGAATCTTCCGCGTTGACATATCTTTCGATAATTTCAAGCGCCGCTCCGTCATCAGGACGCATACTTATTTGATTTTTTTCAAGCAGATTAAATATCTCGTCCCGTGTCATGAATGTAAATACCTCGGTGATACCAAGCCCGCGCATATGCCAGGCAAGGCAGTGTTATTTTATTTCGACAGTAACCTTTCTGCCGGATCCGGCGGAAGCCGCCTTTACAACTGTGCGTATAGCCTTTGCGATCTTGCCGTGCCTGCCAATGACCATGCCTGTTTCATCGGGAGCTACTGTAAGCAGAAGCTCAATGCTTCCGTCGCTTTCGTTGTCGGTACGGGTAACGCTGACCTCGTCCGGCGTATCTACGATGGCTTTCGCAATGTCGGATACGATCTTCTCAACTTCCATCAGAATCACCGACTATCAGTCAACGATTCCGGCTCTCTTAAGCAAAACCTTAACGGTTTCGGTGGGCTGAGCGCCGTTCTTTATCCATTCCTTTGCCTTGTCTGCATCGATCTTTACGGTTGCAGGCTCGGTAAGAGGATTGTAATATCCGATCTCTTCGATAAATCTGCCGTTGCGGGGTGAACGCTCGTCAGCGACGATTACGCGATAAAAGGGCTGCTTCTTTGCTCCGACCCGTCTGAGTCTCATTTTAACCATTGTTTTGTTCCTCCAGAAAATGTTTTTTTATTTGAAAATCCTAAAACGGAAATTTCATACCTTTTTTCTTTTTCCCGCCCTTGAACCTACCGGCGGACGAAAACTGCTTCATCAGCTTTTTTGTCTGTTCAAACTGCTTAAGCAGACGGTTCACATCCTCAATTGTAGTTCCGCTGCCTGCGGCAATACGTTTGCGGCGCGAATAATTCAATATATCCGGCTTTGCGCGCTCGCGCGGAGTCATTGAAAGAATGATAGCTTCGGTACGCGCCACTGCCTTTTCGTCGATCTTGGCATCCTTAAGCGTCGCCGGATTGACTCCCGGCATCATTCCAAGCAGCTGCTCCATTGACCCCATGTTTTTTATCTGAGCGAACTGCTCAAGATAATCGTCAAGAGTAAAGCTCTGTTCGCGCAGCTTCTTTTCAAGCTCGGCGGCCTGCTTTTCATCGTATGCAGCTTCCGCCTTCTCGATAAGGGACAGCACATCTCCCATACCGAGTATACGGCTTGCCATACGGTCGGGATAAAACGGTTCGATGGCGTCGATCTTCTCGCCGACACCAATGAACTTTATCGGCTTTCCGGTAACGTATCGTATCGAAAGCGCCGCGCCTCCGCGCGTATCGCCGTCGAGCTTTGTCAAGATCACACCGGTAATGTCAAGCAGCTCATTGAACTTTTCGGCAACATTCACCGCGTCCTGACCGATCATCGAGTCGACGGTGAGCAGTATCTCGGTGGGAGAAGTCTCCATTTTTATCGCCTCAAGCTCACCCATGAGCGTCTCATCAATATGAAGCCGACCCGCGGTATCGATAAACACCATGTCGCAGAAGTTCTTTTTGGCGTATTCCAGTCCGTTCTTTGCGATCGTCAGAGGAGGCACGTCGGTGCCTTCGCTGTAAACCGGAACGCTTATCTTTTCTCCCAGCACCTGAAGCTGTTTGATCGCCGCCGGTCTGTATACGTCACACGCGACCAGAAGCGGACGCTTGCCCTGCTTTTTGTACATTGCCGCAAGCTTGGCGGCGTGTGTGGTTTTTCCGGCTCCCTGAAGTCCCACCATCATGACTACTGTAGGCGGGCTTGACGATATCGTCAGCTTTGACTGCGTCCCTCCCATCAGGGATGTCAGTTCCTCGTTTACTATCTTGATTATCTGCTGCGCCGGCAAAAGTGACTCAAGGACCTCAGCTCCCACGGCGCGTTCGGTTACTTTCTTGGTAAACTCCTTGACCACCTTGAAGTTTACATCCGCCTCAAGCAGCGCCATTTTGACTTCGCGCATACCGGCGCGGACATCCGCCTCGGTCAGCTTACCCTTGTTTTTGAACTTTTTGAAGGCTTCGGAAAGCTTTTCGCTTAAATTCCCGAACAATTCGTCCCCTCCCTTCACGGTAAAAATATATGCTTACTCAAGAAATTTTCAGATCTATCCGCGTCAGCTTACGGTGCTTATTATTGCCTCGATAACCGCCGCAAGCCGTTCGTCGTCCCCCTTGCCGATAAGCAAGCGCGCCTCGTCGGCGTATGCTTCAACTTCGCGGAATCGCTTGGCAAGCCCCAGCTTTTCCTCATAGAAGCTCAACTCGTCCCCCGCCTTCTTAATAAGATCACGCACACCCTGACGGGTAATTCCGAGCAACGATGCAATTTCGGCGAGAGACATATCATCGTTATAATAGTAATTCATTGCCTCGCGGCGATTCGGACTGAGCAGCTCGCCGTAAAAGTCAAGCAGATATCCAAGCTCCAGATTCTTCTCAAACATGGCAAAATCCTTTTTTATCAGCTGCGCGCAGAGGTGTAAAGCAAATCGCTTTACATAGTATAGCACGTATTTGCTTCTTTGTCAACAGAAATTTTATTTTTATTTCGTAATATTACTGATTGACGCCGCAATGCTTGACACGAAAGCGAAAATATGACATAATATATTTCCGGCAAAGTTATCGGCAAGGAGACATATTCACATGAAATATATCGACAGCTTTACTCTTGCCTCCGAGGATGAGGAGGTCAGTTATGTTCTTTCATACCCTCCCAAGCTCGAGATGGCATGCTATTCCGATACGGTATATCCCTTCAAGGTCTTTCCGTCAAAGGGACTGCACAAGCTGAACTTTGAGCAGATAACGATAATATGCGGCGGCAATGGGTCGGGAAAGTCCTCCTTACTAAACATCATTGCTCAGTATCTGGGAGTAGCCCGCCGGTCCCCTTTTAATTTTACTCCGTATTTTGAGGACTACCTGCAATTCTGCTCCGCAGAACTGACATACGGCAAAAAGGTTCCCCAAGGAAGCCGGATCATTACCAGCGACGACGTATTCGATTATCTGCTTGATATACGCGCAGTAAATTCGGGGATAGACCGCAAGCGCGAAGAGCTTTTTGAAGAATACCGCGATGCAAGCGAATACAGTCTAGGATACCGGATGTCCTCTCTTGACGACTACGATGAGCTGAAACGCCGCAACGAAGCCAGAAGAACCACAAAATCAAAATATGTAAGCCGTCGCCTACCGCAAAACCTGAACGGTCTTTCAAACGGAGAAAGCGGGTTTACCTACTTTACTCAGGAAATACGCGACAATGCGCTCTATCTGCTCGACGAGCCGGAAAACAGCCTTTCCGCAGAGCTTCAGGAAAAGCTGGCTGCTTTCATATCCGATTCAGCTCGCTTTTACAATTGTCAATTCATTATTTCAACTCACTCCCCATTTATACTTGCTATGCACGACGCCGTATGTTACGATCTTGATTCTCATCCGGCTCGCCGCTGTCGGTGGACTGAGCTTGAAAATATACAGCGCTGGCGTAAATTTTTCCGCGAGCATGACGAAGAATTTCAATAATAAAAATATATAACAAAGGAACAATTGCAATGAAACACAAATGTTTGACCCTTGCAGCAATTTTATTTATTCTTACTTTCTGCATTTCTTCGATGACTGGATGCATAGTGATCCATAACGGCGGTTCTTACGACTATGCCGACCGATACGACAATGCGTCAAAATACATAACTGCAGACGGCAGTGCGTCTGTTGAGGGAACGGTAAAAAGGCTATATATCTATTGGGTATCCGGTGATGTAACCGTTGAAACGCATTCCCGAAATGATTTTTTACTATCTGAGGACTCGACATCCGAGCTTTCGGAAAACCTTCGGATGCGCTATTTTCTGGACGGTGAAACTCTTTACGTCCGCTTTGCCGCTTCCGGCAGCTTTCGCATGAATATTCTCGGAAAATCATTGACGCTCAAAGTCCCGGATAATATCGAATTTGATGAGATCCGGATAAGCACGACCTCCGCGAATATAAAGGTAAGCGAAATATGCGCTGACGAATTTGATTTCAATACCGTATCCGGCAGCATCGGTTTTTCCGGAATAAGCGCAGCGGAATCTCTTTCGATCGATGTTATATCCGGAAAGGTCGACGGAGCAGCCGTAGGCAAAATCAACAGCGTAGATGTAAACACCGTGTCCGGAAACGTGTCGCTTTCCCTCGATGCGCCGGAGAAAATAGAAATTGACACTACAAGCGACAGCATTGAAATAAGCACAAGCTCCTGCCCTTCGGAAATTGATCTTGATTCCGTATCCGGTGCACTGACCCTGCGTCTGCCTTCCGATTCCGGATTTGACGCCAAGCTGAGCAGCATAAGCGGCAGCATAACATCCGACTTTCCGACGCAGGTTTCCGGGTCGCATTACATATACGGCGACGGAACGATGAAAATTTCCGCGGAAAGCATTTCGGGAAATATCTACATCAGAAAAAACAGTTGAAAGGAAGCGCAAAACATGCCACAGTACAATAAAATCATTGCTTTCAGTTCGAAGCGCGACCGTGGCATTATGTGCCGACTCGAAAATCCGCCGTACGCCTGAATGCTTAATTTTGTCGGAGGTCATATCGTAGCAGAAGAAGTAAATATCTATCATTCATAGATGAAATATATCGAAGAATACCGCGATCAAATATACCGCAATAACAAAATAGTATCCTGAGATATCTGTCAAGGAGAAGATCATGAACAACGACCGAATATGGTTGGAGCTGTACAATATCGCACACTCAAAGCTGGATCCGAGAGAAATATCGCCTTTTGTGGAAGCAGGAGGTGTTGCGGCAGCGATAATGACCGACAGCAATAGCATATACACCGGAGTCTGCATTGACACTGCATGCTCTCTCGGAATGTGCGCAGAACGAAGCGCAATAGCCAATATGATAACAAACGGAGAAAGCCGGATCACCCAGCTTGTATGCGTAATGGGAAACGGAGCGGTAGGCTCTCCGTGCTGCGCCTGCCGCGAGCTTATGATGCAGCTGTCCCCTTGCTCATCTGAGATCGAGATACTGACATCTCTTGAACCGATAAGAGCCGTAAAGCTTGGCGAGCTTGTACCCGACTGGTGGGGACAGCAAAGGATGAATAAGACACAGCGGTAATACTACCCCAAGCATCTTTTACGATACGCACAGTGCTCTGATGCCATCCCCGCCCGGTGTACATAGAATTTTTCAGTATTTTTCGTTTGAATCAGTTTTTTTGAAAAAAACTATTGAAAAAAAACGAATAGTATGATATAATATGAAAATGTCAGGCATACGCATGAGTTTTTGGCTTTCTGCTTTCTGACTCATATCGGTGATGAAAAATAACTGCGGACACAATGCGTTCCTGCGTTATTCTTCTCACCAATCTTAATACCCCCTTGCACGGAGGGATATCGAAGTGGTCATAACGGGGCTGACTCGAAATCATTAGCGTCGTGTGGAACACTCGATCTCGTAAAACCGTGAAAACGCTTGAAAAAGCGAGGAAATCGGAGCTTTTCGGCGATTTCGCTTTTCACGGAAATACCCCGGTTCTAAGATGAGTTCTAAGATTTTTTTCGGGGTTCCGGAAGGCACAATTTAATATGGAGAGGTATCGAAGTGGTCATAACGGGGCTGACTCGAAATCAGTTTGGGAGCAATCCCACAAGGGTTCGAATCCCTTCCTCTCCGCCAATGAAAAATGACTTGGAATCATCCGAGTCATTTTTCATTTTTGGGTTCGAATATGTACGCCCGCATTTCTGCGGGCGTTTTCTGGTTTGAAAGGAGTTCAGGTGGAAGGTTCTCGTGAATGACCTTATGTATCGGAGCCCTTCTTCTCGCGCTCAATTCTGCGTCTCTCTCGGCGTTGTTCGTTATATGTATCATCGCTGCGTTTCCTTTTAAACGCTCTTACAAGGCTCCTATAGCCTTCACAAGTGGGGTTCCTGAGTGTGCTCTCAGATGATAAGTAATCTATAAGATCGGACTTTGAGCAGTACATCTTTCCCCTTGCTTTAGTGCCATATAAGGTTCCTTCGGCAATCAATCGGTATATGGTTTCTGCGTTGAAGTTGGTCAGTTGACATATCCTTGATACTGTGAGCGCCTCCTGTTCTTCCTTGAAGAAGTCGTTTAGGAATACCTTGAATTTATCGCATATATCGTCGGTTATTACAATTAGCGGGACTGGATGATGTTCGGTCTTGCTCGTGAACAGTCCTTTTAGTTCGTTTTTGAGCTTTACATCAGTATGCTGACGTTTATCGAATTCTTCTGCGTCCTCGATACGAACGAAGTATTTATGTGTCTTTTGTCCACTGTCTTGATGTGGTATATAATTGTTTTCCATGAGGTATTTGAGTTTTCTTTTTGAAATATGTAAGTATTTGATCAATTGATCGCCTGTCATATATCCTTCTTTAGCCATTGCTTTTACCTCCGTTATGTAGATAAAGGCACCCGTTTATTTGGGTGCCTTTGTCGTATTCATACCGGCGAGAATGTCCGACATGACGCTTGCGGTATGTTCTTTATTGCTCATGTCGAGGTGAGCATAAATGTTGGCGGTGGTTGCGATGGTAGAGTGCCCGAGGAATTTGGACACCTCAATCAGTTCTGTTCGATTGCTGAGAAGGATGCTTGCGAAGGTGTGGCGAAGGTCGTGGAACCTAATGTGGCGCAGTCCGTTCTTTTCGAGAAGGAGTCTGTAGTGCTGTGTCACATAATTCGGTCTGAGGAGTTCACCGAACTGATCGGTGCAGATGAAGTCATCGTTCTTTCTGTTGTAGCTGCCCTTGAACATCTTTTTGTTGAGTTCCTGGCGTTCCTTTATTTCAAGGAGAGCTTCTACCATTTCATTGGGGATGACGATGGTTCGGTGGCTCGATTCGTTTTTCATCTTGGATACCACCTCGACCATGTGCTGATCGTCGATGGTTACTTCCACCACCTTTGAGTCCAGCAGGATATGGCGGGTTTCCCAATCGATATTCGACCATTTTGCTCCGATTGCTTCGCTTCGGCGCAGTCCCATGCATCCGGCGAGAATGATTGCAGGATATATGGGATCATCGCGTGCAACTTCAAGGAGCGCGTGCAATTCTTCTTTCGAGTAGTGGTCGCCCTCGAACTTTTCTTTCTTCGGACGGTCGATTCTGTCGAAGGGGTTTGAGTCGATCTGCTCGTCCTTGAAGGCTTGCTTGAATGCCCTGTGGAGGACTACATGGTAGTGGATCACCGTATTGGCTGAGACATCGTAGCTGAAAAGGTATTCGTAGAAGCGGTTGATGTCTGCCGCTTTCAGCGTGCTTACCGTGAGCTCCGGTCGGTCCGAGAAGTATGCTTTGATTTTACCCTCGATCATGTTCTGATAACTTCTGATCGTGTTGAGCTGAAGCGATCCGCGTGCTTTTTCGAGGTAGATGTGCATATAGTCGTAGATGGGAAGCTGTGATATCGGGCGGCTGTTGCGCTCGATTTCCTCGGCGCATTCTTCCTCGTACCGTCCGACCACGTCGCGGAACGCCTTGTTGATTTTGGTCTTCGGCGATCCTTCGGGAAGCTCGAGGGAGCGCCATACGCCGGTCATCTTGCCATTCTTCTTGACTTGGATAACGGCGTAGAGTCTGCCTTTCTTTGCCTGAACGCTCGCGCTCAGATTCGGTGTGGGTGTCATTTCGTTTTTTCTCCTTATGTTTTGTGGTTTCGCCTTATGGCAACACACACAATATCACAAAAAATCGTAAAGTCCAGAGATAATCGAGAGAGTTTTCAATCACAACACATTTCGGGGTTCGAATATCAGTTCCCGTTCATATATCTGTGAAGTGATCTCTTGGGGACGCGGAATTCCGAGCCGATACGCACGGCATGAATTTCGCCCTTGTGGATCAGCTTATAGACGGTTTTCTTGCAGATGCGGAGGATTTCTGCAACCTCGGAAACGCTCAAGGCGTTCGGGTATTCTTTCACATCTTTGTATTCTACGGGCTTAGTCATTGTCGCTGCAGACCTCCTTGCCGCCGATCTCGTTCAGTACGATTGCGTAAATGGCTTGGGTTTCACCGATGAGATTGTAGACATCGTCATCGCTCTCCGACCGCTTGATCTGTTCGAGGGTCGTTTCGATTCGCTTCAGTTCACGCAGGACCATTGCAGACTGCTTCGACGGTGCGCGGTAAACGGACGAAAAGATAATGAAGTCGGTGATGCTCATATTCCTTTTTTCAGCTTTCAACCGGATGAGCTTCTTCTCGCTTTCGGTAAGACGGATGATGATGTTTTCGGTTTTGTTCTTCAAATATTTCATTTTCATTCCCCCTATGTAGGTAGGCGCTCTCAATTGAACGCCTTGTTGATGCCGGCTGCTTCGTATCCTCCACGGGCGATACGAAGCGCGGCAATGATGAGTTTGAAGGTTTTCGGATTTACAAGCTCCCAATCGCACAGATCCTTCAACGTAATGTGCGAAGTGTCGCCGCAGAGATCCTGAGCGATTTTCCCGAGGAGGTATGCTCTGGGAGACCCACCGTGGATATCGACCTGAGCAAAGTCGATACGGTCTTTTTTGGCGAACTGCCTTACGGCTTTCCACAGCTTATTGTCGGCGGAAAGGAGGTAAAACGCGGCAAGCTGTTCTCTGGGGAGTTTGTAGGGATTATTCATTATTGTGCTCACGAACCGTTTTTCGTGGGTGTCACCGTCAAAGTAGATCAATCGGTTTCCTCCTGTCTTCTGTCAAGACCGAGACTGCACTCGGCTGCCGCTTCAATGCGGGACATGGTCTTCTTGTCGGCGTGACCGATATATGCGAGGAGTCGGCTCTTATCAACTGCTCTGATCTGTTCGAGCAATGCGATGGATTCCTTCGGCATTCTTCCGAGCCGGATACTTACCGGGACGTGGGTCGGAAGCGTTTTCTTGGTTCTGCTTGTGATCGGCGCGATAATCGTCGTAGTGCTGAAGTGGTTCCCGACATCATTCTGAATGATGATGCAGGGGCGAATGCCGAGCTGCTCGCTTCCCACGCCGGGATCGAGGTCGGCAAAGAAAATGTCGCCGCGTTTGATTTCAGATTCTTTCATTCAACATTCCTCCCCGTTTGAGTTTGATCTTGCGATGATGTAAGCGAGATATGCAAGCTCGTCATCATCGATCTCGATGTTGTGTTGAAGTTGCCAACAGAAATTTAGAAAACGAATAATTGCTTCGTCGTCATTTCCTATTTTCACTTCAATCTTATTTTTCGTTTTCGGGTGAACATAAAAGCAAGGCTCGCCTTTGATCCATTTCATGAAGTTCCGATTCTGATCTTCAAAATGCATTTCAATGAACGTGGCATAATGACGAATCAGTTCTATCGTGTATGCCGGAGCTTGGTCTGGAAAATCCTTCATATACAAGTACAGTTTCTTCAATTTTTGAGCCAAACTTTCATAATAAGACATTGAATCAGTTAAGCGAGAATTTTCTTCACAATACATCACACTACCTCTCTTCCTTAGTTATCTTCAGCGTCAAGGATTTCATCGTAGAGATTCATTACGCAATCGAACGCTTCTTCATAAAAGCCGTCTGCGTTGTCATCTCTATCCGAATATAATTTGTTATGTCTCCGTTCTCTCATTTCCTCCAGTTCAAAAACATCGGGTTCGGTTTCGTACATTCTTCTGGTCTGTTTGGCATCGAGTAATCTTCTCATTTCTTTTTCCTTTCTATGTAGGACCCCGATTTCTCGGGGTTCTTATTGTGTCGTTTGCGTTTGTTGTCCTGTTCGATCTAATCCCCCGGACAAAGGCACTTAACAGACGAGCGTGTGCTGAACGCTCTCATTGGACTCTCACCATCCTCGGGTACTCCGCGGACCGCGCTTTCGCTACGGAAGTATCATTGTCACCGTCAGTTGTCATCGCTATTTCGGAAGAGCTGCTTCCGACTCATCCCAAGAGGCAAGGCCCCGATTGAACGGAGCCCTGCGTTGGAGATAGTCGCTTGTCGGTTTCACCCGGACATTGACGGCAAAGTATCTGCTAAGTGGTGTATTCAGTTGTCAAGGTACATCCGAGAGGCTCGATTGTGTCGTACCCCTCTATTACTATAGTTGCAAAACATTTAGGGGTTTTGGCAAATGAAATTTCGCAATTTTTCAAATATTTTTTGTTTGCGGTAATTTAATGCTTGATGGGTAACTCCATATTTGGATTCCAATTCACGTTCCGTAGGGATGCCTTGAGGATCATAAAACAACGTAAAAATAAATTCTTGTTCGTCTGCTGTAAGTTTTGAGATTGCGTTTCGTACCATTACTCTTGTGATCAATTCATCTTCAAACATACTATCGGGATCAGCCACAATATCATGCAGAGAAATACTCTCATCGTCATCGTCGCAATCAATCTTTGTGTCAAGCGAAATGACATTGCTAATTAAGGGCATCTTTCTCCGATGATTTCTCTCGCTTTCGTTTCCGGAGGAACCACTTATATCCTTTCTGAGTTGCCAATACTTTGTTCTCTCGGTGTGCCATTTTTTAAATTCAGACTCTGTTGCTTCGTGGACAATTGTGTCTGCTTCAAAATAAGGATCAACTTCAGCAATAAAGAAACGGCCTTTTGCTTCATCGCTGTTTTTGAATTTATAGTACTCTTTTCCGGTCATCTCAAGCCAAGTGTGGTCGTTGGCATCTTTCCAACGGTAAAACACCTTTTTGACGGGCTTTCTCGAATCATCGTAATCAAGCCCTATTTCATATAAATCTTCTGTGTAATCGAAGTCTTCTTCGTACATATTCGTAATCTCCTTTGAGTGAATTTTGATGTTGGGGGTGGAAATCAAAATTCGGGAGATTACGGGTATTCAGCTTCGTAACAAAGCCACTTGTAAAACATAAAAGTCCTTTCCAAGCGGAAGCCTGAAAAGGACTCAGATCATCGTACAAAGCAAAACGAGAGCGTAAAAAAGCACCGTACAGCGAACCCACAACAAGATATAGTTATCCTGTTGGGTTCGGCTTTGTACGGTGCTGGGTAGTCATTTCAGCCCGGGGTAACCGGTGAATGCTCCGCTACTCGATTGTTAAGTCGATATATTCTATTGTTCACCGCGAAGGCGCAGTGAGATTTACGGTTTTCTCCGGCGATAGCGAGCACCTTTTACGGTGCGAAAATAGGCAAGATCAAGAGGTCCGTTGAATTTGCATTTCTGACATTTTACTGCGATGACTCCCTCGTGGGAGTAAGCATATAAAAGCGAGAATCCGCAATTGGGGCAAGAAATGTTGCGTCCTTCTTTTTCCTCGGCGTGTTTGCGGGAGAGAAACAGCTTGCGTTTCAGATCTCTTGCGCTGATGACGGTCTTCGGCGGCGAAGTTGTAACTGTATTATCCATTATCCTTCACCCCGAGCAATTGCTCCATATACTCGTCGCCGTCTCTGCGATCAAAGATATCAAGTTCGCGCATACGGTTAAAAAGTGCCGTGTAGGATACTCCCATGCTGTCAGCCATTCTCATCATCGCAAGCTTATCATCCTGAGCTATAATGCTTGTTCCATAGAGCTTTACGGGTTCGCCGTTATGGTGCTTCTTCAGCGTTCTCATTACAAGTGATTTCGGCATCAAGAGAACGGCTGCCAATCTGTTGGCATACAGCTCCATCATTGAGAACACCTCGTGAAGCTCGTCCATCGGTATTTCAACGCCCGCGTCAAGTTCGCAATGGAAATAGGCAGTAGATCTGACCGGGACATGAAGCTCGATCAGTTTATGCGCGGCTTCATGAGCCATATGAAACCGAAGCTGTGCGCTGTATTCCGGGTCCAGATAGTAGTTATCAATGACTACCGTGTCCTTCGGAAACAGAACCTGCATCTTTTTGTTGTTGCGCTTTACGTTCAGCTTTCTGATACCGTCTGAAAGGAAAGCAATCTTGCCGGGATTATCCTCGGCAATGTTTTCGTATTGAATGATCAGCTTTAATGCCTCGGTCATAAATCCCTCTATGTCGACGCATAGATAGTTCGTCCGATGCTTTTTCTTGTCGTAATTGGCAATGGCATACTCGCCGATGTCTTCAATTTCGTCATACGTCAATAGACTTTTCACTCCCATCACCTCCAACTGGGATCGGCTCTACATACCAACGTGAGCCGTCTTGATAAATGTATTTTTCCGCGCTTCCGATAATAACGGTATAGCGAATTCCCTCATACTCATTGTTGGAAGATATGCATCGGTATAGTGTCCTTTCTATTTCCCATACCCTTCCGTCAGGCCACTTAATGCGAAGCGGTTTATAGCCTTTACCGTATCGCCTACTTTCAACCTCTACATAAACCTTTTCCAATAGTCTCCCTCCTGAAAAATTAAAGAACCTTGATGACGTGTTTTGCAACGCCCTGGATCGAACTCAAACTTGCTAAAATATATTTGCCGGGATATGCTTGTTCATTCTGATAAAACAGTTTATATTTTCCGGTCTTAGGATCGCATTCGCCGAGTGTTTTCAGCGTGTATGTGTTATCTTCTGTCTGGGCAACAACGATATCGCCCTTAGTCGGCTCTTTGGACTTGTTGATGACCACAAGGTCACCTTCATCGATTCCGACATCGACCATTGAATCTCCGACAGCGCGAAGTATGTATTTTCTGCCGGTGCCGAAGACTTCATCGGGGAGGCTATAGATATCTTCGATTTCTTCGATTTCGTCGGTTGGCTCACCGCATCGGACATGACCGACAATCGGGGTGTATGTGTTCGAGGTACGAATCTTTTGAGTCAGGGGTGTTTCCATCTTCCGGGCGCTGTATTCGATCATCCCTTTATTGTCCATATCTCGGAGGTAGTAATAGACCGTAGAACGGGACATATGTACTTTCTCGGCGATTTGTCCGATGCTCGGTATCTCGGAACGTTCCATCCGGTACTCTTCGATTATCTTGACAATCTTAGCCATTGTCTCGCGATTTTTGTGTCTCATAAGTACCTCCTGAATGTATTCCGAACGTTCGTTCGGGATAGATATATTATAGCACATTTCAAGATTATTTCAATAGGTTTTGGCAAGAATCTTTTTCGCAAAGGGCAGATGTCGAAACATTTCAACATCATAAAAAGAGGACCGGCTTTTTCACCGATCCTCTTGACAAGTTTTATATCTCCAAAAGAACTTTCACGCATTTATTCACAAGCTTATTTCTTCAGAGTCCATAAGTTCGCGATTGACCTTTTCTACAAAGTCATAATACTCGCCGTCACGCACACATTTTTCTACGCCGCTGGAATCCTTAACGACAATGGTGGTAATAAAATTACCAATTCCAATGGTAACCCAATACCTCTTTCCATCACAAATACGTTCCCATGTGGAATTATAGAATTTACCGCGATCTTGTCTTACCTCAGCAGTCACTAACGTCCAATCGTCAATATCAAAATGCTGTAGCTTTTCGATTATTTCCGGTGGAATATTTCGTTCACTTGAACGTGCATTAAAATGGCTGCCATCCATTATGAGTTTATCAACGCTTTTCATCTTAAAACGGACGCGCTCAAATAAAGAAGGGGGACCAAATTCTGCGTGAAAACGGACCAAGGTATCTTGCCAGTCTCTATGTTTCATTAGCTTAAGTCCTCGTTATTCTTTATCTAAAACAAAAGTGTAGGAATCGGCAAATCGCTCCATAGTGACGTCAACAGATGCAACTGCATCAGCAAAGCTATCGTCCAAAACCACCTCAATATATTTGTTTCGTAACATTGGTTTCTCGATAAGCGCCCACTTCAATTGCTTATACGAATACTTTGCGAAAGAAACCCACTGTGGATAGTTAATTGCCATAGGATTCTTGGCGAAATATACTTTACCCGCATTAATTGCAGTTGCCGCTGAATGAGAAATGAATAGCATTGTTGCCAACTTAGGATGTTTTTCTCTACTCAATGAGAATGGTATGGACTCCTTTAACGAGTATCCTTCTTTTAGTCTTCGGATGGCATAACTGATCCGTACAATAACCTCAGTTACGAGTACCGGTATTGACATGGAGCAGTAATGAATAAAGTCATATCCCTCATAATACATCCCCTGTACGATTTCAGCAATGGTCTGTTCTTCTTCTCCTATGCTGCCAAACTGAAACAGATTAAACAATCCCATCAATGGTGCCGGTAAGCCCATCGATGTTGTGATATCGGATTTCAGATGAATGAATTGCTTTGCTATTGCCGCAAAAATATTTGATTCTTTGCGGTCTGCATAGTTTTCCATAACTTGCGATACGATTCTTCCTGTTTTGTCAATGGTGGTCATTCTTCCCATCATAATATCAAAAACACCAACAACAAAGCCCAGCAACGGATCGTGACCAAGTGAAAGCAGTCTATGATAATATGCAGACAGCCCCTCGACATGAGTGGTAGTATGCCTATTGTCCTGTGCGTCAAATGGCACCTTGCTCTCCTTTGAATTGGCAAGTTTCTCCATTTCTTCTGGGGGAAACTTTTTGTTGAATTGTTCCCGAATGTAATTAGATAATGGACCGGCCTTCAAGCCATCTGTAGTGGCTTTGGGAATTCCAACAAGAAGGATGTCGAGCGCACCAGACAATATTCCCGCCACCGCGCATATCGAGTAGTCTATCCAATCAAGCCGATGCAATGAATTGAAATCATTTGCTAATGCGCGAATGTAGAACTCATTGCTTTTTAATTCAGCATCAGTAAATAGTTCTGTAAGCTCATGTCCGGCTCCGACATCCGAATTCGCATCATTAAGTAGTTGTTCCCAAGAAGGAACAACGATTTCTTTTGATTTCGGAACGTCTATAACAAGTGGCTGTTTCGGCAATGTATACCCTAACGATTTCAGCAGACTTTCACTTTCACTTATTCTGCTTTCATCGACGTGCGGGATTTCAATAGAGTCGAATTGCTTTTGCTGATGAACAAGGACGGTATTGATGTTCTGCTCTTCATCCGAATAGGTGTATTTTTTCATGCTGCCGTTTCACCAAGATCGTGTTGCAGATCTTTGATTGCCTGAGTCAGCAAGATATTCAAGCTTTGCAAATAATCAATGCGTTCCTTACTGGAGTCAGCTTCATCCTTTAGGGCTTTGATGATGGCCTCATGCTTTTTAAGTACTTCTTGATACAAACGCTCTTTTTCTTGTTTTAACTGCTTGTTCTTCAAGTGTGATGCAATACCGACGCCTCCGGCTGCAAGAACAGCGACGGGAGCCGCTAATACAAAAACACCGGCAACCATTCCGCCGCCAACAATAGCACCTGCGGCTGCCAGACCTGACGTAATTCCGGCTGCACTTAAGCCTACCACGCCAAGGCCATATAGTGCGGCAAATGAAGCGACGCCCCCAATCCCAGCTCCCAATGCTCCAGCAAGGACTTCTGGGATTGCACTTTCTTTAATTGTTCTGGTTTTGTCGTTTAATGCCGCCGCTGCCTCATTTACAACATTAACGACTGGTTGAAGAGCATCGACGTTGCTGAAATTCATTTCTTTTTTCTTTGTGATGTATTTTCCCATATTCATGCATCTCCTTAAAGATTATGTTACTGTTCTTCTTCAGCAAGATTGACGATCTTCTTCTCCTGCTTCTGAGCGTATTGTAATGTTTGATAAGCGCCGCCGGACTCGCGCTCCACGCAAAATATCACAAGATCCGAACGATCAACCATACTACGGTTTCTGATCTGAAAAGCAGATTTTGGATGTGCCATGCTTGATTCTTCGCAAATCTCTATTTCATCGTAGTAGTTGTGGAATTCTTCATCGTTGTTATGAAGTTCCGACGCTGGATAAGGTAATACCCAAATCAATGCGCTGTTATCGTCACGAATGTTCTTCTTGGCACGTATAACCGCAGAGGATACGATTTGATCGAAGTCACCGTCCCTGCCCACAAGGAATTCCACGTATTCGTGTTACTCAATAAGTTTTCGGACTTCTCGCTCCACTCGTTCTTCGATTCTTCGGAAATTGTCAATATATCGATGACCAAAGAACGATACCGTGAATATTTCCGTGATGAACACCTCACTCGCTAAGATATAGATTTAACTTTTTTAATTGTCCCACAGTAATATGTTCAGAATAATTCTGTCCCTCATGGGTTGGATGCAGAACCGGATACTGTTCCTTTGTTCGGAGGATATAGTGATTATCAATAAGCCAATATATCACTGCTGTAACATCTTCTCGGTCCCAATTCGACATCGCTGCATATTCCTTGACTTTATTGAGTTTGAATTTTGTAATACGGTCGCTTTCTGCACCGCGAAGGATGTCGGTCAGCATTGTCACTCCGTAAAAATAACTTATGCTGATATGGTTCAGACAACTGAGAACCGTATACACCGCATCATTCAAGTCATGCCCTTTATATTCAACGACATCTTTGAGCCGAGCCTTAACCACTTCACCGGTATGAGATTCAGATACGGAAGTCCCTGCGTTGCCGTTTTGACCGACTGTCGCGCTTGCTGTGGATTGGGGCAGAGGCTCTTGTTTTTCCGGTTCAACCGGATCGGGGGCAAAACCGTGCATATCGTAATACTGTTGCTTCCAAATGATATTACTGCACCCTGTCTTGTCCGCTTTATAATTTGTGCATCCGAGGAAATACCCAACATTTTTCGCGGGCTTGACAATCAGATAGCCGTCTCTGCATTGATCACACTTCATAATGCAAAGTTTTCCGGCTTTGTATTCGTTGGTCATAAAGCCGCAGACTTCTGGCTCGTTTGTGCACATAAAGAGTCTGAGACCGTAAGCATTCTTATATCTGAACTGCATCGGGTAACCGCAGATCGGGCACGTTTTCTTGTTTGTCGTGTTCTGAGGAGGTTCCTCATTCCACTCGCCTTTCAGCACTACATTCTTATAGTCATGCTTGATTTCAAGAAGGAATTCGGACGGATTCTGTTCGGGAGCCACGACGAAAACGCGGTTCTTGGTCCTTGTCATCGCTACATAGAACAAGCGACGTTCCTCCGCATAATCGATGGAGCGGTCACCCTTGATAACAAATGCAAGAACCGGATCATCCTCAATCTTGCTCGGGAAACCAAAGGTTTCGTTCTTGCCGTTTACGATAATAACGTTATCGTATCCAAGTCCTTTCGACGCATGGGCTGTCATAAAAGTGATATCGAGACCGGGATACTTTACGCTTTTGATCTTATTTCCACGGGTGATATATTCAAAGAGGCCAGAACGTTCCAACAGATCGCCATCAAAGCCATAACGTCCGAGAAGAAGTATCGTAGATTTTGTTTTGCCCTCGGCTTTGTTGTACTCGATGATCTGCCCAAGCGCGGTTTCAACAGCACTTGCGAGCGCGAAATTGGCTCCGCTTTTGCGATCCTGACCTTGTTTTTTCAGTTTGCCGTCGTAGGTGTATATGATAACTGGATCGGTAATTGTCTTCGGAGAAACAAGGTCTTTTTTGATTTGCGAATCGTTCTTTTGAATGAAGTTACCGGCAATGTCTATGACTTCCTGAGAATTGCGGTATGTCTTGACAATTTTCAGAAGCTTGGCATAGCCCATCTTCTCCTGAAACTTGGTAAACAGCGAGATATCTGAACCGCTGAAGGCATAGATTGACTGCCAGTCATCACCGACAGCAACAATCTTTGCATCGGTAACCTCGTGAAGAGCCGTAACCAGATCAAACCTCTGACGGGAAATATCCTGATACTCGTCAACAATGATGTATTTGAAATCGAGCTTCTTTTTCATATCCTTGACTTCGTGAAGGATACGAGCAGATTCGTTGATCATATCTTGGAAATCAACGGCATCATTGGTCTTCAGATAACGGTCATATTCGAGGTAGCATTCGTTGCAAATGTCAAGGAACAACCGGGAGCGGACATTGGTTGTCGAATGGTACATACGGCTGAACTCATCAGCAGTGAATCCGTTCGTTTTGAAGTTGGTAATAAAGCGACAGATGAGAGAAACGAGTTTCCGTATATAGCGGTTTTCTTCGGAAGTAACGAGTTTTTCCAGAACCTCTTTATTTGATCTCGGAGACAGCACAAATCCGTTTGCCTCTAATTCCTCTTTCAGATGGTCGAGAAGAGGTCTGCCGTCGTTGTAGCTTGAGAACGTATAAATCAATGTAGTACCATGCTGCCGGTGGAGCATGATCTTATCATTGATCGCTTTTTTGTATGTCGCTAACTCATCGTCGCTGTATCTGTCATTTCTACCATCCTGAGTGATTCCAAAATGCTCTATGTATGCCACCTTATCGCCCTGACGAATGATAAAATCGGGAGTATAAGGCTTTCTTGAAAGCAGGATATCATATCGATACAACGGCTCATATTCATAGTCAATCGTGTTCAGATAGAGGAAGTTGGCGATTTCCACCTCTTGATAGGATCGCATTACTTCGCTCTGAATTGTTACCGATTTCTGAGTTCTTGTGTCAACAACCTGACGTTCGAATTCGTTCAGATCGCTTCTCATCGTCGAGTAGTTTGCTTTGGCGATGTTGTTGAAGAAAGCATTCAGATCCTTTCCCTCATACGGCGCATCAAAGTACGAGGCAAAGAAAAGAATCAGATTGTTGACCATGCTTTCGTCTTTCAAGACAGAATTGCGGAAATAGTCCTGAATAACGAAATACAGTTTTGAATCGTCAACGATATTCAACTTCTCGGGATTCTGTTTCCTCAGAATAGCGTTTCCGGTTGAATGGAATGTTGCAATCGGGCAATTGATACCGAGATCTTTGTTGAGCTTGTCCTTGAGTTCGCCGACCGCTTTGTTGGTAAAGGAAACAACAAGAATCTGCTCCGGGGACACCCCGCGCTTTTCAACAAGGTATTTTACCTTAGCCGCCACGGTAGTTGTCTTTCCGGCACCGGCTCCGGCGATAACGAGGGTGTAGTCTTCATCACTGAGGACAACCTTTCTCTGATCATCGTCAAGAAGAATTTTGGGATCAACACTTTTAAGGATCGAATCAAGGTAGGCTTTTTCTGAAACAAGCGCACGGCTCAAAAATTCATCATTGTGACGGTCAATGAGCGATTCAAAAGTAGTGTATTGGCTCACTGTTTCTTTTGCGAGATTGGAGGGCATCCCGTTCTTTTTGCAATAATCATCGAGTGTACCGCTGCTGATGAGCACGCCAAAATACTCAACCGTTTTCTGATAGTTGAGCATCTGCTGTTTATACTCGCTCTTAGCGATATATCTTTCATCAGAAATAAGGCGATCCATCAACGAGCGTAGATCGGTTAATGATTTGCACTCCGGGGAAATTGCGATCTCCGGTGCTACTTCTTTCTTTTTTAAAAAGAATCTCGACAAAAAACTCATTACTTATCCCTCGGTATCACTTTGTTTGTTTTGAGTCATTTCTTCAAGGACTTTACCCATTCCCATTTTCTCGGTGAGATCTCCAAGGCTTTTATCATATTGAGCGCGAGAGATTGCATTTCGGGCAAGAAACGAATCGAGCATATTCTTCTGCTTTATGTAAAGCTGTATTTTCTTTTCTTCAGGAGTCATTTCTTCCCACGTCTTGGTGATCATATTTATTGCCATCAACTCACTCAGCCGAGTTGAGCCCTTTCTGGCGCTTTTCTTTGTTTATAGCGTTGCACAACATGGACCTTGAAATTGGTACTTTATTGCTTTGCATCATCATCGGCAGATGTGCCATTATCTGTTGTCGGAGAACAAATACCAAAAGGCGTAGCTGCTCGACGAATTAGGTCAATGAAATCGTTCTTTACTTTATCCGGTCCAAGTATCTCAACCTTGCCGCCGAACCCGAAAATCCAACTGAAAAATACGTTGTTGACAGCGATTTCCACCTCGGCTCGGAAGTGTTCCATATCGTATGCGTATGTCTCAACATCCTCTCCAAATCGATCAATGAGAGCATCCATACAATCATTCTCAACGATCAAACTAACCTTTTCGCGCTCCGTACTGAACATATGGAACATCGAATTAAGATAGTGGTCGAGATCAAAGCCTTCCGGCAGAGGAACTGAATCGAGTTCGGATATTTCGGGAGTCCCTGCCATGCGATCCACGCGATAGCTTATGACCTTCTTGTATTTGTCGTAATATCCGACAACGTAGTAATAGTCGCCGTTCCACACAAGACGATAGGGACTTAACCGATACCAATAGCCGTCAAATTTCGGCTTCCGTTCTTTTTTGACATTATACTGGAAATACTGAAAACGTATCTGCTTGCCCTGATTGATTGCTTCGTTGATAGCGTCAATGATATAAATCGTGTGCTCGTTCTCACTCTTGATTCTGCGCTCAACCGAGATATTTCTTTTCAACTCGGCGGATTTGTATCCTCCGGCTAATTTGGTAATCTTCTCCACAAGTGCGGCGCTTTTCTTTTTAGAAATGAATTTCGCGGACTCTACTGCATCAATTAACAGTTTCAATTCAGCATAGTCGAGTTCTCGTGAAACCAGATTATACATCTTCTGATTTGACCTCGTCATCTGAATATCCATGCCGTACTCTTGAAGAAGTTCAATATCAGTCCCCAAGGTTTGACGATGAGAGTGAATGTGATACTCATCCTCAAGAATCTGAATCAATTCATTAGTTGAGAGACTGTGTTCTTCATCTGTGCGTTCAAATAGAATCTTGGCAAGATATAAAGGTCTAAGCTTTACTTCATTATCCATGTTTCACCTCGAGGATTAAGCAACTGTTTAGAAAATCTTGTAAATGCCGTTATTCTTCAAGACAAATGACAACTGAATTTGCACAAGTTTTTCTATGTTGGGGCGCTTTACGTAAATGTAGTCATTATCGATCTTCACAATTACTCCGATAAATCCATCTGTTTTACGGGTAATTTGTTTTCCAACCCACCCTGAGTATACAGATAGACCTTCCTTCTCGCCCTCATCTGTTGCCGATTCTGCTTTGGATTCTTCCTTCTCGCCGTTCTTTACCTGATCGGACAGTTTTATCAACTCCTGAATTTCGGCAAAATGAGTCTGAGCAAACCATATTTCGTAAGAATCCACAGAAACTACAACCTGTTCACCATCGGAAACTTCGCTCTGTCTTATGGAAAGGATATCTTCCTTAAACTGCTCCATGAGGGATTCATTGTATCGTAATTGTTTGTATACAGTGGCACAATTCGGGCAAAGACATAAGTTCATCGGATCCAATTCCGCTTCGGGGTTATTGAACAACTGAGCTTTTTCCACAGATGAACACGACTCATGACACATCTGACAAGCATATTTATAAACGCCGTCGTACCGGTACATATTGTGCAAATACGCCTTTGCTTCTTTGTCATGATTGCTAACTCGAATTCTGCGGACGGCATAGTCATACTTGACCGGATCAGCAAATATTAGCATTTCCGCTGCGTGCTTTTTCAAAGCCTCCCAGTTTTTGACTTTAACTACCGGGAACGGATAGACAATATCCGGCTCGCCATCGTCGTCTATGTCGGTTCCTTTGCCATATCTATCAGTCAATTCCGCAGAGGAAATACCGAATCTTTGACGAAGTTCGTTTTCAAAGAATGCATCAAGCTGCTTTTGAGGTATTGTCTTTTTCAGATCATCGACCTCATCAGCCTCAGTTTTCCTGAAGCCAAGCAGATCATAAATAATTGAATCCGGCTTAATACGTCCGTATAGAGGTGCGCTTATGTCATGCTTTGATACTTCCTTTTGGGAAACAAGTTCACCGGACTCCGTATACAGCCACTTGCCATTCCAATCACGAAGCATTTCCCCGCGAAGTATTCTAACAAGATCACATAACGCATTATCTATATTTGGAGTTGAGCCACCAATACGAACCTGACCCGTAAGTTTGTCTTCGTTTGAAAGTAACGTTCTGAATATCGCCTGAGATTTCAGCATAGAGTCTTTTGCACCAAAATGCTGACTAATATACTTTAGCACATCTCGAATGGCATCTAAGGACAGTTTCCAACGAAATTCACCGGCTGTCCACCATTCGGGTTGACGCCCTCTGCCGCCAATTTCATATGTTCCTTGAACGATCTCGGTGCCAACTAAAATCGAATTTCTGACTCCAAGTGTGCTTAAATCCTGGAAGGAGAGTCCGTGCGCAGTATAGAAATCGGCATCAACATAGGAAATTGTATTGATGACATTCCGATAATATCCTTCTATATTGATTCCTTCTGCGTTAATTGGCAAGAAAACACGTGCAGAATATGTGCTTCGCATCTTCCCGTCGTTGCATTTAATCACAAAGCAATCTTTAATCAGACGCGATACCTCGTCGCGATAATCATCGTATTTTATGTATTTCAGAATATGTTTGACATCGTCTATATGCTGATCTTCTTTGAAGCAGTAATCAGTTTCGTATCTCTTACGGATATCCTTAATTGTAAACTCATATTCGTTGGGCTTTTGAAGCTGCAGAATATCATCAAAGAAATGGCGGCATCTCTCATAGATTGCCTTGTCTACAAAAAATATTTCCGTGCTTTGAATCTTATCGGAAGGCAGGAATACATTCGGCAAATACTGTTTGTTTTCAGTTTTACGATATGCAGAGACAAACTTACCCGTTGACGTTTTTATGATATCTGCGGTAAGCATATTGTTCTCATACTTTGCTTTTGAAAAAGCCGCGCCGACGTTCTCCAATATCGAATACAACTCAACCAACCAATCATCACTTTGATTTGGAAGGAATGACGGATTGGCGGCAAAGAATGATCTGAGATCCTCCGGTCGAACAACCGGGATTCTCAGTTCATTTGTAAGGTACCGATAACATATTTCATATTCACGGTTGGTTTCTGTAAGGAAAGTCGGAAGCCAATGATATGATTGATTATCGTTTACGAGACGCGACAGCAGTTCATCCGTAAGTAACGCCGCAAGCTTGTCCTGACGGGCAATTTTTGCGCACTTTGCCGTGACATAGTCTCCGTTTTTGCAAGGAATAACCGGTAACGTTGAAAAAAGTATTTTAACTGTTGAATACAACGGTTCGAACAATGAATAATGCTGAAAGACTCTCGCATCAATGGGAAGGGCTTTGACAAAACTCATATTGAACTTTTTGCTATTGCGCAATTCTATAATGCTTTCTTTCAACAGCATAGCGGTTATTGAAGCAAGTTTTTTATTGTCTACATCATCTGCCGGAATGCTGCTTCTGTTTGGCGTTGTTCTGTATGGACCTTGAACTATAAAATCAAGTTTGCTTTCAGTTTCTGTCGGGAAATATACCGAGACATAGGGACTCTTTGGCTTTTGGCATTCGTATGTGCCGTCCTCTTTAATACTTACCGGGAACGCAATATCAACGGTTCTCGGAGAACCGACATCAATGGCTCTGGAAAATTTCAGATAGGATATTTCTTCATCTTTGTTTTCTTGCGATCCGACACCAATTGCCGAAACAAGTGTGCAATGGTCATTGATGATATTCTTTTCAAGGAGATACTCACCTTCAATAACCGAATCGTCAAGCCGTATCTGATATTCGATTATTTCAAGATTTTTCATAAACAGCAGAGTGGTGATACCGAGATTCTGCAGTTTGCTTGAAAGTGTTTTGTTGAGATTATCGATAGAATCAAAGCCGGAGAATGTCTTTCCGACGACATATGGGAACACAAATCTGGTCGTATAAGAGTGGTCCATATCCTCGTCTTTGATATCTTCCGGACGGGTGAAATCAACGATCTCAACGGCAAATTGTTCCGCTTCGTCACATCGCGATTGATCTCGGAAAGCGGAAGGAGAGCTGTATAATCTGACTGTATCACATATTCCGAAAACGGATTTGAAACCAACGCCGAATTCTCCTATTTGGTTGAGATTATCGACCTTATCAGATTTTCCGATATCACATAATCCCTGAAGGTTCGCTGATGTAAAAGGTTTTCCGTCGTGAAAGACCTCAAGACGATCCGGATACTGAACAAATTTTATGCTCTTTGCCTCAGCGTCCTCAGCATTCTGAAGTAATTCATAGACAAAATGAGACTTATCAGTATAAAGCTGAATGATGCGTTCAAGGGCACGGCGTAACATTCCGTCCTTGTCTTGAGCAGTCTTGATTTTGTCAGCAATATTTGCCATGATTTATCCTCTCTTTATCTCGATAATACCATGAGCAACCAAAGCAGTATGAATGTCTGCCCGGTCGGTTCTTTCATTGATCTCTGCAATCTTGTTTTGATAGTTCTCGGTTGCAGTGGTCAATTCGCTTTGATACATTCTTGTAATTTTGTCTTCAAACGAATCTCGAATCTTCTGTTCGAGGGTGCGTTTTCTGTTTCTGAAATTGCTTGTAATACTTTCAAGCTTGAAATTTGCTGTTCCCTGAACTTCAGTAATGTATTTCTGTTTCTCGGCTTGCCACAATGCGATGTGTTTACCCTCAAGTCCTTCCCAAGTGTTCGTTGGGACTTGCACAGCGGTAGTTGCAGTTTCAGCCTCTTGTAATATCTCTGTAAGTTCTGCGCACACCAAAGCATTCTCGCATACAGGAACCACTTTGAACATAGGATGAAGTCCAACATAGTTCCATGCGTAAATTGCGAAAGGATATGTACCTTCAGGGAGGTCGGAAGAATAGTATTCGAGATGAATGTGCGAAACAGAGGTTGTTGCAAAGAATTTGGCTGCCTGTTTAACGAGGGGATGCATCGGCGTTATAAAGAACGCTTTGTGATCCTTTGAAGCGGCTTCCGAAACAAAAGTAATCTTATGGAGCGGTTCTGCCCCCTTCAGATAGTTTTCCCACTTTCTTCTGTAGGCAGATCGGATATTGGAGAGTTTTCTGAAATCCTCAAGCAAAGTCATTCTTGCGTCTTTACCAAGACGAAGCTGCTTGACATCAGATGCACCAATAATGTATTGCCCATTTCCAAGGCGTTCGTTCAGATATCGTTCTATCAGTCTTTGAATGCTTGCCGGAGCGATCCACGGACTTTCAGCGTCTTTGATCTCTTTGGCCGCAGTATAACTCGAAAGATCGAAGCCGAACAAGGCACGTTCCTCATCTTCGAGTTTCGTCAATTCCTGCAAACGGCGTATTTCGTTATCAGCCATCTGCTCCAACTTTACTCGACGTTCTTCCGGTGTGAGTTCGGTTCTCATTGCAATCTGTTCAATCTGCGATCCGATTGTTCCGAGAACTTCCTCGCATTCACCGATACTGCGTTCAAATACACCTATTCTCATCAAGCAACGAGAATAAATATCGGCATCAACGGTATCGGCTGTGATGATGTTATAAATATTAACTGCTTCACTCTTTTGACCGCGTCTGTCAATTCGACCTATACGCTGTTCGATACGCATCGGGTTCCACGGCAGATCGTAGTTGATCATCGTATCGCAGAATTGATAGTCAAGACCTTCTGATCCGACCTCGGTGAAAAGAAGAATATCTATAGCTTCGGGATCGATTCTGTCAAGTTCAAAACGTTCTCTCAGTGCCCGACGATCCTCATCTTTCACGCTGCCGTCAATCTGAGCAACGCGATAATTCATAGCAAGAAGCTTCTTTTTGACATAGGCAAGAGTGTGCCTAAATGTGCTGAAAAGGATAATCTTATTATTGTCGAGCTTTTGCTTTTCTTCAATGATTTTGATAATACTGTCGAATTTCGGATCGTCATCGGGGAGATTATCCGCCAGTTCGAGAACGTGCTGAGCCAGAGACATAAGTGCGGAAGATGCTTTTCCATCAAGGTCAAATTCCTCAATGTCCACATCCGGATCATCGACCATCTGATTGAAACGTCTGCTGATCAAATCACGAATTTGCGGTGCAAGTCCGAAAATACAGCTTGCCGCCTGTCTTCTGATGGTGCTCATCATAAACGGGATAGATCGAACGCTGTGCAATTTGGATAATGCATCAAATTCAAATTTCAGAAGCTCATCGTGCAGTTTCGACTGTTCTTCCGTGAAATTGGTTTCAACCGTATAAGAACGGCGGACACAGAAATCCTGAATATCTTTTCTGCGTGTCCTGTTGAGCATCGTGTTGAAACTGTGAAGCGACTCGATATCAGATACAAGTTTTACACGTTCTTCTCTCGTAATTTCTTCTTTTTCAAGTGTTTTAAGAATGTCCGCATATACGGGATTCTTGGCAACAACATTTTCGCCCCATTGTGTTGAGGTTATATTGCGGAGTTGGGTGACAGCTTCATATTGCCAACCGTCTGCTGCTCCACGGACAGCATGGGACGCACGATAAATAAACTCGTTCGGTCTGGACATCATCGTGAAGACTTCTTTGTCCATAACCACATCGGGACGCAACAGATTCAAAAGCGTGAACAGATCGTCGTCGCTTGTCTGCAACGGAGTTGCTGTAAGCATAACGACAGCATCTGCGTGTTCGCAGAAATAACGGACACACTTATAGGCGAAAGCCTTTTCTTTTTCAAGGCTTCCGTTTCTGATGTGATGAGCTTCGTCGATAATAACAAGGTCAAAATGCGGAGGCGGATCAAGATCAAGGAGGCAATACTCCTTGCCTTTTTTCTTGTCATCTCCTTGATAAACCTTGCTATCAAGGATAGAATACGGGATAATCGCTTTACTGTATCTTGCCGGCCATTCTTCGTCTCTGTGCGTATCGGAAATTACCTGACGAAGTTCCTGTCCGTCAAGGGGAATGAAATCTTCGTCGAAGCGCTTCATTTCAAGTTCCCATTTGCGTTCAGAAACGAGCGGCTTGGGGCAAATAATCAGAATATTGTCGAGATCGTTTCTTGCTTCAAGTTCCTTGATAATCAGTCCGGCTTCTATCGTTTTACCAACACCAACGCTGTCCGCAATGAGAATCTTCGGTTCGTCGGATTTGATCAATTTCAATGCCGGTCTGAACTGATAGGGTACGAAGTCGATTCTTGCTGCGTTCAGAGAATAAAGATTGCCCGCAGAAGGATTATTGATTTCATAGGCAGTCAGGTTACTTTGGAACGTAGGTAGATCAATCCAGCTATATGCCGGAGCGGAATCAATCTTCTGAATCTGCCCCTCATAGAAAGTCTTGATATCACCGTCCACGAAGACATCGTACTTTTTGACACCGTTTACTTCGGTCACGGAGAAAACCATGCCCTTTGTATCGGGATCACCCGTAAGATATACACGGTCTTTTTCCTGAATATCCCCTGTGATAACCGTTGCCTGTGCTTTTTGAACGGCACGAGCCGGTTCTTCACTTTCTGCGTAGACGGCAGAAAAGTCTGCAGATTCTATCTCGGATGTGAAGTTGCGGATATCCTCAGAGTATTTGTTTGTAACGATTACGGTTTCAAAGAAATCAAGAATAACATTCAAGTCCTGAAGGACAACATCTTTGTCCGGAAGAGTACCGGCGCAATGAGCCCAATTGTTTCTGACCTTCATCATGCTTCTTACACAGTCCCGCTCAGAAGTGGGGAGATAAGCAAAGGTTCGCATATCATACCAAGACTTATTGGCAATGCGCAGAAGAGCTGCAAGGTCAAACTGCTCCAACTTGTCATAGCCGTTTTCTCTCGCGAGCTCCTGTTGAGCATACGAAAGGTTGGACATGACGCATTCATTCCACCAATCCTCAGTAACACGCGGCAGCATTTTTTCAAGCCAAACGCATAGCTCCTTTGTAGCGGAATGGAGGTATTCATTTATTTTGCTGACTATGTATCTCTCGTTCATTTGCTTATCTCCAATTCAGTGATCAGATAAAGAATCCATCACTTTCAAATATGTGTTTCAACTCTGTATCGCTTGCACAATGCAGAACCTTATCGCGGATCGAGCTCTTGGACATATCAAGACGGAAAGGTCTTTCGTTGCCAAGCGCGTCCTTTTCCATTCTGATGAGCTGGATTCTGCCGACACCCGGATTCTGACGGGCGTATTCAGCGAATCCTTTCGCTTTTCCGAGGTTGTCTGTTCTCGACGGATCGTGCGGTTCAAGGATGTCCACGATGTAATCGGGACCGTCCTGACGAATGATCAAAAAGTCAGGGTAAGTCGGCTTCTTATCGCCGTCGAGCTCATACGGAATGCAGAGAGCCCATGATCCTCTCGAAGGATTTCTGAGCCAGCAGACGAAATCTTCCTGTTTTTCTTCTTCCTCGATGACCTTTTGCTCCCAGCCGTTCAAACTGATCATAGCGGTACCGGAGTCATCGACGAACAAGTGGTTAGAATAGAGCTTTCCTTCGACCTCACGTGGGACTCTGATTGTCTCGGGAAGTCTGAAGTTATGCTTACTTACGATATCACCGTCAGATACGATATCATCGTATTTCTTCTTGACTCTGTCCGGAAGGGTGACGGTTCTGCGTCTGTTGTTATCATTCAGTTCGTGGAATTTATGATTTGCATAGGTGTTGAGGCTATCCATGCAATCCGCGTCGGCAGCAAAGATAATAACGTCGATTTTGTAAGCGATGGGATCATTCGGATCGTCATATTTATTGCCGTATGCGTATCCGACACCTTCGTTACCGAGTCTGTTTTCAGCAAGACGGAACTGACGGTCAATATCAGTATCTGTCGTGGAGAAAAGATCATGCACGGCATAGTTATCAATCGATCTGCCGAAAACGTCGAAGATCTGAGTGTTCAGTTTGAACGACATTACCTGACTTGCAAGATCGTTGTATTCGCCGTCTTTCTTCAGCTTTTCAATGTGGGCATGGATCATTTCAACGATATCGGCAATTATTCCGTCTTTCGCATCGATATCGATTCGGAATTGTGTCAGAAATCTTGCCAATGCGTACATTGATTTCAGGTAATCCGTGATTCTGACCTTTCGTACATCATAGGTCAAGAGTCCCGCATCATTGATTGCTTTAACAACAGCTTGACGATCAAAAGTTTCACGAACTGCCGTGGAAGCTGCAGTAGCCGATGGTGTATCGTGAGTGGTTGTGATAACGGGTGTGGGGGCAACTGTTGCAGGAGTTGTATCTGTGGCGGTCGTAGTTGGAGTTACCGTAACCGGATCAGATGAAGCCGTTGATGCTCCCGAAGCGGGAGGTGTCGTGACAACCGGCGTACTCGGAGTAGCAGTTGCTCCGGACGTTGAGGTGTCTTCAACCGGCATATCAAACAGCGAAAGCTGATTGGGATCAACGGGATTTTTGCGTGAACCGGGCTGACGAGGAGGAGTCTGATAGGTCGGCGTAAGGCTCAGCGTATCATAGCCGTCCGCACCGATCATTTCGGATTCAACTTCAGTCGGGATATTGGCACCTTCGGTGCTCTTGAGTGCTTCGACAACGTCATAGACGGTATGCTCATCGAACTGAGGCAGATAAAGGTGAACATCGTTTAGCGTATCATCGACATTGATGTGCTGCTGAGTAGGTGTACGAACCATTCTGCCGAGGAGCTGTGCGATATAGGTGTGATCCTTTGCAACTCTGAAAGACATCATGGTTTCTGCTCTCGGGCAGTCCCATCCGGTGGTCAGCGTTTCCTTGAAGAAGACAACTTTGATCCGCTTGTCATCGGCGATTCTCGAAGGCTCCACATACGGAACATTCAAACCGTTGATGGTGAGAGCGGGTGTACCCTCTCCGAAGGAGTGAACGACCTGACCTTCGAGGAAGCGGTCTTTCATTCTTTCCTCAATGGTGCGGACGCATTCATCAAGGTCAGTCATCGAAACGCGGTTCGTCGTTCCGTTCTGAACCTGAATCACGAACACGGGATTGACCTGACCGTAATGCTGTTCGTAGCAATACTGATACCAATGCTGACATTTATCGATCCATTCGTCGGTGGCTGCCTGAAGAACTGCCATATCGTTGCCGGAGGTTTCCGGGTATGTAATGACGATGCGATCCTTCAGAAGACCGGAAGCGCGGACTTCTTCCGCTTTCGTTTCGACGTAGTGAGTAGTGGAATGGATACCTTCCGCAAGACGATTGAAACGAGCCCAGGTTGCGGTCATACCGATAACGACCGGCATCGGAGGCAGTTTATCGTCGGGAGATCCCTTGAGGAACTTCTGCATGATCGTCGTGTTCTTGGTCAGATCGCTCGGCTTCTGAGCACCTCTGTGCGCTTCATCAATAATGAAATAGAGATGATCCGACTTCTCACGGATGGTATTGGCAAGCGTTTCCCAAATGGTATACTGTCTGCCGTCGCTATGCTTGGTCAGATTACTGCTCTTGGAGAGCTTCTGCGTATTCAGAAAATAGATGTGTCCGTCCTCGAGAACTTCGCGGTCAAAGGAATCGTCGCTGATGGTAACGCACTGATCGAGCGCGATCTTTTCGGCTTTCATGTCGATCTTGAGCTTTGACTGCTCATTCAACTGAGGAGAATCGGAAAGCCAGATGAAGATGGCTTCGGGCTGATCTGGATAGTTCCCGTCACCGTAATACACGGATTCAATCAGAGACGCCATAATAATGGTCTTACCGGCGCCGGTCGGAGCGGTATAGGAAACGACCTGAGGAGCATGGGTGCTCTTATAATTGCCGAGCGCTGTTGCGACGCTCAGACGAAGATTGCTGAGGGCAACCTTTTGGAAAGGAAATAACTCTACTCTCATCTTCCTTTACCTCCTGACAGAATTGATGCGGAAATTATCGAGATAGTCACGATAAAGCTGATAGGTGTCCTTGTCTTCAAAACCGCTGATCATATCGCGGAATCCGGCTTCGGAATCGGTAACAATATAGACCGTCTTGATCTCCGGATGCTTGTCAAGTTCCGTAATAAATTCAAGATAATACTTCTCATCGATAAGGACTGCAAACTGATTCTCGGGCAGTATCATCATTGATGGAATCTTTTCACCCGTAAGCTCAGGGCATTTATTCTTGGCTCCAGCTTTCATCCAAAGGATTGGCAGAAGTTCTTTGAACTGTCTTCCGAGTGCAACAAGGTTTTTGTCAAGGAAGCCAAGCTTGAAGAAAGCGGCGTTTGCTTTGAAGCCGTCTGCCATCGGAAGATCACTGCCAAGATAATTTCCTTTGAGGGGATTGCCATTCACATCGTGCCCTTCAATGGAGCAGACCGTGCGCGGCCAAGTGACGTAGCGGGCAATACCGAGCTTGTCCCATTCTTCATCGCCGGGCTTGAATCCTTTGGCGGTCAGATCCTTATTTTCCGCATCGGATACTTCATTGTTCGTTACAAGGATGCAACGACGGTGGCCACCGTCTTCCGCATTCAATAGATTGACGGCATGAAGTGTCGTACCAGAACCCGCGAAGAAGTCGACGATGAGGGCGTTGGGTTTATCAGCAATAAAAAATCTTAATGTATCTTCAACTGCATACAATGATTTTGGGAAGTCAAACCTTTTTCCGCAGAAAAGATTTTTTATGAGAAGTGTGCCATATAATCCTGCATCATGTGCAGGAGAAATCCACACGGACTTTGTCGTAGTAATTCTTTTTTGATCTTCTTTCTTCCTTATCAGCCAGCTACCATCTTCGTCTTTACCATACAACTCCAATTCACCATTTTCAATTCGATTCTTTTCAGCCCGACGTAAATATGAAACCACAAAACGATTGCTGTTCTTTCTAATACGGGCAGTACCTTCTGCAAATGCGACTTTCAATGTTTCAGCCGAGCAATTCCAGGTGTTTTCATCACCATTAGGTCTTGTTGGGAGTAAGCAAACAAGATTATCTTCCGGCGGTATAAGATCATTTGCATGCATGTTAACTGGAACAGAATCCCCGACAGAATGAAGTCTTCCTTCTACGGTTACCCATATTGGATAAAAAAGGTTGGGGCGTTCTTTACGAGAACTATGATTTCCAGTTCGCAACAACGAAAACCAAATAGGAGAATTGTTTTCTTTCTTTTCATCGACTTCTATTCCGGTTAGCGAATAATGTCCAACTGTCGAAGATCCTTGTTGTACAATAAATAAATATTCCTCAGAACGCGAAAACTCGTTGTTTCTCGTCGCTCCCGCACGTGGACTCGTAACATCGGTAACCATTTGAATGCTTGATCCCGCAAATAGTTCTTCAAGCAAACATCCCAAGTGTAAATACTCTTTTTCATCAATGGTAACGATCAGCACAGAATCTTTCGGATTGAGCAGTTTCTTGGCGATTTTCAACCGTTTCTGCATCATCGAAAGCCATTTGCTATGACGGTAAGAGTCAGAGTTATCAACATAGTCATTGTTATATTTCCAGTCTCTTGCCCCCGTGTTATACGGCGGGTCAATATAGATGCAATCCACCTTCCCAGCATAGAGATATTCGAGCAGTTGAAGAGCATGATAGTTATCTGCTTCAATAAGCGTATGCCACAAATCGCTGTCAGGCGCATTGCAGACACTGTCGAGCGGTTTCAGATACGGATAGATCGGATCTCCAAATTCAGCTACCGGAACAACATCATCCACACCAAACGTTGCAGATTCGCTGCCATCTCTTTTTACGCAGTCGGCTTTCCCATCAGCCATAGATTTGACATAGTAAAGATCTTTGATATCGCCGCCTTTGACCATAACGAGAGAACCGTTCCTGACGGGGATGTCATAGAGCGGTGTGCATTCCGGGAGATGTTCTTCAAAGACAAGTCCGAACTTTTTCTGTTTGGCAAGACGGTCAACCTCGGCGGCAATTCTGTCGCGCAGGGTTTTATCTTCAATTTGGTTGACAAGGTCGTTCAGCACGGACATATTGCGAGTCCTCCTTTATAATTCGATGTTTTCAAGTGCCTCTCTGAGAGCTGCCACTTCGTCTTTTGAAAGAGTGACGCCCTTGCCCATCTTCTGATGATCAGGGTCCCATGTTCTCAGATCGTACTTCGGAGGAGCATCATTGAAGGAGACCAAATTCAGTTCCTTCGTCCATCCGCTTCTCTCGGTTGATAAGGTAATGATATTTTTGATGATTTCAAATTTGAACGGTTCGGTGTTGAATGCCATTGTTCAGTCCTCCGTGTCCTTTTCTTCTTCGATCATGTCCATAACGTCGCCGATGTTGCAGTGAAAGACTTTGCAGATTTTCTGCATTGTGTCAAGACCCACCGGTTCGTTGTGGCTTAACCTTGCGAGCATATATTCAGATAGCTGCGCTGCTCTTGCAAGATCGCTTTTCTTCATCTTGTTGTCATTCAGAAGATTCCATAATTTGTTGTAGCTGATTCGCATTTAAGTTCCCCCATTGGTTGATTTGGTTCGTCAGAGCGGCGAATGAACCAAGGTAAAGTTATACATAATCCATTATAGCATATCTTTCGCTATTTTTCAAGGAGTTTCTCCGTTTTTGCACAGCTCTATGTGGTAAATGTCGAACCTTTTCGACATTCGGTGTTGTGCGCAGTATGATCGGAAACGAAATTACAATTTTCTGCTCCAAAACGTGCATCAATTACTGTTTTGATGCCAAGAAAGTTTTCGTAAACTGAGAAAAAATGGGTGCTGCCCATGCGTCAATCAATGTGCGATTCCTTGATGACGAAATCAAAGTGCCGAATAATGATCATGACTGTCTGATAGCGATGATCCCATATAACTGTTCTTTTCAACTTACTCTCTTTTCGCTTGATTTTCTTCTTGTTGACGCATATTGAAACATACCATAGATCACCGTCAAGGCATAGTTATCCCTTGACGGTGATTTCTGTTATTTCACGCACTTGTAGTCGTTGCTCGTCTTACCGCCGTCCGGTCTTCGGCGGTTGGTCTTCACGATATAACCTTTCTTTACAAGCACGTTGACGGCTCTCTGAACCGTGGAGGTGCTGATTCCACAACTCAAAGCAATGGTTTTGCGCGACGGGAAGCAACTTTCGTTGCCTCCCTGATATTTGCACAGACACGAGTACACGAGCTTCTGCGTCGGTGTCAGTTCTTCGTCATCAAACACGATCCACGGCTTCGGCATCGACAATCACTCCATCCTCGCCGAAGATGATCTCTTTCGGCTCAATTTCATCCTCATCGTACAGCTTTCCGCTTGCGTCGAAGATGATTTCTTTCTCTTTGGCTTTCACATCGCCTACAGAGAGATTCGACTGTGACAGAGGCATGGCATCGCCCTTGTCCTCATCTCCCGGGGACGGCAGATGTGCTGTGCGCTCTCCCGGCTTTCTGTGCTGCTGAAACGGTCCGGGACCGGGTTTGACGGTTTTGACGGACGGACGGTCAATTTCACGCTCGCGTATCTCGTCATCGGTCATTTTCTCGCCGACGCTCGTGACGGCGTAAATCTTGATGATTTCCTGTTCGAGATCGTTCTTCTTCGCGTAAGAGACGATTCGGTTGCCCTTGTCGGGTACGGAATAGATTTCTTCCGGGAATACGATGCCCCATTTGAAGAAGAGCTTCAGTTTGACTTGTGTCGGGTAGAAGCCGGTCTTCATGACTACGAATGTGCCTTTGGGCAGGGATTTCAGCTCGTCGGGTGTGAGGAGCGCTCTCTCGATCATCTGCAAAGACTGTGAGGGATCGTTCTTTCCTCGGCTGACCGATCCCGACTGGACAGTCTTCGTGCCGAGTGCTTTCGACAGTATCTGAGCCGATTCGCTGTTGGGAGCAAAGCCGCCGAAGATCGTGAGCTGGGTGTTATCCGTAATGATCTCGCATCCTTCTTTGCCGTAGTTTTTGGTGAGCTGCGCGAAGGACTGGATAATCGCAACGATAGATACTCGGCGGGAACGGGATGCCGAGAACATCATCTCGGCGCTCTCGATTTTCGGGATCGTACCGAACTCGTCGAGGTACATCATGACACGGTTCTTGAGGGCACCGCCATGCTCGTCGGCAACGGCAAGGATTTCTCGGTAGAGCTGCTGAACGATCAGACTGACCATAAAGTGCTTGGAGGTGTCTTCCTCCGGGAGCACGACGAAGATCGCGGATTTTTCGTTGCAGAAGGTTTCCGCGTCTATGGCTGTATCGAAGCAAAGGATTTGTTCAAGCTCGGAATCGAGGAACGCATTTAACCTCGACAGAGCCGTCGACATAACCGAGGACATTGCCTGTTCGGATGTGTTGAGCACGGCTCCGGCGAACCATTTTGCCTTGTGTTCCTCCGGGAGTTTGGACATCAGCACTTGGAACTGATTTCGGTTTCTGCCAACCCCTGCGGGAGCCAACAGATCCTGAATGATCTTGAAGACCGATACGATGTGCCTTGTCTCGGGCTGGCAGAACTCTGCCACAAGCAGAACCGTTGCCACGATCAAACCTTCGGCCGCATCGTAGAAGAAGCTGTTCTGACCGAAGGACGCGCCGTCCATACCGGAGAGGATGATGGTCTTCGCAATGATCTTCGCGTATTTTTCGGCTTTTGCTTTGTAGACGAGCATATCCGGGTTTGCTTTGTACAGATCCATATACTTGTTGACAAGGTGGAGCAGATTGTTACCGTCCGACTTGGTCGGATTTCGGAGGTCGATAACAGCCACCTTGTATCCGTAGAACTCTTTGGCGATCTTTCCGTAATGGCGGTAGAGGTCGCCTTTAGTGTCCGAAGTGATGAAGGACATTCCCGACGCGCAAGCATACTCAAGGTTCGGGTATAGGAAGTATGCCGTCTTGCCGACGCCGGCTGCACCGATCATCAGCGTGTGAACGTCGCCCGTATCGATCATAGCGGTCGTGGTGTTCTTGCCGGAGACACAGCCGACAAGTGTTCCCTGCGGAAGAGGGGCTTCGCTTGTTTTCGGATCGCCTTTCTTCTTACCAACGAGAGGCACCGTGTAGGTCGGCACCTTGCCCTCAGAAGCCTGTTTACGCCACTTTCCCGGGGTGTACGGTATATGGCGGTAGGCTCTCTGAAGTTCTTCCTTACCCGCCCAGCGAGCCGTACCGTGCTGACCGTCGCCTACGGTCTTCGCCTTGATATTGTTGAGGTTGTAGATGTGGGCAAGGACCGAGATCATACCGAGCACCACAAGCATAATCAGAGAGATGAGAACGAGGGTTCCGATTGATGATCCCATAGGTTTTGCTCCTTTCCGTTTTCATAGTTGATATACCGAACGCAGTCCATCGCCGCTTTCAGTATGGGTTCGAGAAATCGTTCGGTGTCGTTGATCAACGCGGGTTCCTCATAGAGTTTTCTGAGTCGGCTCATATCCGTCATCAACTGACGGAAGCGTGAGTCTTCGTTTCCGTTGTCTGCATAGGAAACATACGAGTCGGACAGCGCCTTTTCGATCTCGGACCATTCTTTCGGCTCAAGACATTTGCGGCATTCCTCTTTGGCGTTCATCAGAAGGAGCCGAGTCAGTTCCTCGAACTGTTCAGGTGTGGGATGCCGGGAGTTATTACACATCTTATCGAAAAGAGAAAACGTGCGCTCTCGGAGCATCGCCGGTATCTTGGTGATTGCTGCGTCCATCACGACCTCGTGACAGATCTCGTGTACCTTTTCCGACATATTCGCTTCTGCGGGGATCGGTTCGATGCCGTGACCGGCACGGACATCTTCGTCCCAATCCTTGTTGACCGGCTGCTTGATACGGATGTCGGTATAGCCGTGTTCGGTCAGTGTGTTCTTCAATCTGACCGATGCCGCGATTCCGGCGTTGTCGTGATCGAGGCATAGAACGATCTTTTTCAGATTTGGGTTTGCTTCGAGCCGGTGAAGGAGCGCCCTCTCCGATACCGAGCACAGCGCCACGTAGGAATGCTTCTGCCAATCGTTCTGATGGATTGTCAGAAAGGCGAGCATATCTATCGGGGCTTCGAACACGAAGAGCCATTCGCTCTCACCGTCATAGTGGAACGAATACTCGGCTTCGCTGCCGGTGATCGTCTGCTTGAATTTGCCGACCGTGGACCGTCTGTGGAAGTGCTTCGGGGTTCCGTTGTCATCGAGACCTACGAAGATGCAGTTGTGATACTGTGCGTCCTCGTAGAGCAGATTCTGTCGGGCAAAATATGAGATGATGTCCCGGGCAATGAATCTCTGCTGCATAAGGTAGGCATAGACTCTCTGCATCGTGGCATTCTTCGGCGGGACCTCAAGCCCCTGCTTTTCTTTCTTCGGGTAGTCCTTCGGTTCTGTATCGTTCACCGTATACTGCTCGCCGATCAGTTCTCTGACTGCGGACTGAAAATCCATATCGAAATAGCGCATAACGAAGCTGACGGCGTACCCGCCTTTGGAATCATAGTGTGAGTACCAACGGTAGCCGTCCACCCACACTTGGTGTTTTTCCCAGAGGCGCTGACTCCCCATATTCTTCAGGCGTTCGCCGTGGGATAATAGGAAGTCGGCGAGATCCACACGGTTCGCCGACTCGATTTGTTCTTGAGATAAATGTGGCATATCTGCCTCCTGTTACATAGTGGGATTCTGTCCGTTCTTGACGGCTTCGATCTCCTGACGGAGCTTCTTGTCGATGTCTTCGTCTTCGGAATCGAAGGATTGAAACTTGTCGCGGAACATCTGAGATAAACTGTACCCGAAGCGGACGAGGGCGTTGAATACGCGGAGTCCCTTATTGACTGGGGCGGGCTTTCGGTCCGCTTTGTTTTCCGGTTTCTTTTTTTCGGCTTTCTCGTCTTCGGTAAACTCTGCCCCGAGCTTGACTGCCTCGTTTATCAAGGCATTCTTGATCGGCTTGAATGCATCTTCCTGAGACAGCGGTTTCTTCGGAGGAAACTGCTCGGTATAGGTTCTCCATACATCGCACTTCAGTTGGTACCACGTTTCGTATAGGGACGTGATCGGTTCGGTCTTTTCAAGTTCATCGACGAGCTCGTCAACGAGATCCTTCACGCCTTTCGGGAGGTACCCGTACTTCTTTGTGCTTTTCGGACATTGCCTGAGCCGTTCCGCAAACGTCTGCAGTTTATTCCTCAGTTTATCACTCGCGCAGATGCCGGAATTGATCTGATCGATCAGCAGTTGTATTTCATACTTGCTTTCGGCGTTCAGCTTATTCCTTACGGCAGTCTGCTTGTCATAGATTTCTTTAATCTCATGGGTGAAGATTTGAGTACCGAAAGTATGGCGCAGATTTTCGATGCCCTTGTTCGTGATATATGCTTGACTGTTTTCGGCAGTCGAGTACAGCATGATGTGAACGTGCGGGTGACTCGGTTCATTGTGAAACGCCGCATACCACCGTAGATTCTCTGGACGAATGCGATGTTGCTCTGCGATTTCTCCGATGTTGGCACGTATCAGATTACGCCAGCGTTCTGCAGAATTGAACTGTACTCTTTCGGCATCCTCTCTTTTCAGAGACATAATGACCGTGAAAACATTTCCACGGAATTCGCGCATCTTTTCGACCTCGTCTTTGAGATTGATGCTCACACCTTCTCCGGAAAAAAGACCGTGTTCGCCGCCGACCATTTCTGTTCTCGGACGTGTTGCGATGTAGTCAAGGTAGGTCTTGTCTTCCAAGAGAAACGGGTGATCTTCGAGCGCCGATGCAATGAGCTCAGATGCCGATCCGCGAGTCCTGTTTTCACAGAACTCGCGGTACTCCGAAGTCCGTGTCGTGCCGGAGCATTTGTCGGTGATCGCGGTGATCATCTTGAGCTGTGCTTCCGTTGGTGATGCGCTTTTCCAACTGTCTTCAAGTTTTTCGACGCCCTCGCGCTTTGCGATATACGAAAGCATTCCGGCAATGTTGGTATGCAGTTTCGACTGCTGATAATACCGGCACTTCAGAATCAGACGAGGCATCAGTAATCACTTTCCGCGATGGCTTTTTCATCCTTGACTACATCTTCGAGCTTGAGCATTCCGCGTTCGCGTCTGACAACGTCGAATGCTTTTCTACGGCATTGATTGATTTCCTCATCGGTCATATTGATGAGATCGGCACCGACGAGATAGGACAGCAGTCCCATCTCTCCGCAGAGCTTGAACAGATAGTTGCAGAGTCTGCATTCGCTGTCCTTGACTGCGGCCTTAATTGCGCGGGTTACTTCGTAGCTAAGAATGTCCTTTGACGTTTCTGCGTTCAGCGAACAGCAATACTGCTCAATGGCTTTCTCAACGAATTCCGAACGGGTCCGCGCATCTGCTGTCAGCATATTGGCGGTTATCATCTGAGCCGTTTTATCGGTCAGATAGAAATAACAGCCCTTTGTACCGGGGCGTTTGTTGCCCATAATACCTCCAATCCATTGAAAATACGGGTGCAAGCAAAATGCAAGCAATTTTTGAAAGTGCAAGCACTCGCTTCAATTTTGAAAATCTCTGAAAATCTCGTTATTTCTCGCGTTTTCTCGCTCACAGACCGCTGTTGCGGGCTGATGTGTGAGGTGGTGCAAGCACCACTTTAACCTGCTTCTAAATCGGTTGGCACGAAAATGAGCCATTTCGAGGCTCATTCCCGAACTCAGCCAACCGATTTCGCTTTTTCCGTCATCATAACCGTCGTACCGTCCCGGGCTGACCTTCCGTCGTTCTTCACGGGTTCTCACACGGACGCAACGATGCCCTCAAACGGGCTTCGCGCTTCTATCCCGTGGTCTGCCCCTATCTGTGGCAAAGCCCCGCAAATCGCCTTACAGCGCCAACCTCGCGGTTCGGTAATCCCAGCGGTTATTTCTTGTCATCCGCATCGGCGGTTTTCATGTCGATATAGTCACGAACGCCCTGCGGGACGTACTTTTTGTAGAGGACTTCGATATAGTTGCACATCTCGTCCTCAATACGGATGCCTCTATGCTCGAGAAACATCCGCACGGCATCCAGTCGTTCGTCATCGAAGGAGACCTGGATCGTTTTCTGCTTCATCGAATCACCCCTTACATCGCGGCTGCCTGAGCCATATCGATTGCCGCAAAGGACTGATTCTCGTTGAGAATCGTGAGCCCGTTGTTGTAATCCTCAACCATCTTTTCGGCTTCCGTCATCGTGTGAGCGGAGTCATACCACCGGGTTTCCATCTCGTCGAGCGTGGCATCGACCGTGTCACAAACGTGGTCGGAGTAGTAGGTCGCCGCCTCGAGGAATGCATCGCGCCCCACTTTTTTGTAGAGACCGAAGAGCGTTTTCATCTTACCGTGTGCCATTTAACCACCTCACATTGTGAGAACGGGACCGCTGTCCTGTCCTTCTTCTTCGCTTGTATCGTGCGTCTTCTTCCTTGTCTGACGCTTCGTGCTTTTGGGTTCGTCGGGCTGTTCGGGTGCCTGATCTTCGGGGTTCTGAGCCTGAACGTACTCCTTCACAGCGTCTGGAACCTGATCGCGGTAGAGTTCTTCGAGGTGCTTTTCAAGCTCGCCCTCAACGGTTTTACCTTCCTTATCGAGGTAAAACTCAAGCGCCTTGAAGCGCGGAAGGCTGAACTTGACAGCCATAGTCTGCTGTTTCATACGCTGCCTCCGTCATCGAATTTGAGATCGAAAGTCTCTCCGTCTTCGGAAGGATTGACCCAACGGTCCATCTCGTCGAGCGTACATTCGCCCGCGAGCATCTTGGAAAACGCTTCGAGACGGTTGGGATCACAGCCCTCCACATCGACCTGAGTGCCGTAGTATCCGGCGTAAACTCTCTTGACTCTGGCGTTCAAAACGTCCGACCATGCCGTCACGCCTTCCTCGGTGAGCGTGTGCTCATTGAGTTCAACGATGGTCGCGAGGTCGTGTTCCACGTCGGTATCGAGCAGATGAATGTCCTCGAGATTGGCTCTCATAAGGTCGCGGACGGTGAACGGTTTCTGTCTTTCTTCGATCTCATCGGCGATGATTTCAAAGGAAATCCCGTCATCCGTCTGAGAAAAATTGCGGACGGAGCCGTTGTCGATCAGCCTGTCAATGAGGCTCTGACCGATATAACTGTCCCAAGAGATCTGCGTGTTGAGCTGTTTGGAGAGTTCCTCAAACGTGAATTCGGAGAGGACGGAGCCCTGCTCCGGCATCCCGTCGTGAACGATTCTGTCAGCCATCTTCTGAATCTGCCCGTTCATAAACGTCCGGGCATTGGGCAGGAATCCGCTGTATCTCGCGTAGCTCGAACCCTCGCTTTCGACGAGAACACCGTCCTCACGCCCTTCGCAAAGCACGAGAATGCAGTGAGAAAGGTAGCTGCTGTCGTTGTACATACAGTCCTTACGCTCGGCGATGAAGTCATAATCTTCGAGCATACTGTGCGTGAAATCGTCGAAGACTGCGGGAGGAAGCTCCACGACGTCCTCGACTTTGCATTCGTCAACACGCAGTTCGGGTTCCTTTCGCATCATCTGTGTGTGCGTGATGATGCCACCGCGCATCTGCTCGTAAGCGGAGATTTCTTTCAGAAGTTCTTTCTGCTTCTCGGTTGCTTCGTTGTATTTATCGAACGAAGCGCTGTCGAGCGTCAGCCCGTAGACCTGAGCGGTATCGCAAGCGCGAATGATGTTTTCGGTGTCATCAAGCTCTCTCTGGAGCTCAAGAAGTGTCTTTTTCATTGTTTTCAGTAGTCCTTTCTGATCGGTGTTTCACCGTAGGTGCTGTCGAGCCGTATCATATCTTCATCGCTGAATGTCACTCCGAAAGCGTCGGAGATCAGCGCGTAAACGGAATATTTGCCCGACGTATCCGTGAAACATTGAGCATATTTTTCATAGAAACCTTCGTCTTCGCTGTGGTCGGTAAGCAGAGAAACGAAAATAAAGTCTGCCTTTTTAATGTCCTGTTCGGTCAAACCGCAGGCTGTAAAGGTGCTTTCGATCTCGGCAAGCTGACTTTCATAGGTCGAATAATACGCGCCGATGCCGTGCACGGCACCCTGCTTGGCGGCATTGATATCGATGGTATTACTTCCGTCGCCCGCCATCCAACCGAACAAACCGACCAGAGTAATGACCGGGATCAGCAAAATAAAAATGGCTATACCGACCGTATAACCAAGAAATTTCCGTCCCTTTTTATTGGAGGCAAGGACCTCGAGTGCCTTTTTGCCGACTGTCGCAATGGTAACTGCCGCCATGATCTCACCCCCTTATTCCAATGACGGACCGCTGTCGATCCGCTGATAGAAGTGCGGAACGTCCTCGGAATCGACGGCGGTCTGGAATGCGTGATGGACTTCATCGAGCGAAGGGATCGCCTCGCTCATCAGATAATCACGCAGAATCTCGAGCGGATTTTTGAATCCGAGGAGGTATTCCATCTGATCGTCGCGGACAAAATCGAGACATTCGTCGTGAACGAACCTCGTTACGGCGATGATATCCGCGTCCGTGAAGAATTCTTCGGGCGTTGCGTTCTCCCATTCGGCTTTGAAATCTTCGTAGTTTTCTTCGATCCGTTCTCTGAAAGCACGGCTCAATTCTTCGTGATCCGTCATCTGCCGCCAGCCTTTCCGAACAGCGCTGCCTTGTATTCGGGAGCGATAACCTGAAGCAAGTACCGCTCATTACCGCAACGGAACAGACACGTTCCGCGTTCCGGGTATTTGATCAGATCGTATTCCGTTTCTTCAAGCTGCAGAGCGTCCATAAATTCTTTCGGGTTGATATTGCCGGGATTGAAGAGGAAGTGGTGCGACGGGATCGAGAACAGAGGCTTCGTGTACTCGCGGATGCCCGAGAGAAGGAAGTCTTCGATGTTCTGCGATGCCAAGATAATTGCGGAGTTCTTCTTTCGTACACGCTTGGAAGCGTTGCGGATATACTCGATAGCCGTCAGATTCGAGAGGAACAGATAGAGCTCATCGATTGAGGCAACCGTGTTTCCGTCCATCAGAAGCTTGTGGTTCATATACGAAAGGATGTTGAAAAGCATTGCGTCCTTGAGCTTCTTGTTCGAGTCCATCAGTCCTTTTACGCCGAAGCAGATGAACTTATCGTCCGAGATATTCGTGTGTCCGTTGAAGAACTTGCTCTCTGCTCCTTTGCACATTGAGTTGAGTCCGAGGCAGATCTCACGCAGAAGTTCCTCGGTGAAAAGCGATTTGCTTCCGCTCTCGTACTTCATATATTCTTCCTCGGCGAGCTCATAGAGGTCTGCCATGATGGGGTAATCCGTCGATTTCAGCTTGCTGTAATCGGTGTAATCCGTGATGCCACGGGAGGCGTACAGCTTGCTGACAAGGATTTCAATCGCGTCGATATGAGCGTCCGTGAAGTCCTTGTAGGAGCGGAAAAAGTCCTTGAGGAAGGAGATGTGCTGGGACAGTCTCGTTGCCTTGCGGAAGGCTTCGGGTGCGTCCTCGTCCACGGTTTCGTCATCTGACCAAGCCTTCGGCTCGAGCGGATTGATGATATACTTTCCGCTCATGAGGTCGATATAACAGCCGCCGAGATTGTTGCAGAGATCCTCATATTCCTGTTCGGCATCGAGGGAGATCACCGACTTACCGGCTTCTCTGAGGTTGGTGAGCAGGAGCTTCATAAGGAAAGATTTACCCTGACCGGAGTTGCCGAGGATGAGGATATTGCTGTTGGTCTTATCGTCCTCGCGCTTATCAAAGTCAACGAGGATGTTCGTTCCGTAGCGGTCCTTCCCGATATAGAACCCGTTCGCGTCGGTCTTACCGGAGTAGTTAAACGGATAGAGATTTGCGACGGAAGATGCCGGGAGAACGCGTTCGAACTGCTTGTCCAGAGCGTTATATCCCGTGGGAGAGATCGCCATGAAGCCCTCCTTCTGACGGAGAGTCAGGCGGTCAACGGAGATTTTCTCTCTCGTCAGTTCCATCGAAACCTCGGTCTGAAGCTCTTTGAGTTTTTCGAGACCGTAAGCGGAAAGCTCGATGAAGACCGCGCAATGAAGGAGCGGTTCCTTCGTCCGACGCATTTCATTCAGAAGCGTGACTACGTCTTCGATGTTTCCCTCGGCGTTGATCGATTCCTGAAGGTCGGTGGAAGTCGAGAGCATCGTGTTCTTACGCTGTGCGTTCTGAAGGATTTTGTGCTGCTCCGCATTGTCCACGTAACGGGAATAGATGTGGAGCGTCACGTTTTCTTTGTCCCCGAAGCGAGACAGAATTGCCTGATCGGTAGTCATCGGAGGATACTCACGGATCGCCCAGACGCACCGATAGGTGTCGCCGAATATGAAATAATCGGCGAAAAACTTAACCGCAGAGGGAGCGATCATATCGAAGAAGTCCTTGATCTGCACCTCTGCCTTATCCACCTTTACAGGGATTTGCTTTTTCTTTTTCAAGTTATGATACCTCCAAAATGAAAAACCGCCCTACATTTCTGTAAGACGGTTTAAGGAAATAATCCTTATTTCTTTTTGCTTCCGGCTGAACGGCTGTGCGAAAACTCTTTATTGTTCGGGTTACATTGGTTCGCGTGATTGGAGTGGCTTGCACGGTATGCCGGATTATTCGGGTTGTTTTGGTTTGCGTAAGCGTTCAGTTGCGCTTGCGTATGAGTCTTCCCGGAAACTTTCTGCTCGCTGCCTTTGGTCATCGTTTTCTTTCCTCCTTGATTTTGAATGGTTTGGTATACGTCGTTTACTGCCTCGACGTATACAATGAAGGAGGGGTGACTATTGTCCTGACGGGATAGATATCTGTTCTTGAAATCGAGATATTTATCCCTGACTTGCATCCAATAACCGGCACCGGCTTTTTTGATAGCGGCAACTTTATCCGCAACTTTCTTTGCACTCGGGACTTCGTTCCATGTCAATTGACCGTTATATCCGAAGCCCACAGCGTTCTTATTGTGGATGAGACGCATCAGCGTACCGTTGGAATTGTACATGACAATCGCAACATCAAAGCTGAAAACAACATTCGGCGTGTCATTGAAATGCCGAATCGATGTCAAAACGGAAGTGGAATCCTGAGCATCGTCGAAGTCATTTGACCGAACGGCGTTGTTCAAACATCTTCTTACCGTTTCTTTCAGATTGCCGAGATTGTTTTTGTACTGATCCGGAAGATGGACAATAACCAAGTTATAGTCCAAGTCATACGGCCCGTCACCGTTTCGGGTGATCATGTTTCTGGCTCCGCTGCCGACAAGCTCAAAGTTCGTTACGATATCGTACTGCTCTCGAAGCGTGTCTCTTGCTTCTGTCAGAATCTCTGAACAAGCAGAACGGCACCGTTGACTGTCGGAATTGTTTACATAGTTGTAAGACATAGTATCCTCCTATTCTGTCCCAGGCCGTCCCATTCAGCTGTGCACCGCTAAATCGTTATATTATAGCACCTTTTCTTTTTTTGTCAAGAGTTTTTGGAAAAGATACGATGAAAAAGTTGCTTAATCCGGAATTATCCACTTGTTCATCACGGTTTCGCCGTCCGTGTCATCGATGGGAGTATCGTCTGCCTTGATGCCGCAGTAGCGGGCAAGGATGCGTTTCACATCGTCTTTTTCACAGCGGGTGCAGTCGAAGCCCTGCTCGTTGATACATTTTTCAATGCGATTGAGAACCGCAAAGGACTGCTCGTCGGACTCGTTTCTCAATCTGTACGCGATAAGAAATTCGCGGGACGTGGACATCTGCACCTGAATATCGTCGAGGAATGCCTTGTCTTTCATGAGGAGCTCGCGGATTTTTCCGTTGGGTTCGTCCTCGGTACGCTCATCCAGATAGATTTTGTTCGCGTCGAAATTCTCGCGTGCGTCCATGCAGATGATCTCGAGATCGGGCTGTGCGGACAGCAAATGGACGAGGTTTTTGATCTTCTGACCGATGGCGATTCGGGACAGAACGGAGATATTGGTCGGCGTGATCATATAATATACGATCTCACCGTGTCCATTGGTCTGTACTCCGTTTCGAGAGAAATTCTTGACTCCGACGAGTTCCTGTGTGGACATACTGCCTTTCTTCATGCCTTATCACTCCTTTCTGCGGGATTCAAGTGCTTGCCGATCTCATCCTTCGACCACTCGAAATACTGCTGAGTCGTACAGAAATACCGGATGCCCCGCTTGATGAAATCGAGGACGGTATTATCGTCTTTTCTGATCGTCAGAAATGCGTATGCCGCCGTGATCGCAAGCGGAAAGAACAGCTTGAGCTGTGCCACGGCAAGCACGGATATGAGAAGTGCGATACCGATGACCACAATGTCCCGGAGGTTCCAGAGCCACAGCTTTGCCTGAGATTTGAGATCATTCGGATAGAGATATTGTTCATTCATTTGGTTGAAACCTCCTTACTTCCGGGCGATGGCTCGCCCGAGATTGATTGCCGAAGTGGTCGTGTGGACCGCCGACATCATATTGACCTTGACGCTTGTATCGAGACCGAATTGCTTTGCGATGTTGGGAACTTCTCCGGCTGCAAGCATGACACCGAGACCGAGAAGCATATTATCCTTCCAAGTGAGCAGTCCGAGATACAGTAAAGTCATCTGCAGGAATGCGGTTACACACAGCGCGATTACCTGTCTCATCCACTGTACGAAGCCCTCGGTATTACCTTTCGGAATCGAGAACATATACAGTGAGCCGACTGCGATCTGCGTCAGAAGCATACCCGACCTCTTGATATTTGCGAAGAATATCTTGATCACGCAGTAGCCGAGAGCGATCAGGAAGAACAGATTCAGAAGCCCACCCGTGGCAACAATCGAAGGTGAAACCACGGAAAGCGCTGCCGTTGCAACCGTGAATAGGTTGTTCCCGACGCTCTGTGTTCCGGCGAACTGTGCCGCCAGATCTTTCATCAGCGTTCCCTGAATCGAGATGCAGAAGCTGTACAGTCTGACTGGTACAATCGTGAATAGGTTGACCGCAAGGAAGCCGTAAAGGAACGGCAGAACCTGACGCTTGATGTTGATTCTCTCCATCGACTGATACTCGACCGCCGTATCAAATACGGCAACAACGAGTCCGGTCACAAACAGCGCCCAGCCGAACAGACTGAAAAACTTAAGGCAGGATTCCACCCACGGGAGGTCGAACAGCTCGGTCCCGAGGTTTCCCATCATCGTGAAGAAGTCGGCGATTCCGTCGAATATCAGTTGGTAGATCCACTTGAAAAAGACGTCGAAAATGCCGCTTGAGATCGTTTTCCATACCGCCGCAAGAGCGTCACCTATGGCATCACCGATGCCGGATATAAGGTCATCGACCCAATCAAACATTTTTAATCACCTCCGTTATCGGAGGTAGACGGCTGTTTGAACCGTCTGCCTCTCCTTTGTTTACATACCGATAATGCTCCAAATATAGAGAGGTGCGCTCAGAGAGAATACGAGCGTTGCGAAAAGGATCGCGGGCGCGGTGAATTCAAACTGCCCGTGCTTGCGGTAGTCCATATACGCGAGAGCCACTTTTGCGAAGAAAAGGACCGCGAGGACAAGGTCGATGACCGGGAACACGACGTTGTTGACGACGCTCTTGATCTGCGTCTTTGCCGAGTTCCAAGTGTTCTGGATCGCACCGGCAACGTCGCCGGATGCGGCAAATGCCGTGACGGAAAGGGCGCTGACAAGCATCACGACCGTCACGACGGCAAGGATGATTCTTGCCTTGTTGGTTTTAAGAAAGTTCATTTTCTTTTCCTCCGTTTAATGAGTTTTCGACTTCGTCGTTCGGAACGTACCGAACACGAATGTTCTGATTCTTTGCCGCGATGATTTCGGTAACCATCCCGGTGCTTACATAGTCTCCGAAATACCACAGTTCGTCGCATTCGGAGAGGAGCTGAAGCCCCGCCATACACCCGAATTCGCGTTCGGAAGGAACCTGATCATTAAGGAACTGCGGGAAAAGAAGGTGCGGAGCGAGGGGTATCGCTCCGCAGCTCTTTGCCACATATTCGCAGTAACGTCTGGCGTTCCGGGTGTTTTCTTCGGTTGCTCCGGCGTAGGGAGAGCAGACATAGATTTTCTTCATCGCTTATCACCTGATATACCAATCGTCATATACCGACTCGGTAATGGCGAGCACGTTGGAGTTACGGCGCGATTCGATCATGCCCGCAGGGGTCCACACATCGGTGGCGACAATAGCCACGCTGTAATTTCCGTCCGGGAACCAGATCGGCGTGAAGTGCATTCTTTCCTTACCGTCCGCGTATTCGTTCTGCTCAAACTGCCATTTGCCGCTCACTTTTTCAAGTGTGCGGAAGCTGTTCTGTGCGGTGGAATACTTGAATTCCGGGAAGAATGCCTCTGCTCTCTGCACCTCGGTATAAGCGGAACTCGTCGGCTTTGTGGTACCGTCCACGCTGACAATGGCGGGTGCATAGGAAACCGTGAAGCCATAACCGGACTTCATCTTCCATCTGCCGCCGTCATATTCAGCCGAGGGGCTGTCTTTGTCGGGCGTTACGGAAGGAGCGGTCGAACTGATCGCTACGCCGTAGGTCTTCTTTTTGAAGCTGCCCGAGCTGTATTCCCACATCGACCATGTGGCCGAGCCCGCCTTTGCCGTAGGCACTGACGGGATGGAATAGCCCGTGGGCTTCTGTCGCTCATACTGCGTATCGGGTGTCTGAGACTCCGTTACGCTTGCCACGGTCCTGACAAGCACGTCCTTGTTGTTGGTGTTCAGAAATTCGTCAACCGTGCCGTCCGCGTTGATTTCGGCTTCGCAGTACACGTTTTTTCCGGCGATCTTCGGAACCGTCCACTTGAAATAGACAAGGTTCGTATCGTTCGCGGGGATGACAGCCTGATACCATGTCTGTTCGGAAATGACCGTTTTGGAAGATCCGCTGTAGTAATAGGCAACGAATTTCACGGTGTTTCCGTAGGAAGGAGTAATGTCGTGCTTGCTGTTGTTGTGCATCGTGAAGCTCGTAACGACGGTCATTCCTTCGCGGTAATCGCTGTTCGGAGCAATTGCCTCGATGCTCAGATCGATCTTCGGCTTGACGGTCACATACTTCGTCTCGGTTTCGTTGTTTGAAATATTGACCTCCGACAGATGGTTCTGCCAGTTGACACGAGCCGTAATCGGAATGGAACCGGTCGCGGAGCCGACATTGATTGTCGCCGTGTGATACTTCACCCCGTATGCGGGATAGTCCACGTATTCGGTGTAGACCACCTTGCCGTTGTAGAGAATCTGCACGGGGATATTCGAGTAGGCGTTGTACTGATCCCACGAATCCGTTCTGAACGTGATCGTGACCGACTCGTCCTCATAGAGCGTGGACGGGGTGACCGACAGACCGCTGACGGAAAACTCGTAGTATTTGTTCACCGTTACGGAGGTCTGGGTGCTGTTGTTCGAGGAGTTGGACTCCGAGAAACGGTTCGTCCAGTTGATCCTTGCCGTTACCGTCTGATTCCCGTAATCACTCATATAGATCGAATACGAGTGGTTGTTTCGCCCGTAGGCTGAGAAGGAAACACTTTCGGATTTTACAACCGAGCCGCCGACGAGGACCTCAACGAGGATGCCGTCGTAGGCGATATCTCTGTTCCAGTTGTCCGAAATGAAGCTGACCGTAACGTAGCTGCCCTGATAGAGCGAGCTCGGCGATACCGAAAGACTCGATACCGAGAAGTCATAGGTCGTGTCGAGCGGAGTGGAAAGGATGACCGACGTCGTGCGGGAGTTATCCGACGGGTCCGTTTCGCTGTCTCGGTTCGCGTAGTTGATTCGGGCAGTCAGCGTTCTGCTGTTGCTGCCGGAATAGTACACCGAGTAGGTCGAAGTGATGAGCTGATTTCCGCTGAACGTCTTATATCCGCTCCAAATGAGTGAGCTGTCGAGATACAGTTCGCAGTAAACCGTGCCGCCCGTGGATTTGTAGTTCTTCCAGTTGACGGTCACATCCGCGTAGCTGTTCGGCTCCGGCTGTTCGACCGTACCGAAGTACACGCCGTAGTCGATGGCGACGACGTCGGTATAGGGATTGACGTTGACCGTCGCCGTGTTGTTGTTCGGGTTGGTTTCCTCGGTCCTCTTGTCATAGTTGATCTTGGCGGTCATGACCTTTGTTCCGGTGGTGGAATAGGTCAGCGTGATGACAGATCCTACGGAAGAATTGCCGGGGATCGTTTTCTCTCCGCTCCAAATCTTCGAAGAACCCTGCCAGAGTTCGACGGGGACGGTTGCGGATGTTGCCTTGTTGTTCTCCCATCTGATCGTGATCGTTGCTTTTTCGCCGACCTTCGGGGCTGCATCGTATGCCGTGATACGGACGCTGTAGTCCTTGCCGGTATCGACGGGTTCCTGAATACCGATGGGGAGCCAACGCATACCCCAGCCGCCGCCTTTGATGACTTCCTCCACGCTCCACTTATATAAGTCGTTTCGTGTCGGATAAACGGGATAGCCGAACCATGATTCTTCAAGCTGCACCGATGTGGGAAGGTGTCTGTACGGAACGATGGAGACATTCTGACCTTTACCGCCGCTTTGATACCAATCATACCATCCGTATTCGGCGGAAATGACGTACTCGGTTGCGGTGAACGCGACGGTGTTGACAAGGTCTTTCAAATGCATGAGGATCATCGGTTCATACACAATTACCCACGGAACTCTGTTGGTAGTGCCACTCGGGAGCAGATACTCGGATGACCATCCGCTCTTGGATACGCCGCCGATGGTGAAGGTCTTGTTCTTCACAAGTCCGTACTGAGTGGTTCCCTGGTTTCCGGCAAGACCGTTCAGAATAGTGTTCATCGTGCCGGTAGATCCGAAATAACTTTTCACGGTGTCGATGTTTCCGTTGTGCGTGATCGGTATCTTCGGGACGTTGGCATCGTCGATATAATAGGGATTTGTCACAAGAGTCATCGATGAGCCGCCGTAGTAATCGATTTTGGTGGCGTTGCCGAATACGCAGTTTGAATTGAAGGTGCATCCGGGACGCTTCATGATGACCGTACCGATGCGGTAGAAATCATTCGTAAGCGAGGACTGTTTGGTCGCCTGATCGGATTTTCCTACGAAAAGCGTGACCTTCCAAAGAAACTCGTTGGTGTTGTACCAACCGTATCCGTCGGAGGCACCGTGCGTAGTACCGTCACCGCCCGTTGCGTTATCGTCGGCGAAGGCGGTAATAGAAAATGCTGACAGCAATGTTGCCATCAGCAAAAGAATTGAGAGTATTCTTTTCAAATGCATACTCCTTTCTCGGAAAATAATAAAGGCGGCACCGTTTCGATGCCGCCAAGTTGGGGTTGTTCTCTTTTAGAAGTGGATGCCTTCGCCGGGGCGATCTCCGTCGCCAACAAGGTCATCCGCATTGTCACCGCCGCCGCCAAGGTCTACCGGAGGTACGAAGGGGTGATCGCCTTTGGTGGGGTCCACGTAGGTCGGACCGTTGCCGGTGGGCGTATCGTCCTGTTCTTCGACGATGACCGGATCCTTTTCTTCGGGCTGTTCGGTGGTAGTCTTTTCCTCGACCACTACCGTGGGATACTTTTCTTCATCCTCTTTGATTTTCTTTTCTTCAGTTTCCTTGACCTTTTCCTTCTCGGCGATCACGTTGTCGTTGATGGCTTCGTTGTCGCTCGGGACTTCGGTCGGAGCCTTTTCGATGGGCTTGACCTTGTCTTCTGCGGGAGGAGTTACCACGGTGGGAGTTTTGTCACCGTCTTCGGTCTTGCTGTCGACTGTCTTGACTGCGGGATCGTCGTTGATCTCGTCCGGTGCGATGTCGCCGTTGCCGATGGGATCTGTCGGATCGAATTCGGTGGGTTCGGTTTCATCGGGATCGTCGGGGGTGTCGGTTTCGTCACCCGCGTCCGACTCGTCGCCGGGGATGTCGATCACGGGATCGTCGGATACGGGAGGAATGTCCACGGTGGTATCGTCGCCCGTGCTTTCGGGAGGAGTGACCGGGTCTGTGGGTTTGTCTTTCGGGAGTGCGATAGCGAGGATGACCGCGAGGACGATAAGGGCGATAATTACGGTTGCGATAAGGGTTTTGTTTTTCATTTTTCACCAATCCTTTCAATCTTTCAAGGTCAGTTCGGACGTTACCGTCAGTGGGATTTGCGTCCAGTACACAATTTCACCCGCGAATCTCACCGGCACGTAGAGCGTGTAGTCTGCCTTGAGTTTCAGCGTTTTGTCCACCTTGTAGGAAACATTCGGATTAGTGAGGTAGTAGACCGTTTCGCCGTCTTCCCCTATATTATACAGACAATTATCCCTGTAGTCCAGCGAGAATCGGCGGTTCATCTCAGAAAAATAAAAACTTTCTGTGAATTTTTCGGTAAAATCGTGTCCCTGCTTGATAGAATTGTAGATTTCGATTGAGTTTTTCATAACGAAGGAGTCGAGGACCATCTCGGTGTTCTCCCGGGTGGTTTCGATGATCGTCATGGTGTTTGCGTAGAATATGACAACGGACAGAATCATTACGATCACAAGCGTGATGACGCACGGCGTGAAATATCCGCTGCCTTTTCTGTTTTTCAAGTTCGTCATGGCTTTCTCACTTCCAATACTTTTCCGACAGTCCGCTCTGGACGGTTGTCAGAGTGATGGGAATTTGGAAGACACCGAGACCGCGAACGTAGGTGCTGTATTTCAAGCGCACCACGATCAGATCGCCGAGCTGTACGGTTCCTTTGGTCGAGTTGAAAAACTCGGTACCCGTGAATTCCATCGTCGGACGGATACCGATCTCGTCACACAGTTCTTCGTACCGCTCGTTGACTTCGGTTCCGGTCTTTCCGTAGAAGCAGACGGTCTTGGTCAGTTCCTTGTTGATATAATCAAGATCCTGTTTCAGCGTCAGAAAAGAGAAAACGTTGAGAGCCAAGACGATGACCATCATGGCGCAGACCACACCGACCGCCGTGTCGATGTAGCCTTCGCCTTTTCTGTTTTTGATTGCGTTTTTCATGGTTCATCTCCTTGTAAGATCAGCCGAAGAGGACGCCGATGGACGTGACAATCTCCATGCCAATGACGACCACATAGATTGCCATAAAGCAGAAGAGGAGGCACATGGAAAGGCGTTTGACCTTGCCGGGGACCTTCTGCGCTTGCTGCTTGAGGAGCTGTCTCTGGTAGTCGGCAAACTTGAGCGCGAGGCTCTGCCAATACACATCGGTGTCATCGCCGCGAAGGACGCCGATCAGACCTCTCGTCACATCGGAAAGCATTGTCGAGCCGACTCGCGCTTCGAGTCTGGTGAGCGCCGCTTCGTAGTTGCCCGATCTCATATCGGCAACGGTGATTTCAAGCTCGTTTTTCAGTTCCGGTCCGGCGTTCTCTTTGTAGTTGTCAAGGATATACAGCACGTCACGGTTGTGTTTCAGCGTCTTTTCGATATGACTGACGAGTCTCGGGAGTTCGTACTCGATAGCGGTACGCTTCTCCTTGATCTTGTTCGCCACGCCTTTCGCCTCTTTGAAATACATCGTAATGGCAAGCGCGATCACGACGGGAGTCAGAAGCGGAAAGATGAAGAACACGGGGACGGCGAAAATGCCGACGAGGAGTGCCTTGACGATACTGTTCGCGGTGTGCATCTCCGGGGAGATATTCATGCCCGCCGAACGCAAGTCAGTCTCAAGCTGCAGACGCTTGTACTCGTTCAGACGGAGCTTTTTGGAGATCCACATCGCAAGGCTTTCGAGCCAAATTTCGATGGACGAAGTCTTCTTTTCCTGTCTCTTGGCAAGATTGTTGCTTGCAGTGACCGTTGCGAGAAAAGGAACGCGGAGTGCATCCGCAAGGATCAGATAGAGACCGACGCCTACAATAGCGCCGATGATTGCCTGTAACATATCCGCACCCCCTTATCTCTTATACTCGACGGGACGGGTGTACTTCATCATCAGCACCGCCGTGATAAGGATCACCACACCGCAGATGGCAAGGACGATCTTTCCGGGGAGCGTAAACATCAGCGCATCGTACCAATCCTTATTGAGGACGTAAAGGAGTGGGATGTTGCATACCACAAGGCAAACCATCATCCAGTATTCCTTCTTGACCTCGCCGAGGAGCGTCTTCAGTTCGTTGTTCACGATTCGGACGTCGGTCAGCTTCGCCACGATGGGAAGGAGTGTATCCTTGAGGGTTCGGTCATCCTGACACGCGATCAGCGTATCGCACCATTCGGCATAGATATCGTTGTCGATCTTGTCTTTCAGATTTCTGAGTGCGTCCTTCATATTCGAGGATATCATCATGGTTTCGCCGACAAAGCCCTGAAAGATCTCGCGGATCGGAGGCTTGAGCTGCGGGATGTTCTCCTGAACCGCCGCCACGATATCGTCGGAACGGATATACGAGGTCGTAATGATCGACAGAGCCGTTTCCATTTCTTCCTTGATGTGCTTGTCGTATGCCGAGATCGTGGAGCGAGCCACAAAGAACGGCAGAGCCGCGAAAGCCACGGCGAACACGGGAATCAAGAAATAGTTGTCGATGACCACAGCGAGAATGCATCCTACCACGAGGAGCACAACGGAGGCGGCGCAGGACAGCGTGAACTGCTTGCTTTTGCCGGTAGCTTCGAGTGCGTCTCTGATGTGGAGGATTTCCTTTGTCAGTCGGCGGGATTTCTTTCTGCCTTTGGCGATCTGCGCTTTGTCGCGGAGCGTCTGCTTCGGGCTGATCAGCTTCATGAGGTCGTTTGTGACGATCTCGGGAGTGAGTCCGAGCAGAAGGACGATGCCGATGCAGATGAGAATAAAGCAAAGAAGGTATATCACAACCATTCGGATTCAACTCCTTTCATGAGAAATCTGTTGAGTTCGTTCTGCGGAACACCGTACTGGATCAGCCGCTGTCTGAGGCTGTCCGACATGATGTTCGGCTTATCGAAGTGTCCTTCGATGACAAACGTTCCGTTTTCTACGGTATTCTTGTCAATCTGATAGTTGTAGAGGCAATTGTACTCACGCTCGCCCGCAGAGCTTATGATGCATTCGGAAATGTCCATCAGTTTTCTGCTGTTGTTTTCGAGCTTGTGTGCGTACACGACAACAGGAAACGCCTGACCGGCCTGCATCAGCGAGGTCGAGAAGTTGATTGGAAAGCGTTTCTGACACAGAAGCGCGATTCTCATATGGGCCGCCGATGCCGGTCCCGCGTGAACGGTGCTGACAACGGTATGCCCTGTCAGGGATGCCTCGACAGCCGAATAGCATTCCACATCTCTCATCTCGCCCACGCACACCACGTCCGGATTAAAACGGAGCGAGGACACCACGAGGTCTTCCTGTGTGATGTCGTATGCGGGGTTATCCGAAGGACGGGACAAGGTGTGGACGATGTTATTGATGACCGCGCCGTTCTCATCGCGTCTGACGAGGCTCAGCTCTCTCGATCCCGTTTCAATCGTGAACACACGCTTGTTGTCGGGAATCGACGTCATGATCGCGTTCAGCAGAGTTGTTTTACCCGAGCTTGTGGCTCCGGCGACAACGAACGGGACACCGTAACGAATGCACATACAGAGGAAATCCACCATCTCCTGCGTCGCAAATCCCGTTTCGACGAGGTTTTCTCTCGTGACGCGGGACGGGTGCAGGAGTCGAATGGAAACCGACACACCGCGATCCTCGTCCACGATGGGGTCCTTGAGCGCGGTAATTCTCGTGTTCCCGGGAAGATGTCCCTGTGCTGTCGGTGTGGCGTTATCGATGATCATTCCCGAATGATGAAGCAGACGCTTGATGATATCCACCGCGTGCTGCGGGCTGTGAAAATGATCCTTGAGCTTGACGATGGAGCCGTCGAGATAGGTCAGGGCGATATCGTCCCAGCCGTTCACGTTGATTTCCTCGAGATCGGGAGAACCGAGAAAAGGAGTCAGCACGCTGTATTCTGCCATCTCGCAGTAGAGCTTGTCGATGAGTTCCTTTGTGGTGAGGTTTTCAACGTGATAATCGTTATCTCTGAGATACTTGTCGATATACGACTTGAGCTGATTGAGTTTGTTTTTGTCGGTAAGGACCGAGGCGTAGTGCTGTGAAATATACTCCTGAGTCAGCCTCAGAAGCGTCCAGAATTCAATCTGTTTTGCCATTGGTATTGCCTCCTTCCTCAGACGATCTTTTCGACAATCGCCTTGAACTTTTCGTTGAATTTCTTATCGTTTACCTTTTCGTAGAGTTTTCCGTCCAGCATCTGCTGTTTGACGAGTCGGCTGTACGGGACCGTGAAGCGGACATCGGGAAGATGCGTTTTTGCCTCGTCGATGGGCATATACAGATCCGCATCGGGGACGTTCAGTCCCTGAATCTGCTCGCCGAGACGGAAGCACGGTTCGGCATAAAGCTGAAGCTGAGAGGAAAGATAACTCATGGACTTGAGATCGGGTGTGGCAAGGCGGATAACCGTCTCGGCTTCCATCACGGCAACCCTCGAAAGAGGATTTTTCAGATTGCTCGTACAGTCGACAACGACGAAATCCGCGAGTGTCTGAAGCACGGCATAGAGGCTTCTGACCTTGCCGAGATCGAACGACGGATAGGTGTATCTGTTCTCTCCGTCCGTGAAGCCGAGGAAGCCGAAGTTCTGCTTGTCCTTTACGGTAACAAGCTGTTTTACCACGTCTTCCTGAGTGACATCGGTCTTGGCAAGTGCCGCGCCCACGGAGAACATATCTTCCTTTTTGTAGTTCGGGAAGATGACCGGAAGCGTCGGTGTTTCATTGTCTGCATGGACAACGATCACCGTACTCTGGTATTCCTCGTAGATGCTTCTTGCGAGCTTGGTGGCGAAGGTGGTTTTGCCGGAGTCGGGTGTCCCCCATACTGCGATCAGCTTACTCATCGTCGCTCACCTCGGTTTCGTTTCCGGGGAGATAATAGTCAACCTTTCCGTTGATGATGTCATTGGCGTAGTCGATGATATCCTTTCTGCCGTCATCTTCGTCGGTTTCTTCGGTATCACCGTCTTCGCTATCGGGTTCGGGAAGGTTCTTGAAATACTCGTCCTGAGCATCGAGGAACCTCTGCGCGGTTTCCGCATCGCCTCTGTAAACAAGGTCAGCGTGAATCTTTCCGCTGTTCTCGTACTCGACGAGAAGCTTGATCTGCGCGGAGTTGGCCAGGAGCGTAATTGTGGACGGGAGTTCGACGGTTCCGTCATCGTTGACCGGGACCTCGTCTTTATCGAAGCCGCCGTCCGTGGTCGTGGTAATGACCTTCATATAAGTGAACGCGCCGGGAAGAATCGCTTTGCCTGTATCGTTATCATAGACAGCGAGCTGTACGATATCTCCGTTTTCGAGTTTGCCGGAAAGACCTCCGGCGAAGGACTGGATCGTGACGCTGATCGCCTGTTTGGTACCGTCGAGTGTGCGGAACACGTCATCCGCGCTGTCGGACACCGAGGTGACCTTGCTCGGGAGCAGATAGTCGCCCTTCTTCAGATCCACGGCGGCGAACTTACCGAGGACATCTTCTTTCTTTGTGATTACATCGGTCGGGAGGTTGTACGAACCAACCGTCACGATTTCGATATCGGTATCGGAAATCATGTGTCCCTGCACCACGTCGCCCGTGAGTCTTACGATGTCGGTCCTGTTGTCGGCAAGCTTGTTGACGAGGGGCGCGACGGCAAACGTGACAACGAGTGCAAGGACGATACAGATGATTCCGATGATAGTTCTGTTTTTCATTCTGTTTTTCCTCCGATTATATCATGAATACCGCCATAGCACCGGCGGCAAGGAAAGGCACCAGCGGGAACGCTTCGCCCTTTCCGGTTTTCTTTACTTTGCGGACGATGAGCATCGTGATCACCGCCGCAGTCAGCCCGATGATCATAGCGCAGAGTCCCTTCTCGGCACCGAGCAGAAACGCGAGTGCCGTGGAGATCTTGATATCCGCGCCGCCGATGGCTCTGGACGGACGCATGACCGATACTGCCAACTGAGGGACGAAGACCACAAGCGCCCCGACGATCATCGACGGGAGGTTTGATGCATCGAATCCCACAAAGGCAAGGATCGCGATCATTGCCCAGACATAGTCCGGGACTTCACGACGCCAGATGTCCGAAATGCTCGCGTACATCAGAATCATACAGAGGATCATCCCTTTGACTGCGGCAAGCGTGCTGCCGAAAAGCACAAGAAGGATAAGACCGATCCCTGCGGCTGAAATAAGAGAAGCGAGCTTATTGACGCCTTTGAATTTGTCTTCGTTCATCTTCAGCATCAGCCATACGGCAAGCACAAAGACGGCGAGAATCAGAAGAGGTGCAATGATCGCGGAAAAAACGTCCACCTTGACGCACGGAAGCGGGACCGGGCGGACGGGCATGATCGGTCCGATGGGTTTAATGATCGGTCTTATCATCGTGTTTTCTCCTTACTGCTGATGCTTCTTGGCGACGATGGCACCGATCACGGCAAGCACCACGAACACGGCGATAATGCCGACGATGAGTCCGGTGTTGTTTGCGTCGCAGAATGCGGCAAGCTCACCGCCCTCGGAAACGTCGGTCACGTCAAAGGTGATCTTATTTCCGTCCACGGTACCGCCCTGACTCTGACTGATCTTTTCGGGCATTTCAAGCGAAATCGTCACCTTGAAGATATCCTTGAAAGCGGTCCCGTTGTAATCGCCGGTCTGGGGATTGAGAGTGGCGTGGAAGGTGTAGGAGCTGTAGAAGATACCGCCGTTTTTCTCGATTTCAACCGCCGAGAAGATATGATTGTCTTCTTTTTCTTCGACGGGAGTATAAAGCGTGTATTCGCTGTCATCGGGTTCTGCGTCTTCCTCGTCGTTCATTTCGTCAAGCATTTCGGTCTGATAGGTCATCTCGAGGAGAGCTTTTTCCATATCCGCATAGGAGCCGTATTCCTTCGTTTCGGTGTAGCCGATATAGATTTCGTTACCGAGCTCATAGGTCACGGTGGTCTTTCCCTCGAAGGGATCGTCACCGGAATCCTTGATTTCTTCGTAGAAGTCTTTTTCGATACCGAAGGTGGCGGAGATACTGCCGGTTTCATCTTTGTTCATCTTGATGCCGATATCCGTGTGCATACACCCGGTCAGCGCCATACAGAGAGTGATCGCGGCGAGAGCAAGTGCGATAAATTTCGTTTTCATTCAGTTTTCCTCCGATTAGATTATTAGGATACCGGGGCGATGCCCGAAGGCACCGCCCCGCAGGGAGTCAAGGGCATCAACCCTTGTAGTTGAAGAGGTCTTTGACCTTCTGGGTGACGGTAGGCATGATGGTGTCATTGAAGAGCGCATAGAGACCGGCGAGCAGGAGTGCGCCGATGACTACGGCGATCAGAATCTTTACGCCGGAGTCCACATAACCCTCGGCGCGGGCGTTGTCGATGGCGCACTTGGTGCGGATGGCGACGGAGTTGACCTTGTTGCGAATGGAGTTGATGAGCTTTTTCATATTTTTATTACCTCGTTCTTTCTTTTGTTTGGGATTAACCCTTGTAATTGAAGAGTGCCTGAACCTTCGCGGTGACGGTGGGAAGGATGGTGGAGTTGAACAGCGTATAGAGACCGGCAAGCAAAAGCGCACCGATGACTACGGCGATCAGAATCTTTACGCCGGAGTCCACATAACCCTCGGCACGGGCGTTATCGACGGCAGACTTGGTGCGGACGGCGATGGAGTTGACCTTGCTGCGGATGGAGTTGATGAGCTTTTTCATACTTTTATTACCTCGTTCTTTCTTTTTGTTGGTGGTGGATCAGCCCTTGTAATTAAAGAGCGCCTGGATTTTGGAAGTGACGGTCGGGAGAATCGTGCCATTGAAGAGAGTGTAGAGACCGGCGAGCAGGAGCGCACCGATGACTACGGCGATCAGAATCTTTACGCCGGAATCGACATAACCTTCGGCACGGGCGTTGTCGACGGCGCACTTGGTGCGGACAGCGACGGAGTTGATCTTGTTACGGATGGAGTTGATGAGCTTTTTCATGGAAAATACCTCGTTCTTTCTTTTTTTGATTTTTGTTTTGGATTTGGTTTTGACATCAGCCGATGTCGAAGGGCTGTGCGTCATCGGTAGGAGCTGCCGAGGACTGGGTCTGGGACTGTTCGTAAGCGTCCTTGACGGCTTTGAACAGTTCGGCGCGGGTATCCGCGTTCGTGGGATGGACGATGTCGATGTGCTTGGTTTCGCCGGTTGAAGTGTCTTTCCACTTATCTGCGGGCATGGAAAGGAAAAGACCGTTCTTGCCCTCGATGAGCTTCAGACCGTGGATAGCGAGACTGCCGTCTGCGGTCACATCGACGATTGCCTTGATCGTCGGGGACACATCCTTCTTGACGATCCGTGCGGTAAAGGTCATTTGCATCTGCCTCCTTTCTTCGGTTTTGAAAAAGAAAAGGGACTGTGTCTTTATCACACAATCCCTGATTCTATGGGGTTTCAGTCATCGTAGCCGGTGATCGCGATCCAGCAGTCTGCCTGAACTTCTTCGTCCGAGATTTCCTCTGGTTCGGCAAACATCGCGGTGTACTTATCGACCTGTTCTTCGGTGAGGTCGGTAGTACCGCCGCATCCGTCATCGGCTGCGATGAGAATGGTTCCGGCGTAGATTCCGCCATTGATCCTTCTGTTTCCGGGGAGACCTTCGAGCTTCGATTCTTCGTTTCCGATCACGAATGCGTTATCCTCAAAAGGATAGGTGCATTCGATCATGCCGCGCACGGCTCTTTGAAGCGATTCGAGTCCGTCTCCGATGATGCCCCCGTATGCGGGTTTGCCGGGTTCGACGATCACCATGCGGTGTCCTTCGAGCGGCTGACATTTGGAGGAATCGAATTCGGTCAGCGTGTGGAAGCCGACCGTGTCGCAGTAGTATTTGCCCATAGAGCAATGCTCCGAGCTGTCGCATACTTCGACAACGTCGCTTAAGGACAGCGAATGTCCCTGATGCGTGACCGGATGATCGATGTTGAATTTCTCGTAGATTTCCTCGAGATTTCCGCAGTCCACGTCACCGTCGAATACGGTTTTGTAAATACTCGGATCGATTCGTCCGGCACGTTTTACGGCGGAGTCATAATCATCGAACTTGATGCGGTGTCTGTCGAGATCCATATTGATCTGGTGAATCTTGATTTTCATTCCATTCCCCCCATTCCCTGACCGTTAAGACCGAGCAGTTCGTTCAGCTCGGAATCTTCCGCGATACCGACGTAGTCACCGCAGATGAACAGACCGTGCTCCATTCTGGCGGTATCCGCACCGAGTCCGGCGTAATCGTAGTAGTCGGCGAGATTCTCGTCGTAATCATATCTGCCGGAATCTTCGATGAGGTAATGACCGTAGTCGTATTCGTCATCGCATCCGGGACCGAAAACGAAATCGGAGTTGTGCTGTGCGATATCCGCGAGCATTTCGACGGTATCGATGTTCATTCGGTGCTGAACGAAATCGAGCGCACGGTAGAACTTGTTTTCGTCATCCTCGCTCATCAGAATGAGAGCGGCAGACAGACGGTTCAGATCGAAGATGTTCCTGTCGGCGCAGTTATCGAGATACTTCGTCAGAGAATCGGTGACGGAATTGATATAATCGCATTGAATTGTGCATTCACTTGCGTCGCTTACTCCGAGCCGTTTCATCGCTTTCGTGATCGCCGAATTGGGTTCGGGAAGCTGCAGAAATTCTTCAGCACCGTTTGCCTGAAGGAAGACACCGAATACCATATTCGGCTTGTCGTAATAGGCGGGAATATGCTTCCCGTCGAAGAAGGTCTGTTCGGGAGATTCGTTGATGAATGCCTTTCCGTAAGGCGTGTCGTATCCTTCGGTTTTCAGAAGGTCTTCGCCCATTTTCTCGAATTCCTTATCGGAAATGGAGCCCATCGGGTAGCCGCCGTGGACGTTCATATAGTGGTCCTCGCCGATCTGTTTGAGCGTCATATCCGGCTTGGCGATGGAAAAACGGGAGTGATTCATCATCGTATTGATCATACCGGGCAGATCGTTCACGTTGCCGATATACACGCCCGCCTGATACTGATCGTCCTCTCCGACGCAGAGTCCGTCTGCGACTCTTGCGAGAAGGTTCAGATGGTCAAGATCGTATACGCCGCCGATGAGACGGCGGGTTTCCGGGAAGCACGCTTCGATATCCACGACGTGGAACGCCGTGTCGGTGATATCGTAGACATTGCACTTTTCCTGTGCCTTGATCATCGTCATCTCGGAGCACGGCATCTTGAGTTCGGCGGTTTTGCCGTTTCTTTCGATTGTTACAATCATTGGATTTCACCCATCCCTTCGTTCTGATTTTCTTCGGGAGAAGTAATCTCCGCGAGTCTTTCTTTTGCCCATTCGGGAAGCTGTTCTTCGTCGGCAACGCCGAGAAAGTCTCCACGGGCAAAATGCGTGTGTTCACCGTCGATGAGAAATTCTCCGTAAACAGAAGTCCCGAGCTTTGAAGGATCGCATCCGAAACCGGAGCGGGCGAAGAAATACTGATAATCACCGTCCCGGTATTCCTCGGCGAGAACGCTCGGATTGAGAATGAGGAGCTTGTTCTCGTAGCTTCCGTAATGCGAATCCTTTATGACCGCCTCGTTTCCGTGGATGCCGTGTTCGGCGAAATACTGTCTGTACTGATTCACGAAGCCGTTGACGATCTCCGGGTGCGTAGTAAGACAGAAGTCGGAGGTCTTGTCCTCGGGATCGGTGGGAATGGCGTACTTCGCCGCCCATTCGCGGTTGTTCGGACGGTATCTGCCGTCCCAATCCGCGTGCTGAATGGTGGATGCGAGCACCCATGCCACACGGTCCGCGCCGAATTCATCGCAAAGTTCTTCGGCGCAGTCATCGAGATGCATTCCGTCGAAATGATGCCGGATGGAGATATCCATCGCGTCACGGCAACGGATGTTTTCGCGGTGGCTTTCGCGCCATGCTTTCACCTCATCGTTTGCCGCTGCCTGACGGAGCGGATAGCGGTAAAGAGGTTTACGCATTCGTCTCACCCGCCGCCAGCCACAGTTTACAGAGATGCTGAAGCATCGCGGCCTGCTCATCGCGGGAAAGGCTGTCGACGAAATCGAGGAGCGTTTCCTCGTTGGTGGGCTTGGCGACCGCTTTCTTTTCGTTCAGATTGAGCTTGCCGCACCCGTCACAGACCTTTTCGTGGCGGATGATGACGGTGTTCTGATCGTGTTCCTCGAAGGAGATGAGGTCGTTGCGGGAAAAGCCGCATTTCTTTCTGATCTCATAGGGGATGGTGGTGTTTCCGCGTCTGCCGAGAATTCTGTAGATTTTGTTGTTGTTCATAGAATCACGTCCTTTCTTAGTCGAGGTAGCTGCGTTTGCGGTATTCGGGTTCGGTTTCCTTGCCGGTATCTTCGGTTTCCTCGGATTCTTCATCGAATTCGTCGAAGCGCTTGTCGGGATCGTACTTCTCGCCGTTCTTGGAATCGTCGAATCCGGCACGGTAGCCCTCATAGAATCCGTCGTAGAATCCTTCGTCGAAGCCCTCGTCGTATCCTTCGTCGAAAGCGTCTTCGATCTCGGTGTCGAAATCGTCTTCCTCGACGGGAGTGACGACGATCTTGTCGGTGATCGGATCGTACCGGGTGACGAATCTGGTGTCTTCGTCGAAATCGTGGGCTTCCGCAAAGTCTTCGGGCAGTTCAAAGTGCATTTCCATTTTTACTTCCATAGTAATTTCCTTTCTTTCAGTATCTGTTCGGGTTCGTCAACGATGTCGAACAGAGTCAGTTGCTTGCAAGCGTTTAATCTTGCCATCGTGTCGTAGTTTGAGATGATGAGTTCCGCGTACTGCTTACCGCCCTCGTATCGCTGTGCGATGTTGGAAAGTCTTGTGGTTCCCTCAATGGTGATTCCGGGCTTGGAATACAGTTCGCGGATTTCGGGGCAGTCATTGTAGGACAGAAGGAAAAAGCCGTTGATCGAGAGGAGCGCATTCGCAAGTCTCTCATGATCGGCGCGGGTGAAGCCGACGTCTTCGTAATAATCCTCGGTGTTGTAGTACGGAGGATCGCAGTAGAAGAAGGCTTCCGGTCGGTCATACTGCTTGATGAGCTTTTCAAAGTCTTTGTTCTCAATGACTACCTTTTGGAGACGTCCGCAAGCATCGTGGATCAGCGGAAAGTTGTTCCACATCGAATGCGGCTGCGCTCCGAAGGAATCGAGTCCCGACGCGTAGCTCTCGCGGATGATCTGATAGAAATACGCGGCTCTCCTGATATCCGGCAGTTCGGTTTTGGTATGGAGCATTTCTCTCACATAGTCGAAGTCCAGACGGGAGTTCAGCGTGTATCTCAGTTCGTCGCAAAGTTCGTTTGGGTGATCTCTGACGCATCGGAAAAGGTTGGCGAGATTGGGATTGAAGTCGTTATAGACCTCCATCTCCTTGCCGGGTGACTTGTGGAAGAGTACCCAGCCCCCGCCGCCGAATACCTCGATATAGCGGGAATAGGTGGGCGGAAATCGCAGGACGATCTCGTCCCGCAAGGCCTTTTTACCGCCTACCCACGACATAAAGCTGTTCATTGTGCACCTCTTTTCGAGGCACGTCTGCGCGAAAAAAGAAAAGGCCGTTTTGGTGTCTTAATTCACGCAAAACGGCCTAATGATGATATATTGTTTTAGCTCAGGTCGAAGTCTTCGTCTTCGTACAGAGTCGCGTTTTCAACGGCATCCGGTCCGAGTTCTTCGAAAAGACCGTTGAAGTCTTCAATGTCGGAACAGCGGCGGATGCCGAAGTCGGCGCAGAGTTTTTCGTACTCCGCAACGTCGGCTCCGCACGGATCGACGAATTCGTTGAGCTTGAGCCACGCTTTTTCCTCATCCCAATTGACACAGAGCATCGTCGGGTAACCGCCGGTCTGAGCACATTGGAAGTCCGGGGACTGATAGTAATCGTCGCGGGAAAGCGCACGGACTTTGGAGTCGAATTCGGTTTTATCCAATATCGATATCCTCCGTGTCATCGGGCATATCCATGCTGAATTCGTCTCTCAGAAGCTGTCCGATGGTGATCTCATCGCCGATGAAGTTCGGCAGATTGCTCTCATCGAAGATAATGGAGCCGTACTCGCCGAGGTCAATCGGTTCTTTGGTCACAACCGAGCCGGAGTGATTGATTGTGATATGCTCGGCGATCTCTCCGAAGGGACTGAATTCGTTTTCTCCGTCACGGAGCTGATAGAGAAACAGATTCATCGGAACGTCATCATTTGTCAGTCTCTCATTCGAGAAGATCGCGGGCTTTCCGAACAGTTCGATCAGATCGTATTCCTCATTATCGGCGCAGATATACTTGGTACGGCTCCGGTTCATATACATCTCAAGATCCTTTTCGATGTCATAATCCCACTGCTGTGCCGCGAATTCCGTGGCTTCGGCATCGCTCATACTGTCGTTTCCTCTGATCTGCTCACCGCCCTCATATTCAGCCCATCCGCAGTTCGAGCCGATATCTTCATCTGCCCAATAGTGAGAGATGCAGACCTCGGGAAACATCTGCGAGAGCTTTTCGAGGATCGGGTGCGGAGCGGACCACGCCGTTTCGAAGGTGATCGTATCGGAGTCTTCGTCGAAGGCGGCGATGTCGTAGGCGTTCCACTTGGTACCCCAATTACGGCACCGCCAGTCGTACCAATCGGGTGAACCGAACAGCACGACGTTCTGCAGAGCCTGACTGCCGACCTTCATCAGCGATTCGGCAGAATCGTGTTCGGTGATCCTTTCGATTTCCTCTTTCGAGAGACTCGAACGGTAGCTGCCGAACATTTTCCCGCGATTGGCTCTGGCGAGCAGAGCGGTAAAGTCATCCGGTGACATTTTCTTCTCGCCGAAATAGTCCACGAGCGGGTTGGCTGCCGTCAGACAGAGTTCGATTCCGTGATCGGTACGGGTGCCGGATTCAATGTCCAGAGATTCGGGCATCGGGATGATCTTATTGAAGTCGATTGTCCCGATACCGTGATACTCGTTTTCACCGTTGTCATCGTACTGGATCGCTTCGAGAATCTCTCTGCGTCTTGCGGGTGTGCAGTCGGTGAAACTGACATGGTTGATTACATGGTTAGGCATTTTCTTCCTCCTTCTTCAGTTTTTCGATTTCGGCAAGGAGCTTCCTTGCCACGGCGGTCACCACGTTGGTCGTGACTGAGTTGCCCGCCATCTTATAGAGCTGCGCTTCGGGAATCCCGATATCGACAAGTTTCCCGAATTGCTCATCGCTGTAGCCCTGCAGACGGAAGCATTCGAGCGGCATCAGACGGCGCACGAGTCCGTTGTAGGTGACACCGTGCTTGTCCTGAGCGGTCAGCGTGAACATCGGCTCGTCGGGTTCTTTGATGCGTCTGCCTTGCTGACGGACCTTTTCGCGTTCCGGGGTGATGACAGCCCTCGCGCCGATGACGCCGGAGTGCTCACCTCTGTGGTTGCATACGCCCGCGTCCTGACGTGCGGTGATACAGCGGGCTTCGTGGGTGACGAGCGGGTCCGGGTTCATATCGATGAAATAGAGCCCCGTCTTGGCTCCCCAACCGCCGCCGTTTGCCGCGAGAGTTACGCTTGCTCCGTCCGTTCCGTAGATCCGCTGTCCCTGTCTGCCTGAAACGATCTGCCGAGGAGCTTTTCCATTGACTTCGGCGAGAGGAAATATTTTGCCGGACAGTCGCTGATCAAGATATCCGACAATATACACTCGCCGCCTTTGCTGTGGGACACCGTGATCGGCGCTGTTAAGCACACACCATTCCAGACTGTACCCCAGCTCATGAATCGCGGTAAGGATCGTTCGGAAAGTTTCCCCCTGGGCGTGATTGAGTAACCCCGGCACGTTTTCAAGGAGAAGATAAGAAGGTCGCTTGGCTTCAGCCAGTCTGACGATTTCATGAAAGAGAGTGCCTCGCGTATCAGCGAAGCCAAGTCTTCTTCCGCTGACAGAAAACGGCTGGCAAGGAAAACCTGCGCAGATGAGGTCGATGTCGGGAAGTTCGGCGGGTTCGATTTTGGTTGCATCGTCACAAAAGTATTCACCTTCCGTTTCATAGAGAGCTCGGTAGGCTTTCTGCGCGTATCTATCGATCTCGCACCAACCTACCGGCAAAAAAATATTGCCGGCATTTGTGAGTCCCGTGCGGAACCCGCCGATGCCGGCGAAAAGGTCGAGATATTTGATTTGGTTCATTCGAATTCCGGTCCCTCCGTCTGGTCTTCGCCGTTAACGGAGAGCAGAATATCGCTGATTTCCGTAGGACACTCGTCCCAATCGACATGGATGTCGTTTTCGTAGATAGGCGTGTAGTAGTAATCGTAAGGGATGAGAGAGCGCAGGAACGCTCTGTCCTCGGAGGGATACTCCACGCCGTTCTGTTCGAAGATGCCTCTGGGCGAGAAGAAGGTGGTACCCCAATGCTCACCGGAGGACTCGGTATCGATGCAGACGAGTGCGGGATAGATCAACCCGTCGTTTGCGTTGATCAGCGCGGGAACCTGAAGCATTCCCATCTCTCTGTCGATCACGTCGGAGCCGTATGCCCCGACATAGGCATTGTGAAGCTCCGCAAGGATACCGGCTGCATAGCTGTTGTCTTTTACCGCCTGTGCTTCGGCGAATTCCTTCCAGTTGATCTTCGGGATGACCTCGTGATTCACGGCGTTGATGAAATCGTCATGCATCTTTTCGAGTTTTTCCTCGTAGATCTGTTCGGGCGTAAGCGTCTGGAAGGAATCCTCGCCGGGGATCAGCGAGAGACTTCTGCCGTTGTCCCATTTCATAAGGATGTTGCCGATGTCATCGACACCGACAACGGTTCCTCTCGTGCCGCTCGGAATCTTCTGTGGATCGTCACCCATTTCGATGAGTTCGATTCTCATACCGGGGTGGTAGATTTTCTTATACCGCTCTGCCATCCGGGCGGCTCTTTCCCATTCATTCATATTGATCACTCCATTTCATAGGGTTCGTCCTCAAAATTAGGACAGTAGCTCGTGCAGAACATCAGATCGAAATCCGAGAAAACGTCAACGTCCGAGACAATGTCCCGGTCGAGCGCGTCGACGATCTTGTCAAGCATCTCCCTGTCATCGGGGAGGGACACACCGAACAGTTCGTTGATTTCTTCGAATTCGATGTGATAGTTTCCCGAGAGCGAGTGCTCGGTTCCGTAGTCGATGAGATATTCCGCGATGGTCTGTGCGTATCCGTCTTTGTCGAAATACGGCACAAGCGAAAGGAAGCCCGCGTCTCTGATTTCCTTATCGGTCATACAGCAGTCTTCGGAAAGTGCCTCGTAAAAGTCGTATCCGTACAGAGACTCTCCGATAAAACAGCCGAGCCGTCCGACGAGATCTTCGCGTCTTTCGCTGATGATTTCGTCGTTTGCGGCTTTCAGAGAATAATACTCGCGGTCAACGTAATCGCGGATCGCTTTTTCCGCTTCAGATCGGTCCATTCGGGAATCTCGTATCCTTCGGCAAGGCCAAAGGAATCGATGCGGTTCGCGTACTGATCGTCATCGCCGGGATAAATCTCACAGTAGTATCCGTTCCGAATATCCTTCCGGTGTGTTGCGGGGTTCTCGCGTTCCACGCCTTTGTCGGTGGTGTAGGTGATGTTGAATCCTCTGTATCTCATACGGCACCTCACATTTCAAGGAATCCGAAGGATTGTCTTTCTCCGGCTCGTGAAGAGTATTGAAGCTGCAGTCCGAGATGTTGTCGCAATGCTTTGAGAGGAAGTCCTCATCACTGTCCATCCGCATCTGCATATACGCGACTTCTTCGGGCGTGGCGCGGAAAGTTTCGCCCTCGCCGTAGAGATACGATTCTACATAGACTTCGATCTCGGCTTCGCCCGTGAGCGAATCAATGAAATCGTCATAGGGAGCCCAGCCGGACAGCTCGTCTTCATCGGACGGAGCGCCGCCGATGAGGAATTCTTCGATACTGTCATCGGCTTTGAGGGATACTTTTGAAAAAAGAATAGCCATTACACCATACCTCCCATTCCTTCGCTGTTGTTCAGATATTCGGGGATATCCGTGAACTCAAGTTTGATGTTCGGCGGATCAAGCTTTGCGACAAAACCCTGATCAATGGTTTTACCGCTTTCGTCACGGTAGAGGACAACATTCATCGGTATGCCGTAGTAATTCTCATCGAGAATCGCGGCAACCATCCGTTCCTCGTCATCGTACTCAACGCTGTCGCCGACCTCACCGTTGCTGCCGAAAAATTCGAGTCTCCCCACCGGTCTGCCCTTGATGGGGACGTGAGCGGGAGGATCGAACGTCCATCCGTAGACCTGCATGACTGTTTCGCCGAGCGGCTCGGTGACCGCGTCGATATCTTCCTGTGTGACCTTTCCGTCGTAGATCAGATCCTTGAGGTGTTCGATCTCATCCTCGGTCGCATTCTCTTTGTACTTGCGGTAGAGGATATGGTTGCGTCCGTCGTGATGCACGTCGGTGCAACGGAATTCTTTGTCGGCATCGACGTACCATTCGGAATAGTCATGCGGAGAATACAGACAGTCGGAGATTTTGCCGCTCTTGATTTCGCTGTACCCCATATACCGTCCGTCCCATCTGCCGATGTCGGCGATGGCAATGATTTCGGTGCCGGTGACGATATCGAGGTTGGCTCGCTCGTCATCGATATAGCTGTCGTTGATTTCATTCATCTTTTCAATAAGTTCGTCATCGTTCAGCCCGGGGTGTTCGTCTTCGAGATCGGCTCGCCAGTCATCGAGGTCAAGGTCGAGATTGGACCATACGACGAATTTTTCTTTCGACATCAGTTCATCTCTCCCATTCCGTGGTCGATGAAGTGATCGAGATCGTTTTCCGTGCAGAGGAAATAGTCGGGACCGCTCTGCCAGAAGGAAACATACATTTCGCTTCTGTCAACGGTTCTGATCGGGCGCTGCTCGAAGCCTTCACCGAAGCCATCCGAGTTTTGACCCTCGCACCATTCCATAAAGCAGTTTTGTTCTTCTTCAGTAAACGGAGCATTGAGTGTTGCCGTGATCTTTCCGTAGAGACAGCCGTGGATTCTTTCGACATCCCATACCGCCGATTCGAGTTTGCCGACAGCGGAATTCGGTCCATCGAAGTATTCTGCCATATTGCAGTCGGACTGCTCCCTGATGAGAAGGTCACGGATTTCGTCCTCGTACTTTGCCGCATACTCACCGTCGTATTCCACGGGATCGTAATCGAGGTCACCGTAACGGTTGCGGAGGTAGAGCGTACACATCAGAGGGCAGTAGTAGTTCTGCACGATCTCCGGGGATTTGTTTTCGAGAATCGAATTCTTGAAATCGTTGAGCGAAGTCATCTCACCTGAGAGAATAGATGCTTTGACTTTCTCCCGCTGTGCAACGGGGAGGTCACCGTACAGTTCCACGAGCGTATTGACACGTGCGAGGCTGTCTTCGGACTGGATCAGCGTGATGAGACGGTCCGAGAAGTCATCGGTCCCGAAGTATTTCAGACCGACGGTGAGCTCATCATCGTGAGGATACAGTTCCGAAGGAGGAGAGGCAACTCCGATGCTTGCGAGGTCACGAGCCAAGCCGATTCGCTTTGCGGGGAGGGAGATCAGCACGGACTGACCGTTCTTTGTGACAAGTGCATTTATCATCTTATCGCTTCCTTTCTTTGAAATAAAATAACCGAGCGGTGATCAGTCGCTCGGTATGTATTGGTATTCAGTTCTAAGATTTTTTGCTCCGGCTTGCTGTGAAATGCTCGCCGGGGCTTTTCCTTTTTTTCGAAATCAGACTCGGAGGAGAGAAATATAGCCGAAAACGCTACGGATTATTAGTCACTTAATGCTTGTACAAAACGCTGTTTGCGGGAGTAGTTTCCCTCTTTGTTGATCCTGATTTCTTATCAGTTCTAAGATTTTGAAAACAAAAGCAGCCGAATGAAAGCGATTTTGATGAATAACCGCTCAAATTCGGCTGCTTTGACAACTATATCAGACAAATGCAAGGAATGAAGTGTTTTTTTGAGTATCTTATGTAAACAACATATCGGGATTGAAATCCCTTATAATACGCATTTTTGTATTTCACCAAAAAAAGGTGAAATAAAGTATTGACAAATAGGTGAAGTCGTGATATAATAATCGTAACACAAGGAGGAGGTGCCATATATGGGATATACTAAATATGGAGAATTCATTCGCGTTTTGCGAGTAAAGCATCACGAAGTTATGGGAGATACGGCAAAACTTCTGAATTGTATGGTTTCATTTGTGTCTTCTGTCGAGAGCGGAAAGAAGAATGTGCCGGATACTTGGGCGCAGATCTTGATTGATCACTATCAGTTATCCGAGCTTGAGCAAAAAGAACTATATGATGCCATTGAAGATTCGAAAACCCAAGTCAAACTGAATCTGATTTCCGCTTCTATGCCTCAGAGAAGACTCGCCGTGCAATTTCAACGTTCCTTTGAGAAACTTGATGACGAAACGGCGAATGCAATCTTCGAACTGCTGAACAAGGGGGACGATTGATGGACTACGAAATCAAACCCACAAGCAGACACGAATTGAGACTGTATGCCAAGCTGTTTCGTTCCATTTGCGGCTTTTCACAAGACGAACCGATAGACCCGATTCCGCTTCTTGATCGTCTTCCGGATTTGGAAGGTTTTGAGGATGTTCGATACGAAGTCGTTTACAATAATGTGCTGCCCGGCAATGTTCCCGCGCAGTGCATTCCTTGCGAGGATGGTTATCTCATTCAAATTAAGGAAAGCGTTTATCTCGGAGCTTTGGAAAAAAGGACCGGTGGACATCGGATGCACATAGTGCATGAGATTATGCATCCATATCTTGATAAACTTGGATTCAAACCGATTTATTCGAGACAGTTGACACCGGATGTACCACAGTATCGACGTCTTGAATGGGCAGTCATGGCTATTGCAGGAGAGGTAATGATGCCTTATGAAGCTTCCAAAGGTATGACGGAAAAAGATCTCATTAAAATCTACGGTGTATCTTCTAAGGCTGCCAAGAAAAGGCTGACTTATTAAGATAGAAATAATGAAAGGCGGTGGTTCTCTTGATTGTTTCGATGGAAAAAGAAAAAGCACTATCTTGATTGCGGCAACAATCAAAACAGTGCCTCCGAGTATTTCTACTCGTCATTCGCACAAGTATTTTACTATATCTCGGAGAAAAAGTCAAGCATTTTCGGCAAAAAAGGCTTGACAAATCGCAAAAAATCTATCTCACACGTTTTTTACACCAATATCTCCGGGTATTTCTACTCGTCATTCGTAAACATAGAAATACCTGGAGATCAGACCTCAAGGTGAAAACTATAAAGTCTCAGCGCCTTGTTGTATGAGCAAGAAGGAGGATTGTTATGGTCCTTTACAGGTATTTCTATGCGAAAAATTACAAATAAGCATCTCTGCCCCGATGGTAAGATCGAAAGAGAAATCATCGATCTCCCGAATAAGCTGAACTATGGTATCGCAGACCTGCTGAATCAATCGTTCCTGAACGAGTATGATTTGCCGATTCACCATTGTGATCCCGCTGTTTATCCGGATTACATAGCATTGAATTGTGAGCCGTCTGCATACCATAAAACACCGCTGACTGCTGTCGCGTTTTACACATATGATCGCGCCTTTGATAAGATCGACGGGCTGTTCAATGCCATCTACTATAAGAATAAACGGCTGCTTGAAAAGTACAAAAAGCAATACAAGGATGTTGCATTTGTAATCGCTCCGGACTATTCTATGTTTGATGACATCTGGCATTTTGAAAACGAGTACAGACTTTTCAAAGTTCGTGTAATCATTCTCTGGTTTGTCCTTGTAATTGGCGCGGTTGTTATTCCGAACGCAACGTACCTCTCTGCGGACAAGCTCGATATGTATATGAGCGGCTTTGAGAATTGCACTGTTATGTGCTTCAGTACCAAGAGCCACGTCAGATATGCGAGCGACAGACTGCGAATCAAAGAAACGGTCAAATACGTTGTCGATCATTTTCCACTGAAAACGATTCTTGTGTATTCGGTATGCGGGAAAGACGAGACATCGCTTCGATTGTTTGATTATGCGGTTTCAAAAGGAATTGATGTTCGCATTATTGACAACACCATGCGTCGCCAAAATCAGCGGGTTGTAAAGGGGGCGATTGCATGAGTAGCGGAGCATCCAGCGGAATCAGCAACGGTACTTCCGGATCTCAGGGATCATTGGAACAGATGAATTCCGAAGCGGCTGCGGTCAAAAATGAACAGCGACTCGCCAATACAGTTTCACTTCCCAAAGATGCGTCGCAACTCGATCATATTTTTGGAAATCGTGAAGGTCATTTAAGTGACACTCCCGGAAATCGAAAAATGCTTACCGATTTAGCGAACGATAAAAGTAAGTTTATCGGGAAAGATAAATACGGTAACTCCTGGAATGCCGAAATAACAAGCGATGGTTCTCAGAATTGGGTTCGCTATCAAGGCGGTACAATTAACGAGGGTGGAAGAAACTCAACCCCGCGTTCTTGGAACGATGAGACCGGATACAACAATAACCCTGTTAAAAGGAGGAAAAAGAAATGAATAAGTTCGAATTGTTTTGCATGGTTTTCTATGTCCTTGACGCAGATTGGGACGAAACCAAAGACATCATTGTTGGTGAATACCTTAGTGGAGCCAATCCGTTCCTGTTTGCTGATATCGGTTCTGCTGACCCCACGATATTCATTCACTTCTGTGAGGTGATTGATGAAGACATAACCATCGAAAACAGCTATTCGCTTGCAAAGAAATACATCGCGGATTTGAATAACGATAGTATTTCTAAAGCATTCTACTCTATAAGCGAAGATGATTGGTTTGACAGCCTTTCCGATTATCTTTCGCAGGAACACAAGGGACAAGGGTGAAATACAGATGAAAGAATTAGATGCTGTTAAGCTTGTCGAAGATTACGAAAATATAAAGGCAGGGACGGAAGGTGTCATTGTACATGAGTATGACGGTCGTGCTTTTGAAGTCGAATTCTTCGACGATGAGGACAACACAATTGATGTTGTAACAACACCCACCAAATATCTGGTGTTTGTTGTTTCATACGAAGACAACGACAAATAATCTCATATTCATATATGTCCCTCAAGGATGCGAAGGTTCAACGAGCTTTTGCATCCTTGATTTCTTCTTGTTTTCTTCCGTTTTCTCTCGTTTTCTCGCAATTTCATAGGAATCAAAAGTCAAGGATGCAAGGATGCAGAGAGTCTCTGTGTTTGCATCCTTGACTTTTTTGCCGTGTGCTAACCGGCCTCATTCTGTCTCAGATTTTGTTTGCGATATGGAGAAGAAGTTCTCTGTGTCGCGGTGAAAGCCGGTTGTATGCGTTCAGCAGTTCCCGTTCCTGGGCGCTCAAAGTGTATGCCTTGTTGTCAAAAGCGAGAAGCTGCCACAGCGGATATCCAAGGGCGGCGCTGATCCGATAGAGCGTTTGAAGCGTCGGATATGTTTTGCGTTTGTAAAGGTGCTTGAGTGTATTTTCGGAGAGATTCGCTTCCAGAGCGAGTCCGCTCACGGACCATCCTCTCTCGGTTCTTAAAGAATCGATCCTTTCGATAATGCGATTTATGGTTTGCTGGTCATCAAAGAATATGTCATCCATCATGTCCTCCTTTGAGAGCCGGTTAACACCAAGAATCATAAAACAAAATTGGGGTGACAAATTGCGCTTTTCTGACCGTTTTCGGCGAAATTGGGGTGGGAAATTGCCTTTTATTCAGAGCAAATTGTTGGTAAAATAATAGCACAACTGATTTGGAGGCTGTATTGAATGGATGATTGCTCACTCAAATATTATTCTGATGTTACGAGTCGGAAGATCGACTGGCTATGGTACCCGTACATCCCATTCGGAAAGATCACAGTCATTCAAGGCGATCCGGGTGAAGGAAAGACCACCTTTGTATTGAGTTTACTGTCTATTATCTCAAACGGAGAGAAACTTCCGTTCTCGGATAACCGTGTATCTGGTAAGGTCATCTACCAGAATACGGAGGACGATAATTCCGACACGATTAAACCTCGTTTGGAATTGCACCAAGCGGACTGCTCCAACATCTGTTTCATTGAAAAGCGGTCCGATTCGCTTTCACTTGACAGTGACGAGCTTGACGAATCGGTCAAACGGATCAACGCACGGGTGCTTGTGCTCGATCCCATCCAGTCTTTTCTTGGAGAAAACATCGACATGAACCGCGCTAACGTGATCCGACCTCGTTTGAATCATTTGAAAGAGCTCGCTGAGGAAACCGGTTGTGCTGTTCTTCTCGTCGGGCATCTCAACAAAAATTCAAGCGGAAAGGCAAATTACAGAGGACTCGGATCCATAGATATTTCCGCTGCCGCCCGAAGTGTTCTTGTTGTCGGACGACCAACGGATAACCCGGATATACGCATCCTCGCTCAACAGAAGAATAATCTCGGTCCCATAGGCAAATCCCTCACTTTCACTCTTAACGACGGGAAGGTGGATTGGATAAGCGAATGCGATATTTCCGCTTCTGACCTTCTATCCGGTGCAGCATCCGATACCGAAACCTCCAAGCTTACCGAAGCCAAACAGTTGCTTGAAGCAATCCTGTCATCGGGAACGGTATCGTATAAAGAGATCATTTCGGCTGCCGAAGAGTACGAGATCGGGAAACGTACACTCATGTCGGCAAAAGCGCTGTTATCTATTGAATCTATCAAAAAATCCGACGGTTGGTACTGGACCCTGCCGCACAAAGATAAATGACACGGAGATTGTTATGGGACGTAGTGAATCAAGAATTGCACATATCATGAAGGAGTATCGGTCAAAGATCGGCGAGCCTGATGGCAAGGTGGTCTTTGAGAATGCCGACAAGGGTGATATATTCGACGGCAGAACGCTCCGGGTGTGCGCTTACTGCCGTGTGTCAACCGATAACGACGAACAGCTCACCTCGTTTGAATTACAGCAGGAGCATTACGCCAAGTTGGTAGGCACACACGAGAACTGGAATCTGATCAGAATATATGCTGACGAAGGTATCTCCGGGACGTCGGTTAAGCACCGCGAGGATTTCAATCAAATGATTGAAGACTGCCGTGCTGGGAAATATGATCTGATTGTCACCAAAAGCGTTTCGAGATTTGCAAGAAATCTCGTGGACTGCGTAAAGCTCTGCAGAGACCTGAAAGGTCAGAACCCGCCGGTCGGCGTTTATTTTGAAACCGATAATTTCAACACGCTTGCGGAAGACTCTGAATTAAAGCTCGCCATCCTTGCCACGTTCGCACAGGAAGAGTCGGTAAAGAAAAGCGAAAGTATGAACTGGTCACTCAAAGAGCGATTCAAGAATAAGAAGCTGCTTACTCCGGCACCGTATGGCTACGAGAGACCGCGAGATGTTCTCGGCAACTATATCAAATATGCCAAGCTGCAGATTGTGGAGGAAGAAGCAAAGGTCGTGCGTCTGATATATGATGCTTTTCTCGCAGGGTATCCGGTGTCTTCTATCGCCACGATGCTGACGGATGCGGAGGTACCGAATAAACTCGGAAATACAATCTGGCACGACGGTGCCATCATGTACATTCTCAGCAACGAGCGGTATTGCGGGTGCGTCCTGACTTGGAAGCAGTTCACATCGAACATATTTGAGCATACCAAGCGGAAAACCGTCGACGAACGTCAGCAGATCTTTTACGCGAACACGCACGATGCCATCATACCGATTGAAAAGTTTGAAGCGGCTCAGGCGTTGCTCGAAGATCGGAAACTCGGATTCCGTGGTGGCATTCCCATACTTCATGTCATTGACGACGGAATATTCAGAGGATATCTCCCAATCAACCACAGATGGATCAATGAGGACCCGCTGCCGTATTATAACGCCTCAAAGACGGTGCCGGATGTTTCGACTAACCGAAGGGTTCGGAAGAGCTTTTTCAGCGCATTTGATTTGGCGGGGTATCAAGTGGTTCGAGGCGCGTTTGTGAACTCTCGCGGGGATCGCCCTATGATTTCCATCTCGAATCAAAAAATTGCGTTTAACTCGTTTTGTCTGAAGAAATTCAGCGATGTTCAGAATGTTCAGTTGCTACTGCACCCTTATGAGCGGAAGATCGCCATCCGACCTTGTGAGGTAACCGACACCTACAGCATTCACTGGCGGCGGGACGAAACATCGCCGATCACGCAGAAGAACCTGTCCTGTCCCCATTTTGCCAATGCGCTTTTCAGAATCATGGAATGGGATCCGGATTTCTCCTATAGGATCATCGGGACTTGGATTGAGCGGGACGGAAAGCAGATTATTGTCTTCAGCCTTGAAAATGCAATGCCTATAGTAGTAATCGATGAAACAGAAGAAAATGAGGAAGCCCGTAAACGGAAAGTTGCAATGTGTCCCGAGCAGTGGGACAGCAACTTCGGAGATGAGTTTTATGCGTACAGTCTGAACAGCCTGTATTTTGCACCAAGGACTCAAGAATGGAATTCTGACAGCAAGAGCCACGTGGTTGACGGTCAGTTGTCTTATTCAATCATGTCCGATGCTGACATTGAAAGCGGATTTGAAGAACTTAAAGCCAAGGGAGTAATTAGTGATGATTGATTTTGATAAAAAGACGGATATCGAGATTTTCGATAAGCTGAAAACGGAATCTGACGAAGCGCCTGAGATTGTGGAGCTCGCCGGGTATCAGGTGACGAAAGCGGAACTGTTCGCTCATACGAAGGACCCTGCCATTACTGTTTGGGATAACAAGATCAAATTCAATATGGCGTGTCTGAGAAAGTTCCCCGGTGTCAGTCATATTCAGCTCTTGATTCATCCGAAGCAACAGCGCCTTATCATCAGACCGTGCCAGCCTGATGTCCCCGATTCTTTACGTTGGGCTACCGGCGGAGGAGAAAAGGAAATCAAGAATCGCGATATGATCTGCGCGATATTCGCTGCCAAGCTTTTCGATCTGATGGGGTGGAACAAGTCTTACCGGTATAAGATTCTCGGCAAGCCCGCCGTCTGTGACAACGAGGTGCTCTATCTTTTCAAGTTGACCGACTTTGAAATGTTCGTCAACACCGGAACCAGAAAAACGAGAAGTTATCTGCCAGAGGACTGGCGTGACTGTTTCGGTACACCTTTTGAGGAGCACGAGGAGTCTTTCAAAATCAATCTGGCCGAGGGGTATATTTCAACCGGAAAGGAAGGTAACGGGTTATGATCAACATTGACGAGTACAAGCCAACAATCAAAACCGTCACGCTTGAGGGATACCAAATTGTCAAGGGGCAACTCTTCAGCCGTCAGCTTGAACCGTATATGACCATCTGGCAAAACTGCGTATCTTTCAATTTGCCGTGCTACACCGCTCTTAACAAATGCGAGTTCATCACAGTGTACGTCAATAAAGACGAGCACCGAATCATGATAACGCCATCCATGTCCAAGGATTCAGATTCGGTCCGGTGGGTTAAAAATCCGGAAGCTCCCAAATCCGATCACATTGAATGCACGCATTTTGCAAGGCAACTGTTTGAGGACTGGAATCTCGATAAAGATTGCCGCTATAAAGCAAAAGGCAGACTTGTTCAATGCGAAAAGAAAGTAATGCTTTTATTTGATTTCACTGATTCGGAAGCGTGGAACGGAAAGAACATGGTGAGAGAAAATGTTTGACGATCCCTGCTTTACGGTCTATTTGAAAAGTAACACGATTCATGTCTTCAAATCCGCAATAAGGAGTATCGGAAACCCGAACTACGTGCGACTCTTTATTCATGAGGATGGCAAAACCATACTGATGAAAAGCTATGATAAGAAAAGCCAAATTTCAATCAAGGTGCCGCGAAATCTAAGCGACGAAAAAAACAACATGAGGATTCACAGCAAGAGTTTCTGTTACGCTTTGGCAAAATCGCAGGGATGGGATTGGCAGTATTCTTACCGCGTTCCGGGCATAGCAAACAAAGAGCAAGGCATCGTGATTTTCGATCTGACGAAAGCGGAAATAATATCCGAGAGTTTCACTAACAGAAACTCTTGAGATTGGAGTATTTCAATGAATTTTGCTGATAGATTAAAAGAGGTGCGTTTGCAATTATTCTTGACTCAGGCGGAAATGGCAAAACTGTTTGGCGTAACCGAACAGACGATACGACGTTGGGAGCATGACAAATCACAACCGCATTCATCTGCTATAAGGAAACTAAATGAGATCTGCAAAAAGAATAAACTCGATATTTGATCGCGGGCATACAACTGAAATGGAGCGTAAGCCGACATGAAACAAATATACTATCCGGGCAGTCTGACAGAAAAAGAACTTGAAAGCATCGAGAACCTTCTGCAGTATCTCGATGAACTAAATCATAGCTGCACGAGAACCGAAAACACTGTCATGGTTGCGGTTAACGGGAAGAAAGCACAGTTTGAATTGAATGAGATTTCTTTCGGCGCAATTTACGACTGCCTCGATACAATAAAGCACGGTTAAGCCGATTGCAGATTTTTCTGCAAAAAGAAAGCAAGACTGCAAT
>ULVD01068696.1_pt1 | contig 86748 bp, 108 predicted proteins | sample 1959101 | NCBI WGS metagenome assembly ULVD01 (sample SAMEA4835777, study PRJEB28245) | human gut metagenome | biome: gut microbiome; material: fecal sample | place: Denmark | collected 2008
CATGTTCTCCAACATTCCTGTTCTTTGTCCCACCGCTCAATTATTCTCGGCCCGCCAATACTGTAGGTTACTCTCAACAGGTAATTGCGGCTGCCGCTACGATACGCCTGAAACGCCTCATTCTCATCAGTAGTGGTGATAACGCTGGAGAATGAAGAGCCAGAGCCAAGGATTTCCGGCGTTTCAATGCCGGTTTCATAATAGGTTCTACCTGTCATCGTCATTGCTATCTTCTTCATCATCTGTGAAACGATTAAAGATTTCATCGTATGCACTATTGACAGGGCGGAAGTCGCAGCAGTCTGGCGCGCAGTGTCCTCTAATGTACTGGTCAAGTCCCATATGATTCATCCTCCTGTGTATTGTTTTGTGTGATGGTCAGCGTGACGCCAAGGCTTCGCATATAGTCGATCAGGTCGCCAAGAGAAAGAAGACTTACCAGCGTGGAGAAACGCAAAGTCACCGGATTTGGAACCGGCTCGAAGACAGTTTTGATCTGGAATGGACGAAACCTCCGGCGTGTCAGGCGAACGTCGTACATACGCGGCACCGTAGTGAGATCAATGCACTCATTGCCGAAAATGGTGCGTCTGATCGTGGCGTTTGGAATGCATGAGTTAAGGACAAATGTGCGTGCGTCATCGTATGTATGGATCGTGCAGGAATCCTCTTTGGCACACTCTGGATAGCGATATTCCCAGTTCTTCAAAAGCTGCGTGTCCTCCCACGTCTTGCCGTTGTCGAAGGAAAGATAGATACGATGGTCAAAAATCTCTTTCATATTTCCCTCCTATACTTCACAGGAGCGGATGCGTGCATTGAGCAGGATCCGCGTCAGCTCACTGGTGGTTTCTGCGTTGCGCAAAGCTTCGACAACCTCTTCACCGTAGCAAAAATCCTGCGCGGCTTCGATCGCTTTGCGCCGCTCCGTTTTTACGCCTGCCTGCTTTTCGCACCGTGCGATACCCGTGCAGCGAAGCACATAATCCCGCGAACAGGTCAGCATTGTGCCGCTGCCAAAATGTCTGCCGGAACCAAGTGTCCCGCCCCATGTGCTCATAAAAAACCTCCGTAAATGAAAAAAATCACCAGCCGTTTGGCTGGTAAAAACTTGTCGTGATTTTGCCATGCACTTTCAATCATTCAGGTCGTAATGGTGGGCAAAAATCGGATCGTCGCGTCCAATGTCGTATGCTGTGGTCAGCATCGTTTCGTCACCACTGTCGTATTCCACACAGGCGAGCATCTATGGATCGCGGCCACTGCGAACGAGGTCTACATACACGCCGGGGTAGTCAGCGGGCGAATCTACAACGCCATGCTTTGCATAGACGTGCAGGGTGCCAAGCGGAGTGTCTACGCAAAAATCTCTCTCCATTGTCAAATTCCTTTCTCCCGAATGGGTGTTTTTAATACCAGCAGCGCGTCTACCTATTCCGCCACCGCATCATAGTGACATTTTGTCACGTCGATTTGCCTCGCACTGACTGCCAGATGTCGCAAAGGCTGCAGCTCTTTTCATCGCACGCGCCGCAGTAAACACTGTCGGGCGAATAGCCTCTGCCGTCAATATGCGTGCCTCCTATTTCGTCGATGAAAAAACCATCAGAGTCCGTCGGGTAAAACTGCACAATGCAGTCTTCCACTTCAATTGTGTCACCACATTCATTGATGGCGAAGCGTCCGTTTGGCTCCAGAACAAAATCCGCGCCGTCGGTGACATATTTGCGCTTGACCGTATCGTAAACCTTGTATCGCATATTCAATCACTCCTCGCCCTGCTTATTTCCGTCGGACGTTTTCTTACGAATGACGCCGCTGACATGCCCAACCTTGACGAAACCCTCCGGCTCGTCCAGATCAATCGTATATCCGTCGTTGATTTTAACAAACGCTGCGCCATCCACAACCCATAGATCGCCAAACCATGGATTCAAATAGATGTCGCCGTCCTGATAATCGACACGCTTATGCTCGTTATATTCTGTCACGACTACACCTCCAACGCTCAAACGTCACATTGGTCAGCCACGCAGGCGTTCCTTTTCGTCACACACATCAGAGAGGCGGTCGCTCAGGAAATTCTCGACGTGGCATAAACAGTCTTCGTAATCATATGGAGCACAAGCTAAGCCAAAGCACTCGTCGTATTCGTCGAGATAGTCTTTCATATCGTCAATGCAGCGCAAAAACCTTCGCAAGAGCGCCTCTTCGCGCTCTCTGCTTTTATATGTATACTCAAACATTTAGTTACTCCTATCCCATTGCGGCGGATCCACCGGATTGAACTTGGCATCAAACCATTCGATACCGGCGTTGTCTCTGGTGAGCATCCACCGTACAACGCGATCGAAAAAGCCTTGACCGATACCTACATTGCAGTAAATTTTCCACGCTCTTCTGCCGCGCGTTGACTCATTCCATGGAACCCAGTAAATATATGCACCGTCCTCCAACCAAGTCACGAGCCGAAGCTTCGCTGCAACGGGACTTGGCTGCTGGTTGACGATATACGGCACGATCACGTCGTTGAACATGGCTATTGGATAGCCGATCACTGCGATGATGCGATTCATGTGGAAACCTCAACGTGATCGTAGATTTCTCCGATTTTGAATTGATAATCTTCGATGCGCGTGCGCTTGTAAAAATCTGCGTAAAGCCTGCCGTCGTCGGCGATCACATACTCGATGCCCTTGGCATGCTCGGAGGTATCGAGGACGCCTTCCAGAAAGAACACGCGGAAGCGGTCAAACCTCCGGAGCCGACACCAATGGGAATCCGGAGTCTGCTCATGGACCAAACCCTCAAACTGCGCATCTGCGATCGATTCCTGCATATATTGCTCAAAAAAGCTTTTGTCTTTCAGAAAAGCATCGCAGCGGAAGCGCAGGCCGATGAAGCCGATCTCTTCACACCATGCGATGAATTGATCGCGCCACATTTTGAAATTCGGGATGGGCTGATAAAGTACGCTGATCGCGGAAGCCGTGATGCCATGCTTGGCGAGCGCGTTGACCCGCAAAAGATACTGCGCATCGGACAGGCCGCTCCAACCCATGATTTCCCTGCGGTCCTGATGTCGAAAATCATGGACGGAAATGTTTACATAATTCACAACGCCCGCCAAATCAGGGACAACTTGCAGAAGATTCAGACCGTTGGTCGTCATGGTGACGCGGCAGACCTTCTTGGAGATCTCAAAATCGCGGAGCTTTCGCAAAACCTCCCGCAGAAGATCCACATCGTAGGTCGGCTCATTGCCGGTGATATCCAAAGAGACGGGATTCTGGCTGCCGATCTCGCGCAGGATGTATTCCAAAGACGGAATCATGTGATCGAGAAAAGCTTGACGGTCGTACTGCATGCACATTTTCGGGTCGTGCATATAACAAAAAATACAGTGGGCATTGCATCCGCTCGGGATCACAAGCTTCACTGTGATGACTTTGTTATAATTCTCGCGTTTCTGCCAGATCACCGGCATTGCCGTCGGCCTCCTCTCTGAATTCAATGTACTGAATGTCCCAAAACCTTCGGAACCATGTCCACGGGCGATACCAGATCACCTTCCTGTACCGCCGGAGCGGCAGAAAAATGTGGTGAGAATTGTTATGACACAGGGCTTCGAGAACGTGTCTATCTTCGATGGTAAAAATATCTCCGCTGCGAAGTTCATAGGCGCGGAGAGGCTGCAAAATCTCCGCGCGCTTGCCTCGGGCAAATTTCGTGCGCTTGATATCAGACACCTCCCTGTTCAAATTCCGGGCAGATCTCATGGAGGTGTTTCTTGCAGTAGGTGACACGGCCGGCCTTTTCTTTGACGTACATGTATTCAAACAGGCGCTCTCCGAGCAGGTCGGCATCATCCGTGCCGATGTGCTGACAGTCCTTGCACCAAGGGCCGACCATGCAGTCTTTGACCTCTGCAGAAATCTGCTCTGCGAGGCGCTTTACTTCTTGTTCAAGCTTTTGGCGGATCTTGTCACTGTTGACGAGCCGCTCATATTCTTTTTGTCTGATGAACATCCAAAAAACCTCCAAAGCATTCTTTTATAAGAGATCGTCGATCGTGCCGATCTCGCACACAGGCTCAAGCATTTCGTTTGACCATTGATATTGTGTAGGTAAGCCCATTACTCTTTGGCACAGCTCTCCAGCCACTGATATGTCCCATACCTCTGTTACAATAAACTCCTGACCACAGTATTGTTTCATCCCACGAGTGAACAAAAGCGGAACATTAAGCCCAAGCCGGACGCTCCCTCCATATTCACGTTCCATATCGTCCCATTGGCGGACGCGGACACGATCGCCAGGCTGAAACCATTGGTGCTCCATCAGGAAACCACTCCCTTACTATGTATTGGTTGGAATGGGTCGAAGCCATCCACCTGTAAAAAACCTTCGCGGTATTCCGCGAGGTCGTCAACGTCCTCGACGTACAGCTCGTACTCCGAGAGTGTCCCGGCTCTCGACCTGCGGCAGATGTCCTCAAACGGCCGGAGGCTGGCATACCCCATCATTTTGGAGCACTGCTCCGGCGTGCCGCAGGCAAGCAGCGCATCATCGCGCTTGCGGTAGATCGCATAATAACGGCTCATCGCGTCATCCCAGTTCCGGAGACTGCACGGGCAGCTCGACAGCGATCTGCTCCGCGTACTCAATGACCGATTCGATACCAAGCACAAAATCCAGCTTGCCGTTCAATCTGTCGTAATGATTCAATCGAATCGGATAATCCTGAAGCGTAGAAAGCTTCACATATTTTTCAATCATGTAAACCCCTCCTGTGCTACTTTTTTTCTTCTTTGACGGGCACAATGCACGTGGCGATATATAGCGTCATTCCTCGTCGGAATCGTCGAGCTGCTCATAGTGATAATGCTCAAGGATCTTTTCGGCGGACTCCAGCTCGGCAGGATCATAGGGATCGTAGTTGATCACTGCGGGGCACTGCTGGGACTTACCGTTCCAATAGTGCGCGTTCCAGAGATCCTCGGCGTTTTCCCCTTCGCCGTGCAGATGGAAAACCATCGACGGGAAGCGCTTCGAAAGCAGGAGCATATCCTCCTCGGAGTAATACCAGCGCTGGTCAAGTGCGAACCACGTGGAATCGTCTTGGCGCCCCTGAAAAACGTTCATCTTGTCGAGCTCTTTATCAAGCTCGTCAAGAAGGTTCTCGTCCGTGATCTGGCCGATGGCCTTGCCGTTCTCGTCGGCTGCTTCAACGGTCAGCATGAAATTTGTATAGTATGCCATTTGAAAAACCTCCGTTATACCAATTCGTCAATGCTGTTGATCTTACAGGGAGATGCGCTCGGCGCCCATTCGCGGAATTCAATGGGCGGCTCGTAGCCTTGAGATCTCGCATAATTCAGGCAGTATTCTCTTGTGTTGTAAAGAGTGTCCATGTAGGTCACGTATAACCCATGGCTTGTATTCAACGATTTGAGAAACCACAATGCAAAATTGCTGGGAAAGGGTGTATCCTTGGCTGGATCAGTTCCGTCCGCCCAGCGGATACCTTCAGCGGAGAGCATCTGACCGAGCGCCCCGGCCTCCTCCTTCGAATAGAGGATGAAAACCATGTGGTCATGAAACATAAAAACCTCCGTCAGAGCAGATCGTCAATGCTGCTGGGTGCGCAGGGTACTGCGCTCGGCGCCCATTCGCGGAATTTGATGGGTGGATCGTAGCCGTTATTTCTTGCGTAGTTCAGGCAGCTTTCTTTTGTTTCATACTTTGTGGTCATATATGACACGACCGGATAAGCGCTGAACCCATCTTTGGCTAAGAACCAAAACGTACAATCGCCCTCGAAATATACCCTGTATGCCGGGTCGGGACCGCCACGCCAGAGGATGCCCTCGGCGGAGAGCATCTTGCCTAAAGCTTTAGCTTCCTCTTTCGTGTAGAGGATGAAAACCATTCCGTCATGAAACATAAAAACCTCCGTCAGAGCAGATCGTCCACCGTCGGAATCGAAACCCTCGTATGGAAGAGATCACAGAAACGGACCGGCGGCTCCAGCTTTCCATCCTTCACATACTGCTCGATCTCCCGCTTGTATCTGCCTTGAGCCTGATGCCACCATATATGCAAGGTGCGCGTTTTTGCGAAGCAGTAATACACTGCCGGCTCTTTGAACGTAACAAACTGGTTGGCAGACGCTCCCGAGATCCATGGGATACCGGCTTCGGTCAAAAGCTCACAAAGCCGGCGTGCTTCGTCCTCGCTTTCGACGAGGATGCACATTTTATCGTGAAAATCCAAACGCATCACCTCCGATGGCTAAAGCAAATCGCCGATATCCACAGACACCGGCGACAACAAATCTTCAAATTCAATAGGCGGACTGTACAGCTCCATGTCGCCATCGTTGATCGTACTGGAACCGCGCCGGAAGAAGGACCTGGCAGGCCAGTTTTCGTGGGTGCCGTCGCTGATGCAGATGAATGAGCTCCGTGATCGGTTGTATGGAGAGGTTTCCTCAAAAACCTCGCGTCCGGTACACCACAAATAGCCGGAATCTTCGAGCATTCTCAGCAGTTCATTCCACTGTTCGGCGTTGTGGCAGTGAATGACCATTCCAGAATAAAACATCAATTTTATTTCCTCCTTTTCACAAAAAAATCTTCCAGTGTGTGGATCTCAGGCAGCGGCTGCGATGGCAGAACCGTGAGATATTCAGCCTGAGAGATAAACGTACATGTTTGCTGATTATAATCAGAAAGCCTGAACGTGCTGGCTGGGGCGACTGCCTCGTCAAGCTGTACGACAACGCAGCCATCCGAGGCATGACGCGGACGCATGTCTACAACTGTTGCGATTGCGTCTCGCAGGTCGAAGCCATTACGGTCTTCCTTGTTAAAGACCACACGGGCGCCTTCGAAAAGCTCTGCATACTTTGCCATTTGCTCACCTCAAAGAAGGTCATTGATGTCGGGAATCGTGACTGGCGCGGCGGCACAATTGTAAAAAAAACCTCGGGCGTCGTCGATGGAATATTCGGGCCAATCATAATCTTTGCTCGATTTGCGTCCATATGTCACTTGGTTGGTAATCCGAACGCGATAATATGTACGTCGTGGAAAGCGGAGCAGTTTCGATGTCAGCCGGTCCCCGGAGCTCCACCTCAGTCCATCGTCCTCCAGCATCTGAAGAAGCTCCTTGACCTCGGCTTCGGTATCGCAGTAGAAATAACAATTTCTCGGAAAAATCATATTGCGTCGCACCTCCTAAATCAGGCCGTCAAGCGTCTCGATCTCGATCCTGCTCGTTGGAAGCAGCTCCAAACCCTCGCCGTTCGGGAAGGTACAGCACCAAGGATGGTTACGGATGCTTGGAAGGCTCAGATGCTGCATGGCTCCGTAAAACTTCTCGTCCATGGCGACAATCGGATGGCCGCCCTTGATAGAGATCCAGACGACGGTGCCGGTGGCGCCGAGCTTCATCGGATTTGCAAGACGTGTGACGAGACAGGTCGGAACCTTCGTGACAACAACACGATCGCCGACCTGAAAACCGGAGGTTGGCGGGTGCGGACTATTTCTATTGTAACTCATAAAACCTCCTAGATGAGATCATCAATGGTGTCGATGCGCAGTGGCTCGGCGTTGATCTTTTCGAGTTTATACGCCGCATCCAGGTAATACCAACCATGCTTATCAATACAATGATTCAAACAGGTATGCATTCGGTCAAAGAATGCGTCATGCTCGACGCCAACCTTGTCTCCTATGACATGGCACACCGTGCCTTCTGTGCCGATCACAGGATCAAGGTCGTCCTGTGAATGCAGAATGCGGACACGATCGCCGACTTGAAAATCATGCTTCATTGGAAAAACCCCCGCGCTGGATGAGGATCTGGACGGAAGCTTCGTCGCCGTCGGGCAGCATGTAGCGCAGCGTGTTCAGGATCTGCGTCAGGTCGATCCTGCCGTCGAAGCGGACGGAAAGCTCCGTCATCTGCATGGGATGCTCAGCCGAAGCCTGCGGCGCTGCTTCCGCTTCCACATCATCGTCAGATGCATGGTCTGTCGTGGTGCCGGCTTCCTCCGGAGTGTTGGTTTCATCGGCAAGGAACCAACGGAGCCACTGTTCATCTTCACGATGCATACGGCGGCCCTTCGGGAACAGATAGGCATAGCCGAGCTCGCGCATTTTGAGCGAGCAATACTTCGGAGAAATCCCGAAGATCCTTGCAACGGCGACCTGCGTGAGGTGATGCGTTTCCGTCAGGTCGGTCAGATAATCCCGCTGGAGATCGGCAGGCATTGCGCTGAAAACCTGCCACGACATCGGGCGGGAAAGATTATATGTATTCACAGGTCCGTTCTTCTCCTTCCATTGTTTGGGTGTGAGCGAATCGCTCGGAAGCTTTGCGGCGCGCTTGCTTTTGCTGCCGCAGATGCGGTTTCTGGCGGAATATCCGACGCTTTTCCGGTCTCGGATCTCGCTGCGGAATTCCTTCTGAATAAACGCGGAATCGGTCATGGGCATTCCTCCATTTTGAAAAAACCTTAATTGGATCATTGACACAGCAAACGATGAGACGCGACCGGAGCCGCGGCGAGAGCTGGCGATTCTGAAGCCTTGCTCAGAATCGCCGCGTGCGCTCGTCGGCGGAGGGAGGCATCCTGTGCTGACAGCGAGAAGGCTTTATTCATCGGGATAAAAGGATCTTTGATCCTGCGATCACGATGAATCGGCTTTTCGCTGCGCTGTCCGCAGCGAAAAGGGGGCGGTGTGGAAAGCCTTCGAGCTGAAAAACCTTGACTGCACTTCGCCCATTGGGTGAAGCTCTGCTATGTATTTGCAGAATATGCTTTGCTGTGACGTCGATTGCGAAGAACGACTGAAAGAAAACGGGCGGAATTAACTTGCTTGTTACTACGAGCGGTTAATGTCGTATTGATTTTTGTCCGAGTTTCTTTAATTGGGGTGGCTGTGACGGTGATGGCGGAAAACCCTGTGGCTACTGGGGTAGGTTCGGGCTTCGCTTGGTTGGTGCGGTTGTTCGGAGGCGTTGTCTTGAAGGATAAAACTACGCATGCATCGCTGCTTCAGATACCTGAGCGCAGCGCCCGTCGGCCATGCCGCCATTGCTTCCCTCCCACCGTTGGCAGGAGAGGCTTCGATTGCTCAAAACCTTATGTATGCTCGTTTCTTCGCTTGATTATTGTTTTCTTTTCTGGTCCTGCTTCAGGCAGTACCGGACGCTGGTTTTATATTTCTGATTGTAGATATCGAGGATGGAATTCAGCCACTGCTCGTCGATCATTTTATAATAGGAGATCGTGCCGCTAAGGCTGCGGACCTGCTCCAACGGCCAGAACCTACCCTGCGAACGCTCGTATAGATAGGTGTTGAGCGTGGAACGGAAAGCCTTGACATTCTTCCAGCCGACTGTGATATTGTTCTTGGAATTCAGCATCATGCCGAACATCCAGTTGGAGCCGGTGTTGTTGCCGTAGCTCGTTTTCTTGCGGTTCAGCTCCAGAGAAGCTTCCATCGTCTTGAGCGATGCGGCAATCTCGGCCTCAACCTTCTTATAATCGAACGGGCTTCTGGACGAGATGGAGATGTCGTCGGCGTAGCGGGTATAGACATAATTCTGTTCGCCAAAAGCCTCCAGATGATTGCTGAACTTGTGGTCGAACGGGATCATGAGAATGTTCGTCAGCATCGGAGAGATCGGCGTGCCCTGCGGCAAACCTCCGTTCAGAAAACAGAGGCTCAGCGCCTTTTCGAGTACCGCTTTGCCGCCCGCGCTCTGCATCACGGCGCTGAACGGATAGATCATGGAGAACATTTTGCTCAAAAACTCCGGCGTGACGCTGCCGAAGAAGTTATGGAAATCGTAATGCGCGAACCACTTACTCGCGTTCTGCTGGTGCTTTCGAACAAGTGTGACTGTGCTGCGCTTGTGAATGTAGGCGTGCGCCGTGGTGTGATAGAGCATATCCGCATGGAACATGGACTCAAAAATCCTCCGAAGCTCATAGAGCGCGTTCATCAGCTCCGGAAGAGGCTGATCGATGCGGCGGACGCCGCCGCCGGAACGCTTGGGGATGTAGAATGTGTGGTAAAGGGCTGTGCGGTCCGGCTCAAAAAGCTCCGAATGGGTCTCATTGAAGCTTTGCAGCGCACGGATCGCAAGCGGGATGTTGTATGCATCCAGCACGTTTCCCGGAATGTAATCACGAAACCTTGTGATGGTTTCCGTTTCGCACAAAGCGACATAGCTGGTGCGCGCTTCGTCCTCGAACAGGAATTCATCGACGGAAACCTGATGATAGCGCGGGGGCGCTTTCACAACGATGTATGGCATAGAGACTCCTTTCTTTCGTATTGGCATAGTCTGGGATAGGTATGAAGACTGATCTGGAGTAAGGTCTCTGGTCCGGTGGTCGTCTTGCAATCGGCGATTGTTCGGGGATTACAGGGCGGAGGCTGCTTTTCTTGCTCGCGTCCGCCAGGGTTGGAACCCTGGATGACGACAGGTCGAAAATCTGGTGCGAGATGAGACATCTGATGAGAGTCAGAATGTCCTGCTACGCCTTCGCGGGCGGCCGGCCTCTGCCCTCCTCGCCATGGACCATTGCTTTCCGCCCACCATTGGCTGGCGGCTTTCTTTGCAGAAATTTTTACACTATGCTGAAACACGAATTTTACGACGGATTTCCCGTCAAAATCTTACAAGTTTTTACTTAAATTGCATCGATCTCGAACGTAAATGCGTTCATTAAGATCATTTTCTTGAGCTTGGTGACGCCGCCCTTGACGTAATTGATGAAGTTGCTGCATCCGAGACTGCAGATCGTGCGAACCGTCGGTGTGACGCTGAGCGGAACCTTGCAGGCGGACATCGGCGTTTCTTCCTCAGCTTCCTCATGCGAAAAATCCATGGTGGAAAGGAAGCTCTTGACCATCGCAGGATCGTCCCACGCGGCGGCATAATGCTGCGCATCCTCCAGACGGGTGCGGAAGTCGAACATCGCCTTGATGTACGGATTGCTCTGATTATCGGATGCAATCTTCCGACGGAGGTCGATGTTGTCCACGCAGAGGAAAACATAGCCGTTCAGGCGCTGGCCTGTATATCCTTCGCTGAAAACCTTCACTTTGTTCCGGATCTCGGGGTTGATGCGGCAGAGCATCTCCAAGGTGCGCTCCGTTTTGAGCTTGTAGAGGTCCTCGGTGGTGAACATCTGATTTGCCAGATTATGCGGCTCGACAATATCAAAATCGTAAAGCCGGAAGTTCGTCAGCCCAAACCTTGCAAGGCACTCGGCAACCGTGGCGCCAACGGAGCCGCAGCCGATGATATGGATCGCGTCCTTGCATTTCTCCGGCTGGAAAAAATCATAGGATTTTTCGAGATTCATTCAAATTCCTCCATGCCCTCCGGCCATGCATCATACATATACCAGACACCATCGTCTCCAAAATAGCCGCTCGGTGTGAAGCGGTATTCGTCTGGATGTGCTTCCCGATACTCGTTGGCAGCATCGAAGCCCGTACTCTTTTTCTGCTTTGGCGCAGCACTCGCCGGGGGTTGATACGACCAGTGGTTCGACGGTGCGGACTGAAAGCGCGAAACCTCCGCTGGCGTCAGCTTCGAATGCACGGGATTTGCCGGAGCGTCGGGCTTCAGCTTCGCCTTGGCATCCGCGAGGAAGGCACTGTAGTCAAAACCACAGTCCGTCAGGCCGATCTGGATATCCGCCGTGTCAAAAACGACGTTGTTTTTCAGATCGACGATGCGCTGCCAGTGCTCGCCTCGCTTGTTCAAAATCATGAAGATTTGGAACATCTCCGGACCGAGCTGCTCGATCAAGCCGTTCTGATAGCCATCGTCCACGGAGGAGGAGAAAACCCCCATATTCACATGGCTGTGGCCGTGGAAGCGCATGGCGTTGAAGGTGTCGTCGTCGAAGGAATCCTGCCAGTCGTTGTATTCCTGCTGGTCGGGATTGATCGACGTCCCCGTTACCTTCTGCGGATAGACAAAAATATCCTCGACGATGAACGTCCGCTCGTCGGACTCCGCCCGATGGACGACGCCGTGCCAGCCGATCTCGGAGGATGTTTCGCGCACAAGCGCCGCCTGCTTCATGTAAGCCTTCGGCGTGAAGAGGATCGTGGCTTTGCCGCAATCCAGCGTCTTGCTGTACGTCAATGTGCCGTTTGTGATCGGATTCTTGACGAGAGCTTCGTAAAAATCCTGTAAGATCTGCTGTCTGTGTGCCTCGGTGATTTTATAAGGTCTGCTCAAAACCTTGCTCCTCCTTACTGTACATTTTCGGCGGCCCATTCCACTGCCTCCATCGGTGTGACGCAGCTGCCGTCCGGAAGCTCGACACAATGCTTGTCGAGATCGAAGAAATGCTCGCTCCAACTGGCCATGACGGTGCTGTCCGAGAAATTCAGGTTTCTCGCAGAAGCACAGCACTGCTCGACCGCGCTGACATAATTGCCGGCGTTGCACGCCTGATTGATGATCGACTTGTGACCGCCAAGGCAGGAATAATATTCCGTGTGCGGGTTCGGGCTGCAATCCCGCATCCAGTCCGGGTAGTCGTAGCTGCCGCGGGCTTCGCAGCCGCCGTAGCTGTAGATCCGGTAGGCCGCGCAAACCTTGATGCGGATCGTCTCATCCTGGAAACAAGCCTTGAAGAATTTCTTCGCCTTGGCTTTCTCTTCGCGCCCGCTGAAGTGGCGGTAAATTGCCGCGGAGGTCTTTTCGATCGCCAGATTCGCGGCGTCTTCATCCCACATGTCGATGTAATAGTCGCCGACCGCGAACTCAAACCAGTCGCTGCCGGTATCCATCAGCTCCAGATGCTTGTTCATCAGGAAATATTCCATCAGCTCGTTGCTGCCGCCGTTGGCGATGGAATCCTCCAGTGCATCCACCATCAAAAGCTTCTCGTGAAGCTCTCGGTTCTTCTGCGCGGCTGCTTCATAATACTCCGAGATGGATCGACGGAGCTGTTCGGCAGATTCCTTCGTGCGGCGAAGCGCATCCTCGTCGTACTTGCGCTCAAAACCTTCGAGCTGCTTACGGATGCCGGCGGAACGGAAGTCATATTTGCGCGCGGCTTCCGCCATCAGGCGGCGGAATTCATTCGCATTCTCCTGCATGACGATGGAGTTCAGTACCGCGATTACCTCTGGATCGTCACGGGGCGGACGCTCCACAAAAAACCACGGAAGAAGCTTGCACACCGATGCGGCCAGCAGATGCCACACGACGACCGACAGATTGGCGACGATGACCAAAACTGCCCGCGTCTGCGGATTGCGATAGATCTTCGCATCGGACTTCGCCTGCTGCTTGATGTAGGTGGCGCGGGTCGCATCCAGCTCAAAGCCCTTCGCAGTGAGCGCGGCATCGTCGAGCTTTCCGATCGTCTCCTCCGTTTTCTGGAAGGAGCACTGGAGGTTGACGACCGTAATGCGGTCGTGCGCATCTGCATCCACTCCGCTTGCGAAGATCGCAGAGAGAAGTGTCTCGCCGCTGCAATCCGCGTCATAGGAAGAAGAAGGCACATCTGTTACGGTCAGATGCAGACTATCCTCCTGTTTCATGCGCGGAACTACGATGGTGCGCAAAACCGCGAGGAATGTGGAGTCATTCCGGAAGGAATCTCCCGCGCAGTTCTTAAAAATTTCGTCCGCTGCCGGACTTGTCAGTTGAAGATTAGACACAATCTGACCAAACATTTGAACTCTCCTTTACTGTTTTTGGTAGGAAAAGCGCCCGCTGAATTGCTCAGCGGGCGCTTCGGAAATCAGCAGCCGCCGTCGGCCTTGACGACGGAAGCCAGCAGGGATTCCTCGCGGCAGTCGGGAAGCTGCGCAAACGGCGTGTCGATGTCGGCTGCACGCAGCGGCGTGCCGTTGAAGGTGACGTTGCCTGCGCTGTACTGAACATCCATCTGCTCAAAAGCCTGACGCGGGGTGGTGGTTTCGGACTCGAACGTGCCGGTCTTACGGGTGGTGGCATTGCGAACCTTGACTTCGATAATCATAGTATGTATCTCCTTTTATTCAGTAATTTTATGTTTTTGATTTGTTTGGGTTTGTGAAATGGAAAAGCCGCAGGTGAAAAAACCTGCGGCTTTACGGGATCACTCGACGGTGATGCTGGCGTTGACCTTATCGAGATCAGCCTCGATCTCCTTCGCAGCGGCTGCGAACTGTTCCTCGATCTTGCCGATCTTCAGAAGCGCGCCGCCGTAGGTCTCGGCAACATATGCCTTGGCATCCTTCACATCGTCCGGGATGTGGATGGTGATGGCTGCCTTCTTCTCGGGATCGGCCTGAGAACCATAGGTCGCGCCGAACTTGGAGATGGACCCCTCGCCGGTGCCGACCATGAGCTTATACAGCTCGTTCTTGTCCTCGTCCTTCAGAACCAGCGCGTTCGGGCGGTGCTTCGCAAGATTCTTCAGATCCTTCAGGGAGACGCTGGACTCGATGAATGCGACATTACGAATGATTTTAACGTTTGCCATAAATGGCTCCTTTCTGCTTCGGAGTGTGCCGAAGCGCACAAAATATGTATTTGAATCGCCTCTGGGCGCTCAAATCAGGGGAATAAAAAACCTCCGGATGTTTCCGGAGTCAGAGAAGATCGTCGATGGTTCCGATGGACGGCGGCCGCAAACACTGGTCGCAGAACTCCTCATAGGTGAAGCACGGCGTGTCTGGCCGAAACATCCAGCCGGTGATCCAGTTGTCATCATTCGCTCCGATGAAGTGATAACTGCTTGCGCAAGCCTTTGCAAGAGTTCGTGTGGAATACCCATTGCTAAAAACGAAGCCTTGTGCGTGCAGAAATTCGATCACGTCTTCCGCCTCTTCGCGGCTCGAAATCTCGACATGATAATGCCCGCCGCCAAAGTCATAAATTGCTTTTGACATAAGCCCTCCTAAACAAGATCGCTGAAATCATAGGGCGGATCGCTGCGCAGGATGCGTTTGCCGATCGCATCGGCGAGCTTCTTGAAGCCCGCGTCATCTCCGGAAGCAAGCAAGCTCAAAAGCTTTCGCTCATATCCGTCCTTTGGAAGAGAAACTTCCGGGAAATACCACGGAAGCAGACGGGAAATTGCAAATGTCATAATGCGATAACCTACCATCGGGCTGCTTGCGGCAGAGATAAAAACCACTGAGCGCGTCTTGCGATCCATCACTGCGCTTGCCGCATCACGATGCCTTTCGCAAAAATCTTCGACGGCGCTGACATGCTCATATCCCGGAAACAGGGAATCCGCCAGTCTGTTGACCCACGCTTTGCGATCTTCGTATGACCCGCACTTTTGCGTCCATTCAAAACTACAGGAGAGATACAGGAGCTGATTGCTTGCCGCGAGATCGCATGACTTTGCGGCGAGTTTTTTCTTCACCTGCTCGATCTCGTTGTTCTCCGGATATCTGGCTGAAACCTCCACCGGCTCAAAGCGGATGAAATCTTGTAAGCGCATACGCGGCCAGACGATTGCACGCAAAGCCGTGAGCATGGATGTATCTCCGAGAAAATTTCTTCCCTTACAGTTCGGGAATTTATCGACCGCTTCCGGGCCGACAAGAACAAAACCGCTGATTGGCTGCAACTTCATTTTCTTCTTCCTCCTAAATTAGATCGTCAATTGTTGGGATGCTGAAAGCCCTCGCGTCGGCAAAATCTACGAGCTGATAGCCTCGGTTTGCCCACCACGCCGGCCAGCAGAAGCCGAGGTGTTTGGCTGGATCGCATGCATAGGCAACACCGTACCACTTCATTGGGTCGTCCTTGACCTCTGACCACTGGCGTTCTGCCACGTCGCATGGATCGTCGATCCAGCCGGGGCGCATGTGGATATTCTGTTTGGCGGCTTCGCGCAGAAATGCTTCGCATTCCTCCGGAGAACGGCAAACCACCGCGATCTGCCAATCCAGCAGCGCCTGCCAGTCAATATTCATGGGACTCCCTCCTCAAATTTACTTTCATATCAGCTCGTCAATGGAGCCGACCTCGATGCGTTGCGCGAAAATATCGCAGAAATCTACGACCGTCGGATGGTCGTCGTCGCCGTGCTCGGAGTAATATTTGGATGTGTATTGCAACTCCCGCCCGTTTCGCATGATGTAGATCGCATCCTGTGCGACCTCCGGATCGCCATTATTGCCGTGTGATTTGTAATTCTCCGGCTCAGGCTCGTTGCCACGACCGTACATGTAAAAGCCGGCGTCAGTCAAAGCCTTGCACAGCTCTGTGAATTCCTCCTGATTTGCACAGCAGATCGCTGTATTCGGCTGAAAATATTCCTCCAAATGAGATCACCTCCATTGTAAATTTCTTCTGAGAGGAGTGGTGCGGCGGGGACTTTCCGCCGCACCGCAAGAGAAAGGAGACATTTGTCTGCACCGAAGGCCGTCTCAAACCTTCGGCGGTTGGTGGGTCCAGCAGGACTCGAACCTGCAATCTTGCCGTTATGAGCGGCGTGCTCTGCCAATTGTGCTATGGACCCGTGCGGGCGGCTTGCGCCGCCCTAAGAAAAAGAAAGGAAGGAAATGAAGCGGGTGGCGATGTGCGGAGGTGCCGACCCTCACAGCCTGCGCTGCGCACGGTTTTCAAGACCGGCTCCGGAGCCGTCCGGATTCACACACCATATGGCTTCAAAACCTTCACAAGAAATCGTCGATGGTTCCGATCTCGACCGGCGGACCGACGAACAGACTCGACGGCAGAATCTCCCGGCAGAAACCTCTCAGCGAATCTTCATAACGATTCGCCACTGTCCACAAAATATTGGATCTGTATACTTGATTCGCAACGATGGAGAGAACACCGAATCTCTTGTACTGTTCGCGGATGCTGAATTTGCAGAAACCTCCGAGAAGTTCGTCGAGTGCCTGCGCATCCGCAGAGGATTCAATGTTGATGCCGAAGCGCTCGTTCAGCATGCGGTCGTACAACTCTTGTCCGGTCAAACCCCTCACCTCCTACACAATTGCAATACAATGGCCCGTCGGCCAATCCGAACGCGGCATCCAGCGGAGCCACTCCGGATTGTTGAAGAAAAATCTCTGATCGTAATCGCTCTCAACAGAAACGAGGCACGTTTCCACGTCAAGCCTCGATGCAAGCCTCGCCAGCGCCTTCGTCGTTTCACGCAGAGTCTGATCAAATGTCCGGTCACGAAGATTGCCGCAAAGCGTGATCAGAACCTCCGATTGTGAATGGAACCAATCCCCACGTCTGCCTTCGCCAAGGTTACTGCACTGCCCAAACTCGTCGCAGCACATAGACATATTGTGGCCGCGTCGGCTCGTCACATAGAACTGAACAGGACCTTCAGAGCCAGTGATACGCGGCAGATGGTCAACCACGAGCTGCGCCTGATACAATGCCGCCGGGGTGTATCCGGCGTATGCGTCTGCGAGAATCATGCCGCGGACGTAAGTCCACATGGACATTCAAAATCACCTCTCAAATCTGCGATCTATATCAGATCATCAATTGTTTGAATTTTAATACCTGACGGCTGTGACAAAAGCTCCGAGATATTCGCCTCTCTTACCGCAAAGCCGTTCGCAACGTGCCATCCAAACTCAGGCATATAAGACACCCGCTGGCCATACTTACAAACCTCCAACTCATGCGATGATGATTTCTCTCACCATCCAACGACGTATTCACTCCCCGGAAGCTCCGCAAGTGTCTCGGCAATCAGAACCGCTTCTTCATGCGAGACTGCGTGGATGGCAAGGCCGCCATTCCAAAATTCCTCGCGGATCTCATTCTTCGTCATTGATGACATCTCAGATCACTCCTTCCCAGCTGGCACAAGATTACGGGACGTCACACCTTACGATGGACCTTCACGATGACTGGCTCTCTGCGCGGCGATTTGTGGTTCCGCTCTTCTTCGTGGTAAGCCTCGTTGAAAACCGCCTCACTCCCGTCCCAGAGCGGCTCGTCGCACTCAAACTTTTTCTGCCAATGCTTTTCCATGCGCTCTTTCCATTCATCGTTCTCGTCCCAGTAAAGGTATTGGAGATCCCGTTTTTCCAGCACCTTATTAGACGGAACCTCAATGCTTTTTCCCATAATCACAGAGTACACTTCTTGCGCGATCATGTTGGTGTGGGAAATAACCACCATGCTGAATGGCAGCCCTGCATACCAGCGTTTCGCATAGTCAATCATCTCATTCACGGGCATTTTGACTACGGAGTCCGTTATCGCCCACTTCAGCGGAGCAAAATCTTCCTCTTCATCAGAAACCAGCAGGAGTTCTGCTTTTCCGGGCTTTTCCGTGAGCGCTGCGATCACAATGCGGTTTACCTTTCTGACTGGCAGATATTTAATTGCTCCTATCAAAGTTGTGCCCATAAAAACCTCCGATCAAATAGCTGTTTCACAAAAGGCCGTCCAGCGTGTCGATCTGGACGCTCTTGCTTTGTATGTCTGCGTAACGCAAAACCTCGGTCACGCTTCCGCAGCCGAGCTGGCCGTTCCATTCGCTTTCGTAATCGCAGACGTAAAGCATGAGCGACATGTCAGCACACCGATATGCGAAGAAGTGGGTGAATTTTCTAAGGTTGGCTCGCTGGACTTTTGTTGAGATGCCATGTGCATCACACTCGTTAAGGAATTGCTCGGCGCCGGTGCGATCGCCGCAGTAGACCGAGATCTTTCCGGCAAAAAAGTCCTCCCAATTCATGAGGCGGCCTCCTTATGAAAAACCTCGACGATGCGCTGTTCAGCCGGCATGGTTATCCCTCCTCATATCCTCGATGAAATACCGGACGCGCTGATAGCACGCGATCCGGGTGATGGTGCTTGTGTCGGTAAAGCCCTCGTAAGCCTTGAGCTTCTCAAGGTGCTTCTGCTCCTGACGCAACACAAAATCGTAGATGCGCTGTACATCCGCGTCCATAAAAACCTTCCTTTCGTATGTATGTTTATACAAGACCTTCCAAGGTGGTGATACTGATCTGCGGATCTGACAGCCCGCACGAAGCCATGAAGTCCGCGAAGTACATCCAGCGCTCGACAAAATGATGGCGAACATGCCATTCCGGACCTGTTCCCGTATATTCAGCGCTTGGTGTACGATTGAGCGGCTCAACGCGAATCGACAATGCGCGGAATCCGTGTATCTTGCTTACATCCACTCCGTATTTCGACAGGAGATCGCGTAAGTGCAAAACCTCCGATGCATTTTGACACCAAACAGAAAGCTTGCCGTTCAGCAAATCTTCAAGATCGATCTCGCTCACCTCCGATCACATTTTTCCAACGAGTTTTGCTATGATTTTGCACATTTTCCCGATGAGTTTGCCGTCAGAAACTCCATGTAGTCGGTGTCGCTGGCGAAAAGCATGTAGCCGCCATCGACAAAGCCCATGAAGCCAGACGGACAGAAGTAGCCCTTCACAGAAGCACCACCTGAACCCCGATCAGAAACCCTGCGGCCAGAAGTGCAATGGAGATCGCAGCGGCCTTAACTGCAAACCTCCGGTGCTCTCTGCGGCGACGTTCCGCCTGAACCTTCGCGGCAGATTCCGCCTTCAAGCGGTCGTGATGCTTATTGACGATGCCGGAGAATACATCCTCCGGTGCATAAATTCGCAGGCTGGTGTTCATAAAATTCTTCCTTTCTGATAAAAATCCGGGCAGGTTGTTCGCCTGCCCGGCTGCCATCAATACTGAGAGCACACGGAATGACCGCCGTTATACCCTGTGGGGAAACCATATGTATTCAGAAAAGTATCGCGGCTGTCCATAAATTTCTGCCAGACCGCATTGACAGACTCCGTGACCGCCGTTTTGATCATGACCGTCAGGAGATCCGGCGTCATGTTGATGACGACCTTGGAATCGTCGGAAACCTTCGGCAGCTCCGGCTGAGGCTCGGGCTTCGGTTTCTCCTGCTCTGCCTTTTTTGCCTCGTTCTCGGCTGCGAGCTGATATGCCGCAAACATCATGTCGCGTCTGACCTTGTCACACAGCGGCCTCGCCTCCCGTCCTCGCTTCTGGAAATCAGATGCGCGAACCATCAGCATCAGGCACGCTCTCGGAGACCAGAGTATTTCCTTTCCCGGAAGATATGTCATAAGATAGCTGCTCTCTCCGGCGTTTATGACAAAACCTCCGCGTCCTCCGCCGATGACGACCGGGCTAAGCCCGACCTCCTGCTCAAGCTGCTCAAGCGTCATGATCTTTGTGTCATGGCAGCGGCGGAATTCCCTCCTGTACTCTGGCGTCATGCACTGGTTCGGATTGTAGAACTTGAGCACACGACGAATCTCACTCGTCGGGCACATATTAAGACGTGGGAAGAAGTGAATGTCCGTGATAGATTGCAGATATTCCATCGCAACCTGATTGTCGCAAGCCATAAATACGCCGACAAAATCCTCTGGCTTGAGCCTCCGCGGATCAAACTGGAAGCACCGCGTACATTCCCTTTCGCTGAGTCCCGGAGTTTTTTCATTGTTTTCCTTGCATCTTTGCAAAATCTGTGTTATGTTGTTCATAGCCGATTACAACCTTTCTGTAATTTGGTCAGAGCCCGCGAGGAAGTTGCACCTTCCTCGCGGGCTCGTCTTATTTTCAGGCAAATCTTGACAAATTATTCCTGATTTGGTAAGCTGGAACCACCGGAATCCTCCGGCCTGATTAAACGATACATAGGGTACCGTTTGTTCGGCGAAAAGACTTTCGATATTTCCTCTCCGTATCTTCCATCTTCAAATGTCTCCTTCGGAAGCTTCCGCCATCCGAGAAATTTTGCGCGAACTTTTTTCCGTTTCATCTAAAAACCTCCAATGGATGTGAATGATATGCTGACAACTTATCGCAGTAGATTTTACAAGGACTTTAATACATCTCGATTTAATGGTCAGATTTTGCTTACTCCGGAGAATGCCTGTTTCGTAGACTATCGCAACCTGAGCTTTGTTAATACAACAAGCATAATCGACCAGTTTTTGGCCGACAAGAAAGACTATATGCTATTGCGGCTAGGATATGCGTACAGAGGAGTGCTATACGCCATACTGGAGCGGAGACTTTCCGGATTGGCGCCAAAATCCGCATGCCCGATATCCTCGATCCTCCCGTATAGTGTTTGCTTGCACGAGGACAATACTTATTTCTCGTGGCCCGGAAGCCTTCCTCCCCGTGTTGCGCCGATCTTCTTAAACGCAATGAACTGCCTTCCCGCATCTGGGAAACGCGGAATTTACAACCTCCAAACCGCCTCGCTCCCCGTTGTGAAAGCACAATCAACTGATGATCGCGGCGGCTTTGGGAAAACCCACCTATTCAACAAACCATATGGGTATTGCAGCGAAGCTTTCACAATGGTTGGGGCTTACCTTGCGGATATGTAGCTGCATCCTTCACGTCTCACAGCATTCAGACCAAACCTTCAATGGTTTTGATCTCTGGCTGCTCGCAAAGCCTGCGGGCGGCTTCCTTCAAGAGCGATACGCCGTCGGAGCAGCTCGCGCTGTTGATTCCGTGGCTGCGATACAAAGCCCAAAGCCCGCCGCCAGTGGCGAAACAACCGCTGCAGCTGCACCAAAAACCTGCGGCTGCGTCCCACTTGCTCATGTCTGTGTTATTAAACCACGGGTCGCGCTTGAGCTTTTCACGGAGATACGGAATATCGAACGGGATGTAGGGCGCGACGGCCTCCAAACCTCCGAGAAAGTCAATGATGCGGCCGTAAACCTCCGAATGACTGAGCTTCTGCCCGGTCTTGACGTCAACGTCTACGCGGACGCCGACTGCTTCTTTAAGCGTCATGTTAAAAACCTCCGTCGCAATACTGCCGCAGCTCCTCTGTGGAAGCACTCACAAAATCGCGTACCCGCATAGAACCGCCAAGGAAGTTGGGCGAGGTGTCCTCCGTCAGATCGATTCTGTCTGCACCATCGAAATCAATAGGTTCCTTTGTAAGCACTGTGCCGCCGTGGTTGACCACAACAAGCGGTGCAATGTAGCAAAAATCTCCGGTGTCGCAGCTCTGGTAAAGGTCATATGTGTAGGAACCTTCCGGCACAGCCTCACGCGGAATTCTGCCGTTTGAGAAAAGTGCCGGGCGATCCAGCACTTCGATCAGATCCAGATCTTCATCTAAAAACCCCATAATTTGTAAGCCTCCTTTTATGCGTTCAAAGCCTTGCGGGGAATGCGGCGCTCCACGGGCTGCGCGAGGATGTCCAAAGCCGCCAGCTTCATCATATGTGCCTGCCGGATGCCGCAGTGCTCACACGGTGTGCGAAACCCATGCTGGCAGCAGAGCATACACGAATACTGAAAGCAGCGCTCCGCCTCCGCGCGGGTTGCGGAATCCTGCTGAAGCTCCGCGCCGATGCACTCAAACTTTGTCATGGTAAAAACCTCCGAAGTCATATTGATGTTCACATTGCCAGCAGATCAGCCGGCCTTCACACGGCAGTCTCGCGCCGCAGCATACACATGTTTCCATGGCGGCCTCACTGCTTTCCCGGAAGTACGGTGCGCAAAACCTCCCGGTTCAGCGCAAACCGGTTGTCCAGAAGATACTGCGCTCGGTCGCGCCGGAAGGGATCGTCCGCGTCGAAAGCATCCCGTTTGGCTTCGCGCAGAAAATCCCCGCGCAGCTTCGAAACCTCCCGCGCGGATCTCGTGAGCTCGAATTGGATATGCTCGTTGTAGCTCAGCTTCATTTTTCTCTCCCTCCCCCTCTCGTCAAAACCCTGTAGAGCCAACGCATAAACCGCGGATGAATGCGCTCCGCAAGCGCGACCGCTCCGCAGAAAACCGCGGCGTACAGACAGCAGACGCAAAAACCTTCAAACCATGTGGGCATTTTTCGTTGACTCCTTTCGTTGTACTAAGTGGTTAATACAGATTTTTGGGTATAAAAAATAAGCGCATGGAAAAACCATGCGCTTTTGTATATCAAAAGGACGGCTGAAAACCTTCAGCCGCCCGAATGACCGTATTCAGCTGCGCGGATAGAAAACCGCGCGGTATGCTTCGTAGACCGTCATGACGTCCTTGAAGCTCTTTTTGTTTGCGATGGACAAAACCTTGTCCTTGTTTTCCTTGGCGTAGAGATCGGCGCCGGAAAGCTCATATTGATAGAGGCGGTAAAAAACCCCGGACTTCGTGATCGTGGTATAGTTGAAGGTCGGGCGGATGTGCAGCTGCTCCTCGCAGCGATAGCAGAAATCCGTAATGTTCGCGGAAATCTGCGCCGGTGTGAATGGCTTGCCCTGTTTTTTGGAACTGCGCGGCAGCATTTTCTTTAGAAAAAACCCAAGGTCATCCGCGAAAACCGGGTATTCACCATTGACAAACCTTGTGGCCGTGCGCGTCTTGGAGTAGACCCGAAGCGGTTCGATAAATGCCTCCGGAATTTCGTTGGGGCAGATCGTGCCGTCAGGTAAAGTGAAAAGCCGGCGCTCAAAATCTACGGCGTCAGATTTCAGGCGGATACAGTCTGCGCTCGAAACCCCGAGCCATGCAAAGATCAGCGCGGGCAAAACCTCGTACCCCTCGTCGATGGGATACAGGCGCGTGACTGCCGAAACCAATGCCTCGGGTGATGGTAAGATGTACTTGCGGATGCCGACGGTGTAGTCTACGTCCGTGCGCTCGTCGAAAACCTCCAGCGCGTCCGTGAAGGCGAAAGGCTGAGAGGTGGAATGCGCCCAGCGATTGTATGTTTGCAAGGCATACAGGACAGGACGAGCCGCCCCGACATCAACGAATTCGAAAACCTCGAAGGCGTGACGCAACTCTTCGATCGACATTTCTGCCACGTCCCTGTTGCGCGGCTGCTCAATCAGGTCGGAAACCTGACTAAAAATCTGTGCGAGGCGCACACGCACATCTGGCTGGCGCGTACTCAGATACTGCTCCTTGATCTCCGCGTTGTACAAAAAAACCACCGCCATTTCGATAGTTACTTTATCCCCATTATAGAGGAAAAAGTATGTATCGTCAAGCAAATGACGGCAGTTTTGTTAATTCGCTGGAAAACCTTGGGGAATGGCTCCGTTTGATTTCGTCAGAATGACGGAATCAGTATGTGAAACCGATGAAAACCTTGGAACTTTTGTGAAGCGGGCCAGAGTCGCGGCTGATATCGTCCCAGCACGGCGCAAAGTACGCACGCATGGAACGGTCGTATTGCAAACCCTGATAGACTGCACTCTGGATCTTGCCGGAGCGCGAAACCTTGCGGAAGAACGCAGTTCGCCCGTCGCGCATCCGGAGAAGCTGTTCGACCGTGACGATATAGCCTTGCTCCCCGTCGGGCGCGGAGGTCAGATGGTCGCACGTCGCCCATGTGGAAATCGATGCGTCAGTCATGCGAAAAACCTTCCATTCCTAAAAAATCTCCACTCTGCGTTTTCCCGGCTTGTGACGGGCATGGAAAACCGCGGCTGCATTAGAGAAGCGAGGGCGAAAAACCCTCGCTTTTTTCGTTGTTTCAATTCTTTGATTAGTTTTCGGCAGACTCCGCCTCTACAGGAGCTTCGACCACCGTCAGGCCGACCTTTTCGGCCAGCTTGCGCACATCGTCCGCTGTGTACTCGACCTTGCCGTCCTTCTTGGAAGCTTTCAAAACCGCCTCTGCGGATTCATCGTCGTAGAGATAGCCGCCATCTGCCATGCGCGTCTTGATAACCGCGAAAAGCTTCTGCTCGAAGAAAGCTTCACGCTTGACGACGTTGGACGTGTCATGACCGGAGCCGACCTCGGGCATGATAGCCTTGGCGAGCTGTTTCGCGTCGGCCTTGTACATAACCTTGGGGCAAAGCTCCGCCGGAAGAATCGCCGCCGCAAGGGCAGAAAGCTGCGCAGTGATCGTGTTGATGGAAGCCTTGACGTCCCATCCGATTTCCTTGCGGTACGACATATCGTCCGGCGTCAGGGCGATATTGGACGACGCCTTGCCATTTTCGCGGACTTCGAGCGTGGCCATGTTGTAGCGCAAAATCCTGACCATCTTCTGCCACGCGCCGACCTGTGTGATTTTGCGCGTCGGGTTTGCCGCGTCCAGCGACTCGAACGGGACGTACTTGTTCACGTCCACAAGGGCATACAGACCCGTGTTCTTGTCCGGGCGCGCGCCCTTGCACTTTGCGAACGGATTCGGGATATACTCACGGTACAGGTCTACCACGTCGAGCGCGGAAAGCTCCGCGACGCGGTTGTTCATCAGGCGCTTGTTCAGCGCAGTAAGCGCCGTTTTCAGGTAGTTCAGCGTATCCGTCGGATCCTGTCCGTTCTGGACAGCCGCGTTGACACTTGCCAGTTCGCGCGCCACGTCTGCATAGAGCTGCTCCGTGGTCTTTGCTTCTTTCTGCTCAGAGGTACCCTCTCCGAGATTCTGCGTGATTTCAAGCGTCGGCTCTGTGTGCGTGGCGCTTGCGTTGACTTTTTTAGACATAGTTATACTCCCTTTCTCAGTTTGGTTTTGTTTTAAGTCCCACTCTGCGTTTTCCCGGCTTGTGACGGGCTATGGCCGCATTAAGACTTGCGCGGCGCGGGCGATTCAGCCCGCGATTCTGCAAAGACGGTCGAGCTTCGCGCGGATTGCGTCCGCTTCGCGGTACAGTTCGACGGCGTACTCATAGCCGTGCTTCGCTTCAATGTTCAGTGCAGTTTCGGTTTTCTGCATCCATGCGGATTCAGTACGGGCGATTGCGTTCTTGAAAATTCTTTTCATAGTTATGCTTCCTTTCTTTCGTGTTTTGCACTCATGCGAACGCTGGAGTTTTTGACGCTCCAGCGCTCAGTCAATGCAAAACGGTACTTTCGTACCGTGAATTTTACTCATTTTTTGCGCTTTTATTGCGCACCACCTACTACAGACTTTTTCACGGTCCGCTGACGCTTGCCTTTGCTAGAGGCTTTTTATCGCCGTCCAGAGCTGGACGTTTCGCGCCGTCTCGATGGTATTCGCCGCGCCGCCTTTGTTATAGCGTTTCGCGTCGGCGTTCTCATGTTTCAGGTGCGCGGGCTTCCACCGCTACCACCGTGTACACGATAAACACAAACTTGCTTTTCGTTCGTTTCAATTCGTTTCGCCGAAAAGAAACACTTTTCCCGCTACACTAGTACGGAGTTCACCCGTTGCGCGGTATCGCAAACTAGCTTGCCAGCTTCCAAAAAGTGCAAAGTGTAAACACTCCGCGCATTATAGCACACCCGTAAACGGGCAATGCTCAGTTCTTCCACTAACTGCTCTGTTCACTCGATTGTCAAAGTGCATAGTCTACGCGCGTTTGCGCGTTCCCGTCCGTTCCGGCGTTCCCGCCGTGCTGAGTTCATGCCGTCCGTGTGTCATGCGTCCGGCGCGTCTTTCGGCTTGCTTCCGTCCGCGCTCCGCAATGCTTTTTATAGTGGCTCACTTCCCACTTTCGCGGTCTGCGTTTCCGGTTCGCTTGCCTCTTGACACTCAAGAGCATATCACATTTTCGGCTGTTTGTCAAGAGGAATTTCGTTCGCTTCAATCCGTTCCCGAATCAAAACGCCGTCATTCACTTGACACTACGGATTATAGCACATTCGAAACTGTTTGTCAAGAACTTTTTTCGTGGCCGGAAAATTTCGTGCTTTCCGGTCGTTCCTCTTTACTGCACTGCGCCGCTATGCCTTGCCCCTATTGGTTTAGGTTGTGCGCACCTCTAACCGACGTTTCCGTCCGGCCTGTTACGCAAAGTGTCACGAATCCAATTCTGACGGCTCCCCGTCCGTGCTACGTCCAGTCAATGCCGTTCGGCGTTCCGTTGTCCCGCCGTCGTTTCATCGACTGTCTGCATGATACCATATGCCGCGCAATTTGTCAACAGGTATTTTTCGCTTTTTTGCATCATTTGATTTCCTGATCCGATTCAGTCCACTTTTCCGAACTTTTCGGTGTCGTTTTCTCTGCCTTATTTCATATATCAGTGCTTTTTCAGAACTATAATGATTTTTCAGCCAGAGGAAAGGAAAATGGCGATTTATCGTTTTTCGATATGCTAATGAACTTTTCTGTCTATTTACAGAATGTTTTTAGTGTTTTATATGTGTTATTTGAAACTTTTCAATGCTTTTCTGAAATTTTTGAAACAGGCCCGAACGATTATAGGAATGTTTCCTATTATGCTGTCAAGGTTTTCACCTTTACACCCTTAAAACAGCTTCCCGCGTTTTCGAACATATGTTTAATGTGCAAAATGAGCCTTTGCACCGTAGGGGGTACTTTCCATTATCTCCGACGTTTCAGACGCCGAGAATTGATAGGTTGTTTCAACTTTCTACCACACCATTATTTCCATCCTTTCCCCTTCTCCTGTCTCATTTTCCCCATTTTTTCAGCCAGAAGTAGAATTCAAACCAATCCTCGCCATTTTTATGTCAAGCAAAATATTCCACAATCCGCGTAGAAATTCGCGCTTGTTTTTTGTTAATTCCGCTAGTTAAAATCGTCACGGAGATCGTCAAATCATATGCTACAATAGTAGCGTCAAAAGACATAACCGTATTTATTCACTTGGAGGATTACCAATGAACAATATTATTTCAATCAACTCCACAGCCCCGCAGAGCTCCACCATCATGCTGGACCGCATCAGGGAGTCACGCAGCCTGCGATTCTCACAGATCGCTCCTGGGGACGCTGTAGCCCCGAGAGAGCTTGCTGAGGATCGAGCGGCTACTCCTATTAAGAGCATTGATGACATCCAGCGCATCTCCGATTTCCTGATGGGCAACCACCGTTGGAGAGACAACATGCTGTTCGTCGTCGGTATCAACTTCGGACTTCGAGTCAGTGACCTGCGAACGCTCCGGTTTTCAGACTTGATCAACGACGACTGCACGTTCAAGCGCACCTTCCCCATACTGGAGCAGAAGACGAAAGCAACCAGAACGGTAAAGAAGAATCGATACATTACGATCAACATGGCCGTCATGGACGCCGTAGAGCTGTTCCTTGCAAAGACTCCCGGCTGTAAGCTCAGCGACTACATGTTCCGCAGCGCGAGGAACGTACAGGCTGGCATCAATGAGCCGATTCACCGTAATACGGTCGAGAAAATATTAAAAGAAATTGGAGACGAGCTTCACATCGACGCGCACATGTCAACGCACACGCTGCGAAAGACATTCGGATACCACCAGATGATGGCATCGAGTAACAGCCAGAGGAAGCTCTTGTTGCTTCAGAAGATCTTCGGTCATAGCAGTGCGGCGATCACTTTGGATTATATCGGGATCACCAATGATGAGATCGTAGAAGCCTACGAGGGGCTTAACCTCGGAAGCAGACAGCACCACTACATCGTCGATTCCGATATCGTAGATGAGCCCTGCCCCAGGGTAGGCTGATATATTTTCTCCTTCTGGCTGCAATATGATAACCGGAAGAGATTGGAGGATGATGCAGACCAACAGCTGCAAGCTGTGTGGATGAGAATTGGGAACGCAGGTGAACAATTCGAATCGAGCGCAGCGGTCGAGTCTGTGGCACGCAGACGAGATCGAGAGCTAGTGCGTAAGCAACAGGTCGAGAAGCGGAGCGAAGGATGCATCAGCCAGATGTACCTTGAAAAATGAATAGCGTTCTGAGGAGAGAGCGGTTCCGAAGAAGCAACCATGGGAGACGAGAGCAGGCGTCGATAGAAGACAGAACCCAGACCGAGGCTTACCAAGCGAAGCAACAAAGCCGAAGGTCGGAGACGAAGCAAGGGCTGAGTGTCGTCGTTAAGGCGAGCTGAGGGCAGACGAGCAGGGTGTGGGTCTGACCGAAGCTAACGAAGCCCGCTCCAAGAGATGCCTGCGTCACTGTGCGGAGTCAGGAGATTGTCTCCAACAAATCATGGCCGACCACGTCGCTCTAATTGTTAAGTATTTTTATTAACGAGGCGGGTCTCAAAGTCATTGAAAACACAGGACTTTTTAAGCAGCTACCACCAACTTTCCAAAGATGGCTGCATGGAATAGTAAAAATCGAACTTTTTAGGAGGAATTTATTTATGGTAAATGTCTGCGATGCCATCATGGGCAGCGGCAAGACAAGTGCGACGATCACTTATATCAACGAGCATCCGCGGGAGCGGTTCATCTACTTCACACCGTATCTGGACGAGGCGGATCGAATCATAGCAGCATGCCCCGATGCAGATTTCGCTACCCCGAGCAACAGCAATCCTCGGTACGGATTCTCAAAGACAACACACACTGCCGAGCTGGTTCGCCAGCGCAAGAATATCGCTACGACGCATCAGGCTCTGATGAATTACACCCCTGAGATGTATGCCGAGCTGAAAGAGGCCGGATACACCGTGATCATTGACGAGACGCTTGCGGTCTTGAATGAAGATCAGACTGTGAGCCGTGATGATGTAAACCTACTCTTATGGTCTGGCTGCATTGAAGAGACGGCTCCGCGCGAGTACAGCATTACAGATCGTGGTCGCGCGTATAGAGATGGCGCGCTGCTCAGCCTTATGAAGAAGCTCTCTTCGCGCTCTATGATCGTCACTGGCAGCGAAACGACGATGCGGTCCTACTACTGGGAGTTCTCGCCGCTGCTGTTCGAGTCGGCAAAAAATGTATTCGTCCTCACCTATCTCTTCGAGGGATCGGAAATGAGTCTGTTCTTTCGCATTAACGGGATCGAATACTGTAATATCGGCATCGACCACCCAGATAAAAATACATATCGCTTCTGCGACCATCCGAATTACATCCCCAAGTATGTGGCACGCCTCTCAAAAATGATCGAGGTCGAAGAGAAGGAACGCATGAATGAGGTCGGGCGGCGCAAGACGGCGCTGTCGATGAACTGGTATCAGGCGCATCCAGACGAGGTGGACACGTTGCGCAAGAACCTGTATACGTTCTTCTGCAACCACCATAGGGGCACGCCGGTTGCAACCAGAATGTGCGGAACGTTCAAGACGCACTGGGGTAAAATCCGCGGCAAGGGGTACTGGAACAGTGATACCGTCTTCTCGCTCCGGGCAACTAACGAATATGCCGACAAGACGGTCCTCGCCTACCCCGTCAACATCTACGCGAACGCCGGGGTCGTCCGGTTCTACCAGAGCCTCGGCCAGGAGTTCGACAACGACAACTACGCCCTTTCGATCATGATCCAATGGATCTGGCGCTCGGCAATCCGCAATGGTCAGCCTATCAGCCTGTACCTCCCCTCACGGCGGATGCGAGAGCTTTTATATAAATGGATAGACGACACACAGAAAGAGTACAAGGAACGATACAGAAAGGAATCCTGAATTTGAACTACAAGCACGATACATATGAATGCAGCATGTGCCTCTGGGCGGAGCAGTGCCCCAGCGCGCAGACCTGCGACAGCTTCACCCCTCTGGATGAGGAATTGATCGAGATCATACTGGCCGATAGTACGCGAGATGCGTATCGGGCCGCTTTCCTGCAATACGCAGACTTCGATGGCGGCGACTTCGGAGACTGGGGGTATTCTTATAGCGAAGCGTAAGAAGCCGCAGTGCTTCATCCTAAAAATTCACTCCAAGCGTCTGCGTGACGCGAAATGGGATTTGAAGCTCGACCTGCAGGAAGCACGTATGCGGGACGAGCTGGTAACACTGAGTAGCAGTCAGGTGTTGCGCTGGATCGATGAACTCAACGGCGCGCCGGACCAGCGGGCTGAGATCACAGCTGTGCGGACGGAGATCCGCGATACAATGGCGCAGGATGCGTCAAGAGACCGCAAAGCAAAGCTGAAAAAACTTTACGAGCGTTTGGACGCTCTTCAATATAAAAAAGACTACATTTGTCTGATCATCGATGACGAGCGCGACTATCGCGCGGCGGTCAATGGATTTTACATAAACGGTATCAAGTACAGCCGCCTGCTTGGAACAAACGGCGGCATCAAGAACAGCACGATCGTATTCGCCAATGACGCGCTGGTCGGTGAGCTGCGGCGTCGGATCGACAACGGGCGCAACACAGAGATGCCGCTCGTCCCGGCCAAGTTCGAGGCGTACCGCGCACTCACCTGTTCCGGGTCCACGCCGGTCTCCTTCCCGCATGGGCTGGTAATCGTCAAGGACTGCGAGACAACTTTCAAGGACAGCGTGGTGTGGCTTGCGGATTCTGAGACTGGTGAGCCGGCCATGACGCCCGACGACGACGCGGAGATCACGCTGTGCGCATCAGATGGCTGCGGCATGATGCTCCCCTCTCTGGCCGCCAGATGGTCGCAGGAGCTTGGGCTGGAGTACACGGCCTGTGGAATGAACACGCGCTTCTCGTGGGAGAAGGGCATGGTGTTTACCTTCGATTTTATCGAGTTCGCGGACAAGGTGGCCGGGAAGCGCACGGTCGTGGATGCGTGGGGTACGGAGCGCGACCTGCGGAACGCGGAGCTAGTTCTTACAACGTCGCAGGTCAAGCTGTGGGACAGCTACGACAGCATGGAGGACTATCTGGCAAACTGCTTTGCCAACAACTACACGTTCGGCATCACGAAAGTGGCTGAGGCGGCTCTGGAGCCCCGTCACGCCCTGAACTACCAATTCATTCAGAGTTACCACCTGACGGACGAACAGCTTGCGGAGCTTGTCATGCCAACTGTGAACGAGATCAAGGATGTGCTCGGGCTGGATTACAGGAAAACGATTTTATACCTTGCAGGAACACACCTCGGCGACAGGCCGTTCAATGCCGCTGACAATCCGGAGGCGGCTGCATTGATGCTCTGCCCGGAGATGATCAACGACCCGCACATCCGCTCGAAGGTCCGGTCGATGATCATAAAGCGCATCCGCGATGCGAAGATCGGCGTGATCGACGTGCCTGGCAACTACACGATCCTCTCCGGCGACCTGTACGCCCTCTGCCAGAGCATGTTCGGTCTGCCGGTCACAGGTGTTCTGAAACGGGGCGAGATCTTCAACCGCTACTGGCTTGACGCCGGGGTGGATAAGGTGGCGTGCTTCCGCGCGCCGATGTCCTGCCACAACAACATCCGGCTGCAGAATGTCTGCCAGAACGAGGAGGCGGCGCACTGGTATCAGTACATGCCGACGATCACGGCGCTCAACGCATGGGACACGACGATGGCGGCACTGAACGGGGCGGACTTCGACGGAGACTTGATCTTCACGACCAGCTCCAAGGTCTTGGTTGAAAATGTCAGACCGACGCCGACGCTCATGTGCTTGCAGAAGAAGGCGGCGAAGGTCGTCATTACGGAAGAAGCACTGATTGAATCCAATATCAACAGTTTCGGCAGCGCGATCGGCCAGATCACAAATTGGGTTACGTCAATGTACGACGTGCAGGCAAACTTCAAGCCTGGGTCCAGAGAATACGAAACGCTGGAGTATCGTATTCAATGCGGGCAAAAAGCGCAACAGGATGAAATCGACAAGAGCAAGGGAATTATTTCCAATTCTATGCCTGCACATTGGCACAGCCGCCGAGCCTGCATGAGCAAATTCAAGGGTGACGAGGACGAGCTGCAGTTCCAGCTCAGGATCTGTGCGGACAAGAAGCCCTACTTTATGATGTACATCTATCCGGCGCTTGGGAAGCTGGTCCGTAAATACGAGGCGTCGGTCAAGTTCGCGGCGCAGCAGAAGTTCCAGCAGGACTACGAGCTGCTTATGGAGAAGAATGCGGACGAGCTGACGGAGGACGAGGCCGGATTTGTGATCTCGGCGGATTATAATGCACCGGTCAACTACGGGGCGTGTACGATGAATCGCCTGTGCTGGCTGGTCGAGGATCAGTTCCCGCGCAGGGCGACCAGACAGTCGAAGTCGGACTTTGATCCAAGCCTGGTCGTTGACGAGGGGTTCGACATCAAGCAGGTGAATAAGAGCTTCTTGAAGCGGCTTGGCGATATCGTGCGGGAGTATAGCATCTTGATTCAGCAAAAGATGAAAGCTGTTGAAAATGGCGACGAATCGTTCACAAATTGGATTGGCATGGCGCTTTATCGCCAGCTCTCCATGCTGAGCGATGACATTCGGCTGGTCAGCAACATACTTGCCGCGAAGTATTACGAGAAGGAATGGGTCCGCTGTACGATCTGGGGGCGGCGCCCGTGGACACTGCTTCCGGCCATCGCAGCTAAGTCAGAGGCGGCGTATGCGCCTGTAGCAAGCGCCGACGGCGAGATTACCTACGGCGGCGAACAGTACACCATGAAGCCAATTGAGATTACGATTCCTGATTTTTACATCAGCGACGGCTGGGAGGATATAGATTGAAAGATATTATTTTGGATGAACGGGCTTACGCCGAGGATTTAATCGAGAATTACAGCCTTGGTAAGGATGAATATGTGTCGATTTGCATCTTGGCAAAGTATTGGCGGTCTGAGGGGCTCTATGCCCCGCAGATCCGCAGGAAGATTGAAGAGCACATCCTGCGCAGCAAACCATATGCGCGGATGTTCCAGTACGCCGAAATGATTGCCAACGCTGTTGAGGCATCAAGAAAATGGCCGCTGCGAGAGCTGGATAGTATTGAGATCACACAGCAGGAGCTTGATCAGATTGCGCTGGTGGATGGCATGCAGGAACAGCAGCTGCTGTTTACGATGCTGTGTCTTGCGAAATATCGTCACGCTGTCAATGCGAACAGTGACGGATGGATCAGCACTCCGCGCGTCGATGTTTATAAAATGGCAAACGTATCCGGAACGCTGGAACACAAGGCAGCTGTGCAACGCCACATCCATGACGCCGGAAAGATCGAATGGCCGCGTCGGGCAGACAGCGAAAATGTTAAGGTGCTGATCTGCGACCTCGACGGAGAGCCTGCACTGCATATTCGAGACTTTCGCAATCTCGGTTATCAGTACCGGCGTTGGTGCGGAGAGGCGTACTTCGCGTGCTCGGAATGCGGCCTCGTGGTGCGCCGAAACAGCAACCGGATGAAGTATTGCAAGGACTGCGCCGACGAGATCAACCGGCAGAAAGCGCGGGAACGCTGGTTCCAACTCGCATAATCTGCCAATCACTTTGATTTAGAAAATGCCCGTAAGTCCAGTAATATCAAGGACTTGCGGGCATGCTTGTTTCACGCCTTATACGTAAAAAAGGAAGATATACATCATATCTCCTAGATTTGAATTTGTAAGGGGTTTAGCATTTTGAAACTGATCACAAAAGAAGAAGCAACTCAGTTGCGGGAGCGCTGTGAGAATGTGGCGATCACCAAGACTGTGAATCATTACTATGTCACTGAGGAGCCGCATGTCATGCGCTGCCTCAAGCAGATTCGAGGAGAAGCGAAATGATTCCGGCCAGACGAGACGGCGAAAGCGAGTTTGCGTACCACAAGCGCCTTGTGTACGGCAAGCTTGTTGACAAGACGCTCGCCGATGAAGACTACGCCGAACTCAGTCTGCCGCTGTACGGCAAGGAGTACAGCTCTGATTTTACCCGCCGGATGATGTACGGCAGCCTCCAGAGCATCAAGCTGATCGAGCGGTCTAATATCGACACGTCGCCGGAGCAGACGCTTCTGGATATGGAGCGCCGAAAGGCGGACATTGCATCGGAACGGCAGAAGCTCCAACTTGTCAAGCGCGATCTAACGCGCGACACCAACAAGGATGCTCGAATCGATCTCTTCTTCGAACAGATGGCCGACGCGATGCAGCGCATCGACCCGGCAGAGTTTGCACGGGTGTCGGACGATTTGCAGCCAGACGACGGACGCGAGTGGCTGCTCGGCATTGCGGATCTGCACTATGGCGCGAAATTTGAGAGCCTGCACAATGCATACTCTCGGGAAGAGTGCAGGCATCGGCTTGATAATCTGGCAAACGAAGTGCTGGCGACGGCCTATCGGGAAAACATCACACATTTAACGGTCCTGAATGCAGGTGACTGTATTCAGGGCATTTTGCGTCTCACGGATCTGCAAATCAATGAGATTCCAGTTGTGGATGCGGTGGTTGAGGTGTCGTGGGCGATTGCGTCTTTCCTGAATCGCCTTTCGGAGCTCGGCACGATCCATTATATTCATGTGCCGTCCGCGAACCATTCTCAGACGCGCCCGCTCGGCAGCAAAGCCAGCGAGCTCGCAGCGGAGGATCTGGAACGCATCATCATTCGGTACATCCGCGACCTGCTCAGACAGAATGAGCGGGTGGTCGTAGAGGATACGGTCGGCGCAGAATCCGTACAGTTTGACATGGCAGGACATCACTGCATCGCTCTGCACGGGCACCAGATCAAGGATGTCGCGTCCTGCGCGGAGAACCTGACGAAGCTGCACCGGAAGCTGTTCGACTATATTTTTATCGGGCATTTTCATGCCGGCGGCGAAAGCGTCGTTGGCGAGGCTGACGGGCACAATGTGGAAGTTATTGCGCTGCCGAGCTTCATCGGGTCCGACCCGTACTCGGACAAGCTGCTGAAGGGCAGCAAGGCAATGGCGAAGCTGTTCGAGTTTGATGCTGTCCACGGGCATATCGGAACAAAGAACTACATCCTCAACTGATATTATCGCAGTAGCGAGTGCCGGCAGCGTTACCGACGTTTCCGACATATACCATCTTCATTCATCGCCGTGAATCTGCAATTCAACAGAGCCTAATACGAGCGTGCCATATGTTGTTGCGAGGTATGGCAATTCATCTCATGTACCATGCGTACAGTGAGTTTTCAGAGTCGTGTATAGCGGCTCTTGTAGCACAAGCCGCGTCGGCTCGGCTCCACCGGCAGGTGCCTGCACCAGCTGGGTTTTCCAACCGACATTATATTCTATCCCAGGAGATAGACATATGTAAGACTATTTTCTTTATTTTTGCGCGGGAAGGGGCGATCGCAATGGCGCGTAAAACACAAATGAACCAGATCACTACGCCGGAACTGATGGCGCAGGTGAATCCAGAAAACATTCGACTTCGTGACGATTTCCTCCTTTATCTCCAGTCGATCCAGCGCTCTGCCGGAACGATCGTCCAATACCGTTCAGACCTGAATATCTTTTTTGTTTTCAATCTGCTGCATAACGACAACAAGCCATTTCGGGATGTTAAGAAGCGGGCCATCGTTGCGTACCAGCATTGGCTGATCAATGAGCATGGCAACTCACCCGCGCGTGTCAGAAGATTGAAGGCGGTGCTGTCCTCACTCAGCAACTATATCGACAATATCCTTGTCGGCGATGACGAGGATTACGACAACTTCCGGCCGATCATCCGGAAGATCGAGAATCCGCCGAAGGCTGCTGTGCGCGAAAAGACGGTGTTGTCAGAAGAGCAACTGCTCAAACTGCTGAACGAATTGCACAGGCGAGGTAAAAACGAGCGAGCATGCCTTGTGGCTCTGGCTGCATACTCCGGCAGACGGAAGGCAGAGCTGCTGCGGTTCAAGGTCAGCGACTTTGACGACTGCAACGTCGTGTACGGCTCCCTCTATCGCACGCCCCGTCAGATCAAGACGAAAGGTCGCGGGACGAATGGCAAAATGCTGACGTGCTACACGCTGGCAAAGCCGTTCCGTCCGTGGTTCGACTTCTGGATGGAAGAGCGCGAGCAGAAAGGCATCGAGAGCGAATGGTTATTCCCGGACCCAGCGAACCCAAAAGAGTCGAGAACGATTGCGGCGATATCTGGTTGGACGGATGAATTTTCTAAGATATTAGGGGAAGAAGTCTATATGCACAGCTTCAGGCATATGGCATGTACTCGTATGGTGCAGGCCGGTATCCCAACAAATGTTGTGCAGGAAATTTTCGGATGGGGGTCCCCAGATATGGTGGAAGTCTACTCCGACTTAGATCTGTCAGATGAAATTGGAAAGTATTTCAAGGACGGCGACATTGTTGCGCAGGGCAAGAAAACACTCTCCGACCTATAACGCATATTCGCGCGGCGGACTGTGATTCTGCCTGCGCATACGGGGGACGACTGTATTTCGTTCCTCATTTTTTTGTATTTTTTTGAACGAAAGGAATTACGATTTATGCTACTCAGAGAAGATTTTGTAGCCGAACTTGCAAAAAAAGGCTACACCAAGAAAGCGGCAAGATACATCGTCGATGATGTCTTCGACACACTGACAGAGTGCCTTGCACGCGGAGACAGCGTGCTGGTTCGTGGCTTTGGTAAGTTCGAAGTCCGGCGCAGAGCCGCACGCACCACGATCAACCCGATCACCAGCGAGGCGACGTATGTAGAAGAGCACAACGGCGTTCAGTTTACGAGCGGCAGTTCGCTGCGCCGCGCGGTGAATCAGGGTCTTGACCTGTAATGACAGGAGGCTGCAATGCCGAGGGTCAGTAAAGTAACAAAGGCCGGTATGGCGACGAGGCCGGCTGAGCCAGCGAAGCCGGACGACCGCGAAGCATACTACTGCTGCCGATGCCGCAAGAAATATCGGCGGCAAAACAATAATTTTACGCAGGCACAGAGCACGCTCTACAGCGGCAACAACGGCTTCCTCCACATTTGTAACAACTGTGTCACCGAGCTCTACCAGCACTACAGGGAGGCCACAGGCAGCACGTCCAACGCGATCAAGCGGCTGTGCATGAAGCTGGACGTCTACTGGAATCCCGGCGCATGTAAGCTCGCACTGAGGGGCCGTGCGCCGGAGCAGTATATGCTGGCCTATCTCCAGAAAATGAATACGGCGCAGTTCGCTGGCATGACGTATGACGATACGCTGGACGAAGAGTGCGCGAACGCTCCTTCGCTCGTTGTGACAGACATTGACGAAGACGGTAATGAGGCGCCAGTCGAGGTCGAGCCGATGGTCCCGCCAGCAGTCAGGGAATTCTGGCGCGGATTCCCGGAGCAGGCGTGCCTGGAGCTTCAGGATATCTACGAAGGCTGGACTGCTGTTGACGACCAGGATGCAACGTTCTCACGCGAACAGCTGCGGCTGATCAAGCAGATCTCCATTTTGGAGTGGCGAATTGCTTCCGGCGCAAGAGCCGGTAATAAGATCTCGGACGACGTGGCGCAGTATAACTCGCTGATCAGCGCGGCCAATCTGAAGCCCGCCACCAAGAAGGTGGAGGAGAAGCCGGAGAATGATATTCTTTCATTCGGCACCGGTATTCGTGAGTGGGAAAATGACAAGCCGATTCCGGAGGTCGATCCGGAGTTCGCGGACGTCGATGGGATCACGAAGTACATCAGTGTCTGGTTCCTCGGGCACCTTTGTCATATGCTCAAGATCAAGAACTCTTACAGCAAGCTGTACGAGGATGAGATCGCACGGCTGCGCGTAGAGCGCCCGGAGTATACCGCAGAGGACGATGAGGATTTCTTCCAGGATGTATTCTCCGGCGGTGATGACGATGACTGACCGCCAGAGAAAACTGCTGCGTATTGCGAATCTGGCCGCATTCTATCGCGCCAATCCGCATCGCTATGTGAAGGATTTCCTCCACATCAATTTGAAATTATTCCAAAAAATGTTGATCTTTTTGATGAACGTGAGCGACTACTTCATGTTCATCGCTTGCAGAGGTTAAAAATGGCCTCGCCGCATAGCAATATGCGGGCAATAACCGGGCAAAATCGGCGAACGCTGCCCATTGGTTAGAGTTCTCTAATCAACGAATGCCAACGCCGAGGCAAGTATCTGGGCAATACCAGATGCCGCCGTAACGCATAGGGAGTGAACCTCGTTTGAGAATACAATCTCCCCACGAGTGCCCGGCACCCTACTGGGGTGAAAACATATGCTGAGCTCTGCGGAAACACAGAGAGCCGGTGGATAAAAAGCCGCCGGGGTAACACACTGATTGGCAAGACGTTCCTGACCGCTGTCTACTGCGTGGTGCGCTGCGTGCTCTATCCAGGCACGAAGATCTGCATCGCCGCAGGCAACCGCAGTCAGTCGATCAACATTCTGGAGTATATCCGCGACGAACTTATGCCAAATTCGCCGGAACTTCGAGCCGAGATCAAGGACGGCCCGATCACAACGGCGGCCAATGCTTACGTCACATTTCATAACGGATCCCGTATAAAAGTCGTTACAGCGTCGGACTCTTCCCGAGGCAACCGATGCAACATTCTGGTGTGCGACGAGTTCCGTATGATCAATGAAAACGTCATTACGACGGTCCTGCGAAAGTTCCTGACCTCCCGTCGGCATCCGAAGTATGTCGATAAGCCGGAGTATCAGAACATGTGGGAACGCAACAAGGAGCTGTATCTGTCCTCCGCGTGGTTCAAGGAACACTGGAGCTACCAGAAGATGCTTTCGTTCTTTAAGAACGAGGTGGATGATACAAAGAAATATTTCCTTTGTGCATTCCCCTATCAGCTTTCTATGAAGGAAGGCTTGCTTGATCCGGAAGCTGTTGCGGATGAAATGTCCGAAGAAGGCTTTAACGAAATAAAGTGGGCAATGGAAATGGAATGTGAGTTCTGGGGCGATGAAGAAGGCTCCTTCTTCGATTTTGCCTCCATTTCCAAGGATCGGCGGCTCAAGTTCCCATGGCTGCCGAGCGGCGTTTGTCCGCGCGTTGCGGACCCGAAGGTGCGTATTCCGAACAAGCAGCCGGGCGAGACGCGGATCATTTCGCTCGATATCGCCCTGATGGCATCCGGCGGCAAGAAGCACAAGAATAATGACGCAACGTCCATTATGGTAAACTCCATGACATCCTCTGGGCGCGACGGGCGATGCGTCAGCAATATTGTTTACACCGGAGTTCTGGAAGGTGCGCACACTGCGGATCAGGCATTGCTGGTCAGGAGACTGTTCGACGAGTTCGACTGTGACTGGCTGGTCTGCGACGCGAAGGGCGTCGGCGCGGGTGTGCTTGACCTGCTTCTGCGCGACATCTACGACAAGAAGACGGATACGACGTACCCAGCTCTGTCGGTCTACAACGATGCTGACTGGGCGGCACGAGCCCCGCAGGGCGCAAAGAAGGTCATATGGGCGATCAACGGCAGCGCGAAGCTGAACTCGGATTGCGCCATCGGCCTGCGCGAAGGATTCCGCAGCGGCAGGATCCGCCTGCTGATCAACGAGTTTGACGCAGATGAGATGCTCCAGCAGATCACTGGCTACAAGAAATTGGATGCCAATGAGAAGCTGCAGCTTCAGCTGGCGTATATCAACACGACGCTGGCTGTGGATGAGATCATTCATCTCAATCACGACGAGAGCTCCGGTTTGATCAAGATCTCCGAGCGCGCGGGCGCACGGAAGGACCGCTACTCCAGTCTCTCATACAATTATTATGTTGCGTGCCAGGTCGAGTCGAAGCTTCGCAAGAAGAAGGCGACGACCGCGGAGCACGCACTTTTCATGTTCCGCGCACCCAAAATCAGATAAGGAGGACGCATGGAAAACAAAGACCCGGTTATCCTCTCCGGCGCCGAAGCACAGGCGAAGCCGTCTGCGGCTGAGGTGTCCAAGAGCTTTCAGCTAGGGAACATCCCCGGCATGAAAGAGCGGTTTGCCGTTCTGAACCATTTGATCCTCCGAGATCTGAATGGCACGAACGCAACGCCAACATTTTCAAAGTACACAAAGGATCAGATCGCAACATATCTATCCAATCCGTACCAATACCGCAAGCAGCTGCGCGAAGCAGTCACCTACATTTACGGTGCGAGCAGCCACTTCCGTCGGCTGATCCAATACTTTGTCGGCCTGTCCGACCTGTCGTTCGTCGTGTCGCCATATAAGATCGATACGCTGACGGCAAAGCCGAAGTCGATCAGCCGTAACTACCGCAAGGTGCTGAACACGATGTCGGCGATGGATCCGAAAACGCAGTTCCCGAAGATCCTCACGGTCTGTCTCCGAGAGGATGCTTTCTACGGGACGCTGATCGTATCCAACGACAACATCACACTGCACCAACTCCCGTCTGACTTCTGCGACATCGCAACGGTTGAGGGAAACGTCTGCAATGTGACGTTCGATTTTTCCTACTTCGATTCGTACAGTCAGTATCTCCCCTTCTATCCGCAGGAGTTCCAGACCAAGTACGACCTGTATCAGAAGGATCGGTCGAAAATGCGCTGGCAGGAGCTTGATTCACCGAATTCGTTTGCCATCAAGTGCAACACGGATATTCTGAACTATGCGGTCCCGCCGTTCGCAGGCATCCTGCGTGAGATTTATAACCTTGAGGACTACAAGGCTCTAAAGTTCACGCGCGAGGAATTGGAGAATTATGCCATTCTTGTGATGAAGCTTGGTATTTCGGACGACGGCGAATGGCTGATGGATTACGACAAGGCCGTTGAGTTCTATCGGAATCTGGACAGCGTGCTGCCCGAAGAGGTCGGCGCGGTGCTGTCCCCGATGGATATCGAGAAGATCAGCTTCAATAAGACACAAACCGGCGACTCGGACGCCGTTGCGGAATCGGAGCAGAATCTGTTTACAGCTGCGGGTGTTTCTTCACTCCTTTTCTCGAATTCGAAGGCCAGCAGCAACAGCCTTCTGCTTTCGATAAAGACTGACCAGTCGATAACGTTCGGATTGGTCAAGAGCATCGAGCAGATGGTCAACCGATTCATCTGGTCGCAGTCTTATGGAAAGAACTTCAAGGTCACGTTCCTGGACTGTTCCCCGTTCAACCGCAAGGAGGTTGGCGACGCATATCTCAAGGCATGCCAGAGCGGCATCCCGATGATCAGTTACTACGCGGCGTCGCAGGGACTTCCACAGGCCGATCTTGACTGTATGAGCTTCCTCGAAAAAGACGTCTTGCAGCTTTACGAGCGTCTGACCCCGCTCAAGACATCCTCGACAATGAGCAGCACGACGGAGACCGGCGCGCCGGAGAAGGGCGTCGGAGAGATTTCCGACAACGGCGAGCTTGCCAAGGAAGGCACGGGTGACAGCGAATGAAGTTTATCTACGTCTTTTCAGAAGCCGACCGCGACTATTTGCTCGCGCGCGGCTATACGCTGCTCAAGCAGTATGGCACCACCCCGATTTGGGTATTTCTGAATGATGACAAGGAGTGCTTTGAAGAATCGAAGCTCTCCTCGCACGTTCTCAGCAATACATTGACATTTTAAGCGCTGGGCGACCGGCGCTATTTCTATGCCCGAACGGAGGTGGAAATTTGGAAAAGCAAAACATTTCAGTTCAGTATTCTGCAAAGATCACAGATATTGTGAGTGTGAACTCGTCCTTTGACCGCGGCGAGCTTTGGATCGCCTATGAGGGCAAGAATCGAAACGGCAGCTTCATCTCCAAGCGGGCATTTGAGAAGAGCACCCCCACGCTCGCCTACTGCCCCGTCGTTGTCAACTACGACATCGAGGAGGAGCACTTCGGTGGGCATGACGTGGAGTTGGCCAGCACGGACGACGGCGTTCAGATACTCAACATGACAGATCCCGTTGGCGTCGTTCCGAAAGAGACGCAGCCGTGGTTCCAGATCGTCGAGGAAGAGAACGGCGATCAGCACGAATATTTCTGCACGGACGTTCTTCTCTGGAAGCGGCAGCCCGCCTATCAGAAGATCAAGAAAGACGGCATCGTCGCACAGAGCATGGAGATCACCGTGAAAGATGGTCATATGGACGACGGCATTTACTACATTGATGACTTCGAGTTTACGGCGCTGACGCTCCTGAACGGAGAAGAGGACAAGCCGTGCTTCGAGTCGGCGGCGCTGCGTCTGTTCGGCCTCGATCAATTCAAAGAGCAGTACACTGCAATGATGGAAGATTTCAAAAACAGTTTCGCAATGGTGCAATCGTCCGCTGTGGACGTTCGCAATACATCCAAAGCGGAAGGAGGTTAGTAGCAATGATTGGCCTGCCAATGGTTGGCTGAGTATCATTTGCAAATAGTCTCCGTTCACAGAAATGTGTTCGAAAAATAACCCATTGAATTGCTGGGAACCCATAAAGCTATCCGTGCCACAACGTAGGGCTGAAATACCAAAGCGTGACGGCGACGAAAGTAGAAAGAAACGGATAGATGGTGCATGGTTAAATCCTAAACGCTGTAATAATTGGCAATCAGCAGCGAAGCTCCGAACAGGAGAACGTTCAACGACTAAGTGGTGCGCAAGCGATTGGCGCATCCTGTGGTGGGCACCCCATGTGGGTGAAGATATAGTCTGCGCTTTACCGAAAGGTAAAGAAGCCTTTATGGCTGTCACGGCCCAGCGAGCCGAAGTTGGAGAATATGCATAGTGGGGTATACTCCCACTTTCTCCTCTTATAACTTACAAGAGGAGGTGAACGATTATGATTAAGTCTTTCAAAATACGTCTATACCCAATCCAAGACCAAGAGCAGCTCATGTGGAAGCACATCGGCTGCTGTCGTTTTATATGGAACTATATGCTTGCGCTGCAGCAGCAGCACTACGAGAACGGAGAAAAACACCTGTCGGCATTCGACATGATTAACCAGCTCAAGCCGCTAAAAAATGACGGTGAACATGGTTGGCTTTATGACGTGTCGAATACGTCGTTAAAGGTTATATGTCAAGATCTCGATAAAGCATATAAGGAATTCTTCCGTAAGACCCGTGGTTTCCCGAAGTTCAAAAGTCGCAAGCGAAGCAAGCCATCGTTCCCGGTAGTCTGCGGCTGTAAAACATACTTTGCAGATGATCAATTTGTGCAAATCACCAAACTCGGTCGTGTGCGCTACCGCACAGATTTCGAGTTCGCTTATGGGCGAAACGTACTGAACTTCCTGAACCCGCGCATTTCCAATAAAAACGGCAAATGGTTTTTAACGTTCGGGCTTGAGTGCGAGAACCAAGCATCAGAGCTTACGAACGAACCGCTGGGCATTGACCTCGGCGTGAAAGACTTAGCAATCGCAGCATTTAACGGTCAGCACATGGTTTTCCATAATATCAACAAGTCCAAGCGGATGCGTGACCTCACGAAGAAAGAGCGTCACCTTCAGCGCAGTATCTCCCGCAAGTATGAAGCCTCGCGCAAACGTACCGGGCGATACGAAAAGACGAAAAATATTATGCGCGAGGAAGCAGCCCTCAGTCGCATCCGCGCAAGGAAAGCCAATATCCGTCACAACTACATACATCAAATCACGCACACACTGGTGTCGCTTCTGCCTGCACGGGTGGTCATGGAGGACCTGAACGTACAGGGCATGATGAAGAACCGGCACCTGAGCAAAGCCATTCAGGAGCAGAACTTTTACGAGTTCATGCGCCAGATGGAGTACAAATGTGCGTGGCGAGGGATTCCGTTTGGAAAAGTTCCGAGGTTTTATCCGAGCAGCAAGACATGCTCAGCATGCGGCTGCATCAAGAAGGACCTGCGGCTTTCCGAGCGGATTTTTGTTTGCCCTGAATGTGGTTGTACGATTGACCGAGATTACAACGCTGCGTTGAATCTCAGCAGGTACGAAATCTAAGAACAGAGGTTTCGGCCTTGAGGTGTCGTTGCACCTTCAAGCTGTGGAGCGTTACACAAACCGGAGTAGCTTCGGCAAAACGGGACGCTGTGAAGCAGTAAGTTATTGACTAACACAACGGAAGAAAGATTTGAATGAGAAAATGGATCTGCTTCAGGAATTTGGCCTGAATGCAGAGGATCTTGATTTCAGCATTGACGATTTTACCGTGGAGGAACTCCGCGCGAAGTTCGAAGAGATGAAGGCCGGTGAGCCCGCTCCCGCTTCTGACCCCGAACCCGCGTCTACGTTCTCTCTGACCGGCGAGCAGCTCGTGTCTGAAATTATGGAATCGCTCCGCGCCGTCAAGATGACGACCGAGTGGGGCGATGAGTGGCCGCGATATTGGTACACCGACTATTCGCTTGACCCCGCAGAGGTTTTCTTTAATGACTGCGAGGATTGGCATCTCTACGGTGCTCCGTTCTCCATGAATGGTGATCATGTTGTGATCGATTTCGAGACAAAGAAGCGCAAGAAGGTTGCGTTCGTCGATTTTGACGAGGGCGAGCAGACGGCCTATTTCTCGCTGAAGGAGTTTGCCGAGGCCGTTATGGCCGGCACGCAGGCGAAGGCACAGGCACAGTTCTCTGTAGAGAAGGAACAGCTGCAGGCTCAGGTTGAGTCTCTGAATGCTTTTAAGCTCCAGAAGGAGAAGGAGGAGCGCGATGCGGCAGAGGCAGCGGTTTTCGCAAAGTTCCCGGATCTGGAAGAGATTCAGGAGTTCAGCGACCTGCGCGCGAACTGCTCCGAGATGGCGCTCGATGCGCTTGAGGAAAAATGCTACGCGATTCGAGGCCGCAACCAGAAGGTCAACTTCTCGGTTGAACAAGAGAAGGCACAGAAGCTCCCCGTAGAGCGTCTGAATGCAGGCGAGGAGCCGTATGGCGGCGCTTACAGCAAGTATCTCAATAAGTAAAAACGTAGTTTGAAAACTGCAACCGCGGCCGAATTGGCTGCGGATTTTTTGTTTTAGGAGGAATTTTTTATGGCACATGGCGTTATCCGTACCGACAACATGCTTGGCACCGATGTCGGCACGCACCTTGTTTCTTTCAAGTATCAGCCCAGCGACACTGATACCGCAATCGACAACGGCAATGTTGTCGTCATTGGCGACCTGATTAACGGCGAGCGCGAGGTTCACACCGCAACCACTCCCGCCGCGAATTCCGCGCTTGCGAAGATCGCAGTCGTTGCCTCTGTCGAGGTTATGTACGACGAGCGCAAGAAGAATCTCGACGATTTCTACAACGAGGCCGGCAAGATCTGCCGCGGCTACTATCTGCACTCCAAGGACGTTTTCTCCGTCACCGCTGACGCGCTGAGCATCGGCTCCGGCGTCACCCCGGCTGTCGGCTCCATCGTTGAGCTGGCCGCAGGCACGAAGCTGAACGTTGTCGCAACCCTCACCAGCGGCTCCACCCAGGTCGGCACGATCGCCGCGATCGAGAAGGTTGGCCGTTACACCTACTACGTGATCCAGATCGCGTAATCATTTCAAAGGAGGATACTACAATGGCAGACATTGCTAATCTGATCAAGATGGGCGTTGACGCCTACCACGGCGTTGCTCCCGCAAACTACACTGTTCACGATTCTACCGAGACTCTGCGTTCCGCCCTCATTGAAATGAACGGCGGCAGCACGAAGCTCGATTATAAGAAGCTCCGCGACGGTCAGTACAACGGCATGTTTACGCTGATCGAGGAGGTTCTGAAGCGCACCATTCCCGAAGGTCTTCAGGATTCCGACTTCTTCAATGCGCTGGTTGAGTTCCGCAATCTTGCCGAGGGCGACCAGAACGTGTTCGAGGTCGAGGACAATAACTGGTATATGATCTACAAGGCAGCGGACGGCACGCAGGGCATCCGTCGTCAGAGACTTGGCGGCATGACCGAGGTCACGATCCCGACCGAGCTTCGCGTCGTGAAGATCTATGAAGAGATGAACCGCATTCTGTCCGGCCGCGCTGATTTCAACCAGATGATCGCGGACGTCACCAAGTCCTTCCGTCAGCAGCTTCTGAACGACATCTATGCATGCTGGGCAGACGCTTCCACGAACGACTTCGGCGGCACGACCTACTTCCCCGCTGCCGGTACTTACAGTGAGGACGCTCTGCTTGAGGTCATCGCACATGTTGAGGCTGCTTCCGGCGGCCAGGCTGCGAAGATTCTTGGCACCAAGAAGGCTCTGCGCAAGCTGAGTCCGTCCATCCAGTCCGATGGCTATAAGGATGCGATGTACAACAACGGTTATGCCGGCAAGTTCTTCGGCTCCGATGTTGTTGTGATCCCGCAGCGCCACAAGGTTGGCACCACCAGCTTTGTGATGCCCGACGACACCATCACTGTGATCGCAGGCTCCCCGCGTCCCATCAAGTGCGTCTACGAGGGTCAGTCTCTGATGATTCAGAATCAGGCTATCGAGAACGCGGACCTGACCGCTTCTTTCCTGTATGCGGAGAAATACGGCTGCGGCATTCTGATGACCGGCGGCAACGAGGGCATCGGCAAGTACAAGTTCGCCTAATGAACGATTTGAGAGGGGCTTCGCGCCCCTCTCTTTCTGAATGAAAGGATTTGCGAAACATGGCAGAAACGAAAACGAAAGCAGTAAAGGCTGCACCTAAGAGCGCCGCAGCGGCGAAGGCTCCGGCAGAGGAGGCTCCGCAGGTTCTGGAAGCGCCCAAGAAGGAAGCTCCGAAGCAAGCATACAAGGTGCGCAAGCAGCTTGACCCGCACACGATCGTGACGGTCAAGAACGGGTTCCCCGGAATGCTGATCTACGAGTCTTCCAAGACGGGCGAAATGTTCCGCTGGGAATCGCTCGGCGATGAGCAGGACATGGAGCTTCAGGAGCTGAAGAACGCGCGCAACGCGAGTAAGGCGTTTTATGTAAACAACTGGTTCCGTATTGACGATCCGGAGATCCTCGATTATCTCGGCGTCGCGGAGTATTACAAGAACGCGCTGAATCTGATCGACGATGAGACGCTCCGTGCCCTCAAACCGGAGGATATCCGCAGCACGGTTATGAAGATGTCTGACGGTCAGAAGCTGGCGCTGAAATATCGCGTCAAGCAGATGATCGAAAACGGCGATATCGATTCGATGAAGATGATCACAGCGTTTGAAGAGGCGCTCGGCGTAGAGCTTATTGAGCGGTAAGGTGGTGTACGATGTCCGTTCCCTACGATCTTTTTGCCGGGGCATTTCTGAGCAAGATCACCGAATTTAGTTTCATCCACTTGGATGGCTACGACCGCAATGCAGTTGTAGACCAGTTTATGAAAGTAGCGTGCAGCCAGTTCAACAAGGTGTGCAAGTACGATCTTATGACCGGCGACAGCGAGGCGCGAGAGCTGGCGGCAGACATCCCGGCAGACGAGCTTGACGAGATCGTCGATATCGTTTCGACGGGGATGGTCGCGCAGTGGCTCCAGCCTTATATGTACCGCTCCGAAAACTTGGAAAACATCCTCAATACGGCGGACTATTCCATGTACTCCCCTGCTGAGCTTCTGTATCGGGTACGCGAGGTGTACCAGATGGCGCAGCGGGATTTCAAGCGCATGGTGAAGGAATATTCCTATAATCACGGGGATCTGACGAATCTCGCGCTATGACAACTGCTTTGAACACCACGATCCCGGATCAGTGCGTAATCAACTACCTCGACGCATTGGTCGGGAAAATTTACAAGATACTTCCAATGAAGGAAGACGGCGCGGAGTTCTTGCCGCAATACATCGAATGGCGGATACGGGAGATGACCTCCTTTCGGGATTTTGTCCGCGTGGTCGGAGAAGATGCGGATTTTCTGTCCCTGCTTCTGATCATGCATTCCATCTCGGTACAGGAAGAATTGTCGTCCGTTCGCCACGATGTTTTTGAGGCGATCAGCCTTTGCAAGAAACTGCGCCAGAAATACGGCGGGCAGGAGGGTGGTGCAGATGGCCGACCTGATTGAAGCGTATTTTGACCGCATCCGATGGCAGGGATGCACAAAGCGCGACGCGGTAAAGCGTCGGACGCAGCGTTCTCTCCCGAGGAAGGCCGGAGAATCCATGTCTTCCCCGCTGGATGTCTCGATCAATGGTATCCATGCACAGGTATTGATCACGAACAAGCCGGACAGTCAGCAGAAGAAGCTGATCGTTCTTGATGGCGATCTGAAAGCCGGCAGCATCGTCGCGTGGGGCGAGTCACACTGGCTTGTTGTGGATACCGATCAGAACGACGAGGTGTATCCATCCGGCGATATTGAGCGCTGCAACTACGTTCTGAAATTCAAGAACGCGGCGGGCGAAGTCGTGCAGAAGCACTGCATCATCGCCGACGTTACAAAATATCTGATCGGCGAGGCGTGGAAATCGATGATGACGATTGGCGACTCGCGTATGTCGCTGACGATCCCGCGTGATGCGGACACGGCGATTCTCAAGCGCGGTATGCGTTTTCTGATCGACGATCCGATTGCAGAGGAGACCTGCGCATATGAGATCACCAAGCCGGACCGCGTGACGAATGTCTACGACGGATACGGCGTCTATAAATATCTGTGCCGCGAAGTAAACTCTGCGGATACGGACAATAAGGCGGAGCTGATCCCGGACAACACAAAATATGAGCCCGCGACGCCGGGCGAAGAGACGGGAGGTTGGTTCTGATGCCAAACGGCCCGTTTCTGAATGACCTGACCACAAAGAAGGAATTCCTACTGAAAACGTTTCTGAGCGACGAGCGTTTCGTACAGCTTGTGACAAATCAGCAGGAGGTGCAGCTTCCGGCGCTGGATCTGCGCTACAAGCAGGTATTCCCATACGGATGGATCGGCGACACGGTTTCCATAGCAAAGACATTTGTGTGCTTTGACGTTGATGTTCCTCAGATTAAGACGATCGCGGTCAAGGATTGCTACCTCTACGTTTGGGTGTTCGCGCACAAGTCTCTGATGCAGACGAAGGATGGCGTTCGCGTCGATCTCCTGGCGTCCCGTATCGACTGGCTGCTCAATGGCAGCACCGAGCTTGGCTTCGGCAGGCTCCGGCTGGAATCCTGCCTGCGCATCAACCCCAATGAGGACTATTACGGTCGCGTCCTGAAGTATTACGTTCAGGACTGGAACCGCTTCGGAGAAAAGCTATGAATGGTGTCGATCCGATCAAGCTCTACTTTGGGGACGATTACAGGCTGACCGATGCGATCACGATCCGTCAGCCGACACTCGGCGATGTGATCGACATCGGGGAAGAGCAGTATTTCTCGGTCGTCCAGATGCTGACGGCGATTCCGTCGGATATGAAGGCGCCGCTCTGGGACGTCGGCATTGACTGGACGGAGTTTTCTGACATTGAAATGTTCTCCGTGATGACCTCTCAGCTGACGCCGGAATCCACGCATATTTTCTTTGGGGGATTGGATCTATCCGGCCTGAAACTGTATAAGCGTCAGGACGACGAGCTTCTTATGATGAACGACGATCGCAGCATTGTTCTCGACAAGTATTCGCACAAGCGGATGCTTGATTTTTTATGCAGCGTTCACAACATCAAAAAGAAGGTCGAGCGCGCCGGCAATAAATACACAAAACAGATCCTGATCGAAGAGGACCGGAAGCGGATCGCTCTGAATAAGGGCAAGCCATTCCAGAGTCAGCTGGTGCCGATCATTTCCACAATGGTCAACAGCGCAGACTTCAAGTATTCCTTGGAGACGGTGCGCAGTATGAAGTATTACGCCTTTATGGACAGCGTACTCAGGCTCCAGATGTCCAACTCGATCAATCATCTGACCGCCGCCTACTACAGCGGCAATATCGACACATCGAAATTCGATGTGAAGAAGCTCGATCTTTTCTGCGATATCCACAAGGCAGAAAGTTGACCACGGCGCAGCCTCGGCTGCGTCATTTTCTATTTAGGGGGAAATAACATTATGAATCTGAACTCCTTTGTTATCGACCGTCCTCTTCGCGGCATGATGCTGCACAGCGGCACCGGCGAGGTGCTGTGGACGATCAACCAGATTGAAGAGCCCTCCCTGACGGTTTCCGCGGAGACCAAGGACGCCGTTGACGCGATGGGCACTCCGATCATGTCCTTTGACCGCGCGAAGACTGCTGAGTTCAGCGCACAGAGCTCTCTGTTCGACCTCGGCCTTCTGGCGGCTCAGTCCGGCACCTCCATTCAGGAGTCTTCCGCTTCGGCGAAGATTACGACTCCCTGCTTTGAGGAAGTCACCATGCCCGATTCCGGCACGATCACGCTCAAGCATACTCCGAAGGGCACCGGCAAGGCCGGCATCCCGTTCATCTACGTTCTGAACGGCGACGGCACGCTCGGCAATAAGTTCCCGTATGCGGCGGCAGCTTCCGCGACCGCATTCTCCTTCTCTGGCACGACCCTGACTCCGCCCACCGGCGACGCGATCGCTGCGGGCACGACCCTGCTCGTGATCTACGAGTACGATGCTGACGCGACCGATGGCAACCAGGCAATGGCTGTCACTAACAGCGCGTCCAAATTCCCGAGCGCCGGTAAGTTCGTCATGGAAGTTCTGGGCTGCGACACCTGCGATGTCTCCACGCTGTACTACGCCTACATCATTTTCCCGCAGGCCAAGCTGACCTCTGACTTCGACATCAGCTTCACGACCGACTCTAAGCATCCCTTTACCCTGAAGGCTATGCAGGATTACTGCGACAAGGAGAAGCGCCTGTTCACGGTCGTCATTCCGGAGGCAGAGTAATCCGCCGGTCTAAGGGAGGATTTATATGCGAGGAACGAAAACCAACTGTCTGACCTGCGGCAAGGAGTACAAGGTCTGCCCGCACTGCGGAGACGCATCGTGGCGTCAGACTGCGTGCAGTCCACTTTGCTGGCAGATCAGCCAGATCATCAACCAGAGCTTCTTTGGTCTGATCGATGCGGCAGAAGCGAAAGCGGAACTGGAGCGGCTTCATTATAAAGATGCAGCGCTCACCGAAGAGACGCAGGCGCAGATCGCAAAAATTCTGGAAGATGCAAAGACGGCAGCCAAGCATCGCCGCAAGGCCGCCGCACAGGAAGATCCCACTCAGGAAAACGCATAGGATTTACCATGAGGGGGATGCATTTACGCATCCCTCTCTTTTTTTAATTTAGAACGAAAGGATTAACGCGAGATGACAATTCAGTCAGAAGTGACCGGCGCGTTTTATGAACCGGCCAACTGCTGCTTTATTATGAACGCAAAGCAGACCGCACTCTATATGAAGTACGGAGTGAAGCTTCTGGACGTGCTTGTAAGCAAAGACGACAAGCTGGTCTATGTTTTCGACAAGATCGACAGCCGGGAGCTTTATAAGAAGTGGATGGATCGTGAGCTGACATGAGAATACTGGCGCTCGATCAGGCACGGCACGGCGGGTGGTCCGTCTTTGAAATGGACACACGGGCGCTGGTAGCATACGGTGCATTCAACTTTGACGACAAACAATATGAGTTCGACGAGGTTTTGTACCAGGTCGTTCTACTGATCCACAAGCTGATGTGCCAATACGACTGCGCGGCTCTGTTCATTGAGGACATTCAGATGCAGACCAATGTGCAGGGCTTCAAGCGTCTGGCGCAGCTGCAGGGTGCGATCCTGTATTACTGTGCCGAACATGAAATTCTCGTTTCAGCAGTGACGCCATCCCAATGGCAGAACTACTGCAAGGCGCGCGGGAGGACAAGCAAAGAGGTCAAAAGCGGCATCCTGTCGCTTGAAGATTCCGGGAAGAAGCGCTCCAAAATGCTGTCTTTACAGTATGTGCGCGATACATACGGCGTGGAAACAACCAACGACAATGTGTCGGATGCGATCTGCATCGGCACATACGTTGTCAACAATATAAAAATCAGAACAAAGAGGTAGAAACATGAAAGAAATTTCTTTTGCAAAGATTGACAAAGTGATCAAGAACGCAGCGCTTCCGAAGACGACCATATTCCAGCTGGATGCCGGAGACGAGCAGATCGAGGTAGAAGTCAAGACTTCACTTTCCCTGCGGGAGCGCACGGACATGGCGTTTGAGATCGCGGATATGATCTTTCCGGAGGATGCCGATGCGGTGTATATGCCCACGTTTGAGCAGTACGCACAGGTGTTCACCGTCATGAAGTATTACACCAACATCAAGGCGGACACGAACGTAGAGCGCGTGCTTGCATTTGAGCGGGCGACGCACATTCTGGAACGTGTCAGCACGCTCGCGGACGAAGAGCCAGTTGAGATCTTTGCGGATGCAGACAACATCGTGCGTTTCCGGAAGCAGTGTGCGATGCACTCCAAGAAGGTATTTGACCAGCTCGGCCAGCTGCTCTCCGTGAATGCAGCGGATACGGCTGTTTCTCTGGACGAGATCCTTGCTGCGCTCGGGAAGGCGTCTGAGATCGACGAAGAAAAGCTGGCAAGAGGTGTTCTTCAATTCCGCAGAGATGAGGCCGCCGCCGAAGCTCCGGCTGAATCGCAGCCGGTCATTCTGACCAAGGCAGAGGCGGAGTAAGATGGCGCTCAGTGCTGACTTCATCAACCAGCTTCTGGAGCAGTTCGCGCAGACCTCCAGCGGGCAGACCGCAATGAAGAATTTTTTTGCCAAGCACGGCGCCTCCACTGTAGACACCCGCAAAGCGGATGCGTTAGCACAGCAGATGGTCGCGCTGCTCGGCGATCATATTCGATCTGTCATTCCGTCCTTCGATACGTCGGCCATTCATGCGCTTCCGGCTGCGCCGGATAAGAACGGGAATTTGAAAATTCAGATCGTTATTGATGAAGATGCGCTTTGGCGAGATTCCCTTTCACCGAACCCCGCGGCGACCGATACATCCGGTTGGAAGAACTACGCAACAAAAAATGGCAGGCTCGGAACGGACAACATCGTTTTGCAGTTTGCCAAGGGCTGGGATACCGGTATGAAGGCTGTGTTTGGTGAGTGGCATGGACACTATGTGGAAAGCGCCTATCTGCGGGCGCCAAGTGATTTCCTGCTGTCGGCAGTCAGCGAATTCAATCGCAGTGCGCCCAAAGGGGTCAAGGCAAAGCTTGAAGAGAAGTACAAATAACGCAAAGAAGAGGTGGTGGTGAACATGGCTGGAAAGCAGTCCGACGGCATTCTTGAGATACTGTTTGGCGTAAAGGGCGGCGGAAGCGTCAGCGGTGAGTCCGGCAGACAGATCTCTGCGGACCTGACCGCGATCGCCAAGAATATACATCCGGAGATCCAGTTCAAGCTGTCGAAGAATCAGCAGAGCACATTCCAGGCAGAGCTCGATGCGATTGCAAAGAATCTAAAGCTGAACATTGAGGCAAATGTCACGAAGGTGAATATGTCGGGTGGCTCCGGCACAGGCGGCTCCGGGAGCCGTAAAGGCGGCAAAAATGGCGGCGCTGGCGGCATCCGTTCGACGCAGACCGCGCTTGCCGAATACAAGAAGGCACGCGCGAACGTTCTGGTTTTGGAGAAGCGGGTGCTCGCATTGCAGACGTCTGCTGGTGCCAAACAGGATGGCAGCAGCAGCGCCTTTGAGGCCGAGGCGGACGCGCTCCGTAAACAGATCAATCTCTGGCAGCGCTACGCAGAACAGCGCGCCGCAATCATTACAAGGAGCGGCACAGACGGGCAAAGAGCGAGCCTCGCCAGCATGCAGTCGGAGCTTCAAACACAAAAGCAGCTGCAGGCACAGGTCAATCGCTATGACATTTTGATCCAGCGGGCAAAGGAATATCGCACACAGTTGGAGGCGATGTCAAGAAACTATGGTGTTGGCGGGAGTTTTGAAAGCAAGTACAACACCGTATCCCAGAATCTGAGTGCTTCCGCGGCGAATCCATCCATGCCGCAGGAACAGCAGCAGGCCCGGATTGCGCAGGCGGAGCAGCTCAAGCAGGCTTATGACGAGCTTCTGAGCGTGGTCTCCGCCGCAAATCAGGAGCTTGCAAATCCGCTTCCGAAGTTCGCGTCAGACGCGGAGGCGAAGGACTACATTCAGAAGCTGGGCGCGCAGCTGGAGGAAGCGAAGCAGAAGGTCGAGGCGTTCCGGCAGGCGCTTGACAGTGCTTCGCAGACGCTCGCAAAGGGGCAGGCTGCGGCGCAGACCGCACTTACCGAATATAAGAAGACAATATCGGCCATCAGCGATGCTCAGAAGGCGCTTCTAAAGGCGGATGGCTCCGGCACAGGAGCAGACGCTGAGCGGCAGACTCTGAAAGCGAAGCTCGCTCTCTTGGAAGACTATGCAAGAAAGCAGGCCGAGATCATTGCGCTGTACGGCACGCAGGAGCAGAAGGAAAAGCTTGCGTCGGCGCAGACAACAGGAAATCTCAAGGATGAGACGGCGCGGTATGACGCCGTGATTCAAAAGGTCAAAGAGTATTCCAGCCAGCTTCAGTCTCTGCGCGACAAATATGACGAGCAGAAAATGAAACCGGAGGTCGGAGCCACCGTCGGTGCATTGGAGGAATCTGCGAAAGACTCGTCTTTATCGAAGGACGATCATGATAAGCGGATTGCGCAGGCAGAACAGCTCAAGAAGGCTTATGACGATGCCAAGTATGCCATTGACAGTGCGAATTATGCGCTCTCGCATCCGCAGACGAAGTTTGATTCCAGCGCGGATGCGGAAATGTATATTCAGAATCTTTCGGATCGGCTGGAGTATGCAAAGCAGCGGGTTGAAGAATTCAGGCAGGCATTCAGCGGCGCCAAGAAAACGCTCGAAGGAGATGCCGAACGACTTCGTATCGATAAGGCATTCGCGGGGGCGTCTAAATCCGCAGAGGAATTTTATGCAAAGTACCAGCGGCTGATCAGCGCAAACGACGAATTCTCCCGCAAGTGGAGCGAACTTCTGGCGAAGCTTCGCAACAGGGATTTTAAGGGGCCGGACGAAGCAGTTACTGCCGTTCGGGAACTCATTGCGGAGACGACCCGTGCAGGCGTCACGGTGGAGACATTTGGGCAGAAGCTGCAGCGTGCCTTTGGCACGCATTTTTTGACCGCATTGACGGCCATTGCATCCAACACGCTGCGCAAGGCGCTTCGAGAGATCTATCAGAACGTTGTCGAGCTGGACGATGCGCTGACGGAATTCTCGATCGTCAGCGGTAAGACCGGGAACGATCTGAGCGACTTTGCAGACAAGGCGTTTGAATCCGCGCAAAGACTCCGTGCTGGCGTCACCGATGTGATCGACGCCGCGACGGTTTACAGCCGACTCGGCTTCAACGACCAGGAGTCGATGAAGTACGCGGAGCTGACGACGATGTTCTCCAAGGTCGGCGACGTTGAGATCTCCGATGCGGAATCCAACATCACGGCACTTGTCAAGGCGTATAACGTCGGCGCGGATGAGTTGGAACTTGCACTGGATAAAATTGTTAAAACAGGTAAACAAAATTGCCCGGCTGCGTAGCAATATGCAGTTTGAAAGAGGCTATATCGGTTAAAGGCACATTGGGAAAATTCGTGTTCAGACCGAGGAAAGACACGGCGCTGACCGCGCTGTGAATCCGTAGAGACTGTAACACCGGCTATAGCAATATAGCGGTTCCGCCTCTCCCCTGCTTGCAGGGTGAAGATACAGTCCGAACTTGCGTATAACCCAAATAAGCGCAAGAGGCAGGCCGAAAGACCTGCCCGCCATGTACGCACTACATGGTCAGTAGCCCACGAGGCGAAAGCAACAGATTGAATAATTTTGCGATCTCTTCTGCGGAAATCGGCGAAGGCTTGAACAACGCCGCTTCGGCTCTGGCTGCAAACGGCAACACGCTGGAGCAGTCCATCGCGCTTCTGACGGCGGCACAGACCGTTACGCAGAACGCAGCGAAGTCCTCCACGGCGCTTCGGACGATCGCGGCGCGTCTGACAAACTCCAAAGCAGAGCTTGAGGAGCTTGGCGAGAGCACCGATGATCTGGCGGGAAGCACATCCAAGTACCGCAAGGAGCTTCTGGCTCTGACCGGTGTGGACATCCAAGATCAGAATGGGCAGTTCAAATCTACATACGAGATTCTGAAGGAGATCGCGGATCAGTGGGAGCGCATTGGCGAAGCGGGCAACCAGGAAGCCGTCGCAACGCTGGTATCCGGAACGCGGCAGCAGCCGGTATTCTACTCCATCATGCAGAACTTCCAGGATGCGCTGAAGGTTATGGACAGCATGGAGGGCGCCGGCGGCACGATGGCCGAGTCCTACGCGACCTACACGGAGTCCATCTCCGGACATCTGGAACAGATCAAGACGACCTTTGCAGCACTGGCGAAGGATGTTCTGAGTAGTGATCTTGTCAAGACGGTCCTGGACATTGCGAACGGCTTATTGAAGGTCGTTGATTCCCTTGCGAAAGCGAAGGTTTTGATCCCGGCGATCGTGGCGGCGATCGCATCGATCAAGCTTACAAAAAATGGCGCGGGTAGACCCAAAAAGACGGGTTTCAGGAATATGCCCGCGATACCGCCGGTGGTGACACGGAACGAGCTTGCAGCGTAAGCGTGCTGTAGGCAAGGGTGGTATGAGAAAAACAGACGAAACTGGCCGAAAGGCGGGCGGTTTAGGTAATTCCGCTCCGGGAACTGAAAGGAATCCGCAGCGAAGCTTGTCCCGGATAGTATATTATATTCGTGACAAGAACGTTCAGAGAGCATAATGTCTGTACGGTCGCTCAACGATACTGAGTGAGATCGTGAAGGGGTGCTCCAAATCTGGCGCATATGCGCAAAAATTACATGCGGTTTGCTGGCCGCAGACCAGAAACAGCAAAAGTCAAATTTTGGTTTTATGTTCCATATATTGTGCTCCAATATTACAGCAAATAGCATTGACATTTCAGTTTATTCTGCATATAATATCTACAAGAACAGTAATGTTCTCGGTGTGGGAGCACCGTAAAAAGTTGTGCTGGATATGGGACAGGATAAACGCCCATAACATCATAGCCATTTTTACTGGATGGCGCGGCTGGCGAAGAGCATAACTTTCGCACCTGTGTACGGCGTCAATCGTACAACACATTGATGCTTTCACTGAGCATCGCGGCTGACAACCAGCAGAAAACTCTCCAATCTAAAGTTACACATGCCCATAGATATTGAGGTCGGAAATGGCTCCCAGCACTCCCGCAGGGGAGTTTGAGATGCAGGATACGCCGTCCTGCTGATGTCAAAGGAGCGGATGCACTCTACATACTCAGTGCTTGCAATTTTATAATTTGGGTGTTGACACAGCACCGCATTTTGCATATACTAAGAGTGAAGATATTTTCTTCGTAAATGTCTCCGCTTGCTGATGGCGCGGTATATAAATAATTCAGTGCGTAAATGTTCCGCCAGCCGATTGTGCGGTCAATAAATAATTCGGTATGTAAATGCAAATTCCCTCGCCTTGTGCGAGGGAATTTGTATATCTTGGAGTTGCGATGGATTGTATTGGAAATTCGTATCACATCAAAGACACATTTTTTACAGAGGTCGGCGATACTTCGCTTATGAAAAACAAGGAAGATGGACATTATAGGCCACATTTCTTTTGTTTTCATGATAGCCTTGATCCGAACATTTTGTGGGCTGTTCCGCAAAGTTCAAAGGCGGCAAAATACGCCGGGATTATGCAAGCAAAAATCTCGAAGTATGGCCGTTGTGATACAATTGTGATTGGTAATTTTGGTGGTCGTGATAATGCGTTTCTTATTCAGAATATGTTTCCAATCTTAGATTGCTACATTGATCACGTACATACGATCGATGGCGTAGCCGTCCCACTACACCCAAAACTTCAAAGCAAGATTGTTGCGAGTGCTACACGCACGCTACATTTACATCGACGCGGATATCACGTTCTCTTTGCCGATGTAGATCGCATTTATGCGCTAATGCAGGCAAAACAAAAGGAGTTGAACATTCATGAGCGAGAAAATGCGGCTATATGTTGAGGCGCAATTCAAAACAGAAATGCATGGCATCCTTGGAAACAGTAGCGCAGAGTATGATTTGGATTTTCTTGCGCGTGACGCCGTTGCTGTGATCGACTGGAACAATTCAGCTCTGATGCACAAGGATATGAAATGGCTGGCAAATTACTACCTGCGGTGCAAGCGCATCGCCTGACAACTCCATAATGAACCAAACGCCTGACGAAATTCGTCAGGCGTTTTTGCTACCATTTATAGCCGCAGTTCTTGCACTCCATCGTTTTGCCGATTTTGCTGCTCGCAAGTCCGAAGAGCATGGTGCTTCCGAGCCGACTTGCGGTTGAAATCCGCTGGACATTCGTCGAACCGCAGGTCGGACATTTGGGGACGCACTGGGGCTCACTCGGTAAATCTATCAACTCCGACTTGTGCATCCGCTCCCGCTCTTCTTTGTGCCGCTCTTCAAACTTTTTAACCCTATCGGCGTCACCCACAATGTATTTCTGGTAGATTTCATTTTCACGCCATGAAATATCCCCTGGGGCAATTCTTACCCCACTGCATAATGGTCCGCCGCAATAACTACACACATCGCTTGCGTATGTTGTTTCCCATTGCTCGACGATCCGTCCGCAAATGTGGCACTCTTTTGTTTGTACTTTTATATTCATATACGTTCTCCATTTTTTATGAGCTATGTATCGGCTGGTCACTGATACTAAAGCAGATTTGATATTCAAAATTGTCGATGGAGATATCTCGAAATTTCGTGTATTCAAAACGCAGCTTGGCTGTATATTTGATGAATATAATACCGCCGCAACATCCGCTGGCAGTCTCACCCAAGAATTGCAAAAAGAAATTGTCCGGCTAAGTAATGGCAGTTTGGATTTGCAGCACTATCTGGAATCACTCGATGGAAGCGCCAGTGCGTCCTTAAAGGGGTATATTGCATCTCTTATAGACGCTAATGCTGAAACCGTGTCGCTCAAGATTAGCTCCATGGCTCTAACTGCTGCGTTGAAGATTGGATTTGCGGTTGCCGTCAGCGCTATTGCTCTCGCAATCAGCAATTACGCTGCTTCGGTACGTGAAGCAAGACAAGAAGCCATATCTGCCGCTGATGAAGCAAAGACATTAAATGACTCTTTGTCGGAATTGGCAAATCGCTATAAAGAGCTGTATGAGGCAAGTTCCGGAAAATGGAATGAAGATACGCTAAAAAGCGTGCGTGACGTACAATCTCAAATTGTGGATCTGGTTGGCGACCAAGCTGGGGGCATTGACCTTGTTAATGGGAAGCTGCAAGACCAGTTAGCGATTCTGCGCGACATTAGCGTTGAAACCGCGAAGAATTATATTCAGGAGCACAAAGCCCAAATTTCAAGCGCGAAGGACTTCTTCCAAAACGATCAATCGCAATATTTCTCAATTCCAGGCTATGGAGGCTATGGCGCGGACAAGACGCGCAACAATGCTGCCGCCAAATGGTTTGAAGAAAACATATCTCGCTTCGGGTTTTATGAAACATGGGACGCGCAGGGTGGATCGAGGAAGATAACGGGAACGATTGAGGAAATTATCGATTCCTATAGAGAAATGTACGATGCCCTGGAGCGTTATGGCGAAGAGCAGGTTGGGCGTCAAGCCGAGCAGGTTGACGATGCTCTGACTTATATTTCGAATCAGATCGCGGCGCTTAAGGGAAGTACATACGACGAGACCAGAAGCATTTATGAAGGTTGGCTCCAGAATGAGGCAATTGTCAGTCAGGCCGACGTTCTAAAGAACGGCTTTGCCGATCAGGCGGCATTTGACGAATACATCTCCGGTCTCCGCAATGCAACGGACGGCAATAAAGAGCTGCGCGACGCGATGATCGAGGTCGTCAAGAACGCATTCCCGGAATTCGTTCAGGCGACTTCCAGCGCGGCAGACGGCGCCGAAAAGCAGGCGTCCGGCATCGACTATCTGATTGAGAGGTATAAGACATACGGCTCCGTCACGATCTTTAGGAAGCTGATCGACGCAAGCGAAACACTCCAAAGTGTACTGGATGGGATGAAGCCTCCGGAGGCTCTGGAATTCCTTTCAGATTTTCTGTCGGACGGCAACATGGGTTCGGCGAAGGACTTTACGTCGTATTTCGACGCCGTGGACGAGATTACCAAGCTCCAGAAGCAGCTGACCGACGCGCAGAAGGAAATGCTCGACAGCGGCACGATCAGCGCCGGCACGGCGACAGACGTCTATACCGCGCTGACAGTTGCCGGGGAGAACTATCTCGACTATCTGACCATCGAAGGCGACCAGATCAAGCTGAACACCGAGGCATATAAGGAATTCATCCGGCAGCAGGTCTACGAGAAGAACGGCGTCGCCGATCTGAGCCGCGCACTTGCGGAAGAGCTTGCACTGCGCGAACAATACACAGTCGCTATGCGGGAAGCTTCCGCATCTGGCGGACTTGATAAGGCGCGGAGCATTCAAAAGCAACTACAGGCGCTTGAAGCAGAGTATGGCACTGTAGAGGAATTGCAGAACGCAATCAAGCAGCTGGAAGCGATCTTCAACATCGCGTGGGACGAGAACGGCCTCAAGAACGGCGCGGAAGGTCTCGGCGCAGCATTGGAAGCGACCGAAACCAAGGCAACGGAGCTTGAGAATGCGATCCGGTCGCTGAATCAGTCTGGTAATCTGGACGAGCTGACGCAGACGGATTTCTCGAATCTGCTGACGCAGTTCCCGAAGCTCAAGCGCTGGCTCGATGCGTACAGCAAGGGACAGATCACCGCGACAAGGCTTCTGGGCATTTTCCAGAATGCGCTTGACCAGTTCAACGCGGGCGGCGTCTTTGACGATCTTGCAACCGCTAAGGATAGTATATCTGCTCTGGGGAAAGTTGTCAATGACCTGAGTGAGGGCGAAGGCGTTTCGTTCAGCACACTGTCCTCGATTCAGGAGGCATTCAGCAGCGTGGACGGCATTGAGGATTACATCCAGTACCTCAAGGAAGCCAAAACCAACACCGAAGAGGTCTCCAACATTATCGGCACGCTGCTGTATCAGTCGCTCATCGAAGCGGCTGGTTCCACGCAGGACCTCGCCAATGCAGACGAGGCGCTGCTCGCGTCGCTGCTTAAGGAGGCCGGCGTGGCAGATGCGACGGCGGCTGCGCACCAGGCGGTAGAGCGTGCAAAGCAGGACAGCGCAATTGCATCCAAGGTCGCGGCTGCAGCCACTACGGATGACATCACAGCGATTTATAACGAGTGTATCGCGCTCGGCATGACCAAGGACGCAATCTATCAGGTCGTTGCGACGCAGATCATTTTCAGCAACACGAAGATGGACGTCTCGCAGAAAATCGCGGCGCTCAACCTGCTGTCACAGACGTGCGGCGTTGCGATTGGCGCTGTGAGCGGCGTATCGGATGCGGTCGCAGGGCTTGGCGGCGTATCCGCAGAGGGCGTCAGTGGGCTTGCGGCGCATTACCTCAAGACAAACCGCGCCGCTACCAAGCAGCAGGCGGAGCAGATGGCGCTGAACGCGATCTATACAAACAAGATGAAGGCGTCCAACCCGTTCAAGGGCGTGGACTTCTCGTCGCTCGGAAGCTCTTCCTCCGGCGGCGGAGGCGGAACAGCCAAAACAAAGGCCGAAGAGATCAAGAGTGCGTTCGACGATCTGAACACGACGATGGAGCACTCGATCTATCTGGAGCAGCAGTATTATAACGTCGCGGACAGCGAGTATGACTACGACGGGATGAAGCAGGCGCTCCAGAATCAGGTCGGCTACTATAAGCAGATTCAGGCGGCGGCAGAAAGCGCCATGGAGCAGGTTCGGGCTTATTACCGCTCCAAGGGCATGTCTGATGCGGTCATTGAACAGCAGTCCGAAATTCAGGCTTTGCAGAAGGCTTGGTGGGAGGCGGCGAATTCCATCGACGAATCTCTCGACAAGATCGCAACAGCCATCCGCGACAAGCTGAGCAAGGAAGTTGACGACATCCAAAACGCATGGAGCAGCCTGCAGAAGGCTGCGGAGGAATACTCCTCCACGGGTGTCATTTCCATTGATTCGCTGCAGGCGATCATCAGCGCGGGCGTGGAATACGTCTCGCTGCTGAAAGACGAGAACGGGCAGCTGGTGCTCAACGAGGACGCCGTGTCTGCCGTTCTGGAAGCCAAGACGCAGCAACTCGCGGTGGAATCCGCGCTGAGCTATGTGGAGCAGGTGCGCAATGCGCTAATGCAGAACAACGTCACGGAGCTGAACCGGCTTCTGGATGTCACATCGGTCACGGCCAGCAGCACATGGGATCTTGTGTACGCGCAGGCGGCGCTTCTGAATCTAAACGGCAATCAGTACAATCAGCTGATCAACAACATCAACAAGTTCCGGTCGATCGCAACGACGACAGTCAAGACCATCCGCAAGCAGGTCCGGAACTCGGTGCAGAACGAGACGAAGGATTATAAGTCTGCGCTGGACGACGTGCTCAAGCTTGTCGAGGATCTGATCAAGTATGAGCATGAGCAGATGGTTGACAGCTTGGAACAGCAGAGAGATTTGTATACAGAGCTGATTCAGAAGAAGAAAGATCTACTGCAGCAGACGAAGGACGAAGAGGACTACGAAAGCAACGTCTCGAAGAAGCTGAAGGAGATCTCCCGTATTCAGGATCAGATCAACCGGCTCTCGCTGGACGACAGCCGGGAGGCGGCGGCAAAGCGCGCGTCGCTGGAAGAAGAGTTGGCGGACCTGCAAGAATCCCTTGCTGATTACATTGGGGATTACACTTCTGGTAAGAACGAAGAGACGCTGGATAAGGCTGCGGAGGATTATTCGCAGTATATCGACGAGCGGATCAAGAAGGTCGAAGATGAGATCAGCAGCGAGGAGAAATTGTATCGCGCGGCCATTGAGAGGATCAACTCGGACTGGGGAGGACTTTACCAGGATATTCTGGATTGGAACTACAAGGCCGGCTCATCCATAGAATCGGAAATTATTGAGAAGTGGGCTCTGGCTTCCGAGGCGGTTCAGCGCTATGGCAGCTTTGTAGCGGCAGCGCAGGCGACGGCGGCGGGCAATAGTCTTGGCGACAGCTTCAGCTATGACTATGACCAGTCCGCCGGGGACCCTGCGGCGACGGCAGCGGCGAACACCATTGTAGAGCGGATGAAAGCTAACGCGGCGGCATGGCACGGCGCAAGCAAGTCCGAGCAGGCGCGGCTTTCCGCAGAGAACGAGCAGCTGGCACAGCAGCTGGCGCAGTATGTCGGAGCGATGCCCACGAAGGATCATAGCGGCGTGTGGTGGCTGAACGGGCAGAAGCTGTTTGATATCTACCCGAAGTACCACCAGGGCGGCGTTGTCGGCGGACTCCAGAACGAAAAGCAGAAGGAGCTGCTGACCGTTCTGAAAGACGGCGAGCTGGTTTCGACTGCGCAGATGCAGGAGCGGACAATTGAGCTGATCGACTTCGCGGACAACATTGCGAAGCGGCTGAAGGCGCTGCCGTACATGAACGGCTTCGGGTCTCTGCTCAAGAACGACGTTCTGACAGCACTTCCGAAGCTGACGCCGGCACAGGGCGGCTCACAGTCGATGGTGTTCTCGCCGTCGATCCAGGTCACGATCCAGCATAATGGCAGCGTGTCGGACAGCGACGCGGAGGTATACGGCAACAAGATCGCCGACATCACACTCGGCAAGCTGTCGGAAGCCTTCGGGAAGAAAGGCATTCGTAACTTCTCCGGCACATTGCTGAAGGCATAATCATGATTGAGTCCTCCCCGCAATGGGGAGGACTTTACATATGACAAGAAAAGGAGGGATGTTAGTTGATCGTCGATTTTTCAAAGATCGATCTGCGGGAGCCGCCGGTGCTTATTCTGAAAAACATTGACGGGACAGAGATTCAGACGCTCGGCTATGCGCTGAACGTGGCGCCGGAGCTGCATTTCAACGAAATCTCCCAAATCACTTTTGACCTTCCGGCGACGGTGGACGGTGTAAAAACGCCGCACTATGACGATGTGGTCGGGATGCGGCTGATCGATCTGGTCGGCGTCGGACAGTTCAAGCTGGTCGATCCGACCGAAAGCAAGGATGGCGTCAAGACCATTAAGAGCTGCAAGGCATATTCGCTGGAATACGAATTCGTGGAAAAGAAGATCGCGCTGGAGGAGGATACCTACGAGCTGACCGACGGGTTGGACGAGAAGGATACGATTCTCGGAATCATTCTCGAAAAGCTTCCGTCCTGGCGGAAGGGCATGATCTCCCCTGCTCTGGTTGGCAAATACCGCACGTTTGACACAAGCTCTCAGAGTGTTTATGATTTCATGAAATCCACGCTGCAGGAGAAATTCCGGTGTGTATTTGATTTCGACACCTACACAAGAACGGTCAATGTCATCGACGTGGACGATTTCGTTCCGACGCGCTCGGTCTTTTTATCCATGGAGAATCTGCTCAAGAAGGTCGAGGTGCAGGAAAACTCTGACAACATTGTGACGTGCCTCGGCGTATATGGCGCGGACGGCGTGGATATCTACAGCGTCAATCCAACCGGCACGGACAAGATCTATAATCTGGACTATCTGTTCCAGTCCGGGCAGATACAGGAGCCTGCGCAATCGCTGGGCGATACGGACGATTCCTTCGGCGCAAAATGGCGGCGATGGGAAAAGGCTGTACAGTCCTCGCAGGACAAGTTCTACTCGCTCTCTGTGGAGCAGGCGATCAACACGGCAAATTCTCTGGCGCAGAAGGCCGTTCTGCTCCGGCTTGACGGAGAGCTGACCGGCCTGGAGGCGCTGAAGGCGACGTATGTTTCGGCAATTGCGCAGGGGCTTGAGAAGGATTCCGCATCCGGCCAATACTTTACAAGCCTGCTGGCGGATGTCAACGCGCAGATCGCCGCGAAGGAGGCGGAGATTGCCAAGGCGAAGCAGAAGCAGTCGGTCTCCGATCAATACGCAGACGCTGCGCTGGCGGCCATGAAGGAGCTGCAGAAGGAATGCAGTTTTGCTTCGTATTTCACGGATTATGTATGTCCGGGCTGCGGCGGTGTGGCGAAGAAGAATGCAGACGGCAAATTCGTCTGCCAGAAATGCGGCGCGATTTCCGACAAGGCGGAATCGGAGCTTCTTGTGCTCAATCGATATTTCCGCGAGGATACCATGGAGGATGAATCCTTTGTGGCGCGCACCGTAAAATCCTACAGTGAGAACGACCGGAGCGGTTCGGTCGGGAATGTCTCCGTACAGATCGTCTCGTCTACGATCACCAAGGTACACGCAGAGGATGTCCATAAGGACACCTACACCGTTTCCGGCGGCAGTATGATCCTGAGCAGTACGGTAGAAGCGCAGAGCACGATCATTTCCGCAGCGAAGATCCGCAGTGCGGCGTTGGTACACAACACGCAGGACGACACCTTTGTGATGTCTCTCTACCTCGGAGCAGGCACAGTCGGGACCGACACGTTTTCCGGCGGCAATATCACGCTCAGCGGCACATGGAGCGCACTCACCGGCGATCTGCACACAGACAGCGAGGTCGGCGACGAGAACTATCAGGTCGGGACGCAGATGACGCTGACGGCTTCGGACGGCGTGTGGTACTTTACGACAGACACCTCCAAGTACGAGGAGCTTTCCATCTCGCACGATCTGTATGAATATGGTGTAGAATGCCTGCGGAAGATGGCATTCCCGACGTACACCTTCTCCATTTCGTCCGGAAACTTTCTTTCTTTGGACGACTGCATTCTCTTCCACCGACAGCTCGCCATGGGCAAACGGATCTATCTGGATCTGGACGACGGCGAGGTGCTGGAGCCGATCTGTACGGGCGTCTCATTCTCCTATGAAAATCCGGACAGCCTGACGCTGGAATTCAGCGACACATATTCCGGCAGTGACCGCGCAATGAATCTTGCGGGGCTGCTGGAAGAGAGTGTCAGCATGGGTAAGTCAGTCGCCAGCAGTAAGAACGGATGGAGCTCGTTTATTGACAGCGGCGCTTCCACGACCGTCAAGGATTTTATGGACAATGCGCTGGACGTGGCGAAGAACAAGCTGCTCTCTTCCACCATGCAGGCGATCACGTGGGATGAATCCGGTATTCGGCTGCGCAAGTGGAAGGATGCATCCAAGACGGATTACGAGGACACCCAAATCTGGATGACAGATCAGAACATTATGCTCACAGACGATGGCTGGCAGACCGCGAAGATGGCGATCGGCAAGCTGGTCACGGAAAAGTACGGTGAAACCTTTGGCATTTGCGCACCGCTGCTGGTCGGCGCGATCATGGCAGGTGAGCGATTGTATATCACAAACCGGAACGGAAACTTTGTCATTGACGAGGAAGGCATCAAGATCAACGGCCTGAACTTCTTCGTCTCGGCGAGCAACATCCGGGAGGCTTCTCAGTCGGCGCCAGACGTTTCTTCTCTTCCGGTAGACGCAGCGGAGGGCGACCTGTGCGCCGTGGGCGACAATGTATATCAGTTCACGAGTGGCGCGTGGGCGCTCTATATGAAAACTGTCGGCACTAAGGAGGACCTGCCGTCCGGCGGTCCCGGAACCGGGAATGAAAATGTGCTTTACAAGATCGCGGCGGACAAGAGCGTGTGGCAGTGGGCAGACGGCGCATGGCAGGAATACACCGTGCCGATCAGCGACTACATCAAAAACTCCGCAGCGGACATCACAGGCAAGGACGACGACGGAAATATCTTCGTAAAGGCAGATAAGGTCGCGGGTATTCTGAACGCGGCCAAGGCGCGTATGATCGCCTGCGACAGTAAAATGCTGATGGACGGCAACGGTATGTGGCTGATCGACACGTCCAGCCCGACGACCGCGACGAAGGCCGTCTGGATGAATCAGAGCGGAATCATGCTCTCCAAGGCGCGCACCAGCTATGACAGCGCAGACCCGTCTTACAATGGCTCACGCTCCTTCACATGGAAAACCGCGATCACAGCGGACGGCATTGTTGCGGATTATCTGGTCGGCAGTCACCTGCACGGTGAATTTGACATTTCCGCCGGCACGCCGACAAGCACAGGAAATTATGCGACCTGCCCGTTCTATGTGGACAGCGACGGAAATCTCCGCGCGACGAAGGCCGCGATCAAGGGCGACATTGACGCGGACGATATCAAGATCGGCGGGACCAGCATCAAGTCCAAGCTGCAATATCTGACGGATGCATTGACCACAAGCGCCTCCGGACCCTATTCCGGTGACTACGGGCTTGACCTTCAATTGGATGGCGGCGGACTTGTGATCGACACGGCAAGCACGGCGAGCTACGCGACGTGGCTCTACTCTGACGGGGCGCTGCGTATGACTGCGAACTCCGGCTCTGTCTGGATCGCAAACAAGCATTCCTCGCCGACCGGCTCTATGCAGATGATGGCAGACGGAACGATCAAGCTTGACGGTACGTCTTTGTTGTGGAACGGAAAAGCATTGTCGGGCGGCAGCTCGACGGCGGTATTCGGGTGAGGTGAAGTAAATGGCAACTCTGACTTTCTCACGGTCGAGCGCGACAAGAGTAGTCTTTTATGCTTCCGGGCTGACAACTACGCACACTTATTCCTTGCAGGTATACGGCGGATCGAAATGGTACGATAAGGTCACTGGACTTGTTGGCAGCACATCCTATCAGAAGTTCTTCGACGTGGATGCAGCATCAAGCTATCAGGCGCGGCTCTGGGATGCGACGATCAGTGGTGTTGCAGCGGTGGGAACGATCCCGGCGTGGTCGGCAGTTCATGTGTATGCGCAATGCACGGATGGTGTCAGTCAGTTCACGCTGTATTACGGCGGCGCAACAACGATCGTCTCTGCGACGTCCGGTATTGCCAGCGTGGAAATCGATTCCGGTACAACAGTCAGCGTGCAGGCTGTTTTACCCCGTAGCGGCTATGGAACGCCATATTTACTCTACTACAACACTGCCTCTGATCCGTATGGCAAGAATGGTCCAAGAGAGTTTTCGTCATCGACGTCTATTTCGGATACGTCCTTTGACCGGAGGCTTTGGGTCGGCGCAACGTCGCAGTCGCAGGAAACACCTGTGAAACCGGCGATCTCCAATGTTACGACGACGGCGACCGGCGCGACGGTCTCCTGGCACAAGAATGGCGGAACGGACGGTGAATGGCGGCTTTATTACGGAACCTCCACGTCGAGTCTGCAGCTTTATGGCACGATCAGCTCCTCGCCGGTCACACTCTCCGGGCTGCGTACTGGAACGACTTATTACTTTGTGGTGCGAAACTGGGTGACAGCCGGAAATTTCGCAGACAGTGATCCGTATCAGGCATCAACAAAATCCAATGTCGGCGCATTCGCCTGGACCTCCAGCGACGGCACGCTGATCGCATCGGGGCAGCCGGTGTCGAATATCACCGCATACGCCTGGAATAATCTCGCCGCGCTTGTGAATCAGATCCGCAAGACGAATGGATATGGGACGGTCACGATCCCGCCGGTCTCTTCCGGAAGTCAGATCACCGCCTCCTTGTTCAACACCATGCGCGGGTATATCGCTGGGCTGACCGGCGCGGGTTCTGTTACGGGAAATGTTGCGTCCGGCAGTATTATCTATGCGGCCTACTTTGCGAACAGCACTTCGGCGCTGAAGGAGGCCGTCAATCGTGCGGCGGCAGCTGCCAATCAATAGGAGGATTTATGAAACTGATTTTTAACAGCGGTCTGGAAACGGAACGCAGTTTTGACATCAATGATTTTTACGAGGATCTGAATTCCAGTAACACCTCACTGAACGCGGTGTATCACTGCGCCGTCGATGCGGAGACGGTGTTCCCGAACTACGCGGAGCTGGCCTCGATGGAGTTTGAGACGGTCAAAATCATCAATTCGGACAATGTGGTGATCCCGCAGAACCATGTGTATACGAGCATTCGTAACGTCAGCATCACATACAACGAAACTTCAAAAATCTATAACGTCAACATTATCTTGGAGTGACGGAAAGGAATCAAAGGGTTTATGACGGTTCAGGAAGCAAAGAATTATATTCAGGCGGCACTCAACGCGCTGGAAAAGCTGGACATCCGCACGAGCAAATCGAATGTGGCGTATCTGGCCGGCGCGTTTCAGGTTCTTGATGAGGTACAGGAGCAGATCGGCTCCCTGACGCCTGAAGCTGTAAAATAGAATGGGGGCACGGTATGTCATTTTATGGCGACCGGTTTATTTTTGATGGAATCCCCTGTGAGGAATTTGGTCTGATGCTTTATAACATCGGATCGACTGGGCAGCAGCCGACAAGCTTTGCGTCAAACAGTGATTTTATAGAGGATCGTATCGGGACAAGATACGACCCTCTTTTCTACGGAATTCGGCGGAATAGTCAGCTGAATTTTCAGATGACGTTCGGCTTGGACCCGGAGAAGGTAAACGCCGGCGTATACTTCGACCGATGGGACATGGAAAAGATCGCATCATGGCTGACTGGCAGAGACGGCTACAAATGGCTGGTCATTGGGAATGAGGATGAAGGGCATTTTCGGTATCGATGCAGGATCTCCGATCTGAAGATCGTAGAGGCCGGCATCTATCCGCAGTGCATGTCGTGCAGCGTGACCTGCGATTCGCCGTATGCGTATCTGCCGGAGGAAACCTTCACCTGTGAGGTCTCTGGCAGCTTAGAGCTGGTGTTCCATAATCGGAGTACGCACAACGGCTGGTACTGCCCCAAGGTCGAACTGACGCTGAGCGGTGCGTCCAGCTTCTCAATCCAGAACGATTCGGACGGCGGGCGTATCAGCGCGTTTACAGATATCCCGGCTGGCTTTGCAAACGCTGTGATCTCGATCGACAATCAGAATCAGATCATTACTTCCTCGACAGGCGACAATCTCTATCCGTATTTCAACAAAAAATTCTTCCGGCTGGCACGCGGTGACAACCGGCTGAAAATTACCGGCACCGGGAAGCTGAAAATTCTCTGTTCGTTCCCGGTCAACGTAGGAGGATAAGATGTTCTTCGATATTTACAAACTCCCCTACCTGGTTATCAACGCCGGTCAGGAGAGTTCTTTTCAATTCGGCATTTTTAACGACGACGGCGACGCCGTACAGAACGCGACCTATCAGTGCGATGTGAGCGAGTTCTGTAACGAGGGCGAGCCGCTCGCAACATGGAGCGGGCAGGTCGATTACGATTCTGCAAGTGCGCTGTCCACGATCGGACTGACGTTTTCTGCGCAGAATTCCATGAACTGGTCTGGCAAGTATATCTATCAGCTGACGGTAAAGCTGAAAAACGGTGTGGTTGCGGAAGTCCGTAAAGGCATTTTGTTCGTGCGCCGCAACATCAGCGCGGAAACGTGAGGTGGGAGTAGATGGAAAACTCAAAATATCACATTCTGCTGTACGGCAGTGAAGAACACAGCTGTGACGACAGATTTGAAGTGCATGAGCCGCCCGCCTACCGAAGCGTATATGTTTCGGATGTACAGATCGACGAACACACCGGACATCTGATCGTGACGCTCTCTGACGGAACGACCATTGACTCTGGCTACGCGCGTGGCGGCCAGGGCGTGCCAGGTACTCCCGGCTCCAACGGTCAGGACGGGCATTCTCCGGTCGTGACCGCCGAAAAGAGCGGCAAAACCACGACGATCAAGGTTGATGGTGCGGCGATCGCAACGATCGTAGACGGCACAGACGGCTCACGCGGCCCGAAAGGCGATAGCTTCCAGACGCGCGTGGAGGACGACGGCAGTGGCAACATCGTGATCAAATCGCTCACCGGCGAGGAAGGCGGCACAGGAACGCCTGGTGCGACCTTTACCCCAAGCGTCAGCGAGGAAGGAATCATCAGCTGGACGAATGACGGCGGGCTGCAAAATCCGCCGCCGGTCAACATCAAGGGCGGCCCCGGTGCAAAGGGCGCGGATGGCAAAACGCCTAAGAAGGGCGTGGATTATTTCACAGAAGCGGACAAGACGGAAATTGTAAATGCCGTTCTGGCAGCGCTTCCGAATGGAGATGAGGCGACATATGGCAGCGAATGATAAGGTGGCTGTTACCCGAAGCAAACTGGATGCTCTGGCCAACGCGCTCAAAACCATCTTCGGCTTTACGGGCAAGAAAACGCTCGACGAGCTGGTCGAGGAGGCCGGGCATTATGATCCGCGGCCGGATATTTCCGATGCGACGGCGACCGCCGCGCAGATCCTCAGCCCGTACACCGCCTACATCAACGGCGGCAAAACGACCGGCACGATGCAGAGCCTTGATGCACAGACCTATGCGCCCAGCACAAAGCAGCAGGTCATTGCAGCCGGCAAATACCTTGCCGGAGCGCAGACGATCCGTGCGATGAACCTACAGAATAAGACGGTCGCGGCCAGCTCACAGGACACAACGGTCTATGCGGATTCGACATATGACGCGCTGAACTCTGTAACGGTCAGCGGAATTTCCTATCCGGTGATTGCGTTCCGGACGTTTACAACCTCGGATATGACCAGCGACCGGAAGGGACTGGTGTTGACGGAGGACGAATCCGCGCAATATCTGAAAAGCGCCCCAACATGCATTCTGGTCTACACCACAAGCACGCTGTCTTCGAACGGCGTTGTGTTTGCGCTCAGCACGGCGGATTTCAGTGCTTATAAAACCGTGGCGGATGCAGGCGCGCAGAATGAGACCGGCGCGTATATCACACCCGTGTTCAACGATGCCGGCAGAGGGCTTCTACAGCTTACGGATGCGGTCGGCGCGACCTTCGCGGAGACCTCTTACACGGCACTGGTTGTGGGCGGAGGTGTTTGGACGTGAGAACAGTTCAGGCAACGAAGGTCGGCAGAGCGCTGATCGGGCATTCCGGCGAAAACGAGGTCGTGCGGGTACAGTTCCCGCTTGACGAATTTGAGGCGGAATTTCCAAATGGAAGAGCTTCTTTATATGTTCAGCGTTTTGGCGACAAGGACGCCTATCCGGCAGTTCTGGATATCGAGGGTACAAGCGCCTATTGGACGATCACAAGCGCAGACAGCGCAAAACCGGGGCATGTGCGGTGCGAGCTGCAATGGATCGTGGATGACATCATCGTCAAGTCGGACATATACGGCTTTTACTTTTTGAAGGCGATAGATGTGGGACAGGAACCTCCGGACGAGCCGACAAAGCGCTGGACGGATCGGATCGAAGAGAAGATCGGTGATCTGAACAAGCTGGAGACCGACGCAAAAAACAACCTTGTGTCGGCCATCAACGAGGCGGCGTCCAAGGGCGGCGGAAGAAAGGACTGGACGCAGAACGACGCGCAAGCGGCGGACTATGTGGAAAACCGTCCGGGCGCGTACATGTCCGAGCCGGTAGAGACAGAGGTCTACAACAGCGTATTGAAGGTTATGGCGTTCCCGCCGATCAACTTTATCCCGGAGGCTGGCGAGGTCATCACGATGGAGATCGATGGAATCGCCGGTTTATACACCGTGGAGGCGGTCACGCTTGAGGAAGACGATACGGTGATCGCTTTTGGCTCTGCACCCTATGAGGAAGTCACCGGCGAAAACCCTCCAGAGGATTACGTTCTGTTCGCGCATCGGGACACGCTCTGGTATCAGCTTGCGGCGGGAAGCTACCTTGAGAAAACCGTCATTGTAAAAGCGACGATGCCGCAGCCGGTTCAGATCGATAAAAAATATATTCCAAAGGAAGGCTTCAAGATCTCGGTGTCCGCGAACACATGGGGCGACGATCTTACAATTCTCTCGGTTTCTGCGACCTATGCGGAGATCAAGAAGGCAATTGCCGAGGGGCGGACGCCGTATGCAGTCCTGAATGACAGCGTATTTCTGCATCTGACCCCGCCCGCACAGGATATGCACGGGTACGGGTTCCTTGGATACTACACGGAAAACCGGGCGTATTTTTTCAACATTTATGAGGTCGGCAAAAGGACGCTGGAGCGCAGGAGCGTGCTCGGCGCATCAAGCCTCAGCTCGAATACGCCGGTCAAGGCTGGCGGCAATGGCAGCTGCGGCAAGAGCGACCGGGTTGCAAGAGCGGACCATCAGCATCCGTCGGAGCTGCCAGCCGTGCAGGAGGAGGACAATGGGAAGGTCCTGAAGGTCGTAGGCGGCAAGTGGGTTCCTGGCGACGGCACGAGCCGTCTGTCAGCAGAGGATGTTTTCTTCACAAAAGACCTTGTGCTGACGGAAACCTTCGGACGCTATAAGCCGGTCGGCGGCAAGGTAACGGTCCCGGCGAGCGATAAGAGCGTGCAGGAAGTGCTGCTGGACGCCTACTCGCAGGACAAAAACCCGACTGTCGTACCGCCGTCGGTCGGCGTAAAGAGCACAACGGCGAAGGCATACGAGGTCGGAACAAGTGTCTCACCCATCTATGTTGGCAGCCTGAACACAGGGTCCTACGAGTACGGCCCGATTCCGACGGGCGTTGCGGCAACAAGCTGGCTGGCCGTCAATACAGCGACGGAAGAGCGGCTCACAACGGCAACCGGGACATTCGCGGCTTATAGTGTGCCGGACGGCGCGAATTACAAGATCACCGTTAGCTGCACCTATGGAGATGGCGAGGTTCCTCTGACGGCGCTTGGCCAGGCATACAAAGCAGGACAGATCAGCGGCGCGACTAAATCTGCGACGACCGCCGCGATCACCGGATACCGCAATTCCTTCTATGGCACGACGACCGATAAGGCTGCGGAAACTACAAGTACAGTCGTTCGCAAATTGGCGCAGAAGTCCGGACGGGCGTATTCAAACGGCACAAGCTTCCACGTGACCGTTCCGGTCGGCGCACTTCGCGTGCTGATCGCGTATCCCGCGACGCTGCGGGAGCTGACCAGTATCAAGGACGTGAACGGCCTGAACGCCGATATCACGGGCGCTTTCGCAAAATCTGTGGTTGCAGTCGAAGGTGCGGGAGGATACCGGGCGATCGACTACCGTGTGTATACACTGGATTTTGCGAACCCGAACGACACGAAAAACACATTTGCTGTGACGATCTGAGAAAGGAGGGATGGGTATGGCACTTTCGGGTGTACCGAAACTGAATATGAGCGTCTCTCTGGCGATGACATCCGCGATTCCGACGGACTACAACTCCTATTTCAGCTCTCTGGAAGATGCACAGGCCGCAGCAGCGGCCGCCGGCCCGCCGGGCTCCAGCAGCACGATCTACTACTATTCGCAGGTTCTGCATGTGCTGACGGAAACCTCGGCGGATCTTTATATTATTCAGCCGGATAAGTCACTGAAATATCTTGGAGCGGATACGTCCGCAGATAGGAACTTTGTGTTTACGCAGAACGTTGCGTCGGCAAAGTGGGAGGTCCAGCATGATCTGGACTGTTGGCCGGCTGTAACTGTTGTGGATAGTGCAGGAACGGAGGTCGTTGGGGATGTCCAATACATCGACAAGAACAAGGTCGTTATTTCTTTCACAGCCCCATTCTCCGGAAAGGCATTTTTTAACTGAGCAATGAAAGGTAGGCTTCTTTATGAGCAGAAACGTACTTACAAATCTGAATCTTAACAAAAATGAGCTTCAGAATGCGGTCATTCAGCCGCTGGCTGCTGCGCCGCAAAACCCGAAGTTCGGACAGATCTACACAAACTCGCAGGATAAGGTGATCTATCAGTTTGACGGCGATAAGTGGAAGCCCGTCGGCGTCGTGTATAACCAGGCTGGCAGTACGGGCGCTGTAATCGTCGGACTGGACGACGCGGGCAACGTTACCACGAAAAAGGTCACTGAGCTGACGCTGACCGACTATACACCGGTGGATGATGGATATGTTGCTGCGGGCGCTACGATTCAGCAGGCGATCTCCGCGCTGGATACCGCCGTGAAGAACGCAGTTGCGGGCGGCGGCGAGGTGAACCAAAATGCGTTCTCAAATATCTCCGTTCCGAAGCAGAGCACGAATAATGCGGCGGAAGTCGCAGGGCAGGCTACGGCAGCGACGCTTTCGGCAGGAAGCAAGACGGACACCTTCTCGATTGCATCCGGTGATAAGTGGGTGCATGTGAATGCGGACGGTACAACCAAGATTATTACGCTCGGTCATGCGTTCAGCGGCATTACGGCGGGAGATTATGGCGACGCCACCCACACGGTCTCCATCACGGTCGATAAAGCCGGACACATTGTTGCAGCGGAGGTCGTGGAGATCGTCGGCGCACAGTATATCACCGGCCTTACATCGGACGCGCAGGCGCAGCTTGATGCCAAGATCCCGCTGAGCCAGAAAGGCAAAGCCAACGGCGTCGCGGAGCTCGGTCCGGACGGACTCGTCCCAGCTGCGCAGCTTCCGAGCTATGTAGACGATGTGGTTGAGGCATATGTGGTCGGCAGCACCTCGCTTGGTGCGGGATGGCTTTCCCAGACCGAGGGCGGCGCAGCGCTGACGCCTGAGAAGGACAAAATCTATGTCGTAATTGGGCCGGAGAAGAGCGCTTATCTGAACAAGCAGTATCGCTGGGGTGGTACGACCTACGTGCTTTGTAACCCGTCGGACGTCAACTCCGTGAATGGCAAGACCGGCGTTGTAACGCTGACGCAGGATGATGTGGGTGATGGCGAAACCTACACGCGGTTCAGCAAGACCGACAAGGCAAAACTCAACGATGTTGCAGAGGGTGCGACAAAAAACACCATCACCATGAACGGCACGGCAACGAAAGATCCGTCGTTCTTTGCTCCGACCGACGCAGGCACGGCTGGGCAGGTTCTGACCTCCAATGGCGCGGGGAAGGCTCCGACGTGGCAGGCGGCTCCGGAAAATCTGCACAAGTACACGATCACTAACCCCGTGATCTCTGCAAGCGGCGGCGCATTTACGTGGACGATCGCTGCACAGGCAAACGGCCCGCAGTCGCCGATGCTGGTGCAGGTCTATGAGGCCGCGACGAATGCCATGGTGCTGACCGATGTACAGATCAACACCGATAACAGCATCACCATTACGATCAACCAGACGGACGCGGCTGTGACCTCTCTGGCTGCCGGGTCTTATCGCGCGGTTGCGATCGGCTGATTGGGATAAAAAGCCCGCCGAGGTTTCGGCGGGCTTACAGGAGGCTGAAATATGAAAAATCTTAGCCGATACAACGACGAGCTGTCTATCCCGCGCAAACGGGATCTGGATACGAAACAGGACCGGATTGATGTCACGACTGCGGACAATGGTAAGATCATGAAGGTCGTGAACGGGAAATGGGTAGCCAGCTCCAATAGGGCGCTCATTGCTACAGACGATGGCACCGGCAACATCATTCTTTCAACAAACGGCGATCTGGTCGCTGCGGATGATGGCTTCGGGAACATCGTCATATCGTAAAGGAGGCCAAGAATGGCACAAAAAGCATTAAAATCAATTACATTTCCGGGGCTTCCGGATGTGTACGTTGTGCCGGAAGGCGGCTCGGGCGGAGATATTTCCTCTGTCAACGGCCAGACCGGCACGGTTAAAACGAGCTGGTATTTCGATGTTACCGGCAGCGTGGCATCCCCGACGACAACACAGACGGTTGCACAGATCGTGGCTGCGCAGAAAGCCGGTTTTGCACCAATTTGTTCAGCTACGTTCTCTGATTTTCAGGGGCTGCCTGCGACACTTCCGGCGCTGCTGATCTCCGACATGGCCTGTGTTTTTGGCGGCATTGGTTCGACTGGTGGCGATACTTTTTATTTGACCGTGATGATTGATGGCGCTGGAACCCTGACAGCGAAAACAGGCAGCGTGGTGGTACAGGCTGCTGACATTCAAAAAGCACTTGGGTATCAGCCTATCGGAGCAGATGATGTGCCGGTCAAAAAGGTAAACGGCGCGACTGGTGATGTCAAAAGTACATTTTATGTAACAATAACGAGCGCTGAAGATGAAAGCATTTCTGCCGACAAGACGCTCAAGGAAATCTACACAGCGTATGAAAAGGGATACGCTGTGTATGCCAAAACAGCAACTTCCCCACAAATCATAGTTCCGCTAACCATTGCAGTACATTCAGGTAATGATTATGCGGTGGTTTTCAACGGAGCTGTAACTTTTGGAGATACAACAGAATATGCCATATCAAACGACGGCAGCGGATGGACAATTTATGCCAAGGATATTGCCTTTAAGGATAACATCCCAGATATTCCAGCTGTTACAACTGCTGATAACGGAAAAATCCTTCGCGTCGTAAATGGGGCATGGGCGGCTGTTGAGATCGCAAACGCGAATGGAGGGAGCTTCTGATGGCGGAATATCTGACAAATACGGCAGATCTGACGGCGGTTGCTGACGCGATCCGCGCGAAGGGCGGCACAGCTAAGCAGCTGGTGTACCCGTCCGGGTTTGTTTCAGCCATTCAGGCAATCCAGGCCGGCGCTGTGGAAGCCTTGGAATGGCACCAATGCCCGGAACTGGTGCGGAACTACCTCGCAAACGTCACATACGATCCTACTGATTACAGCACATCGCAGATTGCCAACTACGCGCCCGGGACTGCTGTCACATCAAATTACCGCCCCATTGGGAAAACCATCGGCGATAAGACGTTTTACAATCTGGTGCCGGGAGTCACGCATCCCTTTGCCGTAGGCGAACGGGCTGGGACGCTCAAACCGCTTGATTTTTTGCGTTACATCCAGACCAACACTTGGAATGTACGCGATTTGGGCGGCTGGAGCTGTGATGGCGGGACCGTTAAATACGGACTTTTGTTCCGCGGCGGTGAGCCTTCGACTGCTGATTACAACGTGCTTGTGGGTGAGCTTGGTATCAAGTACGACCTCAATTTGCGCGGCTCTTCCGAGGCGACGTGGACGAAATCACCGCTCGGCGACGATGTATATTTCGTAAAAGCGGATGTCTACAACTGGTATTCCTTGGCAAATACAGACGCATGGCGCATCAATCTCCGGTGCGTTTTTGATGCAGTTGTTCATGGCGAACCTGTGTATTTTCACTGCGCCGCCGGGGCTGATAGGACTGGCACCCTCGCTTGCATATTAGAAGGGTTACTCGGCATGAGCCAAAGTGACATTGATAAGGATTATGAGCTTACTACTTTTTACAGCGGCTCCGACACAGATGCGAATGCTCGACGCCGGAATGAGGATGAGTGGAAGGGTTTGATTGCTGAGATCAATGCCAAGTCAGGCAACACATTTAGGGATAAATGCGTAACTTTTGCCGCCGAGTTGGGATTTACTTCTGCTGAAATCAATGCCTACAGAAAGGCGATGATCGACGGTTCTCCCGAAACAGTAACACCGAGCATTTCAGCCTTCTCTGTGACAAATACGCTTAGTGGTGCATCGTCCGACAACAGCGACACGACCGCAACGCAGTATCAGCCATACGAGGCAACGATCACTGCGCAGGACGGAAAAACCATCAGCGCCGTAACCATCAAAATGGGTGGCGTCGATATCACGTCGGAAGTCTGGCAGGGCGACGAAACCGAGCTGTATCGCAAAGTCAAGCTCAACTTGAGCAACTGCTCTACCGATAATACGCTGCTGCGGGTGATCGATGGCCAGTCCTATGGCGCGAACATCGCCCCTGACGCGGGGTACACACTCGATGGAGCAACAGTCACGATCACAATGGGAGGGGTAGATGTGTCAAATTATTACTCTGGTGGGAAAATTGCGATCCCAAGCGTTACTGGGAATCTCGAAATAACGATCAGTACAGTGGAGAGCGGCATGACAACGCCTAACATTCTGGTGGATGCCTTCAAGGTCGGCGGTGTTTCCAAACCGGCAGTTGGATTCACTAACGGGAAGAGGCTCTCGACCTCTACGGGAGTAGAAAAGGACAACACCGGGTCGTTTGTTACCGGCTTTATCCCAATTAAGGCAGGATCTGTAGTCCGGCTCAAGCCGTTGACAGCTCCTTCCACAGCAGGCGTTGGCGCAACGGCACTTGCTTTCTATAACTCGGAAAAAGTATACCAGACTGCGAGCTACATACTCGTCAATTCGTCCGGCGCCCATTTTGCGAACTGCACATACGAGCAAGAATCCGCAGATGTATACAAGGTATCGTTCAACAGCGATATACCGACGATTTATGCCTATGTGAGATTCACGCTGCCAATTGCTGATGGTGCCAATGCGTATGTAACGTATGATGCGGAGATGCCAAGCACTGTGAGCTGATGGATACATGCGGATGCTGCGGGCGGGCCGTGCCGGAGGGCAGGATGGGTTGTCCGGATAGATAAGTAATCACCTGCTGCGATGCAGAAGGGAGAGACCATGAAAATATCAGAGATCCTTGCCGCCGCCAGTGTTGGCGGCGGCAATCATATTATTGGGAATGTTGCGCTGATCGTCTGCGCCGGGATGACGCTGATCCAGATCGCGCCGATCAAGATCAATCCGTGGTCATGGATCGCAAAGAAAATCGGCAGGGCGATCAACGCAGACCTGCTGAAAAGCGTCGGCGAGATCAACAAGGAGCTTGTCAGCATCAAGGCAGATATGGCAAGAGCCGAAGCCGTTAATGCGCGGTCGAGAATCCTGCGCTTCGGCGACGAATGCTTGCACAGGGGCAAGCATACAAAGGAACATTTTGACAATATTCTCAGGGATATCACAAACTACGATCATTACTGCGCAGCGCATCCGGAGTTTGAAAACAACGTCACGAAAATGACAGCGCAGCGGATCGAAGAAATCTATCACAGATGTCTCGCGGATAACGATTTTCTGTGAGAAAACCAGCCGGGACGGTTTGTCCCGGCTTTTGCTATATGTGGAGGTAAATTATGGACTACACAAAAATCATTCTCGCTGTGATTGCGCTGATCAACGCCGTACTCACCACCTTCCTGATTCCGTGGCTCAAGAAAAAGACCGACGCAGAGGAACTGAAGAAGTGGCAGACCTATGTGGACATCGCGGTCAAGGCGGCGGACCAGCTCTTCAAGTCTGACGAGGGCATGGCAAAGAAAGCCTATGTACAGCACTACCTTGCCGAAAAGGGTATCAAATATGACGCTGATACCGTGGACAAGATGATCGAATCCTCCGTTCTGATGCTGCACCATGAGCTGTTCGGCAGCGACCAGAGCGGCACTGCGGAGGATGCGGCATGACGAGACAGGACGCAATCAAGAAGCTGATCGAAGTCGCCTTGGCAGAAGAGGGCTACTTGGAAAAGGCGACGAATGCGAACCTTGACAGCAAAACCGCGAACGCAGGATACAACAACTACACGAAATATGCACGCGATCATGCTGCATGGGGGACTTATAACACCTCTAAGCAGGGCTATGCGTGGTGCGAGATGTTCGTGGACTGGTGCTTCATCAAAACCTTTGGCTTCGACACGGGCATGAAAATGACCTGCCAGCCGAAGGGGCAATATGGCGCAGGATGCACAATGTCTTACAGCTATTACAAGCAGGCCGGGCAGGCTGTGGGGATTCAGGAGGCTGCTGCCGGGGATCAGATCTTCTTCGGCACAGCAAAGGAAATGACGCACACGGGACTTATCTACAAGGTGGATGCGAATACGATCTACACCATCGAGGGCAACACCCGCGCTGGCAGCAATCAGATCGTTGCGAACGGCGGCGGCGTGTTCCGGAAATCCTACAGTCGGAGCTTCTCCGGCATTGGCGGCATCGGCAGACCGAAGTGGTCTTTGATCGATGGAACGGCACAGGCTCCGGTATCGCAGCCGGCAGTACAGTATGCGGAGGCAACTCGGCTCGGCGGCGTTTTCGCGGAGATTCCGTTCAGCGCCATCGCACATATTGAGCATGTGAAGATGAACGCAGCCAGAGGCGAAACCATCAACAGCGTTGCGAAACGCGCGAAGTGGAATGGCAAGGCTCCGTCGATCGTGATCAATGCGGAGCTGTACAATCTCAAGGACTTCTCCCCTGCTTCGGGCGTGAAACATAACGGCGTGCTGGAACTGGCCGGTTGGCAGCCTGGCTTTGGCTTTGAGAATGAGAAAACGCCCGTATTCCAGGGCTACTCTTGGATCACAACGAAGGATTGGGTAGGCGGATATCCTGTGGTTATTCGAGACGGCAAAAAGTCGTTTACGGTTCCGGCTGGTTTGAACGGCGCTGCATACCGGACAATGATCGGCGTGAAGGGCGAAACCCTTGGAATTCTTGTGACAAAGAATCGCTGCTCGATTGATGATGCGGCAAACGTTTTTGCAGCGGAGAAATACGAGAACGTCATCAATCTGGATGGCGGCGCGTCGAGCTGCTACACAACCCCTGAGCGGTCGTGGACAAGGCAGGCAAAGCTGAGAGGGTATCTGGCAATTTGGCTCACGTCGGGTGCTGAGAGCGCTCTGAGCGGCAAGAAAGCCTCTGGCTCAAGCTCTGGCAGCCATTCTGGAGCCAGTGCCTCCACTGCGACGTTCCTCCACGACGCGAAGTACAAGGCCGGCAAAACCCTGACTGTGACGGCGAATGTGCTCAATATGCGCGCCGCGAACGGCAAGGTCATGACAACCTTGAAGAAGGGCGCGGCTTGCCAGTGGTACGGCTACTACACGAAAAATCTGCCGGGTATGAGCGGGAAATTCCTGTATGTGATTTCCGGCAAGTACACCGGCTTTGTCAGCGAGCAGTATGTGAGGTGATGAGATGGAACAGAAAAGTACGAAGAAGCGCTCCCGCAGGAAGAAGAAAATGGAGTTCGGCAAGCTGTGCTTTCTGATGATCGTCGCCAACTGCACGGTTATTGAGCTCTACTCAATGATTGCGATGTGGCACTTCGGCGACCTCTCGGCACTGTATAGCCTGATCGGCGCCGTCGTTGGCGAGAGCATCGCGTATGTTTCCTACTGCGCAAAGGCAAAGAAGGAAAACACGCGCGGCGGCATTACTTATGAAATGGCAATGCGCGAACAGCAGGAGGATGCTGTGGGATAAGCGCAAACGGATTTACAAGGAGTTACGATGTGTGTTATAATGAACGACGGGGTGCTTCAAGGCATGAGCGTCGTGATAGGTGTATGTGGCCCGGATTTCTGTACGTTTTACGCAGACGGCAGAAAGGTTGTTAATGACAGTTCTGCGCCAAGTGGAATACGGATTGTCGGCGACGACCATTTTCCAAAGGTGTTCAAGCTGAATCCGCGGGTGCTCTATGGTGCGGCGGGGTGGTTCGATATGGATACAGATCTGCGTGACCCGGTGCAGAGTATTCCAGATATTCAGAATGCGTCCGTGCGCGTTGTGAAGCAGGCGGTCGTGAATTATCTCAAGAAGGAAAAATCCAGCTCGCGCATCTTGCCGCATAGCTTTCTGGTTGGCGGGAAGAATCGTGACGGCTCTTTCTCAATGTTTGAAATTACCTTGAATCGTCAAAATGATCACGTGTCTATAATGGATCGTTCTCCTTCACCGCCGCGAAACAATTTTGGATTATCGATGATGCTGCCGGTCAATGACCAGCAGATTGCGCAGCGCACGGTGTCAAGGACTGGCGAATTGATATTGCAATCAAAAAGTCTTGACGAGCTTGACCATAACATGAGCGCGATCATTTATTCGATCTCGCAGATGGACGAAACCGTCGGGCCGTCTGCGTTGAAAGTATCGGTTTGCGGATAAAAAAATAAGGGGCTCGGACATTGCGTCCGAGCCCCTAAATTTTGCGCACATGGCTCTACAACAGCTGCACGAAACTTGCAGACATTGTACGGCTATGGGTGAATATGTATCCAAGAAAAACACCGAAAAGCGTATTTTCTTGGTATATACCAGTTGGTGTAAACGTGGTGTAAACTAGGGTATTTTCGCTTATCTGATTGCAGGAAAAGCATTGATATCACTAGGAAATTTGGATTATGCGTGTATTTCCAGTGACTTAAGATACATACGCATACTTCTCCATGTTGAATCTTCCTGATATTGTACCAATTTTGCGGACAGATTGCAAGAGAAAGTCGCTTTTCCGGCGCAAAATGCCCGTACCACGCGCGAGACGCAAAATGCCGCCCGAAAGGGCGGCATTTCTGTCCTGCTCAGTCCAGCTCTCCGGGGAAAAGACGTTCGATCGCGTTCTCAGCGGCCGACTGCTCGGCGCGCTTTTTGCTGCTGCCGGTACCCTTGCCGACCGGCTTTCCGTTGAGCAGCACCTCCACGTCAAAATGCTTGTCGTGGTCGGGGCCGGACTCGCCGGTCAGCTCATAGTGCAGCAGCTGATCCTTCTTCCGCTGCACCAGCTCCTGCAAGGCCGTTTTGTAATCGAAATTGTGGGGTCGCCCGGTCGGCACATCGCAGAGGATGAGCCGGTCAATGATGCCCTTCGCAGCCTCAAAGCCGCCGTCCATATACGAGGCGGCAATGACGGACTCCATCGCGTCGGAAACGATGCTGGCGCGCTTTCTGCCGCCGCCGTTTTCCTCGCCATGGCCGAGCAGGAGAAATTCGCCCAGCCGGATGGTATCCGCCTGTCTGGCAAGATTCGTCTCGCAGACGAGGTCCGCGCGGATGCGCGTCAGCTCGCCCTCCGGTTTTCCCGGGAAATTGCGGTAGAGATAGTCCGCGACAACGAAGCCGAGGATCGAGTCGCCCAGGAATTCCAGACGCTCGTTGTCATGGATCCCGCGGTCGCGGTTTTCATTTGCATAAGAGCTGTGGGTCAGGGCGTTCGTCAGAAGCGCCTTGTCCCGGAATACATATCCCAGCCCTTTTTCCAGTTCACTCAGCATGTTCCAGCTCCTTCGGCACGATCATTTTGTCCACATTCTGCCGGATGTCCTCCGTGAAGCCCGCCTCCACGGCCTGCACCGCCTGCCGGATAGCGCTGAAGATCGCGCGTTCATCCGACGAGCCGTGCGCCTTGACGACCGGCTTCGAAATACCGAGCAGCAGCGTGCCGCCTGTCTCCCGGTAATCGAGCTTCGCCTTCATCGACTTGACGCCGCTCATGCAGAGCAGCGCGGCAAGCTTCGTCAAAAGGTTCTTTTTGAACATATCCTTCACCATCGACGACATGAACAGCGCCGTGCCCTCGATGCCCTTGAGCAGGACGTTTCCCGCAAAACCGTCGGCCACGACCACGTCCGCGCCGCCCAGCGGCACGTCGCGCGCCTCCACATTGCCGATGAAATTCAGATAGCCCGCGTCGCCCGCCTTTTTCAGCAGCGCATACGCCTCCTTCTGGAGCGCGCCGCCCTTGCTGTCCTCCGTTCCGATGTTCAGAAGGCCCACGCGCGGGCGCTCGAGCTTCAGCGTTTTCTGCGCGTAATACGAACCCATGAACGCAAATTGCAGCAGGAATTCCGGCGTACACTCTGCGTTCGCGCCGCAGTCGATCAAAACGGCTCCGCCGCCCGCTTTCGTCGGAATGACCGGACCCATGGCCGCGCGGCGGATGCCCTTGATGCGCTTGACGACCAGCGTCGCCGCCGTCAGCAGTGCGCCCGTCGAGCCGGCCGAGATAAAGGCGTCGCCGCCGCCCTCGGCGAGCATCCGCAGGCCGACGACCATTGAAGAGTCCTTCCGCTTGCGGACGACCGCCGCCGGATCGTCGTGCATATCCACCACGTCCTCGGCGTTTGCAATCTCAACGCCCTTCGGGAGCGTCTCGACGCCGTTCTCCTTCAGACACTGGAGGATGGCCTCTCCGCGTCCGACCAGCACGACCTCCGTGCCAAGCTCCTGCGCTGCGCGGATCGCTCCGAGCGCCGCAGCCTTCGGCGCAAGGTCGCCGCCCATGGCGTCAACGAGAATTCTCATGGCTCTCCTCCTTTGTTTTTCCGGTCATCGCGTCGATCACGGCAAGCGAACGGTTCGCAATGGCGAGATTTTTATTGGCCTTGCCCTTGACGCGGTAGCCGAGGGCCGGCATGATGCCGAAATTGACGTTCATCGGCTGGAAATTGACGACGCTCTCGTCGGAGATATACGCCGCCAGCGCGCCGATGGCCGTTTCGCGCGGGAAATCCGGGAGCGGCCCGCCCAAAACCTTCGCCGCCATGCTCACACCGGCAAGATAGCCGGACGCAGTCGATTCCACATAGCCCTCCACGCCGGTCATCTGACCGGCAAAGGCAACGAGCGGCGCTCTGCGGTCGGCATAATACCGGTCAAGCAGCTTCGGGCTGCACAGGAAGGTATTGCGGTGCATCACGCCGTAGCGGACAAATTCCGCATCGTGCAGCGCGGGGATCATCGAAAAGACGCGCTTCTGCTCCGGGAATTTCAGGTGCGTCTGGAAGCCCACCAGATTGTAAACGGAGCCTTCGGCGTTGTCCTTGCGCAGCTGCACCACGGCATACGGCTCCCGGCCCGTTTTCGGGTCCTTGAGACCGACGGGCTTGAGCGGCCCGTAGCGGAGCGTGTCAAAGCCGCGCCGCGCCATGACCTCCACGGGCATACAGCCCTCAAAGACCTTCGAGTCCTCGAAGCCGTGTACCTCTGCCTCCTCGGCGGTCGTCAGCGCCTCGACAAAGGCGGCGTATTCGTCGCGCTCCATCGCGCAGTTGACATAATCCGCCTCACCGCGATCATAGCGCGATGCGAACCACGCCCGCGACATGTCAATGGAATCGAAGCTCACCAGCGGCGCCGCCGCGTCGAAAAAGCTCAGATAGTCCGCGCCGCCGAAGTAGCGGTGAATGGCCTCGCTCATGGCGTCGCTGGTCAAAGGGCCGGTCGCAATGATGACCGGCGGCTCCGGGATCTCCGTGACCTCGCCCTCTGCGACAGTGATATTCGGGTGGCTTCGGATCTTCTCCGTGACCATGCCCGAAAAGCCGTAGCGGTCAACCGCCAGCGCGCCGCCCGCCTCGACGCGGTTTGCCTCCGCGCATTGCAGGATCAGGCTTCCCAGCCGCCGCAGCTCCTCCTTCAGCAGGCCGACCGCATTCTCCAGCCGGTCGCCGCGCAGGGAATTCGAGCACACCAGCTCGGCAAAATCCGCGCTGTGGTGCGCGGGCGTCATTTTCTGCGGCTTCATCTCCATGAGCGTCACATGGACGCCGCGCTCCGCAAGCTGCCACGCCGCCTCGCATCCGGCCAGACCCGCGCCGATCACCTTGACTTCCTGCATGTGTGCTCCTTTCTGTGAGACCTCCGCGCCCGCCGCGTCTATGGGCGGGAGCCGGTCTCTCTGTCTGTGTCAGAACGGAAGCTCTTCTTCCGGTTCGTTCTTCTTTGCCGTCTTGGCCGCCGTCTTTCTGGCAGCCGGTTTTTTTGCCGCCGATTTCGCGGCAGGCTTTTTCGCAGCCGTTTTCTTTGTTCCGGCGGCCGTCTTTTTTGCGGGAGCCTTTTTCGCCGCAGGCTTCTTTGCCGTCTTTGCAGCGGACTTGGACTCCGCCTCCGGCGCGTTCTCGCCTGCCGCCTGCGCGGCCTCCGCAGCCTCTG